>OLGD01000793.1_pt1 | contig 56861 bp, 51 predicted proteins | sample 1605311 | NCBI WGS metagenome assembly OLGD01 (sample SAMEA3888917, study PRJEB22519) | human gut metagenome | biome: human gut; feature: human-associated habitat; material: faeces | place: Denmark | collected 2010
CTCAACCGACCTAAAATCATCTTGCGGCAGAGAGAAAAATTCTACTATTTTTTATTGTATATCCTGCCCCCATTCGTTCGACAACCCATCTCTGTAGATCGGAACCATCTAAACTTGACTGACTAACATTCGATCCATCACGATTTGATTCAGCAGACATCGCTTTTCCTGAATGAACGAACGTAATAAGATAGGTGCCGTCATTTTGGAATTGGAGGTTGACCTTTTGTTGTCTGCCGCCATGATCTTGCCAGAGCTGTACATTCGCCCTATCGTTCTTCGACTCCATGCGAACGTCTAGGGCTTTTGATTGGTCGAGGCATGAGTATATGGAATACATTCCGTTGGGCAAAACCGGTGTAGCGGCTGGTTTGATTTGCAAGAACTTTGCCGTGAATTTGAACGTAGCAATCCAAGTAGTGCTGGTTTGTGTAGTGACTATTGATGCCGCTTTTAGCTCTGCCTGTTCAATTTCGGTCTTCCACTCTCTCAGATTCATCGCGTACGCAACAATCCCGTTCTGAATCCCCGAGATGCTCGGCGGGAACGACTGGTTGTCAGCATCGATGGAAAAGCTCTCTTCCTTGGCATCCAGATGCTCCTGAATTCGGTCGGCATACTTCCCTGCCCATTCGTCTGCCTTGCCATTTCGCACAAAGTAATTGTTGGATAGGTCGGTCGAGCGGTAGGCGTAGTCGTCCATCTGGTAATTTGCCGTGTGATCGGAGTGGGCGATTGCCATGAGCTCGTCGGTCAGGCCAAAGTACAGATGGCGCTGGTCCAGGTCTCCGTACCAGTTGTCGCTGGTGTCGTCCCAGGTTAGGTCCATCTGGCACCATTTGCCGTCGATCTTTACGGCGTTCCAGGTGTGACCGTTGCCGGTGATGCGGCCGTTGGCGATGCCCGCGGCGTCAAGGAGCTTGGAGTAGATGCGCTGGTAGCTCTCGCAGGTGCCCTGGTGGCGCGTGAGGCCGCTTTCGGCCGAGCACCAGTTGAGGCTGTGGTCGTACTCCAGCTGGTCGAGCGTCCAGTCGTGGAGCCACAAGGCCATGTCGTATTCCGAGCCGTCTGTCTGTTGCCTGCACTGGGCCACGGCGTTGTTGACGATCTGCGTGACGCTCGGGCGGGCGGCGTCGTTTACGGTCACCTCCGCCGTGGTGCGCAGGTAGTAGATCCCCTTGTCGTTTTGGGGGTCGTATCTGTCGTTGTCCATAAAGTAGAAGTGGATGCGGTACGTGCCCGATGCCGTGAAGTCGAAGGTAAAGTCGTGGCCCGCGGTGCCCAGGCTGTAGTAGCTGGCCCATGCCGGGCGCGACGGGTCGCAGACGCTTTCATGGCTGCCGCCGTCCCGGTAGGTGGGCACGTCCATGCGCGCCTTGGCCTGGGACGAGCCGTTGGTCTGGGTTATGTGGAAGGTCGTCGCGGTGCCCGCGGGTGCGTCGTTCCACGAGACGGTGAAGGTGACGCCGTTTTGGGTTGCGGTGGCGGAGTGGGCGTAGCCGGTTTGTGACGTGGCGGAGATTGCCGCGGGCGTGGGGTTGGTCTGGGCTCGGAGGGTTGGGGTGGGGGCTGTGGCGGCCGTGTCGATTGCGGCGGTGGTGCCGGGGGTGGCGGCCGTGGGGTTTGCGGTGTTGGCGGTGGCGGTGCCGTCAGCGCTTTCCGTGTTGGCTGCGCTGGTGTCGATGGATGTTGCGGCGCTGTCCTCTACGGTATCTGTTGCCGCATTTGTGTTGGTGCCGTCTTCGGCCTTGCCTGTGTCGCTGGTGGCGTCGGCTTGCGCCTGCTGCTCGGCTGTTGCCGGAGGCTGCATGGCTTCTGCGATGGCTGGCGTAGGCAACGTCGCGCTGATCAGGGACGTGCACGCGATCGCGCAGAGCAGGTAGTAAAGGGGTCGATTCATAGCGGAGCCTCTCGGTGAGCAGCCAATAGGGTCCGAAGGCAGCTCCAGGCCAGCACTCCGCACATATTTTGTTGCGGTTTATTTTACGGGAACCCCAGTCAACATCAGCGAACTTTCTGGGGGATGTTGGGGAGGGGAGGGATGGCTGATTGCCCGGTGACGTTGTGGATCGCGTCGGGTTGACTATGCTCGATGCGGCAACTCCAGCATGAGACCGCCTTGTGCATCTTCGAGGCTCGGCACCGAGGCCTTCCAGGAAAAGTTTGCGATGCTGCTGCCTAGATCAAGCTCTACATGGTCGTATTCTTCAATTTTGCAGCCAGGGTGGTTCTCGTCGGGTATAAGAAGGCATTCGACCGGTTGCGACCCGATGATTCGATACTCCTTCTGATATGCGTACTTGGGCGTTTTGATAACGAGATTGTGCGGGATGCCCTCAAAGATCTCGCGGATTAGTTTTGGCCCGGGGATGCCGTAGGAGATGGAACCGTGGGCGTAGATGCTTCCGCCGTCGGCGGTGTGTCTGTCGGCGAGGTACGCGAAGCTGTCGTACTGTACAATGCCGATCCACCCGTCCGCGCACCCGAACTCCTGGATCATTCGCATCGGGATTTTCACGGCGTTGTCGACGATATCGTTCTCGCGGACCGTGTACATGCAGATTTCGGACCTCGAGCGTTCGGCTGCTTCAATGAACCGTATATCTTTCGCTGGGGCCAGGGGCGCGGCCATCTGTTCTTTCTTCCCGTGGTGGCTAGCCATAGTAGCCAGCACGGGAAGCTGTACAGCGAGGGTCGCGCCCCGGTTCCCGGGGCGCGACCCTATTGATTTATTTGCTCAATTTTTCGTGCCCATGGCGCTTATTTCCTGGTAATCACTCGGACCATTTCATGGTTAACATCAACACCTGTCCTTCAGGCGAGTGGGACCGCAGAACTGTACGGCATAGGCGAGGACAACACGCGCCAGCTCCATGAGGCCGGAAACTATCGATAGGGGGTAGCGGGGCTCATGCCGGACCACGCGAGCAAGCAATCACTGATCATTCGTCAAGATTTTCATAACCCTGTCTGAAAGTATCGCTAATCCGTCTTTATCTCGCTTATAGGTAAATACCCTCCTGTGGCTGATATCAAAAGGCAGCTGGGGAACATCATCTTTGCATATCAAAATGGCCTGCTTGCCCCTTCCGATCGCATAGCCCACTTCGAACATGACGTTTGGATTCAGATTGGTAATATCAGCAATTACCAAAGAGCTAGACGCAATCAAATTAAATATGTCTTCCGTAATATCTACGGGAGTCAACATCTCGTCTACGCGCATGCATTTCTTACCCGCCCTCTTAGAGCCTTTGACCAACGCTAAATATACAGGGTCGATAGAAGGGTCTTCGGTGAATGGCATCATGACGGCAATTAAATTTGGATCACACGCAGAAGACGCTTCAGGTTCGACCGGCAAGGGACGGTCATCAAGAAACTTTGAAAACAGGCGAAAAGGGTCCCCTTCGCAAAGCCTCCAATGAGTACGTTTATTTTCCCAATAGTTTTCATCGAGCAAGCCGAGATCCAATAAGGCATGCGATGGAAACTGCAGAACGGGTGAAGAAATTACTGGGTTTATCGACGGAGAGTCCATATAGCCCAGCCTGGCCATGGCGCCCATATCGTCCGACTCAAATTCACGCGCCATAACAGTAGGAAGCTGAGCGAGGGCATTAAAATCAAAGCTGGTGGAAGTTCTATAGCGGTCCGCCAGCTCATCGGGAGTTCGCTCAAACATTCTAGAAGTCAACATGGGCAGGGTTTCATCAGCACGGATAATCAAATTAAACAGCATTCACATCACACCCTATGAAAAGAAACGGCTAAACGACTGAAAAAATAGTACTCTTTTAGTCTGTCTCGGAGCAGAGCCAATTGTGCTCGGTAATCTCAGCTGCCTTGTTCCTGATAGAGCATTGAGGCACCGTCAAGATTCTTTCGCAAATTGATTTAGCCGTCCTCGGTACCGTCCTCTTCTAGCCTTCCGCCTTTCCCTTCAGCTCGTCCATCTCCTCTAGTTTGGACATGTCCAGCCCCTTCTCTTGCTCCACTCGTGATCCACTGTGTACTTCAGCCTCGCCGTCACCAGCATGAGGGGCGAGTTGCCGTCCGGGAAGGTCCCGATGACTCTCGTCCTCCTCCTGATCTCGCGGTTAATGCGCTCGATCCCGTTGTTCGTCCTGATCCGGCGCCAGTGCTCCGGCGGGAATTCCGTGTAGGCAAGCGTCTCGGCGAACCCGTCGCGCACCGTCCTTGTGGCCGCCCCGCGGAGCTTCGGCACGCTGAACTCGACTTACTCGGCCCCGGTGACGAGATTTCTCGCGTAGTGGCTGCTGCGGTAGGCCTCCCGGCCCGCCGTCCTCTCATAGCGCTCGGCCCCGACAAGCTCGGACGCCTCCTCTTTGGGCAGCGCGTCGAGCGACCCATCGTCGATCGATACGATGTTCGCAGACGGGGCTCGTGCCCCTTACGTCGATGATTTGTTGTTTGGTCGCCTGAACTCATATGACGACGCGTGAACCGTGTTCCTCTATGTGTTTGTCAATTTGTGAAAGAAATTATGTGTCACCTCCTTATGCGCAACTTCTTTCCCTATGGGTTATTAAGGCTTCCCGAGACGGATTGTTGGTCGTTGGAGATTGGTTTGCCCAACTGGGCTTAAGGTCCTTGATCTGGATTTCCCAGTCGCCCTACAACGCTCTTGCAATGAGTGTTGTAGCGGTCATTGCTCAAACGTTTCTGGCAATCTATGAGCTGTTTAGGAACATGAACTACTACGACATGAACGCCCCGTTTCTTGAGAACTTCTTCAACGCCGTTAAGGGTGCGGCGCTGAAGCCGTGCACTGCAATCTTGGGCGAACACGCGATACATGTGTCGTGCAAGAAGAAGGTGAGTGAAGGCGAGATGCTCAGAATATCAGGCCGTTAGGTGCTGCGATCACCCCGTTGTTGACTGTCTCAATGTGGGCGTTGTATATCATGGATTTGATGTCGGTATGAATAGGGAGAGACAAAGTGGGCGAGCTTTCCAAAGAAATTGCATCTCTGCCATCTGGTGTATTGAGTAAAGCATACGATGATGCTGTGCATCCTGTGTTCTCATCGGTCGGAGACACTCTGAGTTTAGTTCCCAGAACCGTTGGCGTATTGCTTGGCCCCTGGAAGAAATGGGTGGTTAACGGTGAGAACAATATTGAGGAGGCGATTCGGCAAATCGAAGAAAAGATGGAAGACGTCCCGGAGGATTGCTTCTGTGAGCCTGCGTCAAATGTCGTGGTCCCGGCTATTCAGCAGCTTTCATATTCGTATGACAGTCAGGACTTAAGGGGCCTGTACGTTAATTTACTCGCGTCCTCCATGGATAAAAGGGTTTCTTCTCTCGTCCATCCAAGTTTTGTTAGCATAATCGGGCAACTAACCCCCGATGAAGCCAAAATGATGTCGTGGCTCTCTAAAGGGCTCGGTAAAGATCATATTCCGGTTATTGACTTGCGCGTTGTTGAAGACGATGACATGCCAATTAAAGCTCGGTGGCGAGTGCTTTGCGAAAATTATACGAACGTATTCGATGTTATCGTTCAATGTCCTGAGAATGTGTCTTTGTATTTGAATAACTTGGAGAGACTGAAGCTGCTAAGCGGAGAAACGTACCGTTACGAGGGAGAAGACGATTATCTTGGGATTGAGGATTCTGACAGAATTCGAAATATAAAGAAGGATAATACGCCTTCTGATGGATGGCGGTTTGATTGCGTACATCATATTTTTAGGCTGACACCGTTCGGGAAGCTATTCATCAAGTGTTGTGTTTAGTCTTCTCGGCAGTGCTGGTACGATTCGATTCAAGGCCGTTTGCTAATGGGTGAATGCATTGGCCAGATCCGATGGGAATATCTTCTATTTCTTGTCGCTTAGTCTTTTAAAGCTTCCGACCGGCGTCCTGGCGGTTTTTCTTTTTCCCCGCATTGGTGGACAATTTCCTTAAACGATTTTGGTCCGTGATAGTTTCTCACGGTTCATTTTCGCTTCAATTTATGGTGATGGTGCCAAATGGTAAGAGGTGCATATGAACGAAGCGGTTTTAAGGGTTTTAGCCAAGCTAGGGCTCGACGCTAAACCATTCGAGCAGGAGAAAGTAATCGAGCTGGTCAAGAACCCCCTTTCCGGAGCATGGACTACCGTCTATTCGCACCATGACGCTGCTGATGGAAGGCCTTCCGTTTTTGGCTGTTTTGCCGACCTTACACGAAAACAGGAGATTCTTGCAGGTGATGATTGGTTGAAGCATGCCTCCAGTTTCTCACCAGGCTTCTGCGTATGTGCAGATGGCGTCACTTATCATGACGGACGCGATGAGGGCTATGACTTTATTGTTGCCGAGCAGTATTTCTATCCGCTCGACCAAGCGCAGATTCTGGTCAACCAGGAATTTGTCATGCTGTTTGAGCTCTACCGCGGCGAAGACGGTTGCTACTATAGCGTCGACAAGTGTGGCGAGAGAGAAAAAGTCGTCGACTTTGCTGGAGACGAGGTGCGTGTCAGGACCAAATATATACTGCGCTTTATTGCAGCTAAGCAATGCCTCTTCGTCTACTTTGTGGACGCGCGGCTGGCATCTTCGTCCAGCTTTCCTTTGGGGAGCACTGAGTGTATTGCAGAGAGTGATGAAGTCGGAGGAAACTACCATATCGGACAGTGGTACACGAGCGATATTGATGAAGGCTATCTTCTGTCGATGCTCTACGCTCGAAGCTTTATCGAGCCCGGCGACGTCGAGACTTGTGGCGTATGGCCGTACGATGAGAAAATAGAACAGTACCCTGAGTTCATCATCGGCGAACGGCCTGACGGCTCGCTCGTTCGATACACATGTGACCCGAATAAGCTTGGCACCTACTTTGATAAGGAGCCTCGCGCCCCACATTACTTAACTCCCGTCTTCTTTAAGCCCGCTGTACTCGATAAGTACAGGAGTAGCCCTTACTTCGATGTCAGCGAGCGTCACATTTCATGTGGGAGCCAGTGGAGGTGCGAGATTGACAATGTCGATCCGGACAGAGTTATGGTGTATCTTGGCGATCTGGGGCGCGATCTTCCCGAGAGCGAGCGCACCCATTTCCTCTCTTTCGAGATGTCGCCCGTTGACCAGCACATTTCCGATGAGGTGTTCAAGACAGATTTGCTTAATATGTGGTTTAAAGATCCGTCGGGTCCTGTTTCCATGCTTATGCGAGCGCGAATGGAACTTGATAAAGCATGGAGCAAACGGTTTGGCTTGACGCTGTACAGGCCTTTCCACCGTGCAGACGAGGGCATTCTTGAACAAATCCACATTCCATCTGGCAACGGCGAGTCTGAATTTGAGGCCGTGACTATGGCCCTCACGAGAGCCCTCGTCGACTACATCGATGAAAGTGCTCTAGAGGGCGCTGATGCGAAGGGTAGTATTAACAAGCTGGAGGTCTTTCTTAGTGCGAATGACATCGTGGCTGATCTAAAGCCTCTCCGTGACCTTCAGAACCTTCGGTCGGCGGGGGCGGCGCACGGCAAGGGCTCAAAATACGATAGGCTTTACGGCGATGTGGTCACCGAAGACCATAGAGAAGATGCGAAAAGACTCATTGCTCGACTTACGACCATGCTGAACGAGTTGACTGAGACTTTAAAATCCGTCGACTGTCACGAATAATTCTAGGGTGTTGGGCTGTCATACGAAGAGGGAAATACGTTTGTCGTTGTTTGCGGACCTAGGCGTCATGCGTCAAGACCTTCCGATTGACGACGTCTTCGCCTTTGTTGCTGTGCAGGTGTTTCTACGCGAGTCATAGGTGAGTCACGTCCTCCTGAAGGGCTGTATCACCTAGAATTGATAACTGTTGACAGCGGCGTTTGTCCAAGGGGCTTCAAATGGATTCGTCCAAATTCAACGCGTTGCGGGCTTCTCTTGGCTCGACTGCAATTTCAGAGATGCAGAACGCCTTTTACACCTTGGGTCTTTCTTTAGCGGAGCTTCGCGAGGATTACGATTTGCCGTCTGGATTTACCGACTCTGATTTCATCGCCTTATTCGGATTGTTCGAAATTGATAAGATTTGCCCCGTCTGCTTTGGACATCTTTGTGCGCCTCATGTTAGCAGGGGCATTTTTGGTGCGGGGCCAACTTCCTACGATAGTCGTGCGTCCTTTGTGTTTCGTGCCATCTCACTTCTGATCAAATAGAGCGAGAAACTTTCTACTTGGATAAGGAAGGATAGATCCGTGAGTGTCTACATACACAGTTTGTCCAGAGAAGATACGGCGTTGCGATGATATTGGAATCTTATTATTGGCGCAAAGAGCTCAGTTGCATGATGGATGAACTGGTCTCCTGCTTTCGATTTTTAGCAAAGCATGCTTACCGTTCTAATCAACATTCTATCTTTAATCGAATTGTTGAACGTAAGGAGTACATTGTCGAGCGAGACCTTCTTCTCTCTGCATTTATTGTTCGCACTTTGTTTGAAGCGGGGAAGTTAAGCGATGAGATGGCTGACTATGAGCTGAGCATTGTGTCGTATCCTGCAACTCCCAGGAATACAAATAAGCTGATGCCGTTGCTTAGGCGCGTTCCTGACGATGACTTGTACGACTATGGTCGGCCTTCCCAGCTGAGTATTCCTGGCAGGCGGTTTGTAAATCAGCTGATTCATGCTGCTGTTATTCCGTGTTTTGATTTTGGGGACAATACCAGACCCGCTGCTTTCATGGTGGTCTCGGATCGATTCGCTCAGGAATGTCTATATCGATGCGAACTAGATGTTTGGGTGAAGTTTGTCAGGGAAGTTGTTCATGATGAGGTCAATTCTATTCATGAAACATGGGATGAGGCTAAGGGCAAGTGGAAAATCGAACGGAGTCGAAAACAAGGCGAGACGTAATTTCGGTTGAATAAGCTGCAGCGATCCGTTCGCGATGCCATCAAATGATCCGGTGGCGTAGTCGTGTTATATGCTGCAGCTTTAGGGGAATGAGGACGGTACCGATTGGGATAATGCTCTAGTGGTGTCCGGTAGCGGATATAATTAATTCAATTTCGGCTCCGCACTTAAGGACCCATAATGAAAACTCTCAATGGCCTCATGAAACATCTTAGGGATAAAGGGATAGAGACGCACGGCTCTGTCCATAAAAGAAAGATGAAGAATTACGGCTATTATCATGGCTACAAGGGTCATCGTTTTGTGGGCAATTCTTCCAACTGCTTGGATTTAACGAGCTTTGACGAGGTAATTGCCTTAAATGAGTTTGATATGGCGGTCAAGGCGCTCTTATATCCAAGCGTAATGTTTATTGAAACTGCGTTAAAGAACTATACGCTAGAAGCCGTGCTTGAAGATTCTCACTCGTTCGTGCTGGAGGATATTTTCTCTCGAACGCTCGTGGCGTACCGTGATTACCCTAGAAAAAGTAAAGACTATAGCGCTGCTATGAAAAAGCGCCTGGGTCTGCGCGCGGAAATCAATAGATTGATTCAGTACAATTATTCCAAGAACCCTGTTGTTAGGCATTTTTATGACAGTGATAAACCCTTACCTATTTGGGCGCTATTCGAGGTCATGACTCTAGGAAACTTCGGTGTTTTCTATTCGTGCTTAAAGGGCTCGGTTAGACAGAGCATATCCGATGACCTAAAGCTTCCGAACAATTACGACGGTCCCGGGCTTCTCGAACGTACTATCTTTGTGCTCAAGGATCTCCGTAACGCGGTTGCTCATAACAGTGCCGTTTATGACGTTAGGTTTAAGAGGGCAAAAGTGGGAAATCAGCTTGGCCAGATGCTGTCATCCGAGGTTGGCGTTCCTTCGATAGACTTTTCAACTATTACTGATTATGTCGTCCTAATTGTCTATCTGCTCAGAAAGATGATGGTTTCCAAAACTGAGTGCTATCAGTTAATTCGAAACTACTCTAGCGTGCTGGAAGACTTGCACGGCTCTCTGTCTTCCTCTGATTTTCATAAAATAGTAAAGACTGGGGCCAGGAACAAGATGGATGCACTTCGTGGCTATATAGCTGCTTCTTAAGAAGCAGCAGCTAAGATGGATGCTAAAGATGGAGATGACATTCTTTGGAGCTGGGCCCGTAGACAAACATAGGATATCGACTAAAATATAATCAATTGCGGTGGAAGCCTTCGGGCGACACCTGAAGAGGGTTGATGCGTCGGCCCTCTTTTTTTGACGTTATTTTACAGCATGCTTGACATAGCTGCGCGAGGCCGTGCGGGGGAATCCGTGCGGGGAATGTCACTTCCAGAATTGATCTTGCGATTCAACTGCCGCTCGACGTGGTCATTTCGCAAGATACCGATTTGGCGTCGGTGCTCCTGTACCCATCGTTTATTCGCCCGATAATCACGACGCTATTGTTTGCGATCTTGCTCTCTTGCACCGTGAACATGCAGTAGATCGGTAAGAGCCAGTTGGCGTAGATGCCCATCCCGTACGCTAAAGACGCTACCAATGAAACGCTCTGCTCGCCGGGTAGTCCATGGTAGTACCCGGCCGCGTTCATATAGAGGCGCCCGTCCATCAGGTTGTCGATATGAACCTCCTTGGATGTGAACTTCAGCACCCTTTCTGCTCTTTCGCTTTGGTTTGCAGGGCTGCCAGAAGACAAAAACATCAACGTGCTCGTTGCGTGCGCTTCATTTTATGTCCGCGCCAGTGGCTACACTTTTGAAAAACGGCACGTAGGTATCTGTCGCATATCTCATGCTGTAGACATATCGGCGAGTTCAGAGTTGAAGGCGAGGTGAGTATGAAAGGCAGAAATCAGCACGTTACGAAGCGTTCGGATGGCAATTGGCAGGTTAAGGGCGAAGGGGCAAGTCGCGCTTCTTTCGTTACGACGACCCAGAGCGAGGCGATAAAGCTCGGTCGACGCATTTGCTCCAATCAAGAGTCTGAGCTGATCGTCCATCGTAGCGACGGAAGAATCCGCGAAAGGGATTCCCATGGCCACGATCCCTTCCCACCGAGGGGATAAGGGTGCGGCTCCATAGCGACAGCGGCTCGTAATAGCGTGCCCGCTGTCGCTAAATGACTTCTTCGTTGTGGCGAAATACGAGCTTGGGGTTATTTCACATGAATTGGTCGTTTGGTCTCTTCTAAGGGCTGATTTGGGGGATTCGTGGTATTGGATTGACGGCCCCCGAGTTCTCCCTTAAAGTAAACGTTGTGATGAGGCCTTGCGACGGTACGTCCGGCTTGGTCCGTGGGAACCGCCGAAAGGCGGTTTTCGCGTTTAAGGGGCCCATATGGATAAGCCATTTAAATCTATTACCGAGCAGATTGCTATTCTTGAAAGCCGTGGGCTCGAATGCGATAACAATACTCGTTTAGTTCTGGAGCGTGAGGGATACTATCCGGTTGTTAACGGCTACAAGGATTTGTTTCTTGACCAACGGGAAGACTCTGGCCAAGAGGTTTTCGTAAAAGGGACCAAGTTTTCTGATATCTATCGTTTATTCGAATTCGATCGAACGTTGCGCCTGCTGATGTTTGAGTATTTTAACAAGGCGGAAGCAGTTCTTAAGACCGTCTGCTCTTATCGGTTTGCCATGGCTCATAAAGATAACCCAGAAGCATACCTTGATAGAGATTCCTATCGGGCTGAGGCCGGCTATCGAAAAAAGATCGACACGCTTATCGGTGATTTCGAGAAGGCGCTATGTAGGTCTAAAAAATGGAACAGTGATTATAAAAGGGACTACATTCGTCATTATGAAAATAATCACGACAATACGCCGGTATGGGTTCTTATGAATTATTTAATGCTTGGCCAGGCATTCAAGTTTTTCGAGTTTCAACCAGAAAGCATGAGAAATTCCATTGCCAAGTCGTTTTCTGACCTTTATTCCGAGACGCATGAAGTCCATAAGCGCATCAGCCCACGAAGGCTAAGACTTGCATACGATCACATTAAAGATTTTCGAAATATCTGTGCGCATGACGAGCGTCTGTTCTGCGCAAGGGTGTCTCCGTCTCGCGATGTCAATCTAGTAGGGGTTTTAAGCGATCTTGAGCTAGTGCTGACTGAGGATGACTATAAGATGTTACGCCGAAATATACTGCTTGATGCACTCAAGTTGAGTGACGAGCTCAGTAACGATGCCAGCACAAAGGTGCTTTTCGCTATGGGTGTTAACGATTTATCGAGTGTGTTTCCTAAGGAAATACTGGGGTCGTAATCGACGCGAGCGATGAATTTACTCTACAAGTTGGACGTGCACGAATCGCGCAGAGCGGGTAGTAAAGGGGCCATTTCATGGCGGAGCTTCTCGGTGAGTAGCCAATAGGGCCCGGAGGCAGCTCCAGGTCAGCACTCCGCAGTTATTTTGTTGGGGTTTCTTTTACGGGAACCCCAGTCAACAATAGCGAACTTTCTGGGGAATGTTAGGGAGGGGAGGAGTAACTGACTGTTGGGGCGTTGGTCATTGGCGGCGTCCCGCCCGCGCTTCGTTGGCTATGCTTGATGCGGCAACTCCGGCATGAGGCCGTCCTGCGCCTCATCGAGGCTCGGCACCGAGGCCCTCCAGGAAAAGTCCGCGAGGCTACTGCTTGGGTCAAGCTCTACATGGGCGTATTCTTCGATTATGTAGCTAGGGTGATTCTCGTTTGGTAAAACTGGCTGCGAAGTGATTATCGCTAGTCATGTCTCAAGTGACTCATTAGTCTCCACGCGTTTCTCTATCATGTAATCGCTACGTCATGCGGTTGCTCCTCACGGGTATCATGGTGAAAGCGATTTCAATGACAGGGGTACTCGTGGTAAAGATGAAAGATGTGGCCGAGCTGGCCGGCGTTTCGAGCGCCGCCGTCTCGCGCTACCTCAACGGTGGCTACATATCGACGGACAAGGCCGAGCGCATTAAGCAGGCGATTGAGCTGACCGGATACGTGCGGTCCAGCCAGGCTCGCGCGCTGCGCACCGGTTCCACCAAGCTCATCGGCGTCATCGTGCCTAAGATCAACTCGGAATCCGTGAGCCGCATTACCGCCGGCATTGGCCAGGTGCTCGGTCGCCGTGGCTACCAGATGCTGCTTGCAAACACCGACAACGCGGCCGATCGCGAGCTCGAATACCTCGATTTGTTCCAAAACCATCCGGTTGATGGCATTGTGCTGGTGGCAACTATGATTACAGACGAGCATCGCCGGGCGATTGAGTCGTGCCGCGTGCCCATCGTGCTGATCGGCCAGAATGTTGAGGGCGCGGCGTGCGTCTATCACGACGATTACGAGGCCGCCTTTGAGCTGGGCCATGCGCTTGCGGGTCGCGTTGACGGCAAGATTGCCTATATTGGAGTTACCGAGGGGGACCGCGCGGCCGGTTATGACCGCCGTCGCGGTTTTGAGGCTGGCTTGCGCGCCGCGGGCGTGGCGCTTGATCCGAGCCTGATTCGCCAGGGGTCCTTTACGCTCGACTCGGGCTATGGTGCGGCGCGTGAACTGCTTTCCGTCGCTCCCGATGTTTCGTTTATCGCCTGCGCGACCGACACCATGGCGGCGGGCGCGCTGCGTGCCATCGATGAGGTTCGCGGCATGGGCGAGGGTATACACCGCGTGAGCGGTTTTGGCGACAATGCGTTTTTGCGCGCGCTGACGGGCGGCATTCCCACCGTGCATTATGGCTACCTGACCAGTGGCGTCGAGGCGACCAATATGTTGCTCAACACGCTCGATGGCGTTGAGGGGGAGAGCGGTCTCAAGACGCTCAAGCTCGGCCATCAGCTTATGAATGTCTAGGCTTTGGGCACGTCTGCCTGCCTCTGAGCCCTTATGTTTGTCTCAAAACTACCATTCGCCGGCTTTTTCCTACCGTTCACCGTTATATGAAAACGATTGCAGTCATATGAAACTGAAAACGATTACAGTTTAAGTGTCAAAGATGGCCGGGTGCACATGCGCCCGTTGGAGGAAAGGGAAGTCATGGACTACCGCAAATCAGCCCAAGAGGTGCTCGACAACATCGGTGGCGCCGACAACGTTGTTTCGGCCGCACACTGCGCCACGCGTCTGCGCCTGGTGATTGCCGATAACGCCAAGGTTGACAAGGAGGCCCTCGAGAATATCGACGGCGCTAAGGGCGTCTTTGAGGCCCAGGGCCAGCTCCAGATTATTTTTGGCACCGGCACCGTCAATAAGGTGTACGACGAGTTCATCGCCCTCGGCGGTATCAATGCCGCCTCTAAGGCCGAGGTCAAGGAGGCCGCGGCGCAGCAGCAGAACATCTTTATGCGTGCCATTAAGGTGCTCGGCGATGTCTTTGTCCCCATCATCCCCGCCATCGTGGCTTCGGGCCTGCTGCTGGGCATTATGAGTGCCCTCAACTTTATGGCCTCCAACGGCTTTATCGCGCTCGACACCAATAACTTTATTTATAAGATCGCCGACCTGGTCTCGGGAACGTCCTTTGGCATTCTGCAGATCCTAATCGGCTACTCCGCGGCTAAGGCCTTTGGCGCCAACCCGTACCTGGGTGCCGTCGTCGGCGGTGCGTTCATCAACTCCTCGCTGCAGAGCGCCTACACGGTTGCCTCCGAGGGCGTGCAGGCCATGGTCACCGTCATTCCCGGCGTGTACAGCTTTGAGTGGGTCGGCTATCAGGGCCATGTGATCCCCATCGTTATCGCCTGCGCCATTCTGGCCTTCCTCGAGAAGCGCCTGCACAAGATCGTTCCCGAGATGTTCGACCTCTTTGTGACCCCGCTCGTCTCAGTGTTCGTGACCGTGCTTGTGACGCTCGTTGCCGTCGGCCCCATCTTCGTGTGGGCCGAGAACGCCATCCTCGGTCTGATCCAGGCCCTGCTGACCCTGCCCTTCGGCATCGGTTCCTTTATCGTCGGCCTGTTCTATGCCCCCACGGTCGTTACCGGTATCCACCAGATGTACACCGCCATCGACCTGGGCCAGCTCGCCCAGTATGGCGTGACCTATTGGCTGCCCATCGCCAGTGCCGCCAACATCGCCCAGGGTGGCGCTGCGCTCGCCGTTGCCTTTAAGACTCGCGATGCCAAGATTAAGGGCCTGGCGCTTCCTTCGGCTCTGTCCGCCTTCATGGGCATTACCGAGCCTGCCATCTTCGGCGTGAATCTGCGTTTCTTTAAGCCCTTCATCGCCGGCTGCATCGGCGGCGGTTGCGGTGCCCTGGTCTGCGCGCTCACCTCGCTTGCTGCTTCCGGCACGGGCGTTACCGGTATCTTCGGTATCCTGCTGTGCCTGGCCCAACCCGTGCAGTACGCGATCATGTTTGCGGTCGCCGCGCTGGTTTCCTTTGGCGTCTCGTTTGTCCTGTACAAGGACGAGCCCAAGGCTTCCGAGCAGGCTTAAGAGCTTTTGATTGGGGGAATGCCCGCGGGTTGTATGCTCGCGGGCGTTTCCCGTATCTGGTGTCGATCTCTGGCGCCTTGTAACTTTCGATCCGTTAGGACTTTGATATGTCTAATGCCCTTGGGCGCGATCTTGCACAGCTGGTCGCCGCTGTTGACGCCGCCGCCTCTGAGTGCGGTCATGGCGCGTATGGCCAGCGCTTTCATATTATGCCGCCGGCGGGCTGGCTCAACGACCCCAACGGTCTTTGCCAGGCAGATGGCGTATTTCACGCGTACTTTCAGTATGCCCCGTTTGATGTGAACGGCGGCGTCAAGATGTGGGGCCATGCGACGAGTCGCGATCTTATGACGTGGGATTACGTTGGCGCCCCACTGCTGCCCGACGAGCCGTTCGATTGCCACGGTGTGTATTCGGGCTCCGCGCTTGCCGAAGACGGTTGCATTCGCGTGCTCTATACGGGCAACGTTAAGCTTTCCGATGCTGACGGTACGTACGACTACGTCAATACTGGCCGCCGCGCCGATACCGTCTATGTGGAGAGCGTTGATGGCCTTGCCGGTCGGGAGTTCAACCAAAAGCGCGTGGTGCTGGCGTCCGAGGATTATCCTGAGGATTTGACCTGCCACGTGCGCGATCCCAAGGTGTGGCGTGACGCGGACGGGCGTTATCACATGGTGCTGGGCGCGCGTCGTCGCGTGGATGGGCCGCATGTCGATAGTCGATTTTGCGCTATGCACGGCGAGGGCGCCGGTCGCGATGTGGGCGAGATCTTGGTGTATGGCTCGGCCGATATGCTGAGCTGGGAGCTCGAGAGCCGTGTGTCTACGCCCGAGCGTTTTGGCTTTATGTGGGAGTGCCCGGGATACCTTGAGCTTGAGGCGGATGGCGATGTACCGGCGAGGTGGCTGTCCTTCTCGCCCCAGGGCCTCGAGGGCGGCCGTTGGGACCGCGGCAACGTATACGCCGCTGGCTACATGCCTGTAACGGGCGATATCACCGGTGGTGACGGTGCCTATGAGCTGGGCGAGTTCCGCCTGTGGGACGCCGGTTTTGACTTCTATGCTCCGCAGGAGTTTACGTCCGAGGACGGTCGCCACATTCTGATCGGCTGGATGGGCATGCCCGATGAGCCTACCTATGGCAACGACCCCACTGTGGTGAGCGGCTGGCAGCACTGCATGACGGTGCCGCGTGAGCTTACAGCCGGTGCCGACGGCGTGGTGCTGCAGCAGCCGGCGCGCGAGATTGAGCACCATTATGCCTCGGTGCGTGTAGGGGAGGGCTCGTTGGAGGTTGCCGGCGATACCTGCTTTGACGTTGTTGCCGACGGTGTCGACGGCGCGTTTACCGCAACCGTTGATGGCGAGCTTAGGCTGGCGTATGTGCCCGCAGAGGGCGAACTGCCCTCGCGCTTTGAGATGCGATTTACCGATGAGAGCCGCGCTTCTGCCGGCTGCGGTCGTACCGTGCGTTGGGAGCCCGTCGATGAGGTTCGTAATGTGCGCATTGTTGGCGATGTTTCGTCGGTCGAGGTGTTTGTGAATGATGGTGCGCTTGTGTTTTCAACGCGCATCTATCCCGAGGCCTATGGCGTGACCGTTGACTCTCCGGGTGCGAGCGTGAACTATCACACGCTCATCATCTAGGCGAGTCGTCGCATATCGGCGCTATACTGCTGCCGTTGCCCACGATGCGGGGAACATCCGCATCGTGGGTTTTTGCTTGTGAAGGGACGGTACTGCGTGGACGTGCAACAGCTAGAAGAGGCCTGGGCTTTGAGGACCGGCGCGCGTGAGGTGCATCTTTTTGCTGCCCGGCACGTGCCGGCAGCGCTTTCGCTGCTGGGTATTGTGCGTCCCGGTGACCGCCTGGTGGCCTTTGCGGACGACTTTGCCGATGCGTTTACGCGCGGCTTTGATGGCTGCGACGTTGTGCTCGTGGGCTCACCGTCGGTTGCGGCGTTTACTGCCGCGTCCGAGGATTTTGATGCTTCGTTTGATGCCGAGGGACCGCATCTGTGGTGGTTCGTCAACTCTATCGGCGGGTTTGGTCTTCGTGTGCCCGACCTTCGTGCTCTGGGCCGCGCGGCTCGTGAGGCCCACGCGCTGCTGGTTGTGGACAACACCGTGGCGTCGGCTTTTGGCTGCAATCCGCTGCGGCTGGGTGCCGTGCTGTCACTTGAGGCGCTCGACCGTGTGTGCGCCGGTAAGGCTCCGCGCAAGCTCGTTGCCGCTTCGATGGCGCGCTCGCAGCTCAAGCGCCATCGTATGGATGCCGCGGCTGAGTGCGCGCATGCCCTGCTTGAGGGCCGTGGCTTGGTTAAGCTTGATTTGCCTGCTGACGAGGCCGGTGTGCTTGAGCGCGGGCTGGACTCGCTCGATACCCGCATGCAGGCGCATTTCGACCGCGCCCGTGCGCTGGCCGAGTACTTGGCTGCGAATGAGATGGTGCGCAACGTGCGCTATCCCGGGCTGAGCTCGCATCCCGACCATGCGGTTGCAACGGGAATCCTCGAGCACGGCTTTGGTCCGGCAGTTGAATTTGACCTTATCGAGCGTAGCGCGGGCGAGCTGTTCGACGCTTTGCCGGGGGAGTTTCGCACATCGCCCGCCGGCGGCGCAACGACGCGCCTTTCGGCCCCACGCGGCAGGCAGGGGAGCACCATCCGCCTCTTCGCCGGCACCGACGATCCCTTGATCGTGGCCGCCACCCTAGATAATGCCCTCCGCAACTAGCTAAATCATCCTCGACTCCATAAGTTGCGGTGAAATATGGATTGATTTACGGCTTTATCGGCATAAACAGCCCCTATTTCACCGTGAACTGCCTCCCATTTCTTGGACATGAGAAATGGGAGGCTTTCTTTATGCGTGTCGACTTGAGGGTGAAGCACGACATCGAGGCCAGGAAGGCGGCGATCGGGCTCTTCGAGCGAGGCCACGGCTCCGAGTCGGCGGCGAAGGCGCTGTCGGTCCCGCGCGACACCGTGAGACAATGGCTCTACGTATACCGGTCGTTCGGAAGCGAGGTGCTGCTATCCATGGACGGCAAGCAGGCCAGGTACACATACGAGCAGAAGGTCGCCGCCGCCTCGGCCGTGGTCGACGGCGGCATGAGCAAGCGGGACGCCATGGAGGCGTTCGGGGTCATGTCCCTGGCGCCGCTCAAGAGATGGTGCGCGCTCTACCGCGAGGGCGGGGCCGAGGCCCTGCGCCCGAGGCCCAAGGGCCGGCCGAGCGGTTCCAAGGCGAGGCCGCGCACGCGCGAGCAGGAGCTCGAGGAGCGCTGCCGAAGGCTCGAGACCGAGGTGGCCTACCTAAAAAAATTGCGTGCCCTGGTCGAGAGGGACGGGCTCTGACCAGGGCGAAGGTCGAGACCGTGAGCGCCCTGCGCGAAGAGGGGTACGGGCTGGGGCGCCTGCTGGAGTGCGCCGGCCTGGCGAGGTCGAGCTACTACTACGCGCTGTCGCACCCGAAGGCTCCCACCAGGCCCGAGCTCTGGGAGGCCGCCGCCGAGATATTCTCGCGCACCGCCAACGGGTGCGGCCACAGGCAGATCGCCATGTGCCTGCGCGCCGAGCGGGGCGTGCGCATAGCCTGCAAGACCGTGCTGAAGATGATGCGCGAGATGGGCATCAGCTGCGGGATCCGCCGCGAGACCGACTACCACAGGTACAACTCGTACAGGGGCAAGGTCGGAAAGACCTTCGAGAACGTCATCGGGCGCGACTTCGCCGCCGACGGGCCGTGGGAGAAGATGGGCACCGACGTCACCGAGTTCAAGCAGCCCTGGGGCAAGGCCTACTTCGCGCCGGTCTACGACTTCGGCAGCAAGGAGATCGTCGCCTGGTCCACGTCGCTGCACCCCAACATGGCTCAGCAGCACGAGCTGCTCGACCAGCTCGTGTCCAGGAAGCCCGAGGGCTCCAGGCCGATCCTGCACTCGGACATGGGCTGGCAGTACCAGCAGGCCGGTTGGTGCAGGCGGCTGGAGGAGGCCGGCGTGGTGCAGAGCATGTCCCGGAAGGGCAACTGCATCGACAACGGCGCGACGGAGCGGGTGTTCGGCCACATCAAGGACGAGTTCTTCCGCGGAAGGACGTGGCCGGACTTCGAGTCCTTCAAGGCGGACCTCGACGACTTCGTGGTCCATTGGAACACGAGGAGGCGCCAGGTTAAACTGAAGGGACTGACCCCGGAGGAGTTCCGGAGACAGTCCCTTGCGGCGTAGTTCTTATTTAAGCCGTCCAAGTTTTGGGGTGCAGTTCACCGCAACTTATGAGAAGGGGTTGTGCAGCTAAAAAAGCCCCGTCCCAAATTAGCTACTTTTTGATGCTGGCGATGAGGTCGTTGGCTTTGGTAGCAATGACCTGGTTTATGTCGGCCTGCAGCTCCTCGTAGACCGCGATGGCTCGCTCGCCGGCGGGGGTGAGCGTGGATCCGCGGGCACCGTCGCGCTCGATGAGTTTGCAGCCCAGCTGGCCTTCTGCCTCGTTCACAATGCGCCAGGCTTTGGAATACGCCATGCCCATGCTCTTGGCGGCACGGTTGAGCGAGTGTTCGCGGGCGATACCTTGCAGCAGCAAGACACAGCCGTGGCCGAAGACGCCCGGCAGATCCTTGTCGCACGCTTGAATGACCAACTTTGCCGTCGTCTTGTACTCCATCTGCTCCACGTCTCCCCGCTAAAGTGTTTGCTGGGCAAACGCAAAGCCTGCGTCAAACCCTCGTGTGCTCTTCTTAAATCATGCATTGTAGCAGTCAAAGTGCGTTAAGATACTTCCCCAGTATTGGGCGCCCAAGGTTGGGCTGGGTCCTACGAGGCCTGCAGCCGACCGGTCGCATGGAAAAAGGAGAAACATGGCTACGTTCTTTCCCGGTGAGTCCCACACGTTTTCGGAGTATCTGCTGGTCCCTGGTTACTCGTCCTCGCAGTGCATCCCCAACAACGTCTCTCTTAAGACGCCGCTAACCCGCTTTAGGCGCGGTGAGAAGCCGGCAATCACCCTGAACATCCCCATGGTTTCCGCCATCATGCAGTCCGTCTCGGGCGTCGACATGGGTGTCGCGCTCGCTACCGAGGGTGGCCTGTCCTTCATTTACGGTTCCCAGAGCGCCGAGTCCGAGGCCGCTATGGTCAAGGCCGTCAAGGATCACAAGGCTGGCTTCGTTCAGTCCGATTCCACGCTGACCCCCGACATGACCATGGAGCAGGTCATCGAGCTCAAGGAGAAGACCGGTCATTCCACCATGCCGGTTACCGACGACGGCACTCCCAAGGGTAAGCTCCTGGGCATCGTCACCAGCCGTGACTATCGCCCCAGCCGCGATGACCACCAGACGAAGGTCTCCGAGTTCATGACCCCGCGTGAGCAGCTCATCGTAGGCGACAAAAACATCAGCCTCAAGGTTGCCAACGACGTCATCTGGGACAACAAGCTCAATGCTCTGCCCATCGTCGACGACAACGATCACCTCATGGGCATCGTCTTCCGCAAGGACTACGACAGCCACAAGACCAACCCCAACGAGCTGCTCGACGGCGACAAGCGCTACATGGTCGGCGCCGGTATCAACACCCGCGACTATGCCGAGCGCGTGCCGCTGCTCATCGAGGCCGGCGCTGATGTCCTGTGCATCGACTCTTCCGAGGGCTTCAGCGAGTGGCAGAAGCGCACCATCGAGTGGATCCGCGCCAACTACGGCGAGGATGTCAAGGTCGGTGCCGGTAACGTCGTCGACGCCGAGGGCTTCCGCTTCCTTGCCGACTGCGGTGCCGACTTCATCAAGGTCGGTATCGGCGGCGGTTCCATCTGCATCACCCGCGAGACCAAGGGCATCGGCCGTGGCCAGGCCACCGCGCTGATCGACGTCTGCCGCGCTCGCGACGAGTACTACGAGGAGACCGGTGTCTACGTACCCGTGTGCTCCGACGGCGGCATCGTCTACGACTACCACATGACGCTCGCCCTTGCCATGGGCGCCGACTTTATGATGCTGGGCCGCTACTTCGCCCGCTTTGACGAGAGCCCGACCGAGCGCGTCAATGTGAACGGTCAGTACATGAAGGAGTACTGGGGCGAGGGTTCTGCGCGTGCCCGCAACTGGCAGCGCTACGACCTGGGCGGCGCCGCGAAGCTCAGCTTCGTCGAGGGCGTCGACTCCTACGTTCCCTACGCCGGTTCCCTCAAGGACGGCGTGGGCGGCACGCTCTACAAGGTCAAGTCCACGATGTGCAATTGCGGTGCCCTCTCGATCCCCGAGCTCCAGGAAAAGGCGCGCCTGACTCTGGTCAGCTCCACCTCCATCGTCGAAGGCGGCGCCCACGACGTAGTCGTGAAGGATTCTCAGCAGAGCGTTTCCTATCGATAAGCGGCTTTCCCAAGCACCGCACCTTGCCGTTCAAACCGTCGCTCGCGTACCAAAGTACGCGTCGCTCCTCTTTCACGGCAATCTGCGGCACTTGGAAAACCCGACCATACATGGGCGGGTAACAATTAGCGGTTGATTCACAACCACGTTATTTAGATAAAGCGAGATGCCCGCAAGTCGCAGGCATCTCGCTTGTTGTATTTGCTATTATCAGTCGAGTCAACCTTAGGGTCGGGCGGCTTAGCTTTGTTCGCTACAAGTTCCGCACGCAAAGAAGAGCACTAAATGTGCTCTTCGTCTTGCGCAGGACTGTCCGCAGTAGCGAATAAAGCTAAGCCGACCGACCCCAGCTAAGATTAAAGGAGCTGATATGTGCGATTGCACAGATCATAAGGACGAGATTCCTGCCTACGACGCGCAGGCCATTGAGTCCAAGTGGATGAAGGCCTGGGAGGACTCCAACCTCTTTGCCGTCGACACCGACGACAGTAAGCCCAAGAAGTACGTGCTCGAGATGTTCCCGTATCCGTCGGGCGACCTGCACATGGGCCACGCTCGCAACTATACCATTGGCGATGCCATGGCCCGTCAGGCCCGCATGCGCGGCTACGACGTGCTGCATCCCATCGGCTTTGACGCCTTTGGTCTGCCTGCCGAGAACGCCGCCATCAAGCACAATACGCAGGCTGCCGCCTGGACGTATAAGAATATGGACCAGGCGCTCGCCACGATGAAGCGCATGGGCTTCTCCTACGATCTGGATCGCATGGTCAAGACCTGCAGCCCCGACTACTACCGCTGGGGTCAGTGGATCTTTGAGAAGCTGTGGGAAAAGGGCCTGGTCTACCGCAAGAAGAACCCGGTCAACTGGTGCCCCAACTGCAAGACCGTTCTGGCCAACGAGCAGGTCACCGAGGGCAAGTGCTGGCGCTGCGGCACCGAGCCCGAGAAGCGCGATCTTGAGCAGTGGTACTTCAAGATTACCGAGTACTCCCAGGAGCTGCTCGACGATCTGGAGAAGCTCCCCGGCTGGCCTGAGCGCGTCAAGCAGATGCAGGCCAACTGGATTGGCCGCTCCGAGGGCGCCGAGGTCGACTTTACCCTGTGCGACCAGGATGGCGAGCCCATCGAGGGCGACGAGGGCAAGATCACCGTCTTCACCACGCGTGCCGATACGCTCTTTGGCGTCTCCTTCTTTGTCCTGGCTCCCGAGTACGCCCGTCTGCACGAGCTCGTCGAGGGCACGGAGTACGAGGAGGCCGTGACCAAGATCGTCGAGGACTCCAAGCATATCTCTGCCGTCGAGCGCGCCCAGGGCGCTCTCGAGAAGCACGGTGCCTTTACCGGACGCTACGTGGTGAACCCCGTCAACGGCGAGAAGGTCCCCGTGTGGGTTGCCGATTATGTCGTTGCCGACTACGGCACCGGCGCCGTCATGGCCGTTCCCTGCGGCGACCAGCGCGACTTTGAGTTTGCCCGCAAGTACGACCTGCCGATCGTGCCGATTATCCTGGACGATGACGATCGCGCTGTCGTCGAGGCCAGCGGCGAGACCATCGATACCTTCCATGCCGAGACCGTCGACTGGGATTGCGCCCACGCTGCCGAGGGTACGCTGGTCCAGTCCGGCAAGTACACTGGCATGCGCGGCGGTAAGCACTCCGAGGGTGAGGCTGCCATCGTGGCCGACCTCGAGGCCATGGGCTGCGGCCGTCGCAAGGTCGAGTTCCGCCTGCGCGACTGGCTCATCAGCCGCCAGCGCTATTGGGGCAACCCCATCCCGGCCATCCACTGCGAGCACTGCGGTATTGTGCCCGTGCCCGAGGATCAACTGCCGGTGACGCTGCCCGAGAACCTGGACCTGGGCGCCGGCGAGACCCTCGCCGAGTGCAAGGACTTCTACGAGACCACTTGCCCGGTCTGCGGTCGCCCGGCCAAGCGCGAGACCGATACCATGGACACCTTCACCTGCTCCAGCTGGTATTACCTGCGCTATACCGACCCGCACAACACCGAGCTGCCCTTCTCCCGCGAGGCCGCCGACCGTTGGATGCCCGTCGATAACTACATCGGCGGCATCGAGCACGCCATTCTTCACCTGCTCTACAGCCGCTTCTTTACCAAGGCGCTGCGCGACCTGGGCCTGCTGAGCGTGGACGAGCCCTTCACCAACCTGCTGTGCCAGGGCATGGTCAAGGACGAGAACGGCGACACCATGTCCAAGTCTAAGGGCAATGTGGTGCCCCCGAGCTCGGTTATCGAGCCCTACGGCGCCGACACCATGCGTCTGGCGATCCTGTTTATCGCCCCGCCCGAGAAGGACTTCGACTGGGATCCCAAGGCCGTCGAGGGCGCCAACCGCTTTATTAAGCGCGCCTGGCGTATCGTGTGGCAGCTCGTCCAGTCGGGTGACGCCAACGTAGCCTTCGACAAGTCCGTGCTCGACGAGACCGCGATGAAGCTCTACCGCGAGCGTCACCGCACCATTGCCAAGTGCACCGAGGACTTCGATCGCGGCCAGTTCAACACCGCGATCTCGGCCGTCATGGAGCTCGTCAACGCGGCGAGCGCCTACCTCAACGCCACCGAGGGCGCTGAGCGTGACAAGGCTCTGTGCTACGGCGTGGCCAAGGACATCGTGAGCGTCCTGGCGCCCATCTGCCCGTTCTGGGCCGACGAGCTGTGGCACGAGGCCCTCGGCTGTGAGGGCAACGCCTACACCGCCGCCTGGCCCGAGTTCGACCTGGCCGAGTCCATCGAGGACACGGTGCAGATCGTCGTCCAGGTACTCGGCAAGGTCCGTGGCCGCATCGACGTGCCCCGCGATGCCTCCAACGAGGAAATGCAGGCTGCCGCCGAGGCTGCTGTCGCCAAGTGGACCGAGGGCAAGACGGTCGTCAAGGCTATCTGTGTACCCGGCAAGCTGGTCAACCTGGTGGTTAAGTAATCACTGCGAGCATAACTGACGCATAAAAGACGAGGGGCGATTCGGTTGGGTCGTCCCTCGTTTCGCGTAATATGCCCTGCTTGGCTTGTGCCGAGCGCCACCCTCTACGGAATGTGCACCAGGTCCCTAAAGTAGACATTGCCCGTCTGCTCCTCAAACATCCAGATGTTGAGGTAGATGTCGTTGAGGTCGTTGTTCACGTCAAAGTCCGGGTCGTCGAAGGTGCCTACAAAGGTGAGCATCGCGGTCGCTTCTGCGCCTGCGGCGACGGGCTGGCGCATGCGCACGTCGCGGACGACACCGTTGACGTAGGCATAAGCATCAACATCGCCAAACATCATGTCGACATCGGTGTTGTTTGTCACCGCAAAGACCAACACGGCGTCGCCGTACCCATCCGTGTCCTTGCCCACGCAGGTAACATGGATGTTCTCGTCTGCCTCTAGGTTGATGGGGAACTGTTCTTGAGGGTCGGGACCTAAGCCCTGGGGGTCGACTATTTCTTCGTCTATTTTGTCGAAGTGTTCCGATGGCGTCGTTTTCTTGATGGCTTTGGTGCTGCCGAGATCCGGCTCGCATGGTCCGGTGTTGCCATCGATGTTGCTGCAGCCCACCAGAGCGAACGAGCAGACTGCAATGGCGAGCGCGATCGTGCAGAGGGTGCCTAGGCGTTTCATGGTGTCTCCTTGCCGTAGAGGATCCGGAAGGTTGTGCGGTCTATGCGTGAATACGGCTTAACTGTTTCTGAATGTCCCTTACAAGCAGTCTTGCCGATGTGTGACCAGTGATGGAATGCCCATGGGGCCCGATTTGGCCGGCGCACTGGGACGCATGGCCCGTTTTGGGGCTTTTGGGGAGTACCGCACAGGAGTCCTCGCCTAATTGTCCTATTCTTGTGGAGAAGCTGTGGGCTAGCTGACCTGCGAATTTCTATTGCGCTTGCACGTTTTCGCAGGAATTGGTATAGTTTGCTTGCAAATGAAGTTGTAATTGAAAGAAGTGGGGTTTCGGCCCCGCTTCTTTTTTGTATGGATGGAGGTGCCGCAATGGTCAAGACCAAGACCGAGCAGGCGATCATCGACGCGCTCGAGGCCGTCGCTCCCCAGCACGATGTCGATATTGTCGACGTTGAGCTCGTGGGCGCCACCAAGGCCCCCTGCGTGCGTGTGCGTATCGAGGGTGCCGAGGGTCAGAGCCTGTCGCTCAACGACGTCACGGCCAATACCAAGTGGGTCGGCGACGTGATCGAGGAGCTCGACCCCATTTCTTCGAGCTACACGCTCGAGGTGTCGAGCCCGGGTATGGCGCGCCCGCTGCGCCGTCCGCGTGACTTTGCCCGCTTTGTGGGCGAGAACTGCGAGCTCACCTCCACCGCCACCGAGGGCCGTCGCAAGTACTCCGGCAAGATTGCTGCCGCGACCGAGACGAACGTGACCCTCGAGCTCGAGGACGGCGAGTCCGTCATCCTCGATTTCTCTGATGTTAAAAAGTGCAAGTTGAAGCCCACCTACGACTTCAAGCCCGCGAAGGAAGGAAACTAACATGGCAGCATCCGACATGATGTCCGCCCTGATGGAGCTTTGCCAGGAGAGGCACATCGACCAGCTCTACCTGATCGACCGCCTGGAGCAGTCGCTCGCCAAGAGCTATGCCGAGATCCTGCATCTTGAGTGGGGCGCCAAGGTGACCATCGACCGCACCACCGGCAAGATCTACGTTTACCGTCTGGAGCCGATCGACGATTCCATGGACGAGGAGGGCAACTTCACCGAGTTCGAGGAGATCGACGTCACCCCCAAGAACACGAGCCGCATCGCCGCCCAGCATGCCAAGGCCGAGATCAACGCCATCGTGCGCAACTCCGCCCGCGAGCAGATCTACGAGGAGTTCTCCGGCCGTATCGGTGACCTCATCAGCGGTACCGTGCTGCAGTCCACGCCCGACTTCACGATCGTCAAGATCCGCGATGGCGTCGAGGCCGAGCTGCCACATTTTGACCAGCGTCGTTACGAGAACGAGCGCAACGAGCGTCCGATGGGCGAGCGCTATCTGCACAACCAGCACATCAAGGCCGTGATCATCGACGTCCGCGATCCCAACTCCAACCTGCAGCCGGTTCGCGGCGAGCACAGCCGTCCGCCGATTGTCATCTCCCGTACCCACCCCGAGCTCATGCGTCGTCTGTTTGAGCAGGAGGTGCCCGAGATCTATGAGGGCACCGTCCAGATTAAGTCGATCGCCCGCGAGCCCGGCCAGCGCTCCAAGGTCGCCGTCCACTCGCTCGACGACCGCCTGGATCCCGTGGGCGCTTGCGTCGGCCCCAAGGGCAGCCGTGTCCGTGCCGTCGTGGGCGAGCTCCGCGGAGAGCGTGTCGACGTCATCCTGTGGGATGCCGATCCGGCCGTCTACGTCGCCAACGCCCTGTCGCCCGCCAAGGTCACCCGCGTCCTCATCGACGAGGAGAAGGCCTATGCCGGCGTCATCGTGCCCGACGACCAGCTTTCGCTCGCCATCGGCAAGGAGGGCCAGAATGCCCGTCTCGCCGCTCGCCTGACCGGCTGGCACATCGACATCAAGTCCGAGACCCTTGCCGCCGACATCCTCAAGAACGTCCCCGTTCACGAGGAGCCCGCCGCCGACCTGATCGGTGACGAGGAGGACGATGACGTCCGTCGCTGCGAGTACGTGTCCGAGGACGGCGTCCAGTGCCGCAACCAGGCCCGCCCCGGCTCCCGTTTCTGCGGTGTCCACGACACCGACGCCTTCGATGATGCGGAGGACCTGATCTAGCGCGCGGTCGCGTCGGGCGGGTCCCGGCGCATCTCCCACGCTCGTTCAGTCTCTAGGCACCCAAGGTGCCAGAAAGGGTAGGTGAAGTCATATGGCAAAAGTCCGTGTGTCCACCCTGGCCAAAGAGTTCGGCATGACCTCCAAGGAACTGATGGGTCATCTCGCCGAAATGAAGATTCCCGCTAAGTCCGCTTCCTCCGCCCTGGAGGACGCTTACGTCGCCATGGTCCGCAAGCAGCTCGCCTCGGTGATCGAGGCCCGCGCCAAGGAAGTCGAGGCCGCCAAGCAGGCCGAGGAGGAGGCAGCCGCCGCCGAGGAGGCAGCGCGCGCTGCCGAGGCCGAGCGCGAGCGCATCGCCGCCGAGAAGGCACGCGAGGAGGAGCGCCGCCAGTTCGCCGCGGCCCAGGCTGCCGAGGAGGCTGCCCGCGCCGAGGCCGAGGCCAAGAAGAAGGCCGAGCAGGAGCGCCTTGCCCGCGAGAAGGAGGAGGCTGCCCGTGAGGCCCAGCGCCGCGCCGTCCCCGCTTCCGACTCCGGTTCGCGCTTCCGTTCGCTGCTCGACCAGATCGCCGCACAGGAGACCGTGCTCAAGGAGAAGAAGGACGCCGAAGACAAGGCCAAGGCCGAGCGCGCCGCTGAGCGCGGCAACCGTCGTGGCGGTAACAACGACCGCCGCGGTGGCCGTCGTAACGATCGCAACGCTTCCGACAACAACTCCGAGCGCAACGCCTCCGAGAGCCGTCCGCACAGCCATCGCACCAACGCCAGCAACAACGTCGCTGCTGGCATGGACTTCCCCAACCCCGATAAACAGGGCAAGGGCAAGAAGCGCAAGGGCGGTCACAACAACGAAGAGGACCACTACAGCCGCATGGCTCGCGAGGCCGAGGAGTACAGCCGCGAGAAGGTGCTCGAGGAGGCTCGTGCTGCCGTCGAGGAGGCCTCTCGCGAGTCCACCGGTCGCCGCAAGAAGCGCAAGGAGAAGCGCGAGCGCGAGGCTGCCAAGGCGCAGGAGGAGCGCAAGATAGAGGAGGCGCTGGCCCAGGGCGTGAACCCCGAGGACCTCGACGCCATCAAGGTCTCCCAGGGCGTTACCGTCCAGGAGCTTGCCGAGGCGCTCGACGTTCCGGCCAACGACATCATCAAGCGCCTGTTCCTGCTTGGTACGCCGCTCACCATGACGCAGTCCATGTCCGACGACCTCGTCGAGCTCGTCGCCGACGACCTGGGTCGTCAGATCAAGATCATCACCCCCGAGGAGGAGAACACCTTCTCGTTCTATGACGATCCCGCCGACCTTAAGCCGCGCGCCCCGGTCGTCACCGTCATGGGCCACGTCGACCACGGCAAGACGTCGCTGCTCGACGCCATCCGTCACACCGGCGTTGCTGCCGGCGAGGCGGGCGGCATTACGCAGGCCATCGGCGCTTCGCAGGTCATGATCAACGACCGCAAGATCACCTTCATCGATACCCCGGGCCACGCCACCTTTACGGCTATGCGTGCCCGTGGCGCCAAGGTGACCGACATCGTCATTCTGATCGTGGCTGCCGACGACGGCATCATGCCCCAGACCGTCGAGTCGATCAACCACGCCAAGGCCGCCGGCGTACCCATCGTCGTCGCCGTCAACAAGATCGATAAGCCGGGCGCCAACCCCGACCGTGTGCGTCAGGAGCTCACCGAGTACGGAGTCATCCCCGAGGAGTGGGGCGGACAGAACATGTTCGTCAACATCTCGGCTAAGCAGAAGATCGGTATCGACGAACTTCTGGAGACCGTGCTGCTCCAGGCCGACGTGCTCGAGCTCAAGGCCAACCCGGACACCTTTGCCTCCGGCAACGTCCTCGAGGCCAAGCTCGACAAGGGCCGCGGCTCGGTCGCTACCGTGCTCGTGACCCGCGGTACCCTGCACGTGGGCGATACGCTGGTCGCCGGCCTTACCTACGGCCGCGTCCGCGCCATGCTCGACCCCAAGGGCCGCGCCGTCACCGAGGCCGGTCCCTCCGACGCCGTCGAGATTTTGGGCCTGCAGTCCGTGCCCAACGCCGGCGACGAGTTCCGCGTGTTCGAGGACGAGCGCGAGGCACGCGCCCTGGCCGACGAGCGTTCGCTCAAGGCCCGTATCGAGGAGCAGAGCCGCGTGAAGCACGTGACGCTCGAGAACCTCTTCGAGACCATCGCCGACGCCGAGGTCAAGGAGCTCAACCTGATCATCAAGGCCGACGTCCAGGGCTCCATCGAGGCCCTTCAGGACTCTCTCGACAAGATGGATCAGTCCGAGGTGCGTATCAACACGATCCACTCCGCCGTTGGTGCCATCAACGAGACCGACGTCGTCCTGGCCGACGCCTCCAACGCCATCATCATCGGCTTTGGCGTCCGTCCCGACGGCAAGGCCCGCTCCGCTGCCGAGCGCGAGGGCGTCGAGATCCGTTGCTACGACGTCATCTACAAGTGCCTCGAGGACCTCGACGCTGCTCGCATCGGTATGCTCAAGCCCACCGAGGTCGAGGTCTCCACGGGTACTGCGACCGTTCTGGACACCTTCAAGGTGCCCAAGGTCGGCATCGCCGCCGGTGTCCGCGTCGAAGAGGGCGAGATCGCCGCGACCGATTCTGTGCGCCTGGTGCGCGACGGCATCGTGGTCTTCAACGGTAAAATCGCCTCGATGCGCCACTACAAGGACGAGGCCAAGAGCCTCAAGAGCGGCTCCGAGGGCGGTATTGGCCTGGAGAACTTCCAGGACATCAAGCCTGGCGACACCATTGAGGGCTACCGCATCGACCAGGTTGCCCGTACCGAGTAGGGGGGTAGCGCTATGAAGCAAACGCAGGCAACCCGCCGTCTGGGCGAGCAGCTTCGCGAGAAGCTCGGTTATATCCTGCTCTTTGAGGTTTCCGATCCGCGTCTCGACCTGGTCACCTTGACCGCGGTCGAGGTCGCGGTGGACCGTTCGTTCGCGCGCGTGTACGTGTCGTGCGACGCGAGCCGCTACGAGGAGGTCATGGAGGCGCTCGCCAGCGCCAAGGGCCGCATTCGTAGCCTGTTGGCCCGCTCGCTCGATTGGCGCGTCACGCCCGAGCTCGATTTTCGCATCGATCGCTCGACCGATGAGGCCGAGCGCATCACGCGCGCGCTGGAAAACGTTCCCGCCACGCTTGCGATCGAAAAGGACGAGGACGGCTATCCCATAGCGGATGCCGCCCAGGAGGCAGCTTTAGATGAGTAATTCCGCCGACCTCGCATCGTGCGAGTCTGCAGATATTCAGCGACGCATCCTCGAGCTCATCGAGGGTGCGTCCTCCATTGCGATTTCGGGACATACGTCTCCCGATGGTGACGCCCTGGGCTCCGTGCTGGGTCTGGGCTTATCGCTTATGAAGTTTTTCCCCAACAAGGACATTGCCCTGCTGCTGGCAGACGATGACCCGGTTCCGCGCATCTACCGCTTTATGGAGGGCGCCGACCGTCTGGTGCCCGCATCTGCGTATACCGGCAATCCGGACCTTTTCATCTCGGTGGACGTGCCGGTCGTCGAGCGTCTGAACAACTCCGCTGAGGTGCTCCGCCGCTCGTCTCATGTGGTGTGCTTCGATCACCATCCGGCGCGTGAGGAATTTGCCGAGCTGAGCCTGAGGTGCGTCGGCGCCGCGGCCTGCGCCATGATCATCGACCGCTTTTTAGACAATTGCGGCATTGTGGCTCGCAACGGTGTCGCGACCTGCCTGCTGTGCGGCCTGGTGACCGATACCGGTCGTTTTCAGTACCAAAACGCCGATGCTGCTGCGTTCCATGCCGCCTCGCGCCTGGTCGCGCACGGTGCCGATCCGGCGCGCGTCGCGCTCGAGGTCTACCAGAGCATGCGCGTAGAGTTCTTGCATCTCAAGTCCATCGTTATGGGTCGTATCAAGACCGCGGCGCACGGTCGTGTGGCATATAGTTATGCGTACCAGAGCGACCTCGAGGCCTGCGGCGTCACTTCGGATGAGTGCGACGGTCTGGTCGATGTGGTGCGTTCGGTGATGGGCGTTGAGGTCTGCCTGTTCCTAAAGGGCATCGAGGGCGATACCAAGGTGCGCGGCAACCTGCGCTCCAAGGGTGACCTCGATGTGTCCGAGATCGCTGCCAACTTTGGCGGTGGCGGGCATCATGCCGCCGCCGGCTTTTCCAACAACGGAACGATTCGCGAGACGCTCGCCGTGGCACTTCCCATGCTGGCCGAGCTGGTGGGGGAGGATCCCGCTTCGGTGACCGTCGAGCTCTAACATTTTGGATGGTACATGGCTCGTCGTACGCCTTCTCAATTGAATATGCTGCTCGCCGTCGATAAGCCGGTGGGCTGTACGTCCCACGACGTGGTATCGCAGTGCCGACGCGCCCTCCATGAGCGACGCGTCGGCCATGCCGGTACGCTCGACCCCATGGCCTCGGGTGTCATGGTGGTGGGCGTCGGCCAGGCGACCCGTCTGCTGGGCATGCTAACCCTCGATACCAAAAGCTATGTCGCCGACATTTCGTTTGGCGTCGAGACCAATACCGATGACGCGGAGGGCGAGGCCGTCCGCACGGTACCCGTTGCCCCCGAGCTGCACGATCTCGCTTACGCTCGTGAGCAGCTGGCCGCTATGCTTGGCCCGCAGTTGCAGGTGCCGCCAGCTTTTTCGGCCATCTCGGTCAATGGCGTTCGTGCCTATAAGAGTGCTCGCGAGGGCAATGCGGTAGACTTGCCTCCGCGCCCCGTCGAGGTCTATGCCGCCGACCTGATCGCCGTGAGCGGCGAGGGCGAAACGTGCGTCTGGACCGTGGCCTTTTCGGTAAGCAAAGGCACCTACATTCGTGCGCTTGCTCGCGATCTGGGTCGCGCCTGCGATAGTGCTGCGCATATTTCCGCGCTGCGCCGTACGGCCTCCGGCGTGGTTTCCATTGGCGCCTGTCATGCGGTTGAGGAACTCTCTGCCGAGTCCGCTGTCGGCTTCGCTCTGGATCCCATCGCCGCCCTTGGTGCCACGCGTGTCGATTTGCCGGGTAATCTTGCAGACGACCTGCTTTGTGGTCGCCGCATTCCCGTTGAACGCGCGCTTGCGGATTTCGATATGGCGAAGGCGCCGTTCGCGCTCGTGCTCGATGGGGGATTGAAGGCGCTTGCTCGTATCGAGGGCGGCCGCTTTGTGATGGAGCACGTCTTTCCGCAGGCGATCGGCGGTGTTCGATGATGCTGGCGCCTCACGAGCTCGCGCGTATCTTTTTCGCGGGTGAGTTGGATGAGGCCCCTATCGTTTCTGCCGATGCATTTGATGGGTGCGAGTTCTTGGGTGCCGCTTCAATCGCCATTGGCGTGTTTGATGGCGTACATCGTGGGCACCAAGAGCTGATCGATGCGGTTATTCGCGATGCGCATGATCACGGCAGCAAAGCGGTCGTGATTACTTTCGATCCTGACCCGGACGTCGTGGTGAGTCCTTCGCCCGCTCAAAAATTGATGACGACGGCTGACCGCCTGCATGCCCTGGCCCAAACCGGGGTCGATGCGGTGGTGGCCGTTCCCTTTACGTCTGCCGTGGCGGCACTCGACCATGTCGGGTTTCTGGCGCTTTTGTCGCGCGTTGTCGACATTCGCTCCATTCGTGTCGGCAGCGACTTTAGGCTCGGCCGCGGCGGCGCTTCGGGCGTTGCCGAGATGCGCGCCTGGGGCGCTGAGCGTGGGGTTGACGTTTACGGTCACGACCTGCTCTGCGTTAACGGGCAGACCGTCTGCGCCACGCGCGTCCGCCATGAGCTGGGTCAGGGTCATGTGGAGCTGGCTGCCGAGCTTCTCGGCCGTCCCTATATGCTGCGCGGCGTTGTGGCGGCTGGCCGTCACGAGGGCTCCGACATGGGCTTTCCCACGGCAAACATCCAGGTGCCCGACGGCATCCAGGTGCCTGCCGATGGCGTCTATGAGGGTCTGGTGCTGGTCGACGATACCGTATGGCCCGCTGCCGTTAATGTCGGCCTGCCGCCGACCTATGCCGATGATGCCGCCTCGGCGCATCTCGAGGCCAACTTGATCGGCTATGCGGGCGACCTGTATGGCGCCTCGGTGTCGCTGGCGTTTACGCGCTGGCTGCGTCCGTCTCGCGTGTTCGATTCCCTGGACGAGTTGATCGCGACCGTCGAGGGTAATATCGACGATATTCTTCATAACTTGGGTGAGCAGGGGGTGAGTATCCGTGATTAGCGATGAGGAAAAAGATCAGGTACGCGCGGCGTCGGACCTGGTTGCCATCGTGCAGGAAACGGTTGAGCTCAAGCCCCGCGGCCATGAGTTTTGGGGCTGCTGCCCGTTTCATGGCGAAAAGACCCCCTCGTTTCACATTATCCCTTCTACGCAGGTGTGGCACTGCTTTGGCTGCGGCGAGGGCGGCGACGTCTTCACCTATATCATGAAGCGCGAGAACCTGAGTTTTCCCGAGTCGATCCGTTATTTGGCCGACCGTGCGGGCATTGAACTGCACGATACCGGTGCGCAGCGCGATCGAGGCACCAAGCGTGCCCGCATCTATGACCTGTGCGCTGAGACGGCTCAGTTCTACCACACCATGCTTATGCGCGGTAAGGACAGCCGTCCGCGCGAGTACTTCGCCAGCCGCGGTATGGGCGGCGACGTCTGTCGCCGCTACTGCCTGGGCTTTGCGCCGGGTCGCAACGCGCTGGTGTCGCATCTGTCGCAGGCGGGCTTTACCCCGCAGGAGATGATTGACGCCAATGTGGCCGTGAGCCGCGGGCGCGGGCAGCTCGCGGACCGTTTTTACGACCGCGTGATGTTTCCCATCTTTGATGAGCAGGGTCACAATATCGCCTTTGGCGGGCGCATCATGGGCGATGGTCAGCCCAAGTACCTCAACACCGCCGAGACGAGCGTGTTTCATAAAAAACGAAACCTCTATGGCTTTAACTGGGCCAAGGAGTTTATCGTCGCGCAGGATACTGCCATCGTGGTGGAAGGCTATACCGACTGCATCGCCTGCTGGGAGGCAGGGATCAAAAACGTTGTCGCCACGCTGGGCACGGCGCTGACGGAACATCACGTTAAGACACTCACTCGTTTTGCCAAGCGCATTGTATATATGTTCGATGGCGACGCTGCCGGTCAAAAGGCTGCCCGTCGCGCGATTCAGTTTATCGAGCAGGATTCGATGGATCTTCGCTGCGTGGTGCTTCCCGACGGCAACGACCCCATGGAGTTCATCACGGCGCATGGTGGCGAGGCACTGCAAGCGCGCATCGATGCCGCCGAGCCCCTCATGGACTTTGTGTACCGTTCGCTACAGGAGTCGAGCGACATTACCACACCGGGCGGTCGCGCCAAGGCGCTCGAGGACGCGCTGACGCTCATCTATCCGCTACGTGACAGCTATATGATCGACACGTACTTTATCCAGATTGCCGATCTGTTGGGTTTGGACCTGGAGACCGTGCGCGCGAGCTCGGGCCGTGTGTTTCGCGATGTCGCCAAGCGCGAGGATGCCGAGCGCCGCCGTGAGCAGAACTACGAGCGTCAACGCGTGCAAGCTGAGCGCTCGGGCAGCGCGGGCGGTCGGGCGTCTGGTTCGCAGGGGACGTCTCGCGGTGCCTGGGCCGCGGGTGCGACGCCGCCGGTGTCCGCACCGGTCGAGGAGGACCCGTACGACTACGTTCCGCTTGATGCCTATGGGGCGACACCGGTGGAGGCCGACGAGGATCTGCCGCCAATCGATGTGCCAGCGGGGATGGAAAGCGCGGCGCCCGTTGCCGATGGTTCAAGCGCGGCGGCGGCTCCGTCGATGCCGATCGTTTTGACCGATCTGGAGCGGAAATCCCTGGCGGGGGAGCGCGAGCTGCTGACGATGCTCACGAGCTACCCCGATCTGTTCCGCACGTATGCCGATCGCATTTGTTCTATCGAGTGGGTCGACCCGCGTCACGAGTCCATTGCGTGGGCCGTGCTCGCGACGCCGCCGGGCACCGATCCTGCTGCCTGCATGGATGCGGCGCGCGCGGTGTGTCCCGAGGCGGCGTCGCTTGTCAGCGCCGGGCGCATTTCGGCAACGAGTAAGCACCCGACCGAGACGAACATCGTCTTTATGCTCGATACGCTCGAGCTCTACACCATCAAACGTCGCATGCGAGCTGCGCAGGCCAAGTTGCGTCAGGACCGTTCACTCGACGATGAGGACCGTCGCGTGCTGACTGTGCAGGCGGTGCAAGATTCACAGCGCCAGCGCGAGCTCCAAAAGTCGATCGGAGGCGTGGCCGACCCGTTCCGTTTGATCGGTTTGGAGACCACGGACGCCGATCAGGCCTAGATGTTGTGGTCAACCAGCGTATTCTCGCCTATATCCTGTCTTTATTTTGGGTATAGACGTCCATGTGTGTGCTAAAGTATTGAGTCCTGTGGACTACGAAGGGAGAATCTGTGCCAAAAAAGACTGAGAGCACGGGTACTGGGCTGGAATCCTACGTTGCAAAGCTCATGGGCAACGGCTCAAACAGGACTTCGGTAACCGAGGACGAGATTCAGGTCGCCCTGAAGGATATCGATGTTACTGATGAGCAGCTCAACGCGGTGTATTCCGCGCTGCGCAACAGCGGCATCCAGATTATCTCCGCGAGCGGAAACGACGACGCCCCGATGGACGTCGACGATGACGATAACGATACCGATACCGACGATTTCGATGACGACGACGAGCACGATTCCGGCTCGCTCGACGATCACGAGCTCAAGATGGCCCGTCAGGCCGACGCCGAGATGGGTTCTTCCAAGAGCAAGAAGAAGCGCACCGTGCGCACGTCCCGTTCACGCTCCCGCGTGCGCGGCATCGATGCCTCCACGGTGATGCTGACCGGCGACCCGGTCCGTATGTACCTCAAGGAGATCGGCAAGGTCGACCTGCTGACCGCCTCCGAAGAGGTCGATCTGGCCATGAAGATTGAGGCCGGTCTTGAGGCCACCGAGAAGCTCGAGGCTGCCGAGGCAGGCGAGCTCGAGCTCACGCGTACCGAAATGCGTCGTCTTACGCGCATTGAGAACGTGGGTCTCGAAGCCAAGCAGGCACTCATCAGCGCAAACCTGCGTCTGGTCGTCTCCATCGCCAAGCGCTATGTCGGTCGCGGCATGCTGTTCCTGGACCTTATTCAGGAGGGCAACCTCGGTCTGATCCGCGCCGTCGAGAAGTTCGACTACCAGAAGGGCTTTAAGTTCTCCACGTACGCCACGTGGTGGATCCGTCAGGCCATTACGCGCGCTATCGCCGACCAGGCCCGTACCATCCGTATTCCCGTGCACATGGTCGAGACCATCAACAAGCTCGTCCGTGTGCAGCGCCAGCTCCTTCAGGACCTGGGTCGCGACCCGACCCCCGAGGAGATCGGTGCCGAGATGGACATGAGCGCCGACCGCGTTCGCGAGATCCAGAAGATCTCGCAGGAGCCCGTGTCGCTCGAGACCCCCATCGGCGAGGAAGAGGATTCCCAGCTGGGCGATTTCATCGAGGACTCCCAGGCTATCGTTCCGCCCGATGCGGCCAGCTTCTCCATGCTGCAGGAGCAGCTCACCCAGGTGCTCGATTCGCTTGCCGATCGTGAGCGCAAGGTTATCGAGCTGCGCTTTGGCCTTGTCGACGGACATCCCCGTACGCTCGAGGAGGTCGGCCGCGAGTTTGGCGTCACGCGCGAGCGCATCCGCCAGATCGAGTCCAAGACTCTGGCCAAGCTTCGCCACCCGAGCCGCTCGAGCAAGCTCAAGGACTATATCGAAAGCTAGTCAAGCAAGAGGCGCCCTCAAGCACATCCGCTTGAGGGCGCTTTCATGTAGTCGTTGGGGACGTTCTTGAATGACTGGTCGTTTAAGAACGTCCCCAATGACTAGGTCGGAAAATTTCTTAAAAAAGTTCTTGCCCTGAGCTGATTCGTCCGTATAATAAACTTCGTTGCTTGAGAGCACGCACCTATTCCTCGGTAGCTCAATGGTAGAGCACGCGGCTGTTAACCGCGCTGTTGTAGGTTCGAGTCCTACCCGGGGAGCCAGGTTGTAAAACCCGTCGCTTATGCGGCGGGTTTTTTCATGCCGCGATCGCTGTTCGCGAACGTTACCGTATCAACATTTCGTGTCGAGGATGTAATCCCGAGGCCCGCCACCTCAACATGGCGCGGTCGTTGTAGAATATTCCAATGATTGCTCCCACGAGATGGTGCCGCGAGCACCAGATAAGGAGATTCTTGTGTCTGAGACCATTAACGGCAGCCTGAGCGTCTCGAACGACGTTATTGCCGATATTGCCGGTTATGCCGCGATGACGTGCTATGGCGTCGTCGGTATGGCCGAACAGCTCCAGGGCGCCGAGAGCGTGCGCCTGCTTGCCGGTCAGCGCCTCCGCAAGGGCGTGCTTGTCTCCGCCGACGAGAACGGCCTTACGGTCGATCTTCACGTCGTGCTCGAGAACGGCGTCAACATGAAGTCCGTCTGCCACAATCTTTCGAGCTCCGTTGCCTTTACCCTGCAGGAGATCGCCCAGATCGATCCCGCCAGCCTTAAGATCGGCATCCATATCGACGCGCTCAAGAGCCGTCTGAACTAGCATCCGAAAACGGAGATTCAAATACCCATGATTGCAAAGACCATTCGCACCTGTTTTCCGATCGCTGCGGCTGCCGTTTCCGACAAGGCCGAGGAGATCAACAAGCTCAACGTCTTCCCCGTACCCGACGGCGACACCGGCACCAACATGTCGCTCACGCTCGCCTCGGTGACCAAGGAGCTTTCCGCCCTTCCCGCCGATGCCGATATGGAGGCCATCGCCGGCGCCATCACCCACGGCTCCCTGATGGGTGCCCGCGGTAACTCCGGAGTCATCACCTCGCAGATTCTGCGCGGCGTGGCCGAGGGTCTTGTCTCTGCCGACGAGCCTATTACGTCCGCCAACATTGCCTTCGCCTTCCGTCGTGCCGTCAAGGTTGCCTTCCAGGCTGTCCGCAAGCCCATCGAGGGCACGATCCTCACGGTCCTGCGCGATGTCTCGACCAAGGCCGATGAGTGCGAGAAGAAGAAGTTCTCGGCCGAGGATGCGCTCGATGCTATCGTCGTCGAGGCGTACCAGTCCGTCGCCCGCACGCCCGACCTGCTGCCCGTTCTGAAGGAGAACGGCGTGGTCGACTCCGGCGCCTTTGGCTTCGCCATCTTCCTTGAGAACTTTGTGGCTGCAGCACTTGGCCGCAGCACCGTTGTCGAGGATTTCTCCGCCACGTTTGATTCCGCTGTCTCTGCCCGCGACGCGGCCCTTGGTCGCGTTGAGATCGAGGCCAACGACGATTGGGAGGGCTCGGAGTTCCGCTACTGCAACGAGTTCCTGTTTAAGGCCGACGCCCCGTTTGACGAGGACGAGTGCCTTAAGTTCCTGGGTTCCATGGGCGACTGCGAGCTACTCGTGGGCGCCTATCCCGACTACAAGATCCATGTGCACTCCAACACCCCCAACCTGGTGCTCGAGCACATGCTGCAGCTCGGTCAGATCTATGAGGTCTTTATCCACAACATGGAGATGGAGGCCCACGACCGTACCGCCAAGATCCACGAGGATCAGGAAAAGGCCGCCGAGCCCGCCAAGGCGCTGGGCTTTGTCGCCGTTGCCGCCGGTTCCGGCGAGGCCGACATCCTCAAGTCCCTCGGCGTCGACGTGATCGTGTCCGGTGGCCAGACTATGAATCCCTCGACCGCCGACCTGCTGGGCGCGGTGGACCAGGTCAACGCGACCTCGGTCATCATCTTGCCCAACAACGGCAACATCCGCATGGCCGCTGAGGCTGCTGCCTCAGCCTGCACCGACAAGAAGGTCGCCGTCGTTCCCACCAAGACCGTCCCGCAGGCCTTCTCCGCGCTGTTCGCGGTCCTGCCCGATTCCGAGCTCGAGGATGCCGTCGCCGCCATGGTCGACGCCATCAGCGAGGTCCGCGATGGCGAGGTCACCCGCGCCGTGCGCGACTCCAGTGCCTCTGACGGTTCTCCGATTCACTCCGGTGACGTCATGGGTATCATCGCCGGCTCCATCGATGTGGTCGGCTCTGACGTGAAGCAGGTCACGCTCGACTGCATCAACCGCATGCAGGAGGAAGAGGAGGGCGACGCGCTGACGATTCTGGCCGGCGAGGAGCTGTCCGATGAGGCCTTCCAGGAGATCGTCGACGCTATCGAGGAGGCTCAGCCCGATCTGGAGATTGACGCCCATCGTGGCGAGCAGCCGCTCTATCCCGTGATCTTCTCGATCGAGTAGGCAACTGCCCATGTCCGAGCTGTGCTCCGTGCCGCGCGTCTCGGAGCGCTTTGCCCAGAGCAATGCGCTCGACGAGGATATCGCGCGACTCAAATATGTTTCGGGTAAACGTGAGGAGGCCCTTCGCCGTCTGGGAATTCGGACGGTGGGGGACCTCCTTCTCCATATCCCTCATCGATACCTCGACTTTACCCGTTCGTGGTCCATCGAGATGGCGCCCATCGGTACCGTGTGCACCATCATCGCCACGGTCGACCGCATCGTCCAAAAGCAGCCGCGTCCGCGCATGCAGGTGACCGAGGTATCGCTGGTGGACGAGTCGGGCGTGTTGCAGGTCGCCTTTTTCCGCCAGCCCTGGATTGCCCAGCAGCTTAAGCAGGGCGACCGCCTGGCCGTGATGGGCAAGGTCGAGTTTGCCTACGGCTTTAAGCAGATGGCCTCGCCCCACTTTGAAAAGCTCGAGGACGGGCGCGCCGCAGGCACCATTCTGCCGGTCCATTACGTGAGCGATGGCGTGAGCCAGGCGTGGATGCGCCGCATCGTAAGCGGCGCGCTCGAGGTCGTCGGCAATCCGTTCGACCCCATTCCCGCGCCCCTGCGTGTCAAGCGTCGCCTGATGAGCAGCGCCCGTGCGCTGCGCTCGATTCACTTTCCCTCGAGCGTGGCCGAGCGCGACATCGCGCGCCGGCGCCTCGCCTACGAGGAGTGCCTCTACCTGCAGCTCGCGTTGCGCCTGCGCAACGACGGCGGCCTGGTCGACGTGGTGCCCTACGCCCATGCCGCGGGCGAGCATCTGGCCGCGCTCAGACAGGCCCTTCCGTTTTCGCTGAGCGACGAGCAAGAGGGCGCATTCCAAGACATCCTGTATGACATGTGCGATGGCGGTCGCGTGATGAACCGCCTGCTGCTGGGCGATGTCGGCACCGGCAAGACCGCCGTTGCCGCCTGTGCGCTGGCCGTTGCCGCCGATAGCGGCACCCAGGCCTGCGTAATGGCTCCCACGGGCGTGCTGGCACGTCAATATGCCGATAAGACCGGCCCCTTGCTCTCGCAGGCCGGTATGACCTGGGCACTTCTGACGGGCTCCACGCCGGCGGCCGAGCGCGAGCGTATCCATGAGCAGTTGCAGTCCGGCGAGCTCGATGTCCTCTTTGGCACCCACGCGGTGCTTTCGGACAACGTGACGTTTAAGCATCTCTCGCTTGTGGTGATTGACGAGCAGCACCGCTTTGGCGTGGGCCAGCGCAACTCCTTGCGCGCCAAGGGCCCCGGTGCCGACCTGCTCGTCATGACGGCGACGCCCATTCCGCGCACGCTGGCGCTCTCTGTCTACGGCGACCTAGATACGAGCATCATCCGCCATCGTCCCGTTCCGGGCGCCGGCGTGACGACGCGCGTCCTTACCGAGTCGAGCCGCGACCTGGCCTATGGCGCCATCCGCGAGGCGCACGAAAAGGGGCAGCAGGCCTACGTGATCTGTCCGCTCGTGGAGCCGAGCGATTCGGCCGATGAGCTCGAGGACGTACCCGGCATCGCCCGCGACGACGAGGGCCGCGTGACCGTGCCCGTGCCGTTGCATGACACGGCGACCGAGCTCGATCGCCTGCGCCTGGCGCTGCCGGGTCTTACCATCGAGCGCCTCCATGGTCGTATGCCGGCGGGGGAGAAGGATTGCGTGATCGATGCCTTCAAGCGCGGCGAGATCGATGTACTCGTTTCGACCACTGTGGTCGAGGTGGGCGTCGACGTGCCCAACGCCACCGTCATGGTCATCGAGAACGGCGAGCGCTTTGGCTTGGCGGCACTGCATCAGCTGCGTGGCCGCGTAGGCCGCGGTAGCGTCTCGGGCACGTGCCTGGTCATGACCCACTCAAAGGGCAATGGCGGTACGTCGGCGGCGCAAGACCGTCTCCAGTCGCTCGAAAAGACCGCAGACGGCTTTACGCTCGCGCAGATGGACCTGCGTCTGCGTCACGAGGGCGAGATCCTGGGCTACCGTCAACATGGCGGCGTGACCTTGCGTTTCGTCGACCTCGATGCCGACGAAGAGCTTATCGAGTGGGCCCATTTGGACGCGGTCGAGCTCTTGCGGTATGCTTGCAACCTTGACTCCGTGGCGACGCGCCCTCTGCGCGATGCGGTCGCCACGCGGTATCGACACATCTTTAAGGAGGTCAGCGGAGGATGAGAATCATCGGCGGCGAATGGCGCGGTCGCAAGATCGAGGAGCCCCGTGGTCGCGATGTCACCCGCCCCACGACTGATCGCGTGCGCGAGGCGTGCGCATCTATGGTCATGTCGGCATTCGACTTCGATTTGGACGAGGTCCGCGTGCTGGATGCGTTTGGCGGCTCCGGTGCCTTGGGCATCGAGATGCTCTCGCGCGGCGCCCGCTCGCTCACGACGTTTGAGATCGATCGAAATGCCACGCGTCTTATTACCAAGAATATCGAGTCGCTCTGCCGTGACCGTGCGCGTTGGCGCGTGGTGACGGGCGACATGCTGGCAAGTGCTTCGCGTGGTCGTGTTCCGGGCGGCCCCTTCGACTTGGTCCTGCTCGATCCGCCGTATGCCTTTGGCGCCGAGCCGGTTCAGGAACTGTTGCAGAACCTTGCCCAGCAGGGCCTGCTGGACCCTGGCGCATATGCACTGTTCGAGCATGCCGCCGCCGACGCGGGCGCACATCCGGCCGGTTTTGAGACCGTTCGCGAGAAGCGCTACGGCATCACCTCGGTCGACCTGCTGCGCTGGGTCGGCGATAGCAAGAACGACAGCGCTGATGCTAACGATAGCGACGAGGCAGTATCCCCGGAGGACGCCCATGAGTGACACCATCAACCGCGTAATCGTCCCGGGCACCTTCGACCCCATCACCTTTGGCCACATCGACGTCATTCGCCGTGCGCGCCGTATCTTTCCCAGCGTGATCGTGGCCGTTGCCGAATCGCAGGGCAAAAACGGCGTGGGCACCACCTTTATGCTCGATGAGCGCGTGGCGCTGGCCCGCGAGGCGCTTGGCGGCATCGAGGGTGTCGAGGTTCTGCCCTTTACCGGCCTGTTGGTCGACTTTGCGCGCGAGCAGGGCGCTGGCGCCGTCGTTAAGGGCCTGCGCGCCATGACCGACTTTGAGTACGAGCTTCAGCAGGCCGACCTCAATTACCGCCTGGACAACGAGCTGGAGTCCATCTTTGTCATGAGTGCGCCGCAGTACGGCTATATCTCGAGCTCGGTTGTTCGCCAGATCGCCTCGCTCGGCAGCGATGTATCGACGTTTGTCCCGTCCAACGTGGTCGAAGCGCTCAAACATCGCTTTTCGTGACGTTTCTTATTGCCTGGTGGCATGTGGTAAACTAGCACGATGATATGTTACCTATGAAAGGAGACCGGATGCCGGGCGAGAATTTTCCTGGCGATAGGATCGTCAGCTTGGTCGATGAGCTCGAAGGGCTGATCGAGGAAGCCAAGCCGCCTTTCGGCAAGAACGCTCAGTTCAAGGTCATCGACGCCGACGTGTTCTTCAACATCCTCGACGAGATCCGCATGAGCTATCCCGAGGAGTGGCAGAAGTCCCGCCGTATCCTTAAGGAGCGCGAGGAGCTTATGGCTTCCGCCGCCGCTCAGGCCGATTCCATCATCGCTGACGCTCAGCAGCAGGCCCTCACCATTGCCGGTGAGCAGGAGATCGTCCGCCTTGCGCAGCAGCAGGCCGACGACATCCGCGATCGTGCCCAGCAGTACGAGCGCGAGACGCGTTATGCTGCCGAGGACTACGCAGAGCAGGTCTTTACGCACCTGGAGGAGAACCTCAAGAGCCTGACCGGCACCGTTACCCGTTGCCGTCAGCAGCTCAACGAGGGTGCCGCCCAACAGAATGGTCAGTGGTAATGGCTGAGTTCCCGAGCGTTACCGTCGATCTTTCCGAGCAGCTCGAGTTTCCTGGAGATTCGTATCCGCTGACCGGTAAGGTCGATGTCGCCACCTACACGGTAGGCGAGAAGGAGTACCAGCTTCAGGACGGCATCGACTACGACGTTGTCTTTACCAATGCCGGTACCGGTGTCTTGCTCACGGGCATGGTCCGCGCGCACGCCACCGGCGAGTGCGACCGTTGCCTGGAACCTGCCTCGTTTGATATCGCCGGCGAGATCGAGGAGTTCTACCTCTTTGAGGAGCCCGAGGATCCCGAGGCCTACGAAGACGGCTACGAGCTCCTGGGCGAGGATCGCATCGTCGATCTGGGAGAGCCCATCAACGACGCGGTCGTCATGGACACGCCGTTCGTTGTCCTGTGCAAGCCCGATTGCCGCGGCCTTTGCCCCACTTGCGGTTGCAATCTCAACGTCGAGCAATGCGATTGCGCCGCCCAGGCAGAGGCAGAATGGGCCGCTGCCACGGAAAATCCATTTGCAGCATTGAAGAATCTCAAGCTTGATGAGTAAAACTGTGGTAGTATCGCTACTTGCGCGTAATCGCCACACTGGATAGTTCATAAGGAAGGTCACTATGCCCGTACCTAAACAAAAGCAGGGTCGTATCCGCACTCACACCCGTCGTTCCGCCAACATGAAGATCTCGGCTGCGGCTCAGTCCACGTGCCCCCGTTGCGGCGCTGTTAAGCTTCCGCACCACGTGTGCCCCAGCTGCGGTTTCTACAAGGACCGCGAGGTTATCGTTACCGAGTAACGGTATACTCTGGATGCGATGCCGTTCCAAATGGAACCACAATGGCCGGCTCAATGAGTCGGCCATTTTTGTATAAGGAGCATGTATTATGAGTAACGTTCGCGTTTGTGTAGACGTTGTGGGCGGAGACGAGAAACCTCAGGTTGTTCTTGATGGTATCGAGGCTGCGCTTGCCGCCGATCCCGATATCGAGGTCTTGGCAGCTGGTCCCGCCGAAATCGTCAATCCCTTTGCAGCTTCCCATGCACGTGTTGAGGCCCTTGAGGCGCCTGACGTTATCGCCATGGATGACGATCCCATTCGCGCCGTGATGACCAAGCGTAAGTCGTCGATCGTGCTTTCTTGCCGCGCCATTAAGAAGGGCAACGCGGATGCGTTCTTCTCCGCCGGCTCCACCGGTGCCATGACCGCCGCCGCCACCGCCTATGTGACGCCGTTTAGGTATCAGGCCGAAGGCAAGAAGCAGCCGGTGCGCCCCTGTCTGACCAATGCGCTGCCCAATCGCGCCGGCGGTCTGACGGTGCTGTGCGACATGGGTGCCAACCCCGATGTGGAGGTCGATGACATGGTGCGTTTTGCCCAGATGGGTAGCGCCTATGCCCGCGTCGTCCTGGGCATCGAGCATCCTCGCGTGGGCCTGCTTGCCAACGGCACCGAGGATGAGAAGGGCTCCAACTTTACCAAGGCCTGTTTCCCTGCTATGAAGGCCGCCGTTCCCGGCTTTGTTGGTAACTGCGAGGGCACCGACCTCACCTCAGGTAACTTCGATGTCGTCGTTGCCGATGGCATGTCGGGTAATATCGCTCTCAAAGCTACCGAGGGCGCTGCCAAGTTTTTGCTGCAGGAGCTCAAGGGCGCCTTTATGGCCTCGCTCGGCACCAAGATCGCCGCGCTGCTCATTAAAAAGCAGATGCGCGAGATTAAGGCCAAGCTCTCTGGCGACGCCAAGGGCGGCGCGATTCTTCTGGGCCTGCGCGGCGTGGTCCTGATCGGCCATGGCGCCACCTCAGTCGAGGCTGTCAAAAACGGTACGCTCGCGGCGGCCGAAGCCGTGCGCGCCGGGCTGGTTGAGAATGTCGCCAACTCTATGGACGGTATCGTTTTATAAGAGCGAGTTAGGGCGCTGTTATGTGCTTCGCGGCGCACGTCGTGGGGTAGAATCAGAACCGTGTCTTGGTACCGCCCGGGCGGTACCATTCTTTTGGTATTCATGCACTATGAGAGGAAGCGCTATGGACCGCTCCGAAATCTTCGACAAGATCGCCGAGGTCGCTGCTGACGTTCTGGGCGTCGATGTTGCCGAAATTAGCGAGGAGACCACCTTTGACGACCTCGATGCCAACTCGCTCGAGCGCCTGCAGCTGGTTACGGCTATCGAGGACGAGTTCAACCTCGAGATCGATGACGAGACTCTGCTCTCGCTCAACTCTGTCGCCGACGCCGTCGACGCTATCGAAGCTGCCAAGGAGGCCTAAGTCTTGGCTTTATCCGAACGACTTACGCGCGCCCAGGAAATCTTGGGCCACGAGTTCAACAATAAGGTGCTGCTGCGCGCGGCGCTTACGCATCCCTCGGCAGTCGAGGGCCAGCCGGTTTCTGCCAGCTATGAGCGCCTTGAGTTCTTGGGCGATTCCATTTTGGGCGCTGTGGTCGCACGCTCCCTGTTTGAGTCCTATCCGGAGTTTGACGAGGGCAAGCTCACGCGCCTGAAGGTGTCGCTTGTCTCGGGCGCTACGCTGTCCGAGGTTTCTCACGAGCTGGGCATTGACGACATCATCATCTTTGGTGCCTCCGAGACCGGTACCGGTGCGCGCGGCCTGCATTCGGCCCTCGAGAACGTCTATGAGTCGCTCGTGGGCGCGCTGTACCTGGATGCCGGCTGGGATACGGCGGCGGAGTTCATTCACCGTACGCTTAAGCCGCACCTGGCCACCGAGCGTGCCGAGCACCCCGCGAACCCCAAGTCGTTTTTGCAGGAGTGTGTGCAAGCCGACGGTCACGAACCTCCGGCGTACAAGCTCGTTGGCTCCGAGGGCCCGGCGCATGCGCCCACCTTTACCGCTGTGGTTTTGATCGATGGTATTCGCCAGGGTCGCGGCTCCGGTTCCTCTAAGAAGGAAGCCGAGGGAGCCGCCGCGCTTGAGGCGCTCGACCGTATGGGTTACACCACCAACGGCGTGATTCTCAATAAGAAGCACGTGTAAGCGAGGAACCGTGTATCTCAAGTCCCTCACGCTCAAAGGGTTCAAGTCGTTTGCCGACCGCGCCCATATGACGTTTGAGCCGGGCCTGACCGTCATCGTCGGTCCCAACGGCTCGGGAAAATCGAACATCTCCGACTCCATCCTGTGGGTCCTGGGCGAGCAGAGCGCCAAGCAGTTGCGCGGCCAGGCCATGGAGGATGTCATCTTCTCGGGCTCGTCAGCGCGCAAGCCGGTGGGTGTCGCCGAGGTCACGCTTGTGCTCGATAACTCGGACCATATGCTGCCCGTCGATTTTGACGAGGTCGCCATCACCCGTCGTATGTATCGCTCGGGCGAAAGCGAGTACCTCATCAACTCGAGCCCGTGCCGCCTGATGGACATTCAGGACATCTTGCACGATTCGGGCCTGGGCAAGGATACGCATTCCATCATCAGCCAGGGCAAGCTCGACGCCATTTTGCAGAGCCGCCCCGAGGAGCGCCGCGCCCTCATCGAGGAGGCCGCCGGCATCTCCAAGCACAAGCGCCGCAAGGAGCGTGCGCTCAAAAAGATTAAGTCGATGGACGAGCACCTGACGCGTGCCCGCGACATCAATAAGGAAATCGCCCGTCAGCTGCGACCGCTGGAGCGTCAGGTCGATCGTGCGCGCAAGTACAAAGAGTTGTCCTCGCGCGCGAACGAGCTTACGCAGATGCTGGCTGTCGACGAGCTGCGTTCGCTGCAGTCGCAGTGGAACGACCTGGAGAGCCGCTCCAAGGAAGGTGCCGCCGAGCTGGAGCTTGCGCAGTACCGCATGGGCGAAAAGGAGCGCGAGCTCGAGAAGCTCCAGGTCATGCTCGAGGAAAAGGGCCTGTTTGTGGGCGATCTGGGCGAGCAGCGCCGCCATATGCAAGATGTGGTCGGCCGCATTAACTCTGACATGCGCCTGCTCGAGGAAAAGGGCCACAACATGGTGTCGCGCCTGTCTGACATGCGCGGGCAGATTTCGAGCTCCGAGCATCAGCGTCGTCGCGTGGTCGAGGAGCTCGAGGACGCGCGTGCGCAGCTTGAGGAAGTGACCGGCGCGCACATGCAGGCCCAGGAGGACGTTGACGCCGCTGGTCCTGCCGCCGCAGAGCTCCACGAGCGGCGCGTGGCGCTCGACAATCAGATTTCGCAGCTTACGGGTGAGCAACGCGATGTGCAGCGCGTGGCCGACAACGCCGCGCTCGAGCTCGCCAAGGTGAAGGACTCGCTGAGCAATGCCGAGGTCGAGGACAACATGTATGCCTCGCGCCTGGAGCAGATTGACGAGCAGCTCGAGGAGGTCACGGCCTCGCTCGAGAGCCGTCGCAACCGCGCAGAGGAGCTTGAGGGTGCTCTTGAGGAAGCGCGCCAGGCCCAGGCCGATGCGCGTGAGGCCACCGAGGTCGCCCGTGCAGCCCTGAAGGACTTGCGTAATCGTGAGAGTGAGGCGCGCAACAAACTGTCCGAGGTGCGCTCGGAGCTTGCCAGCCAAAAGAAACTCGATGCCCGCATGGCCGACAGCTCGCCGCTCGTGAGCCGTCTGGTGGGTGCGCTGGGCGACGATGTCTTGGGTCGTCTGGGCGACGTGCTGGAGGCCCCGCGCGAGCTTGAGGGCCTGGTTGAGCAATTGCTCGCCGGCGATATCGATGCGCTGCTGTTTGATGACGCCGCCACGCTTGAGCGTGCCGGTCGTGCGGCTCTGGACCAAAAGAAGGCCTCGGGCGAAGCACTGCTGGTGACGCGCGGCGTGAGCGGCTCTACCGCCGCTGAGGGCGCTGCCGGTACCCGCCTGGTTGATCGTCTGTCCGTGCGTGCAGGCTACGGACCCGTCGTCGAGGCGCTGCTCGGCGGCTATTACGTGGTCGATGACTTGGCTGCCGCGCTGGCTGCGCCTGTCGTTGACGGTGTGACCTATGTGACTCCCGATGGCGCCCGCGTAAGCTGTGGCGGCCTGGTGCGTGTGGGCCTCGATGCCGGCGAGGCGTCGGGTGCTCTGGAGCGTAAGCGTCGCATTCGCGAGCTGGAGGGGCTTGAGCCCGATCTGGCTGCCGTGTTTGAGCATGTGTCGGATCAGGTCGTCGAGGCCAACGTTGCCGTCGAGGAGGCCCGTGCCGCCGAGGGCGATGCCGCCGGTGAGATCGCCCGTCTTGAGGGCGAGCGCCGCTCGCTGCTCTCCGAGATCGGCCGCTTGGAGCAAAGCGCCAACAATGCCGAGGTCGAGCGCGTGCGCATCTCCAAGCGCCGCGAGCAGGCTGCCGAGGCCGTTCGTGCCGCGCGCCCGCGCGTTGACGAGCTCACCCGTTCGCGTGACGAGGCGCGTGCACAGGCAAGCGACCTGGGTCTCCAGATTGCCGAGGCCAACGATGAGCTCGATCGCGTTCGCCGTGACGATTCCGAGGCCGCCGGTAAGCTCGCCGATGCCAAGGTGCGCCTGGCCCAGACGAGCGAGCGCCTGCGTTCGCTGAAGGGCCGCGTGCCCGACCTTGAGCATCGTCTTGAGGGCATCGACCGTCGTATCCGCGGAACACGCCAGGCTTCGCGCTCGCTCGAGCTGCTGCGCCTGCGCGTCGACCCCATGCACGAACGCTATTCTGCCCTGTTGGAACGCGCGTCGGATTGGGCAGCGCGCCTGCGTGACCAGGCCTCTCTGGAGGAGGCGGACTCCGCTTCGCTCAAGAAGACCATCGAGGATGCCAAGGCAGAGGTTGCCCGCGCTAAGGAGCGAGTCGATACCGCCTCCGCCGCGCAAAACGAGTTCAAGGTCGCGCGTGGCAAGCTCGAGGTGCAGGTAGAGACCGCCATTAAGGCCATTACCGCCGATGGCACCACGGTACTCGAGGAAGCGCTCATGCTTCCGGCGCCCACGGACCGCGATGCCGCCGAGCGCGAACTCAACCAGCTTGTGCGCCAGATCAACAACCTTGGTCCCGTTAACCAAGTTGCCATGGAGGAGTACGAGCAGCTCAAGCGCCGCGCCGATTACATCGAGGAGCAGCTGGCCGATCTGGAGAGCGCGCGCAAGGCGCTCACCAAGATCACCGTGGCTATCGACCGTAAGATGCGCAAGGCGTTCCTGGTGACGTTTGAGAAGGTCGATGCGAACTTCCGCGAGATCTTCGCCATGCTCTTCCCGGGCGGTCAGGCTCATCTGGAGATGACCGATCCCGAGCATCCTGCCGAGACGGGTATCGAGGTCGTGGCGCAGCCGCGCGGCAAGCGCATCACCAAGATGATGCTCATGTCGGGCGGCGAGAAGAGCCTGACGGCGCTCGCCCTGCTCTTTGCTGTGTACCGCACGCGCACGGTGCCGTTCTATGTGCTGGACGAGGTCGAGGCGGCACTCGATGACGCCAACCTGTCCAAGCTCATCGGCGCACTCGACGTGTTGCGTTCCGATACGCAGCTCTTGGTTATCTCGCATCAGCGCCGTACTATGGAGGACGCTGACGTCCTCTACGGCGTCTCGATGCAAGCCGACGGCGTCAGTCGCGTCGTCTCGCAAAAACTCGATCGCGAAACCGGAAAGGTCGTGAATGCATAATGGGATTCTTCGATGCTCTCTCGCGCGGACTTGAGCGCAGCCGCGAGGCCCTCAACGAGGTCTTCTACTTTGGCGGCGAGGTCGACGAGGATTTTTGGGAGGACCTGGAGGACACCCTCGTCATGGGTGACATGGGCGCCGAGGTCGCTATCAAGGTCTCCGATGACCTGCGCGATGCCGCGGCCAAGAAGAACCTCAAGACCGCTCCGCAGCTTCGCCGTGCCCTGGCCGAGCAGCTCGAGCAGCACTTTGTGCCCATCGAGCGCGATCCGTTTTCCGATACGCCGAGCTGCGTGCTGTTTGTGGGCATTAACGGTGCCGGCAAGACCACGACGGTCGGTAAGATCGCGAGCGTCATGGCCGCCCGCGGCAAGAACGTCGTGATCGGTTCGGCCGATACCTTCCGTGCTGCCGCTATCGAGCAGCTCGATGTGTGGGGCCAGCGCGCTGGCGTCCCCGTCATCAAGCGCGACCGCGGCTCCGACCCGGCAAGTGTTTGCTACGACGTGCTCGACGAGGCCGACAAGCGCGGCAGCGACCTGGTGCTTATCGATACCGCCGGCCGTCTACACACGAGCCCTGAGCTCATGCGCGAGCTTGCCAAGGTGGTCAATGTGACCCGTAAGCGCGCCGCCAATATGGCCGCCGGTCCCATGCCGGTTTCGGTCGTGCTTGTGATCGACGCCGCGACGGGCCAAAACGGTCTGAACCAGGCGCTCGAGTTTAACGAGGCGCTGGGCCTGGACGGTATTATCATGACTAAGCTCGACGGCACGGCTAAGGGCGGCATCGCCATGGCCGTGGCCGAGAAGCTCAAGCTCCCGATCCTGCGCATCGGCGTGGGCGAGCAGGTCGATGACCTGCAGGAGTTCAATGCCAAAGATTTCTGCCGCGCCCTGGTGGGCGAGTCCAATTAAGGAGTGACTAGTGTTTGATTCCCTGAGCGATCGCCTCAACGACACATTTGACCGCCTGCGCGGCAAGGGCAAGCTGACCGAGGCCGATATTACTTCGGCCATGCGCGATATTCGCATGGCGCTGCTCGAGGCCGACGTTAACTTTAAGGTCGTCAAGGAGTTCGTCGCCAAGACCAAGGAGCGCTGCATGACCGCCGAGGTCATGGAGTCGCTGTCGCCGGCGCAAAACGTCGTCAAGATCGTGCTCGACGAGCTCACCGAGATGCTTGGCTCAACCGAGAGCAAGCTCGTCTTTAGCAATCGCATTCCCAATGTCATCATGCTCGTGGGCCTGCAGGGCTCCGGTAAGACCACGGCGGCCGTAAAGCTGGCCTACCTGCTCAAGAAGCAGGGCCGCTCACCGCTGCTCGCCGCGTGCGACGTCTACCGTCCCGCCGCTGCCGACCAGCTGGCCACGCTTGGCGGAGAGATTGGCGTGCCGGTCTTCCGTGGCGATGGCGAGCACCCGGTTGACATCGCCAAGGGCGCCATTCAGGAGGCCGTTGACCACCTGCGTGACGTGGTCATCGTCGATACCGCCGGTCGTTTGCAGATCGACGAGCAGATGATGCAGGAGGCCGTGGACATCAAGAAGGCCGTCAAGCCCGATCAGGTGCTGATGGTCGTCGATGCCATGACCGGCCAGGACATCGTCAACGTCGTCTCGACCTTCGCCGAGCGCACCGACTTTGACGGCGTGATCATCTCCAAGCTCGACGGCGACGCCCGTGGCGGCGGCGCGCTTTCCGTGCGCCAGGTGACCGGCAAGCCCATCAAGTTTGTTAGCATGGGCGAGAAACCCGATTCGCTGGAGCCGTTCTATCCCGACCGCATGGCCAAGCGCATCTTGGGCATGGGCGATGTTGTCGGCATCATCGAGAAGGCCCAGGAGGCAGCCGACGCCGAGCAGCTCGAGGCTGCCGAGCGCATGCTGCGCGAGGGCTTTACCATGAACGACATGCTCGACCAGATGAAGGCCGTCAAGAAGATGGGCGGCATGAAGGGCATTCTGGGCATGCTCCCCGGTGGCCAGCGTGCGCTTAACCAGATGGGTGGCAACCTGGACGAAGGTATCTTCGATAAGAACGAGGCCATCATCATGTCGATGACCAAGGAGGAGCGCCTTCGCCCCTCCATCATCAACGGCCAGCGCCGTGCCCGCATCGCCAAGGGCGCCGGCGTGACCCCCACCGAGGTCAATAGCCTTATGAAGCAGTGGGGCGAGATGAACAAGATGATGGGCCGCATGCGCACGATGGCCAATCAGGCACAGGCCGGCGGCAAGAAGGGCAAGAAGGGTAAGAAGGGCAAAAAGATGCGCATGCCCAATATTCCCGGTCTGGATGCCATGGGGCTGGGCGGCATGGGCGGCCTGGGAACGGGCGGCCCCAAGTCCGATATGGACCTGCTGCGCCAGATGGAAGCGCAGATGCGCAACAAGAAGTAACGACTAGTTGAGTCGTGTATGGCGAAGGCCGCCTGGATGGTATTCCAGGCGGCCTTCGCCGTTTGTTCGCTGGTTGTCGCACGCGTGGAAGCGCGTTCTCGACGAGGTGCTTGCCGCTAGTGGCAGCCGCAGCCTTCGTGCCCGTCATGGTCGTGGTGACCGTGGCAGCCGCAGGACTCGCCATGCTCGTGGATGTGCTCGTGATCATGTCCATGGCAGTCGCAGGTGGCCTCGCCGTTCTGTGCGAGCGTGCCGGCAATGAGGGCCTCGACGCAGGCATCGCAGCTGCCCTGGGCGCCCGCATAGACCGTGATGCCGGCTTGGGCAAGCGCGTTGATAGCGCCGCCGCCGATACCGCCGCAAATGAGCGTGTCAACGCCACCGTTGGCAAGCAGGCCCGCCAAGGCGCCGTGGCCGGTGCCGCCGGTGCCTACGACCTGCTCGTTGAGCACCTTGCCATCCTGGATGTCGTAGATCTTGAACTGCTCGCTGCGGCCAAAGTGCATAAAGATGTTGCCGTTGTCGTACGTCGTTGCCACCCTCATGGTGTCGACCTCCTTTGCTGGCCATGCGGCCGTTGTCGTGGTGATGGGGGAGTATGCGATATTGCCGCCCTCGATAACGAGCGCCCGTCCGTTGACCAGCGCATCGGCCACCTTGCGATGCGCGCGGCTGCAAATGGCCGCCACCGTTGCGCGGGCGATGCCCATCTGCTGGGCGACCGCCTCTTGGTTGAGACCCTCCAGGTCGCACAGGCGCAGCACCTCAAGCTCGTCGACGGTCATGTCGATGGCATCACCGCTGGCCAGGCCATCGGGGGTAAAGCCGCGGTATTCGGGGATGATCCCGACGCGGCGCAGTTTTTCGCGTCTTCCTGCCATGCACACTCCAAATCTGACATATGTCAACAATAGAATAGCGAACGTGCGGATTTGCGCAAGGAATTTCTGGCATATGTCAGAAAATGAGGGCTTATGTTTGGGCTGTGGGGCCGCGCGCGCCTGGGCTACAATAAATCTCGCTTATAGGCGACTGACAGGAGGGTCAATGAGCAAAGCTGATCAACAGTTTGTAACCATGTGCCGCGATATCTTGGACCATGGCACCACCACCGAGGGCCAAAAGGTCCGCCCGGTGTGGGAGGACGGCACACCTGCCTATACCATTAAAAACTTTGGTGTCACGGCGCGCTATGATCTGCGCGAGGAGTTCCCCGCGCTCACCCTGCGTCGTACGGCGCTTAAGTCTGCCATGGACGAGATTCTGTGGATCTATCAAAAGAAGTCCAATAACGTGCATGACCTCAACAGCCATATCTGGGATGAGTGGGCCGATGAGACCGGTTCCATCGGTAAAGCCTACGGCTATCAGATTGGTCAGAAGAGCCATTACGCCGAGGGCGACTTCGACCAGATGGACCGTGTACTGTACGACCTTAAGCACACGCCGTATAGTCGCCGCATTATGACCAATACGTACGTGTTTAGCGATCTGTCCGAGATGCACCTTTATCCATGCGCCTATAGCGTGACCTATAACGTGACGCAGCGTCCTCAGGACGACAAGCCGACGCTCAACATGATTCTCAACCAGCGCAGCCAGGACATTTTGGCCGCGAACAACTGGAACGTGTGCCAGTACGCCATTTTGCTGATGATGGTCGCGCAGTCGGTCGATATGATTCCCGGTGAGCTGCTGCACGTGATCGCCGACGCTCATATCTATGATCGTCATGTCGATATCGTCCGCGAGCTTATCGAGCGTCCGCAGTTTGCGGCACCCAAGGTAACGCTCAACCCCGATGTGCATGACTTCTATGCGTTTACGACCGATGACCTGATTGTCGAGGGCTATGAGCACGGCCCTCAGGTCAAGAACATCCCCATTGCGGTGTAGGTGACGCGCATGACGTGTAAGCTTTCTGCCATCGTCGCCGTGTGTGACGACTGGGGTATTGGCTGCGAGGGCGATATGGTGGTGTCCAATCGCGCCGATATGCGCCATTTTGCGGCCTGCACCAAGGGCTGCCCGGTTATCATGGGACGCAAGACGCTGCTGAGTTTTCCCGGCGGGCGTCCGCTCAAGAACCGCCGCAATATCGTGCTTACGCGCGATATAGGCTTTACCCGCGAGGGCGTCGACGTGGTGCATAGCGTTGACGAAGCGCTCGCTGCGGTTGCCGATGAGCCCGTTGCCTGGGTGATCGGTGGCGGCGATGTCTATCGGCAGTTTTTGCCGTACTGCGTGGAGGCCGAGGTCACTCATGACCACTGCGTCCATCCCGTGGACACGTACTTTCCCGACTTGGACGCCGATCCCGCGTGGGAGATTGCGCAGCGTAGCGAGGTCGCGACGATTGCCGCCGGTGAGGGTGACGAGGGCGTCGATTATGAGTTCGTGACGTATCATCGCGTTGAGGCGTAAATCGTCTGGCGTGAACGGTATCATCGGGTTGATTGAATGCATGGGGCGGCGCTTAGCGTCGCCTCGTTTGGTATAGATGTGCTGTAAAGAAGGGTGCGGGCTGGCTGCTATGACTGATGCCGTTGAGGTTCTGCGAATTGATTCGCTCGATGACGAGCGGCTCGATGCCTATGTGCGACTGACCGAGCGTGAGCTTCGCTGCGTGCTGGAGCCGCAGAAGGGCATTTTTATCGCTGAGAGTGCCAAGGTCATCGAGCGTGCGGTTCGCGCCGGATATGAGCCGGTGAGCTTTCTTTTGGGCGAGCGCTGGCTCGACCAGATGATGCCGCTGTTTGACCAGCTTGTCGTGCGCGAGGGAGCGGGTCCGGTTCCCGTGTTCGTGGCCTCCATGGAGCTCATGGAGCAGTTGACGGGCTTTAACGTGACGCGTGGTGCGCTCGCGGCGTTCCGTCGCCCGCGTCAGATTCCGGTTGATGAGTTCTTGGGCGGTGTCGTCGAGGCGGCGGGGGATCGTCCGGTGCGTGTGTGCGTGCTTGAGGGTATTGTCGATCACACCAATGTTGGCGCTATTTTCCGCTCGGCTGCCGCATTGAACGTTGACGGTATTTTGGTCAGCCCGACGTGCTGCGACCCGCTGTACCGTCGCTCGGCCCGCGTGAGCATGGGCACCGTGTTTCAGGTGCCGTGGACGCGCATTGGCAGCGAGGCTCGTGTGTGGCCGCATGATGGTCTGAGCGCGTTGCACGATGCCGGTTTTTCGTGTGCCGCTATGGCGTTGACGGACGATTCCGTATCGCTGGACGATCCCGTGCTGCAGGAGATTGACCGCTTGGCAATCTTTATGGGTACCGAGGGTGCCGGCTTGGGCGCCAAGACCATTGCCGGCTGTGACCACGCGGTGCGCATTCCGATGGCGCACGGGGTCGATTCGCTTAACGTGGCCGCGGCGAGCGCCGTCGCCTTTTGGCAGCTGTGCCCGCACGTGAGCAATGAGTATCACTACCAGCCGGGTTTGTATCACTAGGCAGATATTTCGCACCTGGCTCTGATTCGGGGTGTTTCGGTCGACGCCAGTCGGTGCTAAGCTGATATTGGCTTTGGTCTTAAATTGCCGTTTTGCTGTTTGACGTATGCGTGTGGGGAGGGCGTGTGGCTAAGAAATCTACGGCGATCGATGTAACGCAAGGTGTCATTTGGCAGCAATTGCTGTCGCTGTGCGTTCCCATCTTTTTTAGTTCGTTTTTTCAGCAGGCCTACACGCTTATCGGTACGTATATCGTCGGCCAGTTTGGCGGCAAGCTCGCGCTGGGTGGCATTCAAGCCACGATGGTGCTCACCGAGCTCTGCATTGGCTTTTGCGTTGGCGTCGGCGCCGGCTGCGCGGTCATTACCGGTCAGTATTTTGGCCAGCACGATGATGAACGACTGAGTCGTTCGGTTCACACGGCCATGACGCTCGCGCTGGTGGGCGGTATCGTCTTCTCCATTCTCGGCATAGTGTTCGTTGAGCCCATGCTGGTGCTTATGAACACGCCGCATGAACTATTGGCCGAGGGCGTGGCCTATGCTCGCTGTTATTTTGCCGCGATGGTTGCGGCACTGCTGCTAAATATGGGAACCGCACTGCTGCGTGCCGTGGGCGACACGCGCGGGCCCGCCGTGATCATTGCCTCTGGCTGCCTTGTTAACGTGGTGCTGGATATCATCTTTGTCGCTGTGTTGCATATGGAGGCGCTGGGCTGCGGCATCGCAGTGGCGCTGACCATTTGCTCCAATGCAACGATGATCGTGTTGCGCATGATGCGCGCTCCGGGTGCATGGCGTCTTTCGCTCATATGACCCAATCCGCTGTCAAGAGCCACAATGGCCCCGCCGACCGC
>OLGD01000794.1_pt1 | contig 56852 bp, 50 predicted proteins | sample 1605311 | NCBI WGS metagenome assembly OLGD01 (sample SAMEA3888917, study PRJEB22519) | human gut metagenome | biome: human gut; feature: human-associated habitat; material: faeces | place: Denmark | collected 2010
TCCTAGGGGTAGTTTGCGCTTTTTTGGCTACCCGGAGGTTTTGGTTTCATAGTAAATATTGATAAATTTCTCGTTTTGATACTCCACGGTCTTTTGCTACCTGTTTCATGGCATCTTTGTGTGAAACTCCCTGAGCCTCGTAGTGCTCCATATGTTCCTCTATTGAAAGCTGCTCCCAGGCATTTACCTCTTCCTGACGTATCTGGGCTCTGCTTTTTCCTTCTAATACAATGACGCACTCACCCTTTGGGTCATTATGTCTATAATAATCAAGGGCTTCTCTCAAAATAGTCTGAAAGGCTGTTTCGTGCTTTTTGGTCAATTCACGGCATATCGTCACCTTTCTTTCCTCTCCCAACGCAGTCATCAACTCCTCCAACGTACGTACCAGACGGTGGGGCGCTTCATACAGAATCATAGTTCGCGTCTCATGTTTCAGCTCTTCCAGAACGGCAGCTTTCTCTTTCTTATCTGTGGGTAAAAACGCTTCAAAAGCAAACCTTCTGGTAGAAAGGCCTGAGAGCGTCAATGCCGTGATGCAGGCAGCAGCGCCGGGTAATGAAGTTACAGGGATTCCAGCCTCATAACACATAGCCACCAGCTCCTCCCCAGGATCAGAGATTCCCGGTGTCCCTGCATCCGTAACCAGAGCAATCTTTTTACCTGACAACATCTGCTCTACCAGATAACGTCCCTTTTCAATTTTATTATATTCGTGATAACTGGTCATAGGGGTTTTGATTTCAAAATGGTTCAGCAATTTAATGCTGTTTCTGGTGTCCTCTGCCGCAATCAAATCCACTTCTCCTAAGATCCGTATTACCCGGAATGTCATATCTTCCAGATTTCCTATCGGTGTTGCACATAAATAAAGTTGTCCCGTCATCTTCCATCTCCATACATTCTTCGGATATCCTCCGTATAGATACCCGGTTTTTCATATACAATCAGCGGCTTTTCTACCGTTATTCTTGGATTTCCGCCTTTCAATCCTTCGATCAGTACCATATTTGGCTCTTTATCCACAAAAGGGTATACAAACTGCATTCTTTTAGGTTCCAGCTTATACTTCATCATAACCCCCATAATTTCTGCCAGACGGAAAGGCCTGTGCACCATATAAAATCTCCCCCTGGATTTTAACACCCTTGATGTCTGGGCAATCACATCCTCCAGTGTACATAGTACCTCATGCCGTGCAATCGCCTTCGGCAGATGAGGATTTGTCAGACCGTGATCTGCTGTCATATAGGGTGGATTGCAGGTTACAACATCAAAGGACGCTGCACCAAACAACTTCTCCGCCTGCTTTACATCTCCCTGTATGATCGTAATCTGATTTTCCAGATGGTTGTATGCCACGCTTCTCCTTGCCATATCCGCGCTTTTTTCCTGGATCTCCAGTCCGGTAAAATGCCGTCCGGAAGTCTTCGCTTTTAACAGCACAGGTACAATTCCGGTTCCTGTACACAAATCTAAAACATCTTCTCCCGGCTTTACCTTTGCAAACGCAGATAACAGCACTGCATCAATCCCATAACAAAAACCCTGATTATTCTGAATCATCCAGTACCCATTCTGCAAGTCATCCAGACGTTCTCCCTCCAATAAGTTCATACTTCGTAATTCCTCTTATTCTTTCATTGTTCTCGCACCCTGGAGCGTGTTCACCCCCACCCAAATGACGAAGAATGAATTTTCAGACACGCTCTGGTTTACTGTCATTCATCATTGGTTACATCACCATTTCCGCTGACTGGAATAGCCTCCCCCAGATAGGTTGGCTTCGGCCGGAAGATTACGCTAAGGAAATCTTTATTCCTTGCAAGAATCTCACGGAATTCACGATAGGCCTGTCCCTGATATTCTTCCCCCTTGGCAGCAACCCCATATGCCTCAATACCAAATTTATCAGCGATATATAATGCACGATACAGATGGTATTCCTGAGACACAATGATGATTTTCTTCGCCTGGAAAATTTCTTTTGCCCGATAAATACTTTCATAGGTTGAGAAACCAGCATGATCCATGAACACATCCTCTGATGTAATTCCCTGACTCAATGCATAGCCCTTCATCGTATTGACTTCATCATAGTCCTTCCGTCCATGGTCACCGCTCATCAACAGTTTCTGTGATGCACCTGACTGATATAAGGCAATCCCCAATTCCAGACGTTCATTCAGCATCAGACTTGGAGTTCCATCCTCTCTCACACCAGCACCAAGCACCAAGATACAATCCACATCTTTCAAATCCTTTGCCTGGTTCATCGTAAGAATATCCTTTTTTACTGATTGCTTGATATATTGATTAATACTCAATAGTAAAAAAACACCCAAAATTCCTAACGCGAGGATCCCAATCACCAACTTTTTTCCAATCTTACTTATTCTCATATATCCACACTCTCTGCCGCACTGCCGTATAAAATACACGCTGCAGACTTATAATAAGTGTCTGCAGCGTATCTTTTTCCTTTTTTATCTGAAAACTTACTGCACAAAAAGCAGTTTTCCTTATTCTTCCAACATTTCCAATTCTTTCAACTCTTCCGGAGTGAGATCCTTTTCCTTATTCTTCTCTTTCCCTTTTTTATATTTAGGTTTAAAACGTAATTCTTCTACTTTATATTCCCGTATTTCTTTCTCATCCTCAACTTCGACGATAACCTTAATCGTCTGACGCAGGACATTTACGGTGGATACCTCTCCCTTCAGTCCTTCCGGAGTTGTAACCCGTTCACCGATTGCAGGTAATTTCTTATTGAGATACTCATAAGTTTCCTGTTCATTCTTCAGACAACACATCAAACGACCACAGACACCGGAAATCTTTGTTGGATTCAAAGAAAGGTTCTGCTCCTTTGCCATCTTAATAGATACCGGAGCAAACTCTGATAAGAATGTATGACAACAAAGCGGACGACCGCAGATTCCCATACCTCCCAAAATCTTCGTCTCATCTCTGACACCAATCTGACGCAATTCAATTCTGGTTTTAAACACTGCTGCCAAATCCTTCACTAATTCACGGAAGTCAATTCTTCCGTCCGCTGTAAAGTAAAACAATACCTTATTATTATCAAACGTATATTCTGCATCAATCAGCTTCATCTCCAGATTATGAGCCTGAATCTTTTTCTGACAAATCTGGTACGCTTCTTTTTCTTTTTTCCGATTCGCCTCTTCCTTCGCATCATCCTTGTCAGTCGCAATCCGGAGAACCTCTTTCAACGGCTGAACTACTTTGGAATCTTCAACTTCCTTTGGTCCCAATACGACATAACCATATTCAACACCACGCGCAGTCTCCACAATTACGTGGTCACCAACCTTGATGTCCAGCGACCGGGGATCAAAATAATACACCTTCCCCACATTACGGAACCGCACTCCTATTATCTTTATCATCTTTAATTCTCCCTGATCGTCAGGAACAAAAGTTCCATCGTTGTATCAAAATTTACATTAGCACGAAGCCTGTTCTCAGCAGTGTGAATTGCTTCAATGATTCTTTCCAACCCCTCATAGGAACTCTTCTGCGCTCGTTCTTTTATATAATTAATTTCCTGTTTAAATACAAGATTATCAATTTCTCTTGTTGCCTTAAACAATAACACATCACGAAACCACATAACAAACAAGTCCAGATAATCGTAAATATTCTGCTTTTCCTGGGACATTCCCTTAATTGCCTCAACCAGTTCGTGTATCTGCATCTCCTGGGATGCTTTCAGAATCTGCAGTGCATTCTTCATCAGTTCAGAAAACTCTGCAGAAGTTGCTGCCCGCTCCGCTTTTCCAATATTTCCCTGAGCAAAAGCCGCATCCACTTCTGCCTGATAATCCGGAATTTGTATGCGATCCATCAGATAAGACTTTACCATATGATCCGGAACTGGTTTCAGCCCTAATGTAACACACCTGGATGTAATTGTCGGAAGCAGAATATCCGGATTATCTGTCAACAATAAAATAATCGCATAAGCCGGCGGCTCTTCTATTGTCTTGAGCAATGCATTCTGCGCCTGAAGTGTCAGTTTCTGTGCATCATTGATAATATAAACCTTATATGGACTGCTATAGGGACGAATCGCCACATCAGCAATCAATTGTTCCCGGATTTCCTCAATACCTATCGAATTGGGCTTCTCATGAGTGACTGTAATAATATCCGGATGGTTCTTGCTCATGGCCTTTTTACAGGATGTACACTCCATACACGGTTCAACTCCATGAGTCTCGCACTGTAAGGTCTGAGCAAACAAAGATGCCAACATTTTCTTACCTGCCCCATGCTCCCCGGAAAAAATATAGGCATGTGAAACCTTGTCCAGTCGAATGGCATTCTGTAAATGTGCAATTATCTCTTCATGTCCGATTACGCTGTCAAATCCCTGCATAATACCACCTCCCAAGAATCCAAATTATCATTCTGTCCTCTACGAACATTATACCATACTGCCCCTGCAAATTACAGTTTTTTTTGTTCCTCGCATATGAATTTATAGATTTTTTCCAAACAATCTGAAAATTCCGTATTATTCTCAAACCTGAGGGTTATTCCCGCCTCTTGTATGTTGAATTCGCTGAAGTCTTCGCAATCAGCCAGGTAACGACGGCATAATTCAGCGTATTTCGGCTCCTGCTGCCTTTTTTCCCGCTGCAGAGCACGTTCCAGACGGATTCCATCTTCTACTTCAACATAAATCGGGCATAGAGCCTGTCTTCCGTAATATCTCTGCAGTTTCCGGTAGGATTCCAACGTCCCAATTCCCAGATAATCCTTTTCATCCAGATTAATCTGACCATCATCTGCAGTAAAATAGTACCATATTCCATAAACCGTATGATAGGCACGCTCTTCAATAATTTTTCCTGCTTTTCTTAACAATTCTAATTTTTCCTCATCCACAAAGAAATATTCCTTACCCTCAGTCTCGCCGCTTCTGATTGGTCTTGTCGTATATAACACCAACGGCGCCAATGATAACTGCTTTTCCTGCATCAGAGTCTCATATACGTGATCCTTTCCGGATGCACTTTTTCCCATAATGTAAAAAATTCTGCCCATCCCGGCCCCCTGCAAAACACTTATTCTTTCATCCAGCAAACTTAAAAAACTGCCCGGCAGCTTTCATAAAGCTGCGGCAGTGCCTGCTTCCGGCTGCTATAATCAGCAACCTGTCATACCTTTTATGAAATGATTTTTATCAGACACGCTTCCGGCCTATGACACCCTTTGCTGTCAGAACTATCTGGAATCATGTCTGATATATTCCATTCATACACGCAAAATAAAAAAAACAATCATACGATCTGCTGTACTTCATAATTTTAAACTTTAAAGCGGTATCCTACGCCCCATATAGTTTCAATATACTGCGGCTTGGCAGTGTTATACTCAACTTTTTCACGAATCTTTTTAATATGCACTGTAACCGTCGCAATATCTCCAATCGACTCCATATCCCAGATTTCCCGGAACAATTCTTCTTTTGTAAACACATGGTTGGGATTCTCCGCAAGAAAAGTAAGCAAATCAAACTCCTTCGTAGTGAAGTTCTTCTCTTCTCCATTGATCCAGACTCTTCTGGCTGTCTTATCAATCTTGATTCCACGGATCTCAATCACATCATTTTCCGGCATTCCTACCCCGATCAAACGATCATATCTCGCCAGATGTGCTTTCACCCGGGCCACCATCTCGCTTGGAGAAAACGGCTTTGTTATATAATCATCGGCACCCAGACCCAGACCACGAATCTTATCAATATCGTCTTTTTTTGCAGATACCATAATAATCGGCGTATTTTTTTTCGCGCGGATCTGACGGCAAATTTCAAATCCGTCTACTTCGGGAAGCATTAAATCCAGAATATACAAGTCAAATTCCTCATTTAACGCACGTTCCAACCCTGCATTCCCGCGATTTTCAATACTTACCTCAAATCCTGATAATTCCAGATAATCCTTTTCCAGATCTGCAATGGCCTCTTCATCTTCAATAATTAATATTTTACTCATTGATCGGTACCTCCTGATATTTTCTAAGCACAAAGAACATCACTGTTCCTACACCTTCCTTACTGTTTGCCCAAACCTTTCCACCATGATCTTCCAAAATCTTCTTCACGATAGAAAGACCGATGCCGCTGCCTCCCTTGGTAGAATTCCGTGATGCATCCGTGCGGTAAAAACGATCAAAAATCTTGGTCAGATCCTTCTGTGCAATTCCTTTTCCGTTATCTTCAATCTCCACCTGAATAAAGTCCCCCACATCTCTCAGACGAATATTAATGATTCCACGCGATTTATCCATGTATTTTATGGAATTGCTGATAATATTGTTAATTACCCGCTTCAACTGCTCTGCATCCGCGATAATCAACGTATCTTCCTCCAGATAGTTGAAATATACCAGGTCAATTCCCTGAGATTCCAATTCCAGACTCAATTCCTCCACACAATCTTCAAAATACTCAGACACATGTATCTTGCTGAACGTATAAGGTATCCGGTTTGTGTCAATCTTCGAATAGAAAGTCAGTTCATTAATCAACCGATCCATCTCATTTGCCTTATTATAGATGGTACGAATATATTTGTCCATCTTTTCCGGTGTATCTGCCACCCCATCCATAATTCCCTCCACATAGCCTTTTACCGCAGTAATGGGAGTTTTTAAATCATGGGAAATATTACTGATCAGTTCTTTATTATCACTGTCAAAAGTAACTTTTTCCTCTGCATTCTCTTTCAGCCGCTTGCGCATCTCTTCAAAATCCTCACACAGATCTTTTACCTCTCTGGCACCGCTGGCTTCCACCGTAAAATCCAGATTTCCCTCTTTGATGTTCTGCGTGGCTGTTTTCAACTGATTCAAGGGTGTCACTACCCCACGGTAAATCCAAAGGGACATAAGCAGACTGGTTCCCACAAGTATCAATACAATCACAATAATCATCTCATTCATCAGTGACTGTACCTGCGGAACCATCCGGTTTGCCTGTGTAATAATAAAAGCGCTGCCTTTTGTCCCGTCCGCAAATAGAAAATCAACCTGCCTTACAAGAGCCTGTTCCTCGCTTCTCATATAAACACTGTTATCTGATGCTGCTCTGGAATCCCCGTATTCCGGCAATGCACGCAGCAATTTCGCATCACTGACGGATTCCGAACCATTGTATGAAATTTGGTCACCCTTTCTCACTGCCAGATAAGAATATGCCTCTTTAAGCTGATCATTTAAAGTATTCAGATACTCCTGCTGTTCCATCTTCTTCGGATTCTCTTTTACTGTTGTACGAAGTTCTTCCATATCAGCCTCAGTCATTTTATTCAACATCAGCGTATTATTGATCAGATTCTCATATGTGGGTTCCTCAATTCCATACTGCTTTCCAATTGATTCAAGTTTCATCTTCATGCCGGTATAAAACATCACACTGGTAAGTATTACAGGAATAAAAATAATCGAAAAAAATGAGATGATGATTCTTGTTTTCAGTTTCATATATTCCGCTTCCTTTTATATAACTTCTGAAATAACACCGTCATACCTGACGCCAGATGTGCATCACCGACATCGCATGTGTTTTAATTATAGCATACTCATTTTTTATTTTCATCTAAAGTAAACAGAAGAATTCTAAATTTTCTATAAAAATAAGGGGGGAGGGGGATTTTTTGTTGTGTGTGTGGGGGGGGGGACGCAGATGGCGCGGTCCCTCGTCAGGGAGGCGGCGCAGAGAGGTTTCGGCGTTCTAAAAGGAAGGCGGCGCGGACTCCAGGGCACCGAGACAATTCAGCGAGAAATTCTGAAGAATTTCTCACTTCAGTGTCTCTGAGGAACCGGTTTGGTAAACCGGTTCCTCTCCCTGGAGTCCGTGCCGCCTTCCTTTAAGAACTGCCTGAAACCTCTCCGCAATGCCTCCCTGACGAGGGACCGCGCCATCTGCTGTTTCCTGTCATTAGTCAAAAAATCCGGATGGATTTAAGGTGTCACATACGTAAAACTACTGCCTAAAAATCAGTGTAAACTGATACCTTATCAAACTACAAATTACGGTAATTTAAGTAAACTGCACTATTTTCAGACAAGGACTTTGAAACACGTTTTTTATAAGATAATCATATCATCAAATCTTTAGAGGTATTTCTTAAGAACTTCTGCTTTGTCTGTTCTTTCCCAAGGCAGATCCAGGTCGTTTCTTCCGAAATGGCCGTATGCGGCTGTCTGTTTGTAGATTGGACGGCGCAGATCCAGCATTTTGATGATTCCGGCTGGTCTTAAGTCAAAGTTTTCTCTTACAATTTCTGTCAGTTCCTGATCGGAAAGTTTGCCGGTTCCGAAGGTTTCTACCTGTATGGATGTAGGATGGGCTACACCGATGGCATAGGATAACTGAATCTCGCACTTGTCAGCAAGTCCGGCTGCCACCAGGTTCTTTGCAACATATCTTGCTGCGTATGCTGCGGAACGGTCTACTTTTGTGCAGTCTTTGCCGGAGAATGCGCCGCCGCCGTGGCGGGCGTACCCGCCGTAGGAATCAACAATGATTTTACGTCCGGTCAGACCGCTGTCCCCGTGAGGTCCGCCGATTACAAAACGACCGGTTGGATTAATGAAGAACTTTGTCTCTTCATCAATCAGCTCCTTGGGAAGTACTGCATCAAATACATATTGTTTGATATCTGTGTGAATCTGCTCCTGTGTTACTTCCGGATCATGCTGTGTGGAAAGCACTACTGCATCCAGACGGAGTGGTTTTCCCTCTTCATCGTACTCCACCGTTACCTGGGTTTTTCCATCTGGTCTGAGATAGGGAAGTGTTCCGTCTTTCCGGACTTCTGTCAATCTTCTTGACAGCTTATGCGCCAAGGCAATCGGATACGGCATATATTCTTCCGTCTCATTGGATGCGTATCCGAACATCATACCCTGATCTCCGGCACCAATCGCATCAATCTCGGCATCGGACATGGTATTCTCTTTTGCTTCCAGAGCCTTATCAACACCCATAGCAATATCTGCGGACTGTTCATCAATTGCAGTAATTACTGCACAAGTCTCAGCATCAAAGCCATATTTTCCACGTGTATACCCAATCTCACGAACCGTATCACGGACAATCTTCTGGATGTCTACATATGCATTTGTTGTAATCTCTCCCATAACCAACACAAGACCCGTCGTCGTAGCTGTCTCACATGCCACACGGCTCATTGGATCCTGTTCCAGCAACGCGTCCAGAATCGCATCGGAAATCTGGTCACACATCTTATCCGGATGTCCTTCTGTAACAGACTCAGAAGTAAATAATCTTTTTTCCATTTCCATCTATTTTCTCCTTTTTACATGGGCTGCTTTTCTTCTTTTGATCACAGCCGGCGAAACGATCCGGCTACTCATGCGTTTTTGCATAATAAGGTACTAAAAAAGTCCGTCTGAAAGGCGGACTCAATAAATCAATCATCAAATCCCCTTATTGTTCGAAACATTCGCTCAGGTTGGCACCTTCCACATCGGGGGTTGCCGTGGCTTCGCAGGTCCTTTGTACCTCCACCACTCTGAATAAGAGAAAAGCATTACTATTATGTTTACCTATAATACAATACCGCATTTTACAGTATTCGTCAAGGGAATTTTACCGAATTTAGATAGTATTGATAATCTGTCTAATCTCACCTATAATAGTTTCAGATAAATTCACGATTTTTATAATTAAATTGACAAGGAGGACAACACCATGAACTATGTACTGGACACTCATACACACACCATTGCAAGCGGACATGCCTACAATACCATGACAGAAATGATGCAGGCTGCCGTTGATAAAGACCTGGAGCTTCTGTGTATCACAGATCATGCACCTGAAATGCCCGGAGGTCCGCACTTGTTTTATTTTTCCAATTCTGATATGATTGACCGCGAATATTATCAAAAAAAATTTGGAGGCAAGACAAAATTTTTGTTTGGAAGCGAATTGAATATTCTGGAAGATGGAAAAATAGATCTTCCAACCTCTGTATTAAAAAAGCTGGATCTCACAATTGCCAGTATGCATATCCCCTGTATTACCAGCCGAAGTGCGAAAGAAAATACAAAAACCTATCTGAAAGTAATGGAAAATCCTTACGTAACCATTATCGGTCATCCTGATGACGGACGATATCCGGTAGATATGAAAGAACTTGTGAAAGGCGCCAAAGAATATGGAAAAATTTTAGAGGTAAACAACCATTCTCTGGACTTTCGCTGTACCAGAACCGGAGCACAGGAAATTGATCTGGAAATGCTGCGATTGTGTATGGAGTTCCAACAGCCGATTACAGTCGGAAGCGATGCGCACATTGAAACAGAGGTAGGCGCCCATAAATTTGCATACGACCTTTTGAAACAGGTGCATTTTCCAGAAGAACTGGTATTAAACACTTCATCCGAACGATTCATGAACTTCCTGACAAAGAAATACTACAAATAAAGAACTGCATCAACATCCGATTCCGAAAGGTGTTGATGCAGTTCTTTTTAATAAGCACGTTCTTTAATACTCTCCTTTAAATCCATAGACGAATCAAAATAAGTTTCTTCTACATACTGAATTTTATCAACTGTTTCTCCATGTTCCAACTGTTCAATAATTTCTGCTACTCTGGGACCCAGAAGCGGATTGCACTCAAAATCAGCGTTAATATCTCCATTTTTCATAGACACTAATGCTGCCCTGACCGCGTCAAAAGATAGAATTATAATATCTCCATTGGGACCGCAGGTTTTTCCGGCAGCTTTAATTGCATCAATGGCTCCAAATGTCATATTGTCATTCTCACCTATCACTACATCAATATCCTCATACGTATTAAGAAAATATTCCATGACCTCACGACCTTTGGCCTGCGTAAAATCCCCTGACTGGCTTTCCAACATAAGCCAGTTATCCTGTGTATGCAACACCTTTTGAAATCCCTGGGTGCGTCCGATTTGTGAAGAGGAATCCAAAGTACCCTGAAGAGTCACAATCCGAATCTCTTCCTCACTGCGTCCCTGCTGTTCCAGATAATTTTTCAGCCATTCACCCGCCTGCTCTCCCTCTCTGGTAAAATCACTTCCAACCCAGCAAGTATATAAATCCTCATCTTCAACTTTTACAGTACGATCCACCAGAATAACCGGAATACCAGCATCTTTGGCTTCCTGAAGAACTGCATCCCATCCTGTCTCCACAATCGGATCCAGAATAATATAATCAACCTCCTGAAGGATAAAGTTACGAATGGCCTTTAATTGATTTTCCTGTTTCTGCTGTGCATCCTCAAAGAGCAGAAAATATCCGTTCGCTTCTGTGAATGTCTGTTCAAAAGATTCCGTATTCGCCGTACGCCAATCAGATTCTGAACCAACCTGAGAATAACCTACCACGATATCTTCACTGTCCACAACCTCATCTTCATACAATACGGAATCCTCTGAAGCATTTTCTTCTCCTGTACAACTAGTGAGAAGCAGAAAAGCCAACAAAAACAGACCAAAACCTGTACCCTTTTTCCGCATGATTCGCCCTCCTTTTCATGCTCCCATACCGATAGTATAACACAAGTCTCTGCTTTTGGCGACCTTAATCCACCCTCTGGAGCCAGTTTAATTGCGGTCACTCTAAAGCGTGTTCAAAAAAAGAGGAACCGCTTTGTGCAATCCCTCTTTTTGGACTCTTATATTATCCTTACTTTTTGCTTGCTTTAATTTTAGCAAAAACACTCTGCAATACGATAAAGAAGCAAAGTAATACAGCAACTGCGATATTTGACCAGGAACTCAAAAGCTTACCATTCGTCTTAACCAGAGTAGAAATCGTACCATTGATAAGTACCCCGAAGAATGATCCTATTACATTGCCCACACCACCGGTAAGAAGTGTACCACCGATGACAGCGGAGGAAATTGCATCCATTTCCAGACCCTTTGCCTGCTGTACACTACCAGACATCGTATTCAGACAGAAACAGATACCGCCGATAGAACAAAGGAAGGAAGATAATACATAAGCTTTTAACTTTGTCATCTTTACATTCAAGCCCATCATAATCGCAGAACTTTCACTTCCACCGACAGCATACAGGCTGCGTCCAAACTTCGTATAACGAAGCATCAGGAAAATCAATATCAATACAAGCAATGCAATCACAACTGTAATTCGAACAAAGGGGACTTGCAGAACACCTTTATTATTCGTATAACCGCCAAACGGAAGATTAATCTTCATATTCGCCAGAGATACAAAGAACTTACTTGCACTGATGGAAACCTGATCTGTACAGATCACTGCTGTCATACCACGTCCGAAGAACATACCAGCCATTGTTACGATGAAGGGCTGAATATCCAGATAGCCAATCAGGAATCCCTGTACAAGACCAAACACAACACCGATTACAAGAACGAGTACACACAGAAGAATTGCATTCATATGCCAATGTTCAATACCGACTGCAATAATCATACAATCCATCGCAATCAGAGAACCAACGGAAATATCAATGCCGCCGGTCAACATAATACATGTCATACCGCATGTTACACAGATTAGTCCTGCATTATTGATCAGGATATTTAAAAAGGTCTGCAGATGTGTGAATCCTTTGGAAGAATACACGATACATCCGGCAGCATACATCACAACAAACAACACAATTGTAATAATCAAAAGAAGTGTATTACTGTTTATCTTTTTGTTTTTCATGCTGCAGCACCTCCTTTTTTCAATGCTCTCTTTGCAGACTGCTGCTTCATCCATGCCTTAAACGGAGGTGCCTGGATGGCAACAATGATAATAACGATGATAGCCTTATATACCGGTGCCTGATCAGAAGATACACCCAAAGCATACAATGTTGTTGTAATAGCCTGGATTGTGTAAGCTCCAATAATAGAACCGGCAAGGTTAAACTTACCGCCGCCAAGACTGTTTCCACCAAGTGCAACTGCCAGGATAGCATCCATCTCATAATTCAGACCGATATTGTTGGAATCAGCCGAACTGATACGTGAAGATGCTACAACTCCCGCGATACCTGCCATAAGTCCGCACACGATGTATGTAATAAAGATAATTTTCTCTGAGTTCAGTCCGGCAATACGGGAAGCTTTTTTATTGATACCTACGCTCTGTACATACAGACCAAGTGCTGTCTTCTTCAGTAAAATAGAGACAACCAGAATACAAACCGCTGCAATCACGATAGGTGTGGGAATAAATGCCAGATAACCACCGAAGAACTTAAAGGAATCATTTCTTACATATACAATCAGGTTATTGCAGAGCAACAGACCGATTGCACGTGCTGCCGAATACAAGATCAATGTTGCAACCATCGGCTGCACTCCCAGATATGCGACCAGAAAACCATTGAAGGCACCACATACACATGCAAGAAGGATACCGCCAAGTACACCAACAATCAACGGAACTGCCAGATCATTGGTAGAAGCCACTCCATATCCTGCCAACAGCATACAGCAGAAAGAAGCTGCCAATGACATTACGGAACCAACGGAAATATCAGTACCTGCAGAAGAAGATACTACCAGGGTCATACCGATGGCCAGAATCGCAATTTCACTTCCACGGTTCAGAATATCAATCAGACGGCCATAGAGGACACCATTTCTAACTGATATGCTGAAAAAACTAAATGCAAAGTTTCCACTTGCTGCATCATAGATAACGTTAACCAACATAACCAAAAGCATACAAAAGATTGGAAGGAATAACGCCTTTCCTGTAATTTTCTTCATTTTACTCATTAGCGCCACCTCCTGCAATTGCTTTCATAACAGATTCCTGTGTCAATCCTTCTGTAATTTCACCAACTTTTGCGCCGTCACGAAGAACTACCATTTTGGAACAGGTACGAAGCATCTCTTCGATTTCAGATGAAATGAAGACAATACCTTTGCCTTCTTTGGCAAGCTTCAGCACCAGCTTCTGAATCTCTGTCTTTGTACCAATATCAATACCACGGGTAGGCTCATCCAGAATCAGGAAATCAGGATCTGTGGCAAGCCAACGTCCCAGAATTACTTTCTGCTGATTACCGCCGGAAAGACGTCCAATCGCAGTCTCACGGCTTGCCGTCTTAATCTGCAGCATCTCAATATACTTATCCGCAAGTTCAATCTGCTTGCTCATAGGCAGAAGTTTGAACATTCCACGCTTTGCCTGTAATGCCAGAATAATATTTTCACGCACAGACAGCTCTGAGATAATACCTTCTGCCTTTCTGTCATCCGGCAGCAGTCCCATACCAAGATTCATAGCATCAATCGGAGCGTTAATCTTCACTTCTTTTCCATTTACCTTCAATGTACCAGTCTGATTTTTATCAGCACCATAGATAACACGTGCAAGTTCGCTTCGTCCGGAACCCAACAATCCGGTAAATCCTACAACTTCGCCTTTATGAATCTGAAGATCAAAAGGCTTAATGGTTCCCTTATGACTCATACCCTTAGCATCAATCAGAAGATCTTCATCTGAGAATACCGGTGATTCATCGGACTTAATAGAAGCAAGATCATCAAAATCTTTACCCATCATGGCTGCTACCAGTTTTACACGCGGCAGATCAGCAATCGGATATTCTCCAACCAGCTGTCCGTTACGGAGAACTGTGATTCTGTCGCAAACTGCGTATACCTGCTCCAGGAAGTGGGTAACAAATACAATACCTACTCCTTTCGCTTTCAATGAATTCATCAGACCAAACAACTTCTCTACTTCATTGTCATCCAGAGAAGAGGTCGGCTCATCCAGAATCAAAACCTTACAATCCATATCCACTGCACGTGCAATTGCAATCATCTGCTGAAGCGCCAGTGAATACTCTTCCAGATTCTGTGTTACATCAATGTCCAGATCCAGATCTTTTACAATCTTTTGAGAACGTTTTACCATCTCTTTCCGGTCAATCGTTCCGATTTTTGTCTTTGGCTCTCTTCCGATAAAAAGATTCTCGGCAACGCTCAGGTTTGGACAAAGGTTTACTTCCTGATACACAGTGGAAATGCCTTTCTTCTGTGCATCCAGAGTGGAATGATTCACAATCGGACCATCAATCCCTTCCACATGAATCTCTCCTGCTTCGAAAGCGTTAATACCAGTCAGACACTTGATCAGTGTTGACTTTCCCGCACCATTTTCTCCCATCAGTGCGTGAATTTCTCCCCGTCTCAAAGTAAAATCAACATTATCCAGAGCTTTTACACCGGGAAAGGTCATCGTAATGCCACGCATCGTTAATACAACATTATTGTCCATAATCTTATCCTTTCCATCATTCAGGCGAAAAATCAGCCCAGTTTACAGTTAAATTGAGGGCAGCCCGGTTTTGTGGGCTCCCCTCAAAAATGGTAGCTAATCAGTTTCCGTTTTGTGGAGCACATGTTCCCACATATGCGAATTCAAATTAGTACTGAGCGTCAATGATTTCCTGTGTTACAACTGTCATTTCCTGAGTCTCACCGTTAACTTCGATAGATTTAACGATATCCTCATTTACATACCAGTGCTCTGTCATGTATACTTCTTTCTCAGGTGTTCCGCCGGATGCTAAAGTTTTAATAACTTCTTCAACTGCCGGAGCTGCAAGTGGGTTACACTCAAAGTCTGCATTGATATCGCCAGACATTACATACTCAAGACCTGCTGTACAAGCATCAAAGGAAACAAGGATAACATCGCCGTCTACACCGTAGGAAACGCCTGCTGCTTTCATAGCGTCCATTGCACCAAATGCCTCGTTATCATTCTGGCAGATAACTACATTGAATTTGCCTTCATAACTCTTGATGTAAGACTCCATAACTTCCTGTCCGCCATCCTGAGTAAAGTCACCGCTCTGAGAATCAAGAATTGTCCATCCTTCTCTGTCAGCAACCTCTTTGAAACCATCTGTACGTCCGATTGTTGCGGAAGCACCTGTAGAACCTTCAATTACAAGAGCGTTGATTTCGCTGATGCCTTTTTCTGCTGCATAAGCTTTCAGCCACTCACCTGCTGCAACACCCTCTGTCTTAAAGTTAGATCCTACCCATGCTGCATATTTGTCAGAATCATCAATCGTACGGTCGATAACGATTACCGGGATACCAGCGTCTTCACACTCTGTCAATACAGTGTCCCAACCAGTGGAAACGATCGGGTCAATGATGATATAATCAACATCCTGCTCGATGAAGTTACGAACTGCTTCCAACTGAACTGCGGAATCATTATCACAGTCTACGAACTGCAGATCATAACCATTCTCTTTTGAGAATACATCCTGACAGGACTTTGTAGAAGCGGTACGCCAGTCAGATTCATGTCCAACCTGTGCAAAACCAACTGTGATCATGTCACCGGAAGCTGAATTGTCATCACCTGATTCAGATTTTGCACCTGAACCGCTGGTGGATACTTCACTTGTTCCGGAAGTGGATTTTGCATCTGATCCGCTGTCGCCACATCCTGCAAACATTGTTGTTGTTACTGCTGCACATAATAATACACCTAAGAGTTTTCTTTTCATGAATAATTCCTCCCTATACTTTATTTTTTCTTTGCCAAAACTCTCTTGCTTTGTTGTATCTATCATACAAGTTATTGGCTGAAAAATATACGGAATTACTTCGGGAATAAGTATATTTTTTTACTTGTTTTTGAACATTTTATGAACAAAGGTTCATTTTTTTTCGAAAAAAGTGTGATTATTTACGACAGGTATGATAACTTTCACTTCTGTCCATTCCCCATATAAACTCTCCAGATAGATTCCATATTCCCGTCCATAGTTCAACTGAATCCTTTGTTTGACATTAAATAAACCAAAACCGGATTGGTCACTCTCATCTACATACTCTCCCTTAATCATTTTCTGTACATGCAAAAGGCGATCCGGCGTCATCCCGATACCATTATCCCGAACCTTAAAGACCAGCGTATCTTCGACCTGTTCGCCCGTTACCAGAATATGTCCCATGGCACGCTTGTTCTTAATTCCATGGTAAAGTGCATTTTCCACCAGCGGCTGCAGCGTCAGCTTCAGAATCTGATCTTCATACAGTTCCTCCGGAATCTGTATCTCATATTCCAGAATATCCTGATACCTGAATTGCTGGATCTGCAGATAGCTTCGGATATGTGCTTCCTCCTCCTGTACGGTAATATAATCCCTGCCTTTACTGAGCGTAGTACGGAAAAAATCAGAAAGCGCTGTTACCATCTGAACAACCTGTTCTTTTTCACCCGCCTCCGCCAGCCATACAATTGCATCCAGCGTATTATATAAAAAATGGGGGTTAATCTGTGCCTGCAGAAGTTTCAGTTCCATTGTGCGAAGGTTATGCTGCTCCACACGGATACCCTCTACCAGATTTCCGATCTGCTCTACCATCTTATTAAAGCTCGTACCCAGCAAAGCCAGTTCATCATCACTTTCCTCCAGTGCACGTACTTCAAAATCGCCGCTTCCTGCCACCTTTGTCATCTCACAGAGATTACCAATTGGTTTTGTAATACTTGTCACAATTGCTTTACTGGTAAAAATAGCCATTGCCAGAATTGCAACAAAAATCACAACTGTCATTTCAATAAAACGATCAACATCCTTGCGGATATCCCCCCTCAAAACCTCCAGATTTGTTGTCTCATAATAGATATACTTTTGAATCTGTTCCTGAATTAATTCCGTCAGAATACGGATGTTTGCATCCAGACGTTCCATGTTCTTTTCATAGGCGCCGCTTACCATCGCATCCTTTTCAATCTCCACCACACGGTCTTCCAAAATATTCAGACTCTTCAAGATCCTTTTTAATTGATTCTGAGGATATTCCGCATCGGCTTCCTCATACAGTTCCTGAAACACCTCTCGTGCTTCCCCAATCATCACATGGGGCTGTTCCGTATCCACCAACTCCCTGGCACGTTCCGAATTGACCACAATAATATACATGATATAATCCATGTCTTTCTTAAACTCAAAGTTATAAGCACCCGCCCTCGTAATCTTCTCAACAACGACATCATAACGTTCTGAAAAACGGCTGACCGTAACAATCAGGTACATAATCATAATTGTCAATGGAACAAGACATACCACTAAAAGCATATTCAATCGATTTTTTAACGAAGACACTCTTCTCCACATAATTTACCCTCTAAACCTGAGAACGGAATTCTCTCGGTGTACACTTCTGCGTTTTCTTAAATAAATAGCTGAAATAATGCGAATCCTTATATCCCACTGCAAATGCAATCTCCGTGGTTTTCATGGAGGAAGTCCGGAGCAATTCCTTTGCTTTCTCCATACGCACCTGGGTCAGAAACTCAATAAAAGTCTGACCCATTTCCTGGCTGAAGATGGTACTGAAATGACTGGGACTTAAGTTCACGCTTGCTGCCACCGTATTCAAAGAAATGCTTTCATTATCATAATTCTTTTCAATGTAACTTTTCGCATCTGCAAGAAGCGTATTATATTTCTGCTTTGATACTGCTTCTCTCAGATTAATCGCTGCCTCTAATACCTCTTTCAGATATTCCTTCGTCTTATCTACCGTTGCAAACACGACTTCCATCGTCTGGAAATCTCCGCAGCGCTTTACCAATTCCTCCGACCCGTAACCTAATTGCTCCAACATCGTTACCGCACTCAGATAAACATCCATCGTCACGTATTGCCGGAAAAGTAATGACTGTACATTATTTCTTCCAAGACTTTCAAAGTAGTCATCAATAAAATGGGTAACTTCCCCTTTAAGACCCGTTTTCAGAAAACCTTCTGCGACTTTACGGTCCAGATTATCCACAGAAAGTGTTTTGAGGTTCAGTGTCTCATCTTCTCTGATGGCTGCTGCTCCCCCGGAAAGCTCTTTACACCCAATCATCTGATTCCATTCTTTCAGATAGCGGTATGCAAACACTCTCTCTGCCTCACTGAACGATTCCTTCAGATCCCGAAGCCGGGAAATTGGTGTTCCGATTCCTCCAAAATATTCTATCTTTGAAGAGTAGACATCTATAATCTCTTTGATTCCTCTCTCTAACAATTCAATTTTTCGATTCATCTGCTCTTCCGTTTCCGAAAGACACAGCAAAACCCAACCTTCGATCCCACGCCGGAAATAATAGATGCCTTTTTGCTCTTCCAGATATTTTTCAACATCTGAATATGCTTCTATCAGTTGCTCCTGCACTTCTTTGCCGTCAGAAGTACTGGATACTTTCAACAAGATCATATTATACAGAGGCGCACTCAAATCCATATCCAACCGCTTACCTTCTTCCAGAATCTCTGTCACAGACAGACGATGTGCCAGAATACGCGTCAGGAATTCATACTTCTCATACTCCAGATTTTCCTGCATATCCTCTTCATACCTTTTCAGAAGTTCCCGCTCTTCTCTCTCTTTTTGAATCGTGACCGCAACTTTCTTAATCGCTTCCAATAGCTGCTCTGCAGAAATTGGTTTTAAAAGATAATCTGTCACACCGATGGTGATCGCCTGTTTTGCATAATCAAACTCATTGTAACCGCTTAAAATCAAAATCTTCATATCCGGAAATTCTTTTTTCAGCATCCGGCTCAATTCCAGGCCATTCATAAAAGGCATCTTAATATCCGTGATCAAAATATCCGGTCTGGCTTTTTTGATCAGCGGATAAGCGACCTCTCCGTCACTTGCCTCTCCTGTAAATATAAAGCCTTCCTGTTCCCAGTTGATCCCCTTTTTGATACCGTTTCGAATTATCACTTCATCTTCTACCAGAAATACTTTTATCATAATCAACTTCCTCCTGTTCCAGTCACAAGATCATTTTACCATAGTTCCCGGCTATCCCTCAATGCTAATCCTGCAAATATATAAAGAAAATCAATATAACCCAAAAGATCATCCAATATACGGACAGATTCCAAAGTCAGTTACAACATTTTTACATTTTTGCAATATTCATCCTATGTACGACCACCAAAATAATTGTTATAATCAAAGATACAGGAGCAAAAAGTTATACGTTTTATTCTCACATAAAAAAGCATGACTTTGAGACCCGTAAAACATGAGAAAGTAGCCCGAATAAGGCGGATTTCGAATGTTTTTAGGATTGCGGGAGCATGAAATGCGCAGTAATGTGAACAGATAAAGAAACAAGCAGAATACTAAATGGAGAAATAACCGATGAATGAAAAGCAATTATTAATCATAGAAGATGAAAAACCAATCGCCGAAATCCTGGCATACGGTTTCAAAAAAGAAGGTTTTGCCGTGCGGTGTGCTCATACAGGCGCAGACGGACTGGAAGCCGCAAAGGCGATCATGCCCAATCTTGTCCTTCTGGACTGGATGCTGCCGGACTTAAGCGGCGTGGATGTCTGCCGGATGCTGACCGAGCGGTATAATATTCCGATTGTAATGCTGACCGCCAGAAGCAGCATTGATGATAAACTGTATGGTCTGGAAACCGGAGCTGATGACTATATTACAAAACCCTTTGATCTCCGCGAAGTAATTGCCCGGGTAAAAACAGTCCTGCGCCGTTACGAAAAAATAGGACCTATAACTTCCGTCCCCGATGTCTCCATTCTCTCTATGGGAGAACTGATGATTTCCGAAAAAGAATGGAGTGTTACCCGGAACAATCAAAGAATTGATCTGACCCCCAAAGAGTTTGAACTTCTTCTTTTCTTTGCCAAACATCCGCGCCAGGTCTTCACCCGTTCTCAGTTACTGGACCAGATCTGGGGATATGACTTTGAGGGAGATACCCGAACTGTGGATATTCATATCCAGCGACTGCGTAAAAAGCTGAATCTTGGGGACCGATTAATTACAGTATTTGGTGTGGGGTATAAATATGAACCGCAAAAAGAAAATTAGATTTTGGAACGGAATCCGCTTCAAGCTTACATTCGGACTTTTAATCCTCGTTACCTTGAGCGGATTCCTTCTATACTTTCTGGTGACTGAAATTATGAACCGGAACATTGAATCCCAGATCACCTCCGATCTGCTGAAGCTGCAGAGTAATACGGAAGTTTATGTCCGCCAGCTTCTGATGCTGAAGGGACAAAATAATGATGAAGAAAGCTTCGGAAAATGTGCCTATCAAATCGCTGAGGAGCTTTTCAACACCAGTCAGAACCAGCTGGTTCTTTTTACCAAAGAAGGAGAACCGCTCCTTGACTATGGTTACAAAAATCAGGAAAACCGTGAAGATCTTTACGGTAACATCTGCTCCAAAGAATCATTCCGGACAGCAGTAAACGGCCGCGCAGCATATATCCTGCTGGCAGGACCAGAGGGGCAATATGATGTCTGGTTCACCATGCCTTTAAATGTTGCAGGAAAAAATATCGGAATCGTTAATTATTATCTGGATTACACAAACCTTTACCAACAATATACACAAATCGCACGAATGGTACTGGAAATCACACTGCTGATTATGCTTCTGATTTCCGGAATTATTCTTTTGTCTCTTACAGATATCACCGGCCCGATTCAGAAATTGAGCAAAATCTCTTCCCGTGTTACTGCTGAGATTAAAAACAACAAGGTCAGCACCAGGAAACTGATTGGAAAGTCACTCACCGGTCGTAAGGATGAACTTGGACAGCTTTCCAGAGATTACAGTCTGATGCTCAACACCATGGAAAATCAGTTCGTCAAAATCCAGGAAGACCGCAACAGTATCCTGCAGCTTCTGAACAGCAAGCAGGAATTCTACAACAATGTGACCCATGAACTGAAAACCCCCCTGACTACCATCAAGGGTTACGCACAGCTTCTTGAAGCGGATGGTCTGACTGATCTGGACCTGTTTCACACGGCGCTGACCCATATTCAGCATGAAAGTACCCGTCTGCACCAGATGGTGATACAACTTCTGGAAATGTCCGACAAAGAGCTTCACACACCGCTTGTTCCCATCGACCTGACTGTCATTCTGAATTCCGTTGCCGCCACCATGATGCCGAAAGCCAGACGGTATAACAATAGAATTCTGACAGAAGGCGATACTTCCGTCAGAATTCTGGGACATGAAGAGCGCATCCGCCAGTTATTCATTAATCTTATCGACAATGCAATCAAATACGGAATGCCGGAAGAGTCCATCCGTGCCTGCGCACGCCTGAAGGGAAGTCATGCAGTAATACAGGTCATGAACAAAGGCGAAGGAATCACACCTGAAGCCATGGAACATATCTTTGATCCTTTTTACCGTATAGATAAAGAGCACTCCCGGGAACTTGGAAGCGCCGGTCTGGGACTCTCTATCTGTCAGAAGATCATGGAAGAACACAAAGGTTCTATAAAAGCCGAAAGTATTCCGGGAAAAATCACAATATTTACCGCAACATTTCCGTCATATAAGGAGGATACCGAAGATGAAAACAATTCTTAAAGCAATTCCCTGGCTGCTTCTGCTGTCTGTGCTTTCCGGCTGCTCCTATCATACCTACACCAAAACCATCATCCTTCCTGATCAAAGTCAAAGTTCCGTACCGGAAGATTCTGATTCTGGTGATAGCTGGGAACTGAAAAAAATGTATCAGTACCAATATACCTCCACCAACTTTTCGGGAAATCTCGACGGTCTTTCATCTACAGTCGGCTGGTCCGGGGACGATTATACACTTTATACCCTGGACGGAGCGCCTGAGGAAGAGGTTGTCGTCTACAAGGTAGATATCCGCTATGGTTTTTACGAGCAATGTTCCAGTCTCGGCGTATTGTATTATAACCATATGCAGATTTCCCCTGACGGAAAATATGTGTTGTATGATGCCATAAACCCGGAAACAGGGAAACTTCTTCTCTACCTGCACACAGTTTCCGAACAAACCACAAGGGAAATTATGGAATTCCCAAATCCCTCTCCTTATCTGGAACTTAATTTTACCTGGACGAAAAACGGAAGCTGCTTTTTCTTCTGGTTTGAACCGGATTACCGGAAACTGGAAACGTCGGAGTACAAAGCAGGAGTTTTTGAAGAGTTTTTCAAGACCATATTATCGGATGAGGGACTGCCCCTTACCCAGCTTTCTGTTTATGACATTACCTCAGAACAAAAGACCTGTCTCCTGACCGTAGACCCGGAAACTTTTTTATCCGAAGATGATTTTATACTTTCTACGTTTTGCCGGACAGTGATTCCAAATGCCGATGGTTCAAGAGCAGTGATTCTGCAGGGAAATGACTATCTGCCTTATATTTACGAGAAATCCTCCCAAATTATAATTCCGGCGGACATTGAACTTTTTGACTCTTACGGAATCTTCCCGGAAGATTTCACTTATATCGGAATTACGGATCATAATATCTATGCCCGCAGTCTCATCGACAATACACTTCTGTTCCTTACCGGAACAGGCACTAATCTTCGCCTGAAAGATTACATGATGTCTGAAGCATTTTCCAAAGATAATGTTTCGATCCATGCATGGGAAGATTTTAAATCTGTCCTGTCCAACGACGAAAAACATATGATTACTCTTGAGTACGGTAATTCCGGTGAATCCCTGGTTTATCTCTACGATTATCATGCAGATTCCTCCACACCTCAGACACTGTCGGGACGTACGCTGCTCTATCAGACTCCGGACAATATATCAGAGATCAGTATTACCCCGGATGACAGGCATATTATTCTTAAGACCCAGGAAGCTACCGTTCGTAATGCATTCGTTTATGACACAGAAAATGATGAACCAATGGTTTCCACACTTTTCAAATATACGATTGTTGTTCTGGAACTATAAAGAAAACCTGATTTCTCCTTTCCGGAAAATTTGCAACTTATTTACATTTATGCGAAGTTCCGGCAACACCTCCCTGATAATCTATCATCAGTACATAACAAATGATTTTTTTCAAGGAGGCACTCATATGGCAACGCTGAAGATAAAAGAATCTGCAATCCTGAACAATGTCCGGGAAATCCGTGCCCGCACCGACAGCCGCATTATCGCTGTTATTAAAGAGAACGGTTACGGATTGGGGCTGAAAACATTCTATGAGATTCTGCAAAAAAGCGGGATTGACTTTTATGGAGTTTCAAGTGCCAAAGAAGCCATGGAACTGCGGGCTTTGGGATGCAAAGAGGACATCCTGCTGCTCACCCCCGAATTATCGATAAAGCAATGCTCCGATCTTCTGATCCAGGACGTTATTTTTATGCTGGGCAGCTCCGAACAGGCGGATATCTTAAAAGAAGCATCTGCCCGTACTAAAATCATTCCAAGGATCCATCTGGCAATTGATACGGGACTTGGCAGATATGGATTTCACTGGAATGCACTGGAAGAGATCAAGTTATGCACATATGGCATGAACATCGAAGGGTGTTATACACATTTTGCCACCGCTTCTTCCAGATATGCCAGAAATATTCAAAAGCAGGTCCAAAGATTTGAGCATGCAAAAGATGCTTTGTCCAGCATGGGGATTCACTATGGAATTACACATGTATCTGCCAGCAAAGCTTTTCTCAAATACGGGGATCTGGGATGCGATGCCGTCCGGATCGGTTCTCTGCTTTTAGGATGCTCTCTAAATACATCCGACAGCGGTTTTGAACGCGCAGTCTGGATGGAGGCTGCTGTCTACATGAAATCCTTCCGCAAGAAGGGAGAAGAGATCGGATATGACGGACGCAGAAAACTGCGCAGGGATACCGTAGTTGGAGTCGTAACATCCGGTTACTCTGACGGAATATTTATCGGTGGGCGAGACGGGGAGGAATCTGTAATCTTTCAATTGCTTCGAAACTGCCGCAGATTTGTCTTCCGCCGAAACAATGGGAAGTATGTTGAAATAAATGATCAAAAAGTTCCGGTTCTTGGAAAAATCGGTGTTGGGCACCTTCTTCTGGACCTGACAGACGGTGATTACCTGATCGGAGATACCGTCAAAATCTATGTAAATCCCCTTTTTGTGCCGCAGGATGTGAAACGCTGCCTGACAGGAACAAAAACCCCTGTATCAACAGATACGCCGGCGGTTCAGAATCAGAACATCCGCTGGATTCTGACAGCCAGCCGTGCCGGGATTTGTCTGAATAAAAGTGTATAAAAGAAGAGCTGCATCAGAGGGATTTGATGCAGCTCTTCTTTTATGATGTATTTGGAATTAAAAATCGTGACGGCAGAATTATTTAGCTTCCGGGGTATGCCACTCCCAGTTGCGGATCTCTTCCAGATCCTGACCAAACTCAGCAATATACTGCTTGTGCTCGATCAATTTGTCATTCATCTTCTGAATCAGATGAGCGCCCTTGTTGCCAAGCTGCGGCAGATGCATAATTGCATCTTTTACAAGATTGAAACGGTCAATCTGGTTCTGCACACGCATATCAAATGGTGTTGTAATTGTCCCTTCCTCCAGATATCCGTGAACAGACATATTCGTATTATGACGTTTGTATGTCAGTTCATGAATCAGTGTCGGATAACCGTGGAATGCAAAGATTACCGGTTTATCTGTGGTAAACAACGCATCATATTCACGATCGCTCAATCCGTGCGGATGCTTGGAATCAGATTCTAACTTGAACAGATCGACTACATTGATCACACGAATCTTCAGATCCGGCATCTCGTCACGAAGAATGGTAACTGCAGCCATGATCTCCAGAGTCGGTGTATCACCGCAGGCAGCCATAATAACGTCTGGCTCTTCGCCTGCATCATTACTTGCCCAATCCCAGATGCTGATACCCTGCGTACAATGTTTCACAGCCTGCTCCATAGACAGCCACTGGCAGCTCGGATGCTTGGATGCTACGATTGCATTGACATAGTTCTTGCTCTTGATGCAGTGATCAAAACAGGATAACAGACAGTTCGTATCCGGCGGCAGGTACATACGTACAACATCCGCTTTCTTATTGGCAATATGGTCTAAGAAACCAGGATCCTGATGTGTGAATCCGTTGTGATCCTGCTGCCATACATTTGATGTCAAAATAAAGTTCAAAGATGCAATCGGCTGTCTCCAGGAAAGCTGGTTGCAGACTTTCAGCCATTTTGCATGCTGTGCTGCCATAGAGTCTACGATACGGATAAATGCTTCGTAGCTTGCGAAGAATCCGTGACGTCCGGTCAGCAGATAACCTTCCAGCCAGCCTTCACACATATGCTCACTCAGCATACCGTCCATAATACGTCCGTCTCTTGCCAGACAATCATCATTTTCCAGAAGTCCTGCATTCCAGTCACGGCTCTGCTCCTCAAATACTTTATACAGACGGTTGGACATCGACTCATCCGGTCCGAAGATACGGAAGTTCTTGTTTTCTTTATTCAGTCTGAAGATATCACGGATGTATCCGCCCAGCTCGATCATATCCTGTGCTTTCGTTTTACCAGGCTCCACTTCGATTCCATATGTACGGAAATCAGGCAGACGCAGGTCTTTTAAAAGCAGACCGCCGTTTGCATGAGGATTCGCACCCATACGTGCATTTCCCTTCGGTGTCATCTCTGTAATTTCCGGAAGTGCACGGCCATTTTCATCAAATAATTCTTCCGGACGATAGCTTTCCAGCCACTCTTTGAGCATATCCAGATGTTCTGGTTTCTCCATGGACATGGGAACCTGATGCGCGCGGAACGTGCCTTCAATCTGCTGTCCATCTACAACCTTCGGACCTGTCCATCCCTTCGGTGTGCGAAGTACGATCATCGGCCATACCGGTCTTTCAGGATCATTATCTTCACGGGCATTTTTCTGAATGATCTTAATTTCCTCGATTGCAGCATCCATCGTCTCTGCCATCTTGCGGTGCATCTCCATCGGATCGTCACCTTCTACGAAATATGGCTTCCAACTGCAGCCTTTGAAGAAATTCTCAACTTCTTCATGCGAAAGACGGGCAAAGATGGTCGGATTGCTGATCTTATATCCATTCATATTCATGATCGGAAGGACAGCACCGTCCGTAACCGGATTCAGGAATTTATTGGAGTGCCAGGAAGTAGCCAGAGGACCTGTCTCGGCCTCGCCATCACCTACTACTGCTACAGCAATCAGTTCCGGATTATCCAGAACGGCACCAAATGCATGTGCGATTGAATATCCAAGCTCGCCGCCCTCATTGATAGAACCAGGTGTCTCCGGTGCACAGTGGCTCGGAACTCCACATGGGAATGAGAACTGTTTGAACATTTTCTTCATACCTTCCTCATCCTGACTGATGTTCGGGTATACTTCGCTGTAGGAGCCCTCTAGGTATGTATTGGCAATCTGGAAGTTTCCGCCATGTCCGGGTCCTGAGATATAGATCATATCCAAATCATAACGTTTGATAACACGATTACAGTGTGTCCATACAAAGTTCTGTCCCGGTACCGTTCCCCAGTGACCTACAATTTTTTTCTTAACCTGATCCATTGTCAGCGGCTTGCGCAGCAGAGGATTATCCAACAAGTAGAGCTGCCCTGCTGACAGATAGTTCGCAGCACGCCAATATGCATCCATCTTCTGAAGCAACTCGTCAGAAATCGGCTGTTTCTCAAGGCAAGTAGTTGATTCGCTCATAATAGACTCCTTTCATCTATTCGTTCATGATTTACAACCAAAGCATATAACTTGTTGGATGTTTGCACAACTTGTTTTTACTGTTTTTGGGCATAAAAAGACCAGACTACTGGAATAAATACACAAAAAGCTTGTATCTGTTCTATACCTTTTACAGATATTCCTTTGTACTGTGTATCTCACCCGGCAATCCGGTTCTTTCAACCTGCAAGCAAGCACCTCTTCCGTCCAACTTGTCAGTTTTTATACAATTTGAAGCTTGAATTTTTGTATTTCCTTTTCACTGGATACTTTCTCAATCTCCGCACCCAGACTTCTCAGTTTTCCCTCAAAATCTTCATATCCCCGCTGGATATATACAATATCATCCACAACGGTTACACCCTCTGCGGCAAGGCCTGCAATTACCAGCGCTGCTCCCGCACGTAAATCCGGAGCGCTTACTCTGGCTCCGGTGAATCCGTCCACTCCGTCGATAATCGCAGTATTACTCTCAACTTTGACGCTGGCACCCATACGTGTCAGTTCATCGGCATACTTGAATCGGTTCTCAAAGATGCTCTCCGTTACAATGCTTGTTCCTTTCGCCAGAGCCAGTGTCACGGAAATCTGCGGCTGCATATCCGTCGGAAATCCCGGATACGGCAATGTCTTAACATGCGTCCGCCCCAGACGCCTGCTGGCACTTACACGCACTGCATCATCAAATTCTTCCACATCACATCCGATCTCCACAAGCTTCGCAGTCATGGCCTCCAGATGCTTCGGAATTACATTCTTAATCAGAACATCACCCTTTGTTGCTGCAGCAGCAAACATATATGTTCCTGCCTCAATCATATCCGGTACAACGGAATACTCCGTTCCATGAAGGGACTCCACACCGCGGATACGGATGACATCAGTACCTGCACCTTTAATATTTGCACCCATACTGTTCAGGAAATTGGCAACATCCACTACATGTGGCTCCCGTGCCGCATTCTCAATAATCGTATTCCCCTTTGCCATAGCTGCTGCCATCATGATATTGATGGTGGCACCTACAGATACCATATCCAGAAAGATATGACTTCCTCTTAAATTTTCTGCGGAAGCAACAATGGCACCGTGACGGATATCCACCTTTGCCCCTAACGCACGAAACCCTTTCAGATGCTGATCAATCGGTCTGCTTCCTATATTACATCCGCCCGGAAGCGGAACCTCAGCCTTTTTATATTTTCCCAAAAGCGCCCCCAACAAATAATAAGAGGCACGAATTTTCTTAATAAATTCATAATCTACACTGACAGAGCCAATGGTGGATCCATTGATCCGAACCGTATGACGGTCAATCCGCTCTACTGTTGCTCCGATTACAGAAATTGCCTCAAGAAGCACATTAATATCACTTACATCCGGCAGATTGTCAATCAGAACAAATTCGTCTGTCATAACTGCCGCCGTCAATATTGCAAGCGCTGCGTTCTTGGCTCCCCCAATCTCCACCTCGCCAACAAGAGGATTTCCTCCTCTGATTACATATTGTTCCATGAGCCACCTCGTCATTATCTCCGGTTATCTTACCCTCATAGGATAGCCGGATTCCTTTTTTCTTTCTCCATTTCCCAGTCTTAAGCCGATCAAACGGAGCCAAATAATTATCCCTCGTCTTATATATTAACTCAACCCAAAGATTTTGTAAACAAAATTTAAGTTTTTCTACATAATGCCGAAAAATTTTTTTCCGTCTTTTCCGTCAAATAGTAATACATTCAATTATTTTCTGTAAAGTCTTCTCAATATCTAAATCTTCCTCATTTACAATAATATCTGCATACTTTTTATAAAGCATACTTCGCTCCTCGTAGATGTCCTTCAGTGTTTGTCCGTCACGCAGCACCACACCCCGGCCTTTCAGATTACCAAGACGCTTCTCCAAAGCTTCATAAGAAAGCTGCAGATAAACAATTCTGCCAATGTTCTTCAAATGCTCCATCGCTTCCCGGCCATAGACAGCACTTCCTCCGGTGGCGATGACTGATTTCTCTACGCAAAGAGAAGCATTGACACCATTTTCCACTTCTATAAATCCGTCAACCCCCTCCTGTTCTATAATCTCATGCAGCAGGCGATTCTCTTTTCTTTGAATAATCAGATCAGAATCCACAAACTCATAACCAAGCTGCTTTGCCAGAATAACACCGATTGTGCTTTTTCCCACACCCGGCATTCCTATTAATACTATATTATTCTTCATGAGTCAAAATTATCCCGCTTTTATACTATTTTATCTTATGATACCTACGGATTACTACGCACTGTGTGAATCTCATAGTATCATCCTATCTATCTGTACTTATCAAAAAAAGCAGACAGACCGGACAGCATTTTTACCAGTACCGGAACTTCTTCTTCCTTCAAAGACTGCAAAACAGCGTCTGTCATCTGATTATGAAATTCTTCATGATGACGATATGCCCTCCTGCCTTTACTGGTAAGGTGGATATAAACCACCCGTCGGTCACGCTCACTGCGCTCCCGCTCTACATAGCCTTTTTTTACCAGACTATTCATGGAGGTCGTCAATGATCCTACTGTTATATGCAGTTTTGCCGCAATGGATGACATATTACCGCCGTCCAGACTTACTGCCTCGATGATATGCATGTCATTATTCGTAATATCCTTAAACTCATCTGTAATAATCGCATCTTCTTCCAACTGCCAGATTTCATTAAACAGATGAACCAACACATCATTGATCACTTCCCGGCTATCCACAATCTCCACTCCTGTTCTCCCGGTGTAAAAAGCACTTACGGATCATCAAGATCATGACTTAGTCCGCAATTATCTTTTCACAGCTGCTTTCGATTAGTATACCACAAGAAGCAGCTTTTTACCATGATTTTCTTTACTTCCTTCAAACCGTAAACCCAACGGACGGCTTGTACACATTAAAACACAAACTGTCATGTGTACAGAAAACGGACAATTCTCCATTTTTACGAAAAACTGCCCGTCTCCTGTTTTATTAAATTCTTTCCCAAAAAGCAATCTTCAAACCTTCTTTATAAGATTATCTCGTCCCTGATCTGCGGAACCTCTGATACCGATGTTCCAAAAGCTTCTCGTCTTCAAGGGAACCATATTTTTTAAGGAATACAGTAATTCCAGACTCCAACATTTCCGCAACATTACCGATATTCCCTCTGTTCAAAGGCTCTTTTTCCCGAATTACATGTTCCACGATGCCAAGCTTCTTCAGATCCGCCGCCGTCAATTTCATAATCGCGGCTGCTTCCTTTGCCCGCTTGCTGTCCTTCCACAGGATTGTTGCAAATCCCTCCGGAGAAAGAATTGAATAGATTGCATGCTCCATCATCCACACTTCATCTGCTACCGCAAATGCCAACGCTCCTCCGCTTCCCCCTTCCCCGATTACAATGGAAAGCACCGGAACCTTGAGTCCGGACAGCTCATAGATATTTTTTGCGATTGCCTCTCCCTGCCCCCGTTCTTCCGCTTCCAATCCGCAGAAGGCACCCGGAGTATCCACAAAGCAGATTACCGGACGTCCAAACTTCTCTGCCTGCTTCATCAGCCGCAGGGATTTCCGGTAGCCATCCGGGGAAACCATACCGAAATTCCGGGCAATGGTTTCTTTTGTTCCCTGACCTTTTTCCTGAGCCAGTACCGTAACCGGCTGTCCATGAAAATAAGCAATTCCTCCAATCACTGCGGGATCATCTCTATAATATCGGTCTCCATGCATTTCTACAAAATCCGTAAATAACAAATCAATATAGTCTTTCCCGGTAGGACGCTCTTTATCTCTTGCAAGCCGAACATGTTCCCAGGCCTCTATCTTCACTAAGGGTTTATCCTCTTCAAAAATATGACTTGTCATATCTGCCGAAAGTTCTTCCCCGGTTTCTACCGGTTCATTTTGATGTTGATGCAGGATGAGAGCCAACGTCTCCCGCATCTTCTCTCTTTCCACAATTCCATCCAGAAACCCATGCTCCAGCAAAAACTCGGAACGCTGAAATCCTTTCGGCAGTTTCTGTCCAATGGTCTGTTCAATTACCCTTGGTCCTGCAAACCCAATCAAGGCATTGGGCTCTGCCAGAATGATATCACCCAACATGGCAAAACTGGCAGTCACGCCTCCCGTAGTGGGATCCGTCAGCACACTGATATACAAAAGCCCGGCATCACTGTGGCGTTTCAGAGCCGCAGACGTCTTTGCCATCTGCATCAGCGAGACGATCCCCTCCTGCATACGGGCACCGCCGGAACAGGCAAATAAGATGACCGGAAGCCGTTCTTTTGTGGCACGTTCCACGGCTCTGGCAATCTTCTCTCCTACTACCTCTCCCATGCTCGCCATCAGAAAACGTCCGTCACAGACGCCAAGAACCACCGGGATTCCATCGATACAGGCTTTTCCTGTCACAATAGCTTCATCCAGCTTCGTCTTTTGGCGAAGACCATCCAGCTTTTCCGGATATCCCTTATAATGCAGCGGATTCCCAGTCTGGATTCCCTGATCCCACTCTTCAAAACTATCCTTGTCTGCGATCATCTCCACCCTGCGGTAGGCATGGACACGGAAATAATTATGACAATGGGGACAAATATAATAATTTTTCCGGACATCCTCTACAAACACAGCGGATTTACACGCATTGCACTTTTTCAGAAGTCCTTCCGGAACCTCCGGCACGGCAGCACCCGCTTCAACCGGAGTCCCTTTTACCGTTCTTTTAAACATCGACTTAAGCTTCATTTACATTCACTCCCGCAATCACATGGGTATTCAGGAACTCTATATCAATCTTACCCGCCTGATAATCCGGATCTTTCAAAATCTCAAACTGGTAATCCACATTCGTATCAATTCCTTCAATAATCACTTCACCCAGGGCACTTTGCATCTTGGCGATGGCATCCGCCCGGTTCTCTCCATGGACAATCAACTTTACCAGCATGGAATCATAATAAGGGGGCACCTGATAGCCGTCATAAATCGCAGTATCTACGCGGATTCCCTGTCCGCCCGGCAGATGTAGCCCTGTAATTGTTCCCGGTGAAGGACGAAAATGCTTCCACGGATTCTCTGCATTGATGCGGCATTCAATCGCATGCCCCTGAATCTGCACATCCTCCTGTGTCATTGTAAGAGGCAGACCCGATGCGATCCTGATCTGTTCTTTTATCAGATCCAGCCCTGTCACCCACTCAGTAACCGGATGTTCCACCTGAATTCTGGTATTCATCTCCATAAAATAGAACGTTTCGTCTTTCTCCAACAGAAATTCAATGGTTCCTGCATTGACATAAGATGCAGCCTTTGCAGCTTTCACAGCGGCCTCTCCCATCTTTTGACGCAGCTCTTCAGATATCGCAACCGACGGGGACTCCTCGATCATCTTCTGGTGGTTTCTCTGAATGGAACAATCACGCTCTCCAAGATGAATCACATGCCCCTGACTGTCAGCCAGCATCTGAAACTCAATATGGCGGGGATGTTCCACAAAGTGTTCCATATACATCGTTCCGTCACCGAAAGCAATCTGTGCCTCTTTCTGGGCCGTCTGAAATGCCAGCGCGAATTCCTCCGGCGTATAGGCGGTACGCATTCCCTTGCCGCCGCCGCCCAAAGCCGCCTTTATAATCACCGGATACCCGATCTTCTGCGCTTCCCGGGCACCGGCTTCCACATCATAAATAGGCTCATTGGTTCCCGGAATTACCGGAACCCCGGCCGCCACCATGGTATTTCTGGCAACCTGCTTGTTCCCCAGATTACGGATAATCTCCGAACCGGGACCTACAAATGTCACATTGCATTTCTCACAGAATTGCGCAAACCGGGCATTTTCAGAGAGAAAACCAAAACCCGGATGAATGGCATCCGCTCCGGATACAAGCGTTGCGCTCATAATTCGTTCCATATTCAGATAACTTTCTGCGGATGGTCCCGGTCCGATACAGACCGCCTCGTCTGCAAGCTGTGTATGCAGACTCTCCTTATCCGCCTCCGAGTAGACCGCCACAGTCTCAATTCCCATCTCTCTGCAGGCACGGATAATCCGTACCGCAATCTCGCCTCGATTGGCAATCAATAACTTTCGAATCATATTCTCACCTTTTATCCGACCATAAATGTCAATTCTGCTTTCACCACAACCTTGCCGTCCACGGACGCTGTTGCTTCCCCAACTCCAACCGGTCCCTTTTGTTTGATAATTCTGGTTTCCAGACGCAATTTATCACCGGGAACTACCTTTCCTTTAAAACGACATTTGTCAATTCCTCCAAAATAAGCGATTTTCCCCCTATTTTCCGGTTTAGACAGAATCGCAACGGCACCAGTCTGTGCCAAAGCCTCCACAATCAACACACCCGGCATCACCGGCTCCTGCGGAAAGTGTCCCTGGAAAAAATCTTCCCGGAAGGTCACACATTTATAACCCACAGCAAACACTCCAGGTTCATAATCCTCAATACAATCCACCAACAAAAATGGATGGCGGTGCGGCAGGATTTCCTCAATCTGCTTCACATTCAAACAATTCATCTTCCATCCTCCTATACAATCCGGAACAGAGACTGTCCATACTCAACGGCTTCCCCATTCGCAACATAAATTTCTGCAATCTCACCGTCAAGCTCGCTCTCAATCTCGTTCATCAGCTTCATCGCTTCCACGATTGCAAGCACCTGTCCCTTCTTTACCTGATCGCCCACCTTCACAAAAGGCTGTGCATCTTCTGAAGGCGCTGCATAAAAGGTACCTACCAGAGGAGATTTCACCAGACTTCCCTTCGGCTCTGTTGTCTCACCATTCTGTGCAGCGTTTGCAGTTCCAACCGATATCCCCCCTGCCAGGGGCATATCACCTGCTGCAGGAACCACTGCCTGTGCAGACATATCCACACCCGATACTGCGATCGTCTGCACTTTTCCACATTTCATGGAAAGTTTCAGATCCTCTGTCTCGTACTGAAAAGAAGTCAACTTTGAATCGGACACATGATCAATCAATGCCAGAATCTGTTCAAATTCCATCCTTCGTCTCCTCCTTTAACCTTCATACTTCTTAACTAACAGTGTGGCATTATGACCGCCGAATCCGAGAGAATTACTCATAGCATAGTGAACCTCCTGACAAACCGGAGCTCCAATCACATAATCCAGATCCAGTTCCTCATCTGCCTTGGTTGTTCCCACCGTCTGATGGATAAATCCATCTTGAATGGACTTTACGCACACAACGAATTCCACTCCTCCGGCAGCTCCCAACAGATGTCCGATCATAGACTTTGTAGAATTAATCTTTACCTTTTTCGCTGCCTCTCCAAACGCCGCTTTGATTGCTCTCGTCTCAAACAAATCATTGTAATGGGTACTGGTTCCATGGGCATTGATATAATCCACATCCCCCGGACTTACTCCTGCCTCCTTCATGGCATCCTCCATCGCTCTTGCCGCACCGCTTCCATCCTCAATCGGAGACGTAATATGATAAGCATCCGCTGTAGCGCCATATCCCACAACTTCCGCAAGAATCCGGGCGCCGCGTGCCTTCGCATGTTCCAGTTCCTCCAGAATCACAATTCCGGCGCCCTCTCCCATAACAAATCCACTTCTTTCTTTGTCAAAAGGAATCGAAGCCCGCATCGGATCTTCACTTGCCGTAAGCGCCGTAAGACTGGTAAACCCTGCCACCCCAATGGGACATACCGAGCCTTCTGTACCACCTGCGATCATCACTTCCGCATCCCCATACTGAATCGCACGATACGCATCTCCGATACAATGGGTCCCGGATGCACATGCCGTCACCACATTGGTACATTTTCCTCTGGCTCCTGTCGCAATAGACACATTTCCCGCCGCCATATTTGTAATCATCTTCGGCACCAGCAAAGGATCCACTCTGGATGGTCCCTTATCCAACAATCTCTGCTCCTCCCGTTCCATAGACTGCAGACTACCTATACCAGACCCCACAATCACACCAACCCGGAACGGATCTTCTTTCTCCATATCAATTCCGGCATCCTTCAAAGCCTCCAAAGAAGCCGCCACCGCATACTGCGAAAACAACTCCATCCGCTTAGCCGACTTAAAATCCATATGCTCCTTAGCCACAAACCCCTTTACTTCCGCAGCCAATTTCACCTTATATTCAGAAGTATCAAACTTCGTAATCTCACCAATTCCAACCTTCCCGGCCTTAATCCCGTTCCAAAAAGATTCCACATCATTCCCAATCGGCGTAATCGCCCCAAGTCCCGTCACCACAACTCGTCTCTTCATAATTTCACAATCCTCCAACTAAACTCAACCCCCGACCCCAATCCTGGGGTCTCAATATACCCACATCTCAATACACCAAATCCCCGAAACTCAAGATTGTGCACCACATAATCACACACAAACTTCCTTACTAAACCACCTACCGTACTGCAGCCGGGAGTCAGAACCCCTCGCCGCCTGAATGACTCCGGGCATTTCTGCATTTGCAGGAATCTTAGAACATCTTAGGCTCTTCCATTTTGCGTTGTGCACCCCAATAAAACTGTCTAAGCGAAGCGAGTTTTTTATTGGGGTGCACGCTCTTAGCAAAATGGAAGCGTCTTAGATGTTCTTAGGTTCCGAAACCGCAGGAATGCCCGGAGTCATTCAGGCGGCGAGGGGTTTTGACTCCCGGCCTCCTCCCCCCTACATTGACATTCCGCCGTCTACGCTTAGGATTTGTCCGGTGATGTATCTTGCTCCGTCTGATGCCAGGAATGCCGCCGCCTTAGCGATATCCTCCGGTTTTCCGAAACTTCCCATCGGAATTGTTTTGGCAGTATTCTCTTTCACACGTTCGGAAAGCACATCTGTCATATCTGTTTCTATAAAGCCCGGTGCAATGGCATTGACTGTCACACCCCGGGAAGCCAGCTCTTTCGCCGCCGACTTTGTAAGACCGATTACACCAGCCTTGGAAGCCGCATAATTTGCCTGTCCTGCATTTCCGCAGATACCAACGACAGAAGCCATATTAATGATCCTTCCGCTGCGTTGTTTCAACATCTGACGGGATACCTGGCGGATACAGTTGAACGTTCCCTTCAGATTCACATGGATGACTTTGTCAAAATCCTCTTCACCCATCCGCATCAACAGCCCGTCTTTTGTAATTCCTGCATTATTGACAAGAATGTCTACTTTTCCATATGTTTTGATCACCTGCGCAAAAAAATCTTCGCAGGCCTTATAATCTGCAACATTACACTGCCAGATGATGGACTCTCCGCCTTCCGCTGCAATCTGAGCCTGTACTTCCTCTGCTTTTTCCTTAGACCCGTTATAATTAATAACGACAAATGCACCCGTTCTCGCCAGTTCCAAAGCAATTGCTCTTCCTATGCCTCTGGAGGCACCCGTCACGACTGCTATTTTCTTATCTGCCATGCTTATGCTCCTCATTCTCTAATTCAGAATTGATGAAATCACTTTCTCTACATCTTCTACCGTCTGGATGTTATATACTTTTACATCCCGGTTAATTTTTCTCATAAATCCGGCTAAAGTCTTACCCGGTCCGATTTCCACAAAGGTATCCACCCCGGATACAATCATGTGTTCAACACTCTGCTGCCACCGCACGGAAGAGGAAATCTGCTTTGCCAACAGCCCCTTCGTCTCTGCAGAATCCGTCACATATTCTCCTGTAACATTGGTAACGTAAGGAATTGTAAGTGCTGACCATTCTACTTTTTCAAGTTCTCCTGCAAGTTCTTCTCCTGCCGTTTCAAGCATCGCTGAATGGAAGGGACCGCTTACGTTCAGCGAAATCACTTTTCTTGCACCTGCGTCTTTCAACTTTTTTGATGCCTCTTCCACAGCTGCTTTTGCACCGGTAATCACAACCTGTCCCGGACAATTATAATTTGCAATGCTCACTCCTTGTATGGAATCTGTCACTGCCTCAATCTGTGCTCCGTCCAGGCCCATAACCGCAGCCATGCTTCCCTGTCCTGCCGGAACAGCCTGCTCCATCAGGATACCTCTCTTACGCACGGTAGTAATGGCGTCTTTCAGGCTCATGCCGCCTGCTGCCTCAATGGCACAGTATTCTCCAAGACTCAGACCCGCTGTCACATTGGGGTGAAGTCCTTTCTCTTCCACAACTTTTTCCATTGCCAGACACGTAGTCACCAGTGCCGCCTGAGTATACTCCGTCAGATCCAATTTATCATTTTTTTCAAAACAGAGGGCTTTCATATCCAGTCCCAACCACGTACTCGCTGAATCGTATACTGTCTTTGCCGTCTCAAAAGTATCGTAAAAATCTTTTCCCATCCCGGCCTTCTGTGCGCCCTGTCCCGGAAAGATAAACGCTGTCTTACTCATAAATTCCGGTTCCTTTCAACAATTCATCTGTCTCTTTCACCAATTTCTGAATCAACTGTTCACAGGTCATCTGTTCCTTCACAAGTCCTGCACTTTGTCCTGCCATTACGCTTCCTGTGGTCACATCTCCGTCCACAACTGCTCTTCGCAAGCCACCCAGTGTCAGAAGCTCAAGTTCCTCAAATGGAACACCCTCCGCTTCCTTCTTCAGGTATTCCTTTGTCATCTGATTGCGGAGCGCCCGCACCGGATGTCCTGTAGTACGTCCGGTTACTTTTGTATCAATATCCTTTGCTTTCACAATACAATTCTTATAATTTTCATGAACCTGCGATTCCCTGGTCACCACAAAACAAGTTCCCATCTGGACCGCTTTCGCTCCCAGCATAAATGCCGCCGCAATTCCCCGTCCGTCTGCAATTCCGCCTGCTGCAATCACCGGAATTTTCACAGCATCCACAACCTGAGGTACCAGTACCATCGTTGTCGTCTCTCCGATATGACCACCGGACTCTGTTCCCTCTGCTACCACGGCATCTGCTCCACACCGCTCCATACGCTTAGCCAGAGCAACGGAGGCAACTACCGGAATCACCTTTACTCCGGCTTCTTTCCACATCTTCATATATTTCTCCGGATTTCCGGCACCGGTAGTAACCACCTTAACGCCTTCTTCCACGATAACCTTTGCCACTTCATCGGCATAAGGACTCATCAGCATAATATTGACGCCAAATGGCTTATCCGTCAGTTCCTTTGCTTTCTGCACCTGCTCCCGCACCCATTCTGCCGGAGCGCTTGCTGCTCCGATCAGTCCAAGTCCTCCTGCCTCCGATACAGCCGCTGCCAGATGATACTCTGCCACCCATGCCATACCACCCTGAATAATCGGGTATTCGATCCCCAGTAATTCGGTGATTTCCGTCTTCATTCCCTTTTGCCTCCTGATTTCTGAACAAGTCCTTACTGCAGTTTCTTGATATATTCCTCTACATCACCGATTGTCTGAATGTTCTCCAGATCGTCTGTCGGAATTTCCACGTCATACTCTTCTTCCAACGCCATCACCATCTCAAACAAATCCAGGGAATCCGCTCCCAGATCCTCTTTAAAGGATGTCTCCGCTGTCAGTGCACTTACCTCTGCTCCTAATGATTCTGCTACAATTTCTTTGATTCTTTCTAACATGATTTTTCTCCTTTTTCTTAATTTCTAATTTTCATAGATGTCGGGGGCAAAAGGTATTTTGCCCCATGATACCTACGGACTGCTACGCACTTTTTGACCCTGGTATCATTTATATTCTTACCACTGTAAGAGGCTCGCCCCATAGGACAGTCCTCCGCCGAATCCGGAAAGGATCAGACGATTTCCGCTTTGAATCACACCTTTTTTATGTAACTCATCCAACAGAATGGGAATGCTCGCGGAAGAGGTATTCCCATATTCCTCCATATTGATGGGGAATTTGCCCATATCTTCTCCCAGTCTCTTCGCAACGGATCTCACAATCCGTTCGTTTGCCTGATGAAGCAGATAATAATCAATCTCTTCTGTTTTCATTTGTTCCCTGTCCAGTAATTCTTTGATTACCTCCGGAACCTTTGATACCGCAAACTTAAAGACCTCTTTTCCATCCATCTGCATGTAAGTCTCCGGAAGCTGGGGCTGCGTTTCATATCTTTTCTGATTTCTGCTGCTGCAGGTGAGCACCTCGCCTTTTGCTCCCACAGAATGTGTTGCCTGAACATATCTGCCTTTTTCCGAAGCCCTCAGTACAACGGCTCCCGCTCCATCTCCAAACAGGATACAAGTAGAACGATCCGCCCAGTTTGTCAGATTGGAAAGGCTCTCCGCCCCGACTACAACGGCTGTCTGATATATTCCCTGACTGATATATGCCTGCGCCGTATTCAGCGCAAACAAAAATCCGGTACACGCAGCATTCAGGTCAAAGCAGGTAGCATTCACTGCCCCTATCTCTTTTTGTACCTCACAGGCGGTACAAGGCATAATCCTGTTGGATGTGATTGTTGCTACAATCAGCAGCTCCACATCCTCTGCAGCTATACCTGCATCCATAATTGCGGCCTTCGCAGCTTCGGATGCCATCTGCGCAGTATTCTCACCCTCATCTGCAATGTGCCTTCTCGCAACACCGGTACGCCCCCGTATCCATTCATCATTGGTATCCACCATCTGGGCCAGTTTATCATTATCCCAAACAAGTTTCGGAATAAAGGAACCGGTCCCGCATATTTTTCCAACCATAATCTTCTTCCTGTCATTGGTTTTATTTTAAAATACTTTGATTATCAAATTATATCACAACAAAACTTGTTGTCAAGAATAAAAAAGGCCTCACCCACAGAATCTTTTCGACAAAATTCCGGGGGAAGCCTTTCCATCCTTCAAATATACACAATATCTTTCCTATTACCCGATACAAAGAGAAACAAACATTCCAACCAATACCAATGTCATCAAAAATCCCGTCCCGAAAATATTTGCTAAACTTCTGCTTTTTCTCATGATTCCTTCCTCCTCACCTTTCAGCGGTTTCTCTTACGTTTCTGGCACAGCGTATTTGACCGGTTATTTTCAGTACGGCGTACCAATATTCAGCTATCATTTACAGAACACGTGTTTTGAACTTATGTTTGTATTATATCAGAACGTTCGTTCGGAATCAAGAGTTTTTTTATTTTTACTTCAATCTCACTATGCCCATTGCTGATTTCCGTAATTCGATCAACAACCCTCCCGGGTTGCCTTGCTGCGCCTTGCTCCCCAGATAGAAATCACCAACAGCACCAACGAGCCAACCGCCATCCAGAGGAAGGAAATATTCATACCATGCATCAGGGCATTATCTCCATAATCTGCCGCGGAACTTATACTCACTGTAGTCATAATCCCTACAAATACTGCTGATCCAATGGAGCCGGCAATGGTGCGTAAGGAAGTCAGAAGCGAGGATGCATCCGCCACCTTTTGGGCGTTCACATTGCTGGTTCCCCATGTCAGCAGGGGCATCATCAGACTGCCGATGGAAATATTGCGGATCACGTTGAGCCCAACGGCAACCCAGAGCGGTGTAGCCATTGTAAGGAAGAACATTCCGATATTACTGATCATCAAAGCGGCGGAGCCAACTATAAAAATTTTTTTGATGCCTGCTTTGTCGTACAATTTCCCGGCAAACGGACTGACAACAGCGGTTGCAAGGGAACCCGGCAGCGTAACCAAACCGGAAACAACAGCTGAATAGCCCATGACACTCTGGACATACAGCGGCATCATCACGGAGGAACCCATCATCACCAGATAGAGGACCATGCTAGAAATTACACTCACCGCATAATTGCAATTACTCAGGATTTTTACATCAAGGAAGGGCTTTTCCAGACCGCATTGACGAATAATAAAGAGTGCGCAAGTCGCAATGCCAATCAGCAGCGGAAGTCCCGCCTGAATGCTGACCAGCCCGAAGCTTCCGATATTTCCGATGCCTAGGGTAATGCCCCCAAAGGCGAAGATACTTTCCGCAAAAGAAAGAACATCAAACTTTTTGTCCTGAAGTTCCAGTACATTCTCAAAAACAACGCCGGAGATGACAAAAGAAGCCGCCATAATCACCAACACCAGATAAAAGATAGATTTCCATCCAAAGGCATCGATCAGCAGCCCAGCAACCGTGGGCGCAATAATGGGCGCAGCCGTTGTCGCCAGACCATAGGTACCCATCATGGTTCCCTTTTTCTCAGCAGGATAAACCGTCAGAATGATGACCTGTGCTGCAGATACTAAGATGCCGTTGCCGCAGGCCTGAAGTACTCTGCCCACCATCATAAGCCCAAAGTTTCCTGCAAAAATACTGAATAAAAGACCCACAATAAAGCCGCCGATTCCGGTCATATACAGCTTTTTGGTGGGAAACCGGGTTATCAGAAAAGCGGTCAGCGGCATAACCATTCCCATAACAAGAGAATAGCCGCTGGTGATCCACTGTCCAATGGAAGTACTGACCCCAAAATATTCTGCCAGACCGGGCAGTGCCGTAGTCATAGCCGTTGACAGCGTCGACGTTGCAATACCGGAGACAACCAGGTTGATAAAAAGGAAGGTCCGTTTTCTGTCGGTTAATTGTATGATTTTATTATGCTCCATGCGAATCCTCCATTCTGTGCCAAACTTTTTGATTGATATTTTCCATCATTTGCTGCATTGTCTGTTCTGTTTGCTGAATATCCGACAGCGGCATATCGAAACACAAGGTATTATAGAAGCTGCGATGTATCTCCTTGATTCGCCTGGCGGCCGGAACAGCCTTGTCCGTTAAGTAGAGAAGTTTCATTCGCCTGTGCAGATGTATCCGGGTGGTCATAGATATATTCCACACATAAAATTGCTGACCCCATCCAATCTCAAAGTCTGACAATGCACGATCATAATATCTCTTCATCAACCGATCCATGATTGAATACAACGTCCTACATTCGAAAAACAATCCTCCATGTTGCATCATACTCCTTATTTGATTTATTTTTCATACTATACCATAAAAAGTAGCGTTAGCAACTATTCTATTGTTAATCCGGTATGCATGATTTCCATTCTTCTCACACGAAAAAGAGACAGAGATATTCAGAATAATATCTCTGTCTCAAACATCCGCGGCATTTTCAATAATTCCAGTTCAAATTGTACAACAGCCAGTTCAACCGTTTTCTGTTCATTGTTTCATAAGTAGAGCATACCTTATCTGCAATACACACCAGATAACTCTCCCGGTACATCGGCGGAATCGGTGTCAATGGAAACATGTGCTTTCTGATAATATCCTTCTCCCGATGGGTCAGGTGAAAATCCCGGCTGGCATTGCGCAGCGCACATCCCGGATGGGTAAAGCCATGAAAATGTCTTCCCTCTGACTTGTCATGCCAGTCATAAAGAAAATAATCATGGAGCAATGCTCCCCGTATCAATTCTTTTTTCTCAACTCTGATATGAAAACGTTCTGCAAGCCAGCAACTATAATAAGCCACTGCAATACTGTGACGATATACACTTGTGATTCCATGCTGTATATATGCTTCAGTTTCTTTCAATCTGGACTCCCGGATTACCTCATCTACAATCTTGATAAATCCCTCTTCATTTGAAAGCTTAATCTCTTTCTTTTGATTCAATAGTCAATACCCCAATCCTTTCATAACTCACTTTTACCCTTATTCTCAGTATAGAACTATGCCGCACAGGATGTCAAGTTATATTATCTTAACGTTTCAAAATTCACAATCCGGGTCGCCGCGTCTTTGACAAATCTTGCATCATGTTCCACAAAAAGCATCGTCGGCTCAAATATTCGAATTAACTTCTCAATCTGCATTCTGGAAAAAATATCAATATAATTCAGCGGCTCATCCCAGATATAAAGATGTGCCTGCCGGCATAAACTTCCTGCAATCAGTACCTTCTTTTTCTGCCCCTCACTATAGTCTTCCATTCGTTTTTCAAACTGCGCTCTTTCAAAATCTAATTTCCGTAAAATTGCCAGAAACAAGGTACGGTCAATTCCTTCTTTTTCCGCAAATCCATTCAACGTACCAGATAGTCCAGAAGCATCTTGGGGAACATAGGAGATTACAAGTCCCGAAGCCAGCTCCAACCGACCGCCGGAACACGCATTTATCCCCAGGACCATCTTTAAAACACTGGATTTTCCACAACCGTTTCCACCTTGAAGTGCCACACGCTCTCCGTTTCGTACTTGCATGCACAGATGTTTCAACACCTGATGTTGTTCATAAGCAATATCAACGTCCTCCATACGCACCAGAACCTCTTTCTGATGGTTCAGTGGTATCAGTTTCAGATTATCTACCGTCTCCAGATTCTTCAAAAGTGAAGACTTCTCTTCCAACGCTGCCTGTGCCCGATGTTCCAGATTTTTGGAACGTTTCATCATCTTTGCCGCCTTGTGGCCAATAAATCCACGATCAGGACGCAACCCGGCAATTCTGGTTCCCTTTTTCGTCTTTTCCACCTCATCCGACCAATTCTGTGCACTTGCTGCTGCCTGCTCCAATTTGCGGATATCCCGTTTCAACTTTTCATTTTGTGCCAGTTCAAAATGATCCTGATTTTCTTTTTGCTCCCACCAGACAGAAAAATTTCCTCTCGACACCGTGATATTACTCTTATTAATAGCAAGTACATGATCAATACAGCCATCCAGAAAATCCCGGTCGTGAGAGACTAATATAAAACCTTTCTTCTGATTCAGGTATTCCCGAAGCTTCACCCGGCTCTCCATATCCAGATGATTGGTGGGTTCATCAATCAGCAGAAAATGATGATTCTTTGCAAACAATACAGCCAGAAGCACCTTCGTCTGCTCTCCGTTACTCAAGGTGGAAAACGGGCGGTAAAGTACATCACTGTCCACCTCAAGCAAATTCATCTCCCGGCATACCTTCCAAAACTCATAATCCGGATCCGCCTCCTCGATTACCTCTATGGTGTCCTTTTGTTTATCCGAAACTATATAGGGAAAATAGTCAAACACCTCTCTGGAGCTGATTGTGCCTCTGTACTCATACTCCCCCAGAAGTAATTTTAAAAATGTTGTCTTCCCCCTTCCATTTCTCCCGATTAATCCCAATTTCCAATCCGTATCAATCTGAAAAGTCACCCGGTCAAAAATCAAGTCATCGCTTCCTTCATAGTAAAATGTCAAATCCTGAACACAAATCTGTGACATCTGTTTCCTCCATTCCTTCCATAGCTATCCTCATCAAAGGAAGTTCCATACTCCTTTTGAGAACACAAAAAACCGCAGAAAATATACACTTTCTGCGGCTATAACTTCACACAACAAAACTACCTTACATTGTCACAGCAATTTTATCATCCGAAGGAATCGACAACGATCAGAATTTCTCATAGTTATCAACCATTATTTCAAAGAAAGTACCTATATTTCCTGCAGCGCATGACAAAGACAGACAGTGTTACTGTCATCAACTCATGCAATCTTAAGTTCATCCTTATCTGCAAGAAATAATAATCATACTTTCCCTCCTTTTTCTCTTTTTCAAGTAATCACTTGAACTAAAATTACACTACCATGAAAATCAGGAAATGTCAATTCACACTTTCCATAATCTCCTAACCCACAGAACATTCATCCTCACTTCGCTGCCGGGTACTCGTTACAGAGCAGTCTATAAGAAGCCTCATCTTCTTTGATTTCCGGGAATCGGCCCACAGGCGGTTCAAAACGGTTATCGGTGTTATCATCGTTGCGCTGGCTGACTTCACCCAACAGCACATCACCGCTTCCTGCCTCAACCGTGAAATCATGATACAAATACTGCTGAATATAAATGCTTTCTCCGGGCGTCAGCCGAATCTGTGTTCCCGCCGGAACGGTATAGGTCCGCCCGTCTGTATGAACCGTAACATCTGATACATAATCAATACTTTCATCCGGAAGAGAATTATAGACACGAATCAGTACATTACCGCCCCCGCGATTAATAATATCTTCTGTTTTATACCAGCGAATGTCCCAACCCAACATGCAGTCACGAATTTCATCATATTCATGACCCAAATGCTTCCATTCTTCCGGAGTAAAATGACAAAACGGCGGCAAATAACAACAATGTTTCTTACACATTGTCTCTAACTCTTTTAATGCTTTATTAATTTGTGAACGCTTCATTTGGAAAATTTCCTTTCCTTAAATTTGTGGCAGGAATTGTGGAACTTTATTGCTCCAACTTTGTTGATTAGGACCCGTTACTCCGTATCCATATCCAACAACCATCAGCGTATGGACAATTATTTCTTTAAATTTTAAAATAAGGCTCCGGAAGCAAGCTTCCGGAGCCTTATCTCTCACTATATATTATTTTAAATAAACGGACATGTCTGTTGGCGCAGACATCACCATATAGGAACATCAATTGCTTCAACACTTATCTATCAGCGTTTCCTCTGCGTCTTCTGACAATCAATACTACTGCCAGTCCTGCTGACAACGCAACGACTGCAGCCCAAACTCCAATTGATGTTTCATCGCCTGTTTTTACAGTATTTACAATTGTTGCTTTCTGAGGAATCTTCTCCCACAGTGCATATACTGTAATTGTCTGCTGGTTCTGATCGAAGGTCACTTCTTTTACAACTTTACTTGCGTTTGCCTTTTCCAGTGTCCATCCTCTGAACTTATATCCGGTACGGGTCGGCTCTTCGATATTCAATGTTACTTTACCAAAGCTATTTACAATTACCTGAGTCTGAGTACCACCTGTCTTCCATTTTCCGCCGTTTACATCGTAAACAAGTATGCAGCGAATCTCTTCCCAGTTTGCAAATAATGTAATATTTGCATTCACCGGTGTTTTAAAATCATAAGCCTGTGTATATGCTTCATCCAAAAACCAACCTTTAAACAGGAATCCTGCTCTCGTTGGTGCTGTCGGCTCAACTGCTGCAGCTCCTTCACTAACCGTCTGTGCATCTACTGCGCTTCCGCCTTTGCTGTCAAAGCTTACAACGTATGCCGCCGGCACTTCACCATCAACCCATTTTGCATATAAGGTAATATCTGTATTAACCGGCGTTGCAAAATCATAAGCCTGTGTATATTCCTGATCCACATACCAGCCCTGGAACACGAAACCTTCTTTTGTCGGTGCTTCCGGTTCTGTTACTGTGCCACCCAGAGCAACCGTCTGTGCCTCAACAATGCTTCCGCTATTGGTCTGGAAAGATACCACACAATCGTCCACATTCTGAATATCCGTATAGAATGTCCATTTTGTAGGATTTCCGCTTCCATCGTAGCCAGCGGTTATCTCTGTTTTTGCATCTCCTGCCGGTATCGTCAATACATGAGTTTCCAGATTATAATTTGGATTGTTCCCGTTTGAATCATTGAATACACTGATAAGTCTGCTTGAAATCACACTGTCGAAATCGACAGATTTACTTCCATCTGCATTTACTGTATAATAACCATCCAGATCAATGACAATATTTCCCGTATGCTGTCTTACTGCATCGCAGCCTCCGTAATTTGTCATTCCGGCTGAAATATAAACAGTTTCCTGCTGGATAGAATGATAAGCAACAACCAGGCTCGGACAATTTCTGAAATCCAGTGTTTTTAACCCTTTATTATTCTGATATTCAATATCATACAAATTCTGCATACCAGAAACATCAATCGTTGTAATATTATTACTATAACAATTCAGCTTCCTCAAATTCACAAATAGCTTGACTCCGGTCAAATCCTGAATCTTCTTACTGGTTGCGTTCATAGTTGTAACAGCAGCAATCTCTTCATCTGACAGTTTGCCATCTGCATCTTTATCAAATGCACTTGCAATATATGCTCTGAAATTCTCATCCGGGAAATTCACCGCATCAATTGCAACTCCTCCTTCCGATAATACCACGTCCTCTGCCGCAACTACCTCCTCCGGATTAAGCATTGTCTTTGCTTCTTCTGCCTGCGCAACATCTTCTGTCGGCTGTACTTCATTCTCTGTGCCAGTCTCCTCTGTCGGCTGTACTTCATTCTTTATGTCGGTCTCTTCTGTCGGTTGTACTTCATTCTCTGTGTCAGTTTCTTCTGTCGGCTGTTCATCATTCTTTATGTCGGTCTCTTCTGTCGGCTGTACTTCACTTTCAGTGCCGGATTCTTCCCGCACCGCTTCCTCGTTACTGATCTCTTCCGCCTGCAAAACAACCTGTTCTTCACCGGACTCTTCCGCACGAACTGTGCTTAACATTGGATTTCCCATAATAGATACAGCTAAAGTAGCTGCTAACGCTATGGCGGCAATTGATTTCCTTTTCATAATCTTACCATCCTTTTTTTAATTTTAACGATTAACTGGTAACCAACATGTTCAGCGTAACACCAAAAGGAAAAGAGAAAAATATATTTTTTTTTAGAAACATATATTTTTTTCATGTTTTTTCCTTCCTATGTTTTCGCTCTTATTTATTCATGTTTTCTCTTCATTTTTTCCTGCAAAATCACTGATAATCCTGCAAAAAAAAAACAACAACAGCTTAAAGTCCAACTAATTTTTTCATAACACCACCCTTCCTTTCTCATACTGTTTTGTAACTACTTACATTAATAACACTCTGCATCTTTGAATTTTGTTGCAGCAATTTTTAAACTGACCTGTCTGTTAGCGCAGACATCATGATTCATAAAAGTCGATTGCTCCGCACTATGTGCTCCCGCAATCGCCGCCAGTATGCGGAATCCTTTATAAATGAAAAATATACCAGAAAATTATTTATAATTCCACCAATCAAACTATCCACTTGCGCAACCTGTGATTGCTGTATCACTAATACGCACAAAAACCTGTAAACAAGACTGTACATCTTGCTTACAGGTTTTCCTTACACTTACATTGTATCTACGAATTCAAAATTTTTAACTTACAGATCAAACAATACCCTGAGCCATCATAGCATCTACAACTTTTTCAAATCCTGCAATATTAGCGCCCATTACGTAGTTTCCTTCCTGACCGTAACGTTTTGCAGCATCGTCAATGTTGTGTGTGATATTTACCATAATCTGCTGTAATTTTGCATCTACCTCTTCGAAGGTCCAGCTCAGACGCTCGCTGTTCTGAGACATCTCAAGTGCAGAAGTAGCAACACCGCCGGCGTTTGCTGCCTTACCAGGTGCAAAGATTACTTTATTCTGCTGCAGATATTCTGTAGCTTCCAGAGTGGTAGGCATGTTCGCTCCTTCGCAAACTGCAAGGCATCCGTTTGCTACCAACTGCTTTGCATCTTCCAGATGCAGTTCATTCTGAGTTGCACAAGGAAGTGCGATATCTACTTTTACGCTCCATACACCACGTCCTTCATGGTACTCAGAGTTCGGACGATAATTCTCGTACTCTGTCAGACGAGCGCGTTTTACTTCTTTGATTTCTTTCAGTGCGTCTACATCAATTCCGTCCGGATCGTAAACCCATCCGTTAGAATCAGAACAGGTAACAACTTTCGCACCTAACTGATGTGCCTTCTGAATTGCGTAGATTGCAACATTACCGGAACCGGAAACTGCGCAGGTCTTTCCTGCCAGCTCAATGCCGTTCAGCTTTAACAGTTCTTCTGTCAGATACAACAGACCATATCCGGTAGCTTCTGTTCTTGCCAGAGAACCGCCGTATGTCAGACCTTTACCGGTCAGAACACCTTCATATAAACCACGAATTCTCTTATACTGTCCGAACAGATATCCGATTTCTCTTCCACCTACACCGATATCACCAGCCGGCACATCTGTATCTGCACCGATATATTTGCAAAGCTCTGTCATAAAGCTCTGGCAGAATGCCATGATCTCACGGTCTGATTTCCCCTTCGGATCGAAGTCAGAACCACCTTTACCTCCACCGATCGGCAGTCCGGTCAGAGAGTTCTTAAAAATCTGCTCGAAACCTAAGAACTTGATGATACCCAGATTTACAGACGGATGGAAACGAAGTCCTCCCTTATATGGTCCAATAGAACTGTTGAACTGTACACGGTATCCTGTATTTACCTGAACCTGTCCTTTATCATCTACCCATGGTACACGGAACTTAAACTGACGCTCCGGATTTACAATTCTCTCCAGAAGCGCTTCTCTTCTGTAAACTTCTTCATTCTCCTCAATCACCGGACGTAAAGATTCCAATACCTCTTTTACTGCCTGATGAAATTCTGGTTCACTTGGGTTTTTGGTTACGACTGACTCAATTACCTCATCAACATATGACATCTCTTATGTCCTCCTATGATTTCTCCCTTATTTTTCAGAGCTCCTTTATTTCGCTCATTCTATCATACTTATCCTGTCTTTACGGCGCTCTTTTTTCCATTCACGATTATAGCACGAAGAAAAACACTTTGGCAATACAGAATTTAAAATACTTCCTATTTTTTTCGCCTTTTTTTAAGTTTTCCATTGTTTTTTTCACTAAAATCGAAACAAAACAGCTTTTTTTATTTATTTTTAAAGTTGCAGCCCGGTATTCCTGCCTATTCACCTTTATTTTCTTCTCTTTTTCTTCTTTCTGACCGAGAATCCAAATGTCCCAAGACTTTTTCCCAATTCAAAATACTCCCCGTGAGAATACGCCACCAGCCCCGCATCATTCAGATGAAACTTTCCGCCCTCATCCAGATACTTCTCATCCACATTCACTCCGACCACTTCCGCCATAAAAAGATCATGACTCCCCAACCTTTTTATATCCACAACCCTGCACTCAATATTCACCGGGCTCTCCAGAATCCCCGGCACTTTTACAATCTTCGATTCACAGGGCGTCAGCTTCAAAACCTCAAACTTATCCACATCTCTTCCCGACTTCACCCCACAGTAATCCGCCGCATACACCAGATCCTTCGTAGTCAGATTAATCACAAACTCCCCCGTCTCCTTAATAATCTCATAAGAATACCTGCCCGGCCGCACCGAAATCGAAGTCATAGCCGGAGAAGTATTCAATGTAGCCGCCCAGGCAACCGTAATAATATTCGGCCTCTCCCCCTCCCTCAGACAACTAACCATTACCGCCGGAACCGGATACAACATATTCCCCGCCTTCCAAAACTGCTTCGCCATCACACTACTCCTTCCATCCTCTATATATTTATTCCATCCATTACTGCTCTTCCAAAACCTTCTCCTACTAGCAAACAACTCTCCTATCCCGCATCCTTTAGCTCCTGCAAAACAAAAGTCCGATACCCAAAACCCCCATTTCCGATACCAGACCTAATTACTCAAACCATCCATATTCCACTTTTCTTACCTTTCATGCCAGAGCGTGTCTGAAAATACATTTCCAAAAACCGCACGCTCCACTTTGCGTGGAACTTACCTCAAATTCCCCTCTGGTGCACTGTCCCGTTCACTTTCAGCCAAATGACGCAGAATGAATTTTCAGCCAGCAACAACAGTATCACCGCAGAAGTCAGGAAAAGAGTGGGGGGAGAAGGAGCTTCCGGGAGATTTGCGCCGACTTCGGAGTGCGCCCGAAGATCCACTTTCTGTGAACACTTAGCGAAGAGCCCATTGGCGATGAGCTTAGTGTGAACGAAAGTTAGCTGAGGGGAAACGAAGAAGCAAGCAAATCCCCGGAAGCTCCTTCTCCCCCCGCTCTTTTCCGTCCCCCCTCTTCACTACATCTGTTGCTGCTGCAAAGCCAACATAAATCCTGGAATCAGTTGTTTTTTCCTGGACACGACTCCCGGCAGAACCGCACTGTTCTCTCCGATGGTTTCCGGATGAAATGCATTCTCCACCAGTTCTTTCGCCCCATCCCCGTAATATACCAGTTCCGTAGATTCGTTGATAATATTTGTCAGCATAAAAAAGACCTTCGGAAGCCCATGCTTAACACTTTCACTCTCAAGCTGCGGAAGCAACTGATTTTTGATACTTTCCAGTTCACCAGCATCCATAGAATTGATCTGTCCCACACCAAACGTAGCTTCTTCCACAATAAACTTCTTAAAGTCCTGATAAAAAATTTCTTCCGGCGACTTATCTTTCAGATTACTTCCTGCCCGAAACATCTCCGTCGCAAACTCTTCTATCACAATACCTGCAATTTCTGCCAATGCCTTAGCTGCCTCCTGATCCAGAAACGTACAGGTGGGTGACCGGAACATCAATGTATCCGATATAATGGCCGCACACAGAAGTCCCGCAATGTCCTGGGGAATCTCCAGATTTCGTTCTCTGTAAATCTGGTACATAATCGTTGCCGTACACCCTACCGGCTGATTCCGGAACAGCACCGGAGCCATCGTTTCCAGAGAACCTAACCGATGATGATCGATAATTTCCAGAATTTCCGCATCATCAATATTATCTACCGCCTGAGATTTTTCATTATGATCCACAAGAATCAATCTCTTCTTATTATTGCCAATCAAATTCCGGCGGGAAATTGTACCTACATACTTATTTCTCTTATTCAGAACCGGATAATCCCGGTGTCTCTGAGTTTTCATTATATCTCTCACCTGATCCACAAAATCACTGGTGGTAAATGTAATCAGTTTATTCTTTGTCATCAGATATTTAATCGGAATAGACTGATTGATCAATCTTGCAATCGTATATGTATCATGGGGCGAACTGATAATCACACAGTCATGATCTTCTGCCAGTTTCTGAATACTTTTTGATATCTTTGCTCCCAACCCCACGACGAGACAACTGGCTTCCATCTCAATCGCACAAAGCTGATCTTCCGCCCGGTTTCCAAGAATCACAAGGTCGTCCCGGTTAATATAATTTTCCATCATATCTGGATGAAAAGAACCAACTACCACACGTCCTTTGATAAAATATCCATGTTCATTTCCCACAATCACCTGTCCATCCAAGGTTTCTGCAATACTGCGGTACTGTGTCCTTGCCTGGGACATAACGGTGCTGTCATAAGCGTCCATATAAGAACTTGCAATATCACTGACCGTAATAAGTCCCTGCAGATCATTATCCTCACTGGTGATTGGAAGCGTTACAACATTTTCCGCCCGCATCTTCTCCCATGCTCTCTTCACAGAGATATTACTTCTTACTCCTTCGATTTCATGGATATCAATCTCTCTTACCTGAGTTCCCGCATCCGGCAGATATCCCGGCGCTCTTACTCCAAAACGGCGCAGCACATATTCCGTCTCCTCATTAATCTGGCCAGCCCGCTTCGCCACAAAACTTTCATTTTCCGTACGATTCTTAATATCTGCATAAGCGATAGCTGAACAAATCGAGTCGGTATCTGGATTCTTATGACCTATCACATAAATCTTATTCTCTTTTTTCATAACTTCAATCCTCCTGCTTTTGCAGTTTCACTGTTCCTGACACTTCCGTACACTTCCTGCTGCCTCCCGAAACAGTCCATAATGACTTCAAACTTCTATTTCAACACAGTTTATCACTGATTTTTTATTTGGTAAATACCAATTTTTATTTTATTGTTTTTATTTTTTCACAAGTATGTTAAAATAATTGCATGTCAATCACAAAGCGGTAACTGTGAAAACATAAAGCAGTTACTAATCTAAAAAAAGGAGCGAACAATATGTCAGAAGAAAACATGACCATGGACGATTTTTCCAAAGCTGTAGATGATTCCTTTGATTCTTTTAAGGATGAAGATCAGATGGCATGGGAAAAACTGAATCAGTTAAAGGAGGACAAAACCATCCTGACTGTAACGGTTGACGGCGTTGTCAACAAAGGGGTTGTATCCTATGTAGAAGGCATCCGCGGATTCATCCCAGCTTCTAAGCTGGCGCTTGGACGTGTTGATGATCTGAATGAATATCTGGGCAAAGAAATCCAGGTTCAGGTCTTTGATATTGATGAAGAGAAAAGCCGTCTGATTCTATCCTGCCGTGAGATCCTCCGCGCAAAGGCTGCGGAAGAAAGACAGGCAAAAATCAATGCAATTGCCGTTGGCAGCATCATGGAAGGAACCGTAGAGAGCATTCAATCCTATGGCGCATTCATTGATCTCGGTGATAACATGAGCGGTCTGGTACACATCTCCCAGATCAGTCATACAAGAATTAAAGATCCTTCTGTTGTTTTAAGTGTCGGGGATCCGGTAACTGTAAAAGTGATCGCTATCAAAGATGGTAAACTGAGTCTTTCCATAAAAGCATTGGTAGAAGATGCGGAAAAAGCAGAACAGGAAGAGATTGAAAAGATTGAAATTCCAAAATCTGAAGAACTGACCACCAACCTTGGTTCCCTGTTCAAGAATATTAAACTCTGATATCCCTGACACCAAAGTCGATTGTGACCTCTTTCCCGTTTCTGCATATAATAAAGTAAACCCGCAATCGAGGTTTTATACGAGAAAGAGGCACTTCTTTGTGCATACACATTCATCTGGGTAAAATACGGGTTCTCATCGATTGCTTTATATAAAACAAGAGTGACCGCCCATCGCTTACAGATATGCGGTTCACTCTACATAACCCAATGAACAAGAATCAGGGAACACCGCCGAATGCCATTGATTCATTCGGTGATGTTCCCTGAACTAATTTCGCAAAACAGGAGCGTTTTTCATGCTGCAAAATACCACAGTTTCAGCCTACACCTATATTGTAAAATGCAGTGACAATACCCTTTACACTGGTTGGACCAACAATCTGGAAAAACGTATCAAGACCCACAATGCCGGAAAAGGCGCCAAATACACCAAGTCCCGCCTTCCTGTCACTCTTGTCTATTACGAAACCTTCCAAACCAAAGAAGAGGCCATGCGCCGCGAATGGGAAATCAAACACCTCACCCGCCGTGAAAAGCTTCAACTTCTCACATCATTTATTACATAGCGGCTTCCGGCATCTCATTCTTTGCCTTGTTAAACATCTCTTTAAACTTGCTTGACAGCTTACATAATTTTCCATACAGATCAAAGGTAATTTCTGTCTGAGGTGCTACGCTCATATAGGAAACCATCATTTTTACCATCATATAACTATCAATAAATGCTGCCTTAACACATATCGCTATCATAACTGCCAATAAAAAGGCTACCACTCCCGACCAGTTAAATATCGAAAAGATACCGCCTATAATTGCAAAAGGAATCACCCATGCTGCAGCTGTAGCCGCAATTACGATCAGAGTTGTGACAGCCGCATTTTTTAACAGATGCCTGGCATTTTGAAAATAGATTGCCACTCCGTCACAGCCGCATTTAAATGCACCTTCCTCTTTTTTATAGAATGTATAGCCGAGACAGCATTCATCCACATAACCAAGCGCTATCCCTATAAAAAGCTGAAGAATACTTACTACTGCACTGACACCAGGTATACTTCCAAATATATTATCAATTTTCCCAACTGTATTTTGAAGCTGTTTTACTGCTCCGCTTATCAAACGGTCAATTACAAAATACGCATTGGATGCGGCAAACCGTTCCTTAACCATATCTTTTCCCGTTTCAAACATCTGGTCCGGAATCTGTCCGGTGGTTACTGCTGTCGTTATAATTGCAACATGAGCAGCCTTTATCATATACCCTACATAATGCATGGCAAACTGATAAATTCCCGCAGTTAAAATAATCCACATGAGTATCATAAACATGAATATCATATTATTACGAAACAGTGCTCCTATACCAGCACACATCGCCAACAATATGACGGATATTAAAGTAATTGCCGCCCCCATTGCAAGCTTTAACCATGCAAATTTCATTGTTTTAAAATAGATATCTTTTACACCCATCTCTTTCCTCCTCTATCTAATGTAAAATCAAAAGCAAAATGCTTTCTTGAAAAGAATATATCAGATGGGTGTTTGTAATTCCACCGACCAAACCGTACAATTACAGCAACCTGCAGTTGCTATTTCATATTCATTTTTCGCTTTATTTCATCAATAATTTTAGAAATTTCATCCAAGGTTTCCAAAATCTCATTCATTCGCATTTTTTCATCCTCATCAATAATTCCATCCTTCATAATATCCACCAATTCTTTTGATATACTATCCATATCCTGAGCGGAACCTAAAAATCTAAGCACAACTCTGTCCAAACTTTCATCATTCTTTAATTGAATATGTTCTTTTAACAGATAATCTATGGATATATTAAAAAAGTCACTAATAAGAATCAACTTATCCGTTTCCGGTAAATTTGTTCCCAATTCCCATTTTGAAATAGCTTGCCTGCTTACATCTAATTTTTCTGCAAGTGCTTCCTGTGAATAGCCATTTTCCACTCTTAAATTCAATAATTTCTCTGCAAAGTTCATTCTTTTGTACCTCCCATAAAATTATATTTTATGGATGGGATTAAATCAACCACTTTACAATGGAAGCTTCGCAATTTTAAGTTGCGGCAATAACATTTGCTGCCCGCTGTATACGATTGTATGCAGAACATCTTGACCTTCAAAAGCAAATAAACTCTGTCATATTATATCGGCATTCCTGCCACAAAAAAATACATCATAATAAAATGACAGATGCTTCCGCCCATAACAAACAAGTGAAAAATCTCATGGGATCCAAAATTCTTATGCCTTGCATCGAACTTTGGTGTTTTAAACGCATACAGGATTCCTCCCACTGTATAGATGATGCCGCCTGCCAGCAGCCACCCAAATGCCGGTTTTGACAAAGCATGGAAAATTTGAGAAAACGCCAGTACACACAGCCATCCCATACCGATATATAACACGCTGGAAAACCACTTCGGGCAAGTAATCCAACATGCCTTTATGATAATCCCCAAAATCGCCACTGCCCACACTGCCGTACAAAGCAGTTTTCCACCTCTTCCATTCAGAACAATCAAACATACCGGAGTATAGCTGCCGGCAATCAACACAAAGATCATCATATGATCCATCTTTCTCAGCCGGCGGTTTACCTTTTCATTAACATCCAGCGAATGATAGATCGTGCTTGCCGCATATAATAAAATCATACTCAACATAAAAATTCCAAGAGCGATCATATGCAGATAATCCGGCTCTCTTGCCGCCTTTACCAACAGCGGTGCCGCTCCCAATATTGCCAATATACAGGCAATTCCGTGTGTAACTGCACTTCCCGGATCTTTAATACCTAATTTTTTCATAAATCCACCTCTCAAATTCACACATATTCATTACATAGTTTTGATTACTATGTTTTATTTTATTCAATACTACACTATATATTATTAAAAATCAAGAGGTTTCTTATACTTTTTATGATGATACCAGGGTCAAAAGGTTATGCGTTTCATGCTTGCATGAAAAAGCAT
>OLGD01000798.1_pt1 | contig 56702 bp, 73 predicted proteins | sample 1605311 | NCBI WGS metagenome assembly OLGD01 (sample SAMEA3888917, study PRJEB22519) | human gut metagenome | biome: human gut; feature: human-associated habitat; material: faeces | place: Denmark | collected 2010
ACCGTCTGAAAAGGGAGAAATCATTACTTACCTTTCCCGAATGGGAGATGTTCTTAAATACATTGCGGATTGCGGTAAACTCGTTTTCTCCCCGTGTGCTGTCCACACCGTCATTGACGGCGATAAAGTGAACGCCGAAGTCGGGAAAGATAACATCCGTGTACATCCCCACTTGCAGATAGTCGCGCCCGAAGCGGCTCATATCCTTTACAATGACGCGCTTGATTTTGCCCGCCTTGATGTCGGCAAGCATACGCTGGAAGCCAGGACGGTTGAAGTTCGTCCCGGAATAACCGTCGTCCTCGTCGTAATGGCGGTAGGCGGTGATCCCGTGGTCGTGGCAGTACCGTTCCAAAATCTTCTTTTGGTTGGCAATGCTGTTGCTTTCGCCGTCCAGCTTATCTTCCTGCGAAAGACGCTCATACAGGGCGGTGATACCTTCCTCCTGCGCGTCCTTTGCCTGTCCCTGCATATAGAATTGCAGGACATTATCACGGATCACGCCGCGAAGCTCATTACTGATTGCGCCTTGTGCCTGTACGCTCTGAAAAGAAATGCTGCTTTTCATCTGCAACCACCGCCTTTCCCGGCGGCATACGCAGCTTCCAAAGCAGCATACAGCGTTCTGGTTTCGTTTAAGCGTTCAAGGAGATTTTCACCGTTCACGGTTTCCATTTCCATAGAAATGCGGGTAGCTGCTTCCGCGAACCTCAAAAGGTGGGCAGTATCGCGGAAAAGACGGGCGCTGTCTTTTACAACAACTTTCCCGATCAAGCCCCGCGACATTGCCAGCCGCATTTGCGTCAAGGCAGGGCGGTTAGAAGTCAAGCCGCTGTACCCGTTATCCACGAAAAGCAAATAGGCGTCTGTGCCGCTTTGCGCTGCATGGGTAAGAAGCTGGTGCATTTGATTGTCAAGGTACAATTCTGTTTGTTTGTGCGCCGCACGATAGTAGTATGCGGTCATCTTGTCTGGCTGCTTTTTCATATTGCCTCCTATTCCGGCAGCCGGACAAACAGGTTACTATTATTATAGCATAGAACCTGTTGGCCGTCAGCAGGCGGGGCATAAATTATTTGAAACTTTTTTCCCGCTGCAAGTCATTTCTGATTAGACGGCGTACCTTTGTCGCGGCGTCCTCTTTCGCGCCGTCCTTCACAACGGCTTTCACGATATATGTCATATCCCCGATCTTGTACTCGCGCACAACGGGGGCGGTTGTATTCTCTTTTAGTGTTGTGTTCATAGAAATAAATCCCCCTTTCATGGGATCAAGTATTTCAATAGAAAAAGAAGCAAAAAGGACGGCTGCTGGCGCAGCTCCACGGGAATTTCACCCCTCCGGCGGTCTGCCGAAGCCCTGCCCATTGCCTGCGACGCTTTTAACGCTCGGACTGTGGCTGCAAGGGAGTACCATTATACCTTTTGCGCGTCCTCGCCCGCAGGCTGCCACGCCTGCTTTGCGGTGCGGGTGGTTGTCGCTCGGCAAATCCTCGCGGATATGCGTCTTGGCGCACCCGCCGTCCGGCTCGGCGCAAAAGGGATGTGTCCTTTGTGCTTTATGATGCGTCCGCCGTTATCTTGCGGGCATTTTTGTCAAGGAGCATTCAGCCGGGGCTTGCTGAAAGGGGAACGCTTTGCCCGGCTGTGGGCGTCAATTCACCCGAAAGGTAAGTATCTTGGTAATGAGTTTGGTTTCCAGCCTGCGCCGCAGTTCTTCATCCACGCACAGATGGGCGTTGCCGTATTCGTCGTGCAGTTCGCGCAGCGACAGTTTGGCAATATACCCCTCGTAGTGTTTCAGTACCGCATTGATGGCTTCCACATCGCCGACTGCCGCTTTCTGAATGACAGAAAAGGGCAGCAGACGCGCACTTGCAAAGTTACTTGTCATCTGTTTTTCCTCCCATCAGTTCTTTCAGCAGCTTTAAGGTGGCTGCTCTGCGGTATGTCACGGAACTGCGTACCATGTTCAGCGTCTTGGCAATTTCTCGGTCTGACATATCAAGAAAGTATGCCAGTAGGATAATATCGCGCCTGTCGATGGGCAGGGCGGCAACCGCTTCTGCCAGCTCGTCGTTGTCGATATACACCGTATGTTCCAAAACGCCAAAGGCCTTGTCCTCAACAAAGTAGGCATCGCAGGCCGCAATCTGCTCCATCACTTCTATGGGAAGCTCTGAAAAGCAAATCTCACGTTTCCGTTTTCGTGCCAGCTCATCAAGGTAGTCCCGTGCTTCATTCCGCAGTACCTTTTTGCAGAACGCATCAAAGGTATGCTGGATATGTTCTTCGTGCGAATGAGGTTTCATGTTCTCACCTCCCTTCGCGTCCACAAAGGCGGGTGATACTTGTCCTCCCCTTTCGCCACTACTACGGTAGCCGATGGCGATTTGGCTAAATCGAAAGAAAAAAATCCAAAATATTTTTTAAGAGCAATCCATGCGCCGCACCTCCTTGCCCGAAAGTGAAACCGTCAGAAAATGGACAGGGCGGGGAGCGACAACCCACAGCAAAACAAAAGGCACCCGCGCAGGTGTAATGACCTGTACGAGTGCCTCGTTTGCATAAAGAAGTGTAGAGAAAGCCGAAAGGTGGTGAAGCGAATAACACCTGTACTGCATAACGAACGAGCTGCAACTCATACTCATGGTCGCAGCCCGTCGAAGTCCGGCTCTCTATCTTTTGAAGTTGCCCGTATTGAGTTTTTAATGAAACTTTACGGCGGTCAACCGCGTTAGCAGCACCCCCTAACATCAACTGTTTTCATTGTCATTTTCTCCTTGCCTTTTCAAATATGATTTATAGCTCATATCTTGTGATTTACAAGGTTATTTATATGAGCGATAGCGCATACTACAATAGGTATGAGGTGAGGTGAAATGCAGAATATGCTTGACTCTTTCGGCATTGCCCTCCGAACAGCGAGATTAAAGCGAAAGCTGACGCAAAGGGCATTAGCGGACAAACTTCACATGAGCGTCCGCACCATCATTGAGATAGAACGCTGCCATAGCAATCCGAAGTTTGAAACGGTGGCGCTGCTGTCCAAAGAGCTGAATATCAGTCTTGATGCCATCGTGTTCCCCGATACAGCAACAGCCAATGTTTCAAAGAGCGTTGCAGACTTCTTTGATGGGAAAAGCGAAGCGGAAACACAGAAATATATCACGCTCTGCCAACAGGCAGACACATTCAAGACGGATAAGTAAAGGCGGTTGCTCGCAACAACGGAGCAGCCGCCTTTTCCTTTGCCCATAGCTGCCGTGCGCAGTTTTATTTGAGCAGTTTAATTTTCCCGATCACAGGCAGTTCCTTTGCCCGTCCGTTTGCCGCGTTGATAATACCGATGACCGCCAGCACAAGGAACACAAGGCCGACAAGTCCGATGATACTCACAAGGGAATAAAGCCTCCACGAGATTGCAAGGATAATACTGCTCAAAATGCTGTAAACGATGCTGTACGCAATGCAGGCAATGCACAGCACAAGCCCTTGATTGGAATGATACCGGGCATAACGGCTGCCCTTTGCCGCAAGCAGCGGGATCAGCACCAGCGGCCCGAAATATGCCAGAATAGCCATCGCCTTGTTGTTCTGAATATCCGTGCTGTCAAACGCTGCCGTGCTATCAGCGGTATTGTTCAGCCCCGCAATTTTCGTGCCGTAGTCGCCCTGTGGTTGGGCGTTCTCTCCGGGGATTTGCGCTTCTGCTCCGCAAGCAGGGCAAAACTGTGCTCCATCTTCAATTTTTGTTCCACATTTTCCGCAAAAAGCCATTATATATGCCTCCTATTCTGTCGGCGGGATAAGACCGCCGTTTTCAAATTGTTTGAATTGCTCCAATAGCTCCTGTAAATCTCCGAACTGACCGCCGAACTCGGCGTTTATGTAATCGGTGAGCATACCGCCCAGCCAGCGGAACACAAAATATCCCACGACGGCAAGGACAAGCCCGATGATAAGCCAAATCAGCATAGCCTTTGCAAAGTGCTTTTTGTTCTCGTTCTTCGCTGCAAGGGTGGTGATAAGGCAGACAAGCCAACCGATCACGGGAATGGCATACAGGAACATCATGCCGAAAAAGTATCCTGTTCCCACAACACCGTATTTGCCCGCTGGGGGCGCATCGACTGCCGGGGCAGGCTGCTGGTATGCAGGCTGTGGTTGTATCGGCGGTGTGTTGGTCTGCTTTAGCGGGGCAGTCTTTGGGGGTTCATTTTTTATTTCTGTTGTTGCGGCTGCTTCTGCCGGGGCTTTCGTTCCGCACTCGGTACAGAACGCCACGCCCTCGGCAATTTCCCTGCCGCAGTTAGTACATAGCTTTGCCATTTTGTCACCTCACATTTCTTTTGAATTTACCAAGTTCCTTGGTTTGCTGTTTCGTAGGCTTCCTCATAGGTGCGGGCAAGGAAGGCATAGGTGCGGATTTCATCCTCCGGGGCTTCCACGGTTACAATGCCCTCTGCCAAGTCCTCAATGCCCACCATGATGGTATAGCGATACTCCCGCAAATCCTGCTCATCAGCGGCGGTTTCCTCATTGGCAAGATAGGAGACGCCCAATGTAAAGGTCGTGCCGTTGAAATTGGAGAGAGAGGTCACTACCGCCGGGTCACGGGTATTGGACGGGAAGTGCCATTCCCATGTGCCGCTTTGGAATACCGGCTTGCCGTCTGCGTTGTAGGTAAAGAGAACAAAGCGGTCATCCACACCCCAACAGCCCTCCAGCAGCTTCCAAAGGGAGGCGATTTTTTCTTCCTCGGTGTCGCCTGTCACCGTCAAATCGCCTTGCTGGTCGGCAAGATAGCTCTCCCGTGCTTCATCAGCTCTTGTGCCGCCAAAGCGGTACTGCTTCCAATCGTTTGTGCCGATTTTCACTCGGATTTTTCCGTCTATCTCGTCACCGGAATAGTCCACGATGACCGCATTGGTTTCCGCAGGGCGGGCATCGTCCATCTCGGTGGCTTCGACGGCATCATAATAGACGGTGGCGGTCAGCTCCTTTTCGCCGGATGCGGTCAGCTCGGTGACACGGCCTTCCCTTGCATAGCCGCTGCTCCATAGACCGTCATGGAACACGGCGCTATGGCTGTCCTGCATATCGAAGCCAATGTACCAGCCCTCCGCCGCGTTCCAATAGCCCATAAGCCCCTGCCAAATCTCATATAAGTCCTGTTGGTTCTCTGTGGGGGTGCTTTCCGTGGGACTGCTGCTTTCCTGCGGCGTGGAGCTTTCTTCGCCGCCGCTTGCAGGGGGTGCTTCGCTCTGCTGTGAGGTATCTGGGTTGCTCGTTTCCGTAGGTGTGTTCGCCGCATCGCAGGCGGCGAGAGCGAACACCAGCAGAATACAGAGCAAATGACTGCGGAGCTTCAAAAAATCGGCACGAATATCAATCAGATCGCAAAGCGCGTCAATGCCACAGGGACGGTATATGCACAGGACATCGAGGATATAAAGGGGGTGCTTTACGAGATATGGCAATCACAAAGATCCATCCTATTAAAAGCACCTTAAAGAAAGCGCTGGACTACATTACCAATCCGGCAAAGACCGACGATAAGCTGCTTGTGTCCTCCTATGGCTGCGGCATCGAAACAGCGGATATTGAGTTTGAAAAGACGCGCAGGCTTGCCATGAACAAGGGGAACAATCTTGCCCATCATCTCATACAGGCTTTTGAGCCGGGAGAGGTCAGCTATGAGAAAGCCCATGAGATCGGCAAGCAGCTTGCCGATGAAATCACGGACGGCAAGTATGAATATGTCATTGCCACGCACATAGACAAGGGACATTGCCATAATCACATCATTTTCTGCGCCGTGGATTTTGCGGAGAACAAAAAGTATATTTCCAACCGCAAAAGCTACGGCAATATCCGTCGCATAAACGACAGGCTGTGCAAGGAAAACGGGCTGTCCGTCATCGTACCCGGCGCGGATCGCGGCAAGCATTATGCCGAATGGGACGCGCAGCGAAAAGGCACAAGCTATAAGGCAAAGCTGAAAGCCGCCATTGACAGGCTTATTCCCATATCCGCAGACCTTGACGAGTTGCTGCGTCGGCTGGAAGCAGAGGGTTACGCGATCAAGCGGGGCAAATACATCTCTTTCCGCGCTCCCGGACAGGAACGGTTTACCCGCGCAAAGACGCTGGGCGAAGCCTACACAGAAGAAGCCATTGCAGAGCGCATCAAGGGTAAGGTCATCTTGAAAACGCCGAAGCCGGAGCGCAGCGGTGTGTCGCTGCTCATTGACATAGAAAACAGCATTAAGGCGCAGCAGTCAGCGGGCTATGAACGCTGGGCAAAGATTGAAAACCTCAAACGCGCCGCCCGGACAATGGTGTTCCTCGACAAAAACGGCATTGCCAGATATGCGGACTTGGAACAGAAAATTGCAGAGCTGCAGGCCGGACAGGATAAGACCGCCGCCACGCTCAAAGACGCGGAACGCCGCCTATCGGATATGGCGCTGCTCATTAAGAATGTCAGCACCTATAAAGAGCTGAAACCGCTGTATAACGAATACAAGAAATCCCGCGACAAAGAAAAGTTCTTACGGGGGCATGAAAGTGAAATCATCCTCTTTGAAGCGGCGGCGCGGGCGCTGAAAGCATCAGGCGTCAGCGGGAAGCTGCCAGACCTCGCAGCGCTCAAAGCGGACTACAAACGCCTTACCGAAGAAAAGGACAGGCTGTATTCCGAATATGGAAAGCTGCAAAAGCGATTGCGAGAATACGATGCGGTCAAGCAGAACATCGACAGCATTTTGTCCCCTGCCCGCGGGCAGGAGCAGGAAAAATCTCTGTAATATTCGTCATCCCCACATTGACAACTGCACATTATTTTATTATAATGATGTGTGTAAATATTTGTCGTATAGGGGGTGAAGATTTGGACGCACGGGAAACCATCAAGGCGCTGCTGGAAGCGTCAGAGGACGGGACGATCACAGCGGCACAGGTCACAGAAGCAGGATTGCACCGCAGTATCTTGTCGGAGCTTGTAGAAAGCGGAGAGCTGCACCGCTTTGGGCGCGGGCTGTATGTGCGAAGCCATATATGGGAAGATGAACTCTATCTTTTGCAGCGCAAATATGGACGCGGGATTTATTCGCACGACACCGCCCTTTATCTGCACGGCTATTCAGACCACACCCCGGCAAGCTACACAATGACCTTTCCAAAGGGCTACAATACGCCGTCCTTGAAGCAGGAGAACTTAATTGTCAAACGCTCCGTACAGGAAAACTACCTGCTGGGCATTGTAGAAATACCGTCACCCTCCGGCAATCCGATCCGCGTTTACGATTTGGAACGGACGCTGTGCGACATTCTCCGGGGAAGTGGCAGCGACATTCAGATTGTCAATCCGGCTATGAAGCGGTATGCCGCTTCCAAAGACCGGGACATTCACAAGCTCATGCGGTATGCGGAGCAGTTGAGAGTAAAACCAAAGGTACAGCGGTACATGGAAATACTGCTATAAAAGAAAAGGGGGCTATGTATGGGCTATCTGGCAGCGCAAGGCATACTGATTGCAGTCGGCGTTTTTATCGGCTTGGTTTGTTCCGTAATCGGGCTTTTTTTCGGACACATTATCCTGTTTGACAGCATTGCCCTCGGTATTATCGCCGGGGTGTGCTGCAACGCATTTACGCCCATTCATCCGGCACTCTGCCTTGTGATTGGGATCGTAGTGTTCCTGCTGCTGTTTTGGCTGCAAAATACCAGCGTCGGATTTTGGATTGTGGGCGGTCTGCTCACGCTGCTTTATGCGGCGGTGATTGGGCTGCTGGTGTATTTAATCTCGGAGCGCGATGCAATATGGGGCTGGGTCGTGTTTGGACTTGTCTTTCTTGTGATCGGCGGCCTGCACCTACACGCACGGGAAAACTGAAAATCCAGTCGGTGACTGGGAAATTGAAAATTGAGTTGTACGAAAAAATCGTACAACTGAAAGAGAGGTACATATCATGGGTGAATTGAAAGACAATATGCAGCTATTTGAGGATAAGAAAATCCGTACTGCATGGGATGCAGAAAAGGAAGAATGGTATTTTTCGATTGTGGATGTAATTGCTGTTTTGACCGATAGCCCTAATCCTCAAACTTATTGGCGTGTTATGAAAAAAAGGTTGAAGGACGAGGGAAATGAAACCGTTACAAACTGTAACGCTTTGAAAATGACCGCTGCGGACGGCAAAAAACGCTTGACCGATGTTGCCGACACCGAACAGCTTTTGCGTATCATTCAGTCTATCCCGTCACCTAAAGCAGAGCCATTCAAGGCTTGGTTAGCAATGGTCGGCAGGGAGCGCATCGAAGAAACGATTGATCCCGAACAGGCGATTGACCGCGCCCTTGAAACCTATCTGAAAAAGGGCTACACGGAGGAATGGGTACATCAGCGTCTTTTAGCAATCCGCATCCGAAATGAGCTGACCGACGAATGGCAAAAGCGCGGTGTGGAAAAGGGCAAGGAATATGCCATCCTAACCGACGAGATTACCCGCGCATGGGCTGGCATGAGTACCGGGCAATACAAGCGATTAAAAGGCTTGAAAAAAGAAAATTTACGGGATAACATGAGCGATTTGGAACTTGTTTTGACAATGCTTGCAGAAGCGTCCACCACCGACATTTCAAAAGCGGAGCAGCCGCAAGGCTTTTCCGAAAGCCAAAAAGTCGCCCGACGCGGCGGCAAGGTTGCAGGAGTTGCCCGACAAGCCCTTGAAGCGGAAACGGGAAAGCCCGTTATCACATCTCAAAATGCTGCGAGCTTCCGGCAGCTTGTTACTGACATTGTGGAGGACGCAGCGGCATTGCCGGGGAATACAGAAGCCGACAAAAACGACGGCAAAAAAGAGGTCTGATGTCACCATTTAGGGGGTAAAAAAGCCGCTTGCAGCAAGGTTTTCCGGCACAGAAAATGCGCCGTCCTTATGATTTCCTTTCCACCCTCAAAAAACAGCTTTGAAACCGTGACAACGGCTAAAAAACGCGGAGCGCGACAGCTATTTTAAGCCGTTGCGCTCCGCGTCTTTATGCAAAGGGGTTAATCCCGGCGTCTATATGCGTGGCAAGGTAGGTAATCAATTCCTCCGGCGTTGGGACTTCGCCCTTGCAGGGTATCTTCTTCCAACGCGCCTGTACATCGGCATCTTGGCTGCAAAGGCCAGCCAGCATTGCCAGCTTCATTTGCTTGCGGACTTCCTCGACGGTTATTCCCTGCTGCAATGCGATATGCCGGATCGCTTTTTCTGCGTCAACTCTCTTTTTCATTTCTCATTCACTCCTATGTGCAGGAAGTCTAACAAGACTTGTTAGAACTTATAAGGACCCTCTATCTTGTATAGACTAATGTTGTCAACCAACAATGCAATGTCTATCGACAAGGTTTGACGAGATAGAGGTGATATAGTGAGCGAATACGGAACGATCCGCATTAAGCTGGACGGATTGATTAAGGCTGCGGGCATCAGCAAAAACAAATTAAGCCACCGTGCCGAAATGCAGCGGTCACAGATCAATCATTATTGTAATAACGACATCAGCCGTTTGGATGTTGATGTGCTGGCAAGGATATGTACGGTGTTGGAGTGTGAGATCAGCGATTTGTTAGAGTTTATCCCGCCGGAAAAAGACAAATAAAAAAAGTGCGGGACGCGGCAGCCGAAGATGGCCACCGCGTCCCGCATTACTTTTATTCCTCGTCGGAAAGGGTAATATGAAATTGCGCTTCCTCAAATGCTGCATCCGGCATATTGTGCAGCTTTTCAAGGGTCTGCTGCGCCGTCCTCTGCATATCTCCGTCCATGTGCGGCAGGGCTTGGGAGATCGCCGCCATCGTCCTGTGCCTGTCCGCATTGTGATAGATACAGATCAGATTTTCTTCTTCAACCGTAAAATGATAATTCATGCTCATACCTCCAAATCAGTTTCTTTCATTTTTACCGCCGCCTTTTTGGGGGCGGTTTTCTGCTGTTTGCCAGCTTTAAGTTGCTCCCGCACAGAGGGGCGCAGCCTGCGCAGTGGCAGATTGCGGTTTTCGTTTTTGTCGATCAGCGCATAGATGCCGCGCTTGTCCCTCATGCTGGACAGCGCAAGGGACTTATAAGGAAGCATAGATCGCATACGCTCCTGTTCCTTTGCTGACGATAGAAGCAGGAACGCCGGGGATATTTCTACTGCAAAATGTGTTTTATTGGGGCTGTTCGGCTCTTGGAGTTTCCCGAATATCTCCGCGATCCTGCGGGCTTCATCCTGCACTTTTGCGTCAGCCAGCTTTGCGGTATGGGTACAGAGATTGCCCGGCGCAAGCTGTTGGCGGGTCTGCTGCGCTCCCTGCAAAAGGGCTTCCAGCGCATCCGTGTCGCGGGGATAGAACACAAAGCCCAAAAACTTGCCCAGCTCCCGGTCTGCGCTTCCGTCAAAGGAATACTGTGCGGGCTGCTCTTTGCTGCCATGCTCATATTCCAGCATCACCCTGTCGGCGGGCAGAGCTTTTTCAAATACTCGTTTTGCCTGTTCCCGGTAATCCATTTCATAGACATTCCCCATGACCTTGCCGTTTTCCACGCCGGAGAGGACAACGGCATAGGCCAGCACCTTATCACGGGTTTGCTCTGCATAGAAGCGGAATGTGTTATGCTCTCGTGTGTCCTTAATAAACACATCCCGTTCCCGCAGGCAATGGGTCCCTGCCGGGCGGGACATCCACAGGTAGGTTTTGTCCTCCGGGCGGCTGCTCTGCGCCGCCCGCAGCAGGATTTTCTTGTCAATATCAAAATCGTTCTGAAAGTATGCGGTATGCTGCCGCATGATTTTTTGCAGGGCAGAAAGTACATCTACATTTTCAAATTTATTCATCGCTTACTCCATTTCCAAAGCCTGCCGGATGCTCCGCTTGGCTTCCTGTTCTTTTTTGGGCTGCTTTGCCGCCTGTGCTTTACTTGCTTGAAGCTGGGCGCGAATAGAGGGCTTCTTGCCGGGTGCGTCACGCTTGGGCGTTCTGCCATCCTCTGCCTTAACCGCAGCGGCAAGGGCAGAAAGCGAAACAAGCTCCCCACGCTTGGCTTTTTCCTCCAATTCGTCCACAGAGGGGGTATTGTTGATCTGCTGGTCGATCATGTTGTAATTCTGTTCGGTGGACATTTCAGCGGCTTTCAAGTAGTTTTCCGGCTGCGCTTGTTCGGGGGGCTGCTCCACCGCCACGGCAAAGGCGGTGTTGTTGCTTGTCATAATATAATGCCTCCCGTCGTCCGATTGATGATGAAAACTATATCCGGCTGCTTTCATCTGCTCGACGCTCAAAGAGGTAAGTCTGAAAGTCCCCCGCGGCGTTTGGATTTTTTCGTCCGTCAGATAATAGTCCGGCGCAAGCTCTTTCTGCTGTTCCGGCTGCTCCTGTGCGGTGTCTGCCCGCTGTGCCTTTCGCTGCAATTCGGTGGGACGCTCCCCGGTAGCAGGCTGAATACAGGAAATATTGTCTGCGGCGCGGTAGGCGTTTGCGTTTAGCTGGCGCTGCCATGCGCCTGCGCTGGGCGCCCAGCGGAAACCGTTTGCTTTCAGCTCGTCCCGCGTGTCGCTGTCCGGCTTATCGTCAAAGAAGATTTGCAGACGGTTGGCTTCCTTATTGGCTTCCACGCGCCCGCCGTCAAACTCCCATTCGGCATAGCCCCGCTGCCCATGCTGCTTTAAGCTCTCAATGCGTTCCCGTGTGCGGCGGATCTCCGCGTTATTGTTGGAGATTGCATAAGACTGAAAGGGTCGGCTCTTATCCAGATGCCAGGACTGCGCCATATCCCTTTTCAGCTCTGCAAGTTGCTCCGGTTGCAACAGCGTACAGCCGTCCAGCGTCCCGTGCCTGCGGTAATAGGCATTGACCGCTTTCATGGTTTCCTGCGACTGCACAAGGCTTTCCAGTTTTGCTTCCAGCTTGGCGACGGCCTGCGGGTCGTCGGCGCTGATCCCGCCCATGCCGGTGCTGCGGATTTTATCAAGCAGGCCTTGAATATCCTGCCATTCCTCCATGCTGCGATCCCGCGCTGCATTTTGCTTTTCCTTTTTCCGCACAGGGAAATTGCTGCCGCCAGCAATAAGGATGGACGGTACACGGGCTTCAATGGCATAGCGGTTATTCATATTTTCGGCAAGTTTCCGGGCATAGGTATCAAGCAGACCGTCGATTTTGTCATGGTACATGGGATCGACGCGCTTTTTCTGTGCCTGTGCCAGCTCTGCCGCCCGGTCAACTGCTGCCCGGTATTCCGCTGTCGCGCTGCCCGGTACATAGTCCCGGTAGCTGTTGGCATCCTGCGCACGGCGGGCTGCCGCTTCATTGATGGGATAATAGCGCACCGCTGCCTGTGTGTTTTGGGGCGTATCGGGGGCTTCGACTGCAAGCCGCGCTTTTTCGCGCTCTGCCAGCGTCTTTTCCGCACGCTCCCGGACGGCATCACTGATTGGAAGCGAGTACAGGTCAGAGGTTGAGGAAAAGCCCACATTGTTGAAAACATAGTCAACATCAGCTTCTTTCAGCGTACCCGCCGTAAAATAACGCTCTCTTGCAGGGGTTTCACTCACCTTGCCGTTTGCTATGTCATGGTTTAAGCCCGTTTCCATGTGGGTATGGATTTTGCCGTCAACGGCAAGCGTCACATAATACCAGCCCAAATACCCACTTTTGCCGTCTGCTCCATCGTGCAGCTCCACATTGAGCAGGGTGTACGGCTTTAATCCCTTTTCCGCTGCGATTGCGTTATCCTTGACCTCCCGTTTCATAAGGGCGTCAATCGCGGCGGCTTTGGCTGCGGCGACGATCTGCGGGTTGTACTGTGTCAAAGCAGAATTGACATATTCTGTTTGTACCCTCACGGTTTTTGCCTGCGGCGTCCTGTGATTGCCGATAAACAGGGACACGCCGTTATCAAATCGGATAGAAATGTCGCTTGTTCCCCGCCATTTCCCGGTACAGGGGGAAGTTTCGATTGTGCCGGAATTACAGCCGAAAGTCTGTGCAATGACCGCAATCTTTTTTGATAAAGGCAAGCCCTCATAGCCTTTTGCGATCTCAATAGATTGCCTTTCCAGTGCGGTAAGCTCGTCAGCCTTTGCTAACGCTTCCTCCGCAGCCTTGGCGTTGGGGAAAGTGTGCCACTCGCCGTTTATCTCGACACTGGTTGGGTACTCGTCCAGTATCTCGTCAATATCCATTTCGGTTTCATCTGCAATGCTGGAAAGTTCCGGCGCTGGGGCAGCCTCATAGCCGTTTGCGGCGTATTCGTCTACGGTCATGCCCGCTGCTGCGGCCTCCTGCGCAATTTCCTCCCGCACATGGGCTTTGTAGCTTTCCGTTTCTGCCGCCTGCCGGGTATATTCCTCAAAGCCGGGCAGCTCCGGCAAATCGTAATGGCCTTGATTGAGCATCCCCCGGCAAGCGTCCACATGGGCAAACACGGCGTTGAAGTAGGCCGTCTGCTCCGGCGTGAGTGCTTCGCCCATTTCCATAGGCAGCGCCGCCGTCTGCTCCATCTCATACAGATTGCGGTGCAGCTCCAAATATGGGATAAAGTCATTCAAAATCATTTCACGCTCGGCCTTGTCTTTCTCCCATGCTTCTGCGCCCTCATTGTGCAGCACAGTATTTTTCCAGCTCTCGTTCTGTGCATAATACTCATGGTAGGCTTTGATGTGTTCGATCAGAGAGCCGTCCCCGTCGCCAAAATCCTGCCGCCCTTCGTAATTATCGCGTTCCCCTTGAAAGGTAAAATCAATGCGGAACTTGGTTTTGTCATACCAACCGCCCGTATAGCCCGGCCTTTCCCGTTCAGAACGCTTTTCATCGTCCAGCGATTTGAAAAGCGCATCGGCGCGGGCAAGGGGCATCTGCTCGCCCTCCCGCAGCTTGTCACTCTCGCTCCATAGGATGGTGACGACAGGCTGCACGGCGGGGTCAAGGGACGGCGGCAACGGCTGATCGCTGCCGCGCTCCTGTTCGGCGGCGGTGATCTCCGCGTCTATGCGCTGCTTGACAAGATAATTCAAATATCCGTTCTGCTGCTCAAAGCCTGCCTCGCACAGCTCATTCACAAGGGCAACTGTTTTCGGAAGATCCTGCAATGCCTCATGGTAGCGGATAATCAAGCCGCGCTCCGCATTTTCCAAACGCTGCCCGTCACGCTCGGCGTAGTCGATCAGCGCGTTTGCCTGCGCGTTAGGCGTCGCATCCGGCATGAAAGGCCTGTCATTGATAAGCCCGTCCATACCGTTCCAACGCTGGGCGATCTGTTCCTGCTGCAAAAACTCCGGCACCTCCGTAAAGCCGAAGCTGTCGCAGTAGTGGGCGGTTTCCTTATCCCCTTGGCGCAGCACCACAATGTCGGAAACGGAAAGGGAATGTCCCTCAAAATCTGCCGGGTGGTCGGTATTAAAGCGTTGGTAAATCCTTTCCAGCGTATCAAGGGGAGATAGGGGCGCGGAATAGACCAAATCGTAATTTGCCCGGTCTATGCTGTGTCCTGTCGCCCGCAGGCGATCCAGCGGTTCAAACCGATAATCGCGGGTAGCTTCACCGCCTTTGATCTGATAAATGGAATAGGTGTTGTTCTTTTCCTCAAAGGCATCGATGCGGTCTGTAAGCGCCGCAGCACGGTTTCGGATTTCCTCGGTAGCGCCATCTTCTTTTATGCCGATTAAAACGGCTTCAATGGCAAGGGTATCATTCAAGCTGTTTTTCAAACTGTTCACGGTAGCTGCAATCTGTTCCTCGCGCCTGTCCTCATACCGCTGCATAAATGCAGGGTCATGTTCGCGCATCAGTTCAAAGAGATCAGCGCCGATTTTCTCCGGCGTGTCTGCCGCTGCTTCCGCTGCCTGCTGACGCTGCGTATCAATGCTTTCCATGACCGGGCGCTGCTGCTGAATCTCTGTGAAATGCCCGTCGATTTCTGTAATAAGCTCGCTGGCAGCGGTGCGGATGGTTTCAAGGGACGCTTTCAGCTCCTTTATATCCTTGTCGCTGCTCCATCCGGCGACATAGCCAAAGGAATAGTCAGAGGTGTCCAGTCCGAAATGCTGGCAGACGGTATAGGCAACGCTTTCCGCCTCCACCTCACGGGTGCGCCGGGTAGGGCGGCTTTCCTGCTGCTCCGGCGCGTTCAGATCAATATCGTGCAGCTTGGCATGGGCAATCTCGTGGATCAGCGTCTTTATGGTTTGCAGTTCGCTTTCGCCCTCGTTCAGCGCAATGCGCTTGTCCTCCAAATGGTAATAGCCGTGTGCGCCGCTTTCAATCTGCTCAAAGCCGACGGGGACAGGAGAGGTCAATTCCAACGCCCTAAAAAAATCTTCGTACTGCTCAACGCTGCCCGTCAGCCTGTCGGCGGCAATATCCGGGATCTCCTTGCCCTCGGTCTGGCTCACATCAAAAATGGACACCACCTTAAAGGCCGGGATTTTGATTTCCTGCTGCTCCATAACGGGCTTGCCGTCCGCGCCCATCACAGGCCGCCCGGTGTCCTGGTCTATCTTTTCAATCTCTTTTTTGATGGTATAGGGTGCGGGAGCAAGGATTTTAATGCCCTTTTCTCCGCGCTTAACATGACGCTCAAACTCGTCCCGCCACTTGCCGTAGCCTGCCACAAGGGAAGCGTCGGGCTTCTGCATCATAATCAACAGCGTATTATTCAGACTGTAATCATGGAACTTGGACATCGCTTTCAAATAATTCTGGTAGCGTTCACTCTCAAACAGGTCTTTCACGCCCTGCTCCAAATGCTCGGTGATCTCCTTGACCTTGCCCGCTGTGTCGGTGGCGGTCAGCTCAATCGGTCTTGCTTCAAACTCGCTCATGCGCGCGCTCCTTTCTAAACTTGGTATGATATTTTGCAGGGGTTGTTCCCATTGCTCGCCAAAGCCCCGGATGACGGTGCTGCCCATAGCTCCGTTTTCCGCAAACATTTCAAGAGCGTCAAAGGCGCGGTTGAACAGCTCCACATTCCGGCTGTCAATGGCGGGGGCAAAGTGGATCACGCCCTGCGGATATTCCTTGCCCGTGCCGATCCAGCCCCGAAGAAAGCTGTCAAAGGGTGCGGCTGCGCCGCTGCTTCCGTGTTCCTCGGCATGGCTGGAAAATAGCTGTCTGCCCTTGTACTGCCTGCCTAAAATCAGTTCCCCGGACTGCGGGGAAAACATAAAGCGGCGATTTTTGATCCGCTGCATATCAAAGGCAGACTGCTTTGTGTCGATCAGCATAAGGGCGTCAATGATTTCTCTGTCTGCTATGGCGGTTCGCTCCTTTCGTTCAATAAGGGCTTGGGACTATCCCAACAAGCAAAATCCCCACCGATCTCCATTGAGAAAAGCGGGGATTTGTCGGGTGTGTGGCTACACTCCCTATGCTTGCTGCGTTACTGTGTCGTTCTTTTTCTTGCCCGGTGTTTTGTGTCACGCTTTCAAAGTGCGTTTTCGGGGATAAAGGATAAATCCCCCTCGGAAGTGAAAAACGCTGCTGCAATACCGCTTAAATCAAGGCTTTTTCAGCCTCTAAACCGTGATTTGCAAGGCGTATTCTTGCTTCCTTTTCACGCTGGCGGCGCTTGCGCTCTGTTGCCTTGCGCCGCGCCGCTAAATCTGCGCAGGCGTCGCAGTATTTAGCGCGGTTGCTGCGGGGATGATAGAGCTTCCCGCACAGCTCGCATTTTCGCCGGGCGTCATGCTGCTCCATAATGTCGGCGCAAAGCTCCCGGTCGGCGGGCAGCACCGCTTCCCGGAAATATCGGCAGCAAAGCGAATAGCTGATAGCCTGCACACATACGCATGGTTCTCCGTCATCCAAAAGCAGGCAATTCCCACCGTCATTGTTGGCGCATAAGCGCCGGGTCAGCTTTTTTGCCTTGCGATATTGCGCCTCATTCAGCCGGATCATCTTGTCTGCTCGATACGGTAATTCACATACTTATCGCCTGTGTCGCAGAGAAGCACCGTACCGTCATAGGTCTTGCCTGTGCGCTTGGAGTATAGCCCTTTTATTTTCACCTTGCCGTCCTTCAAGAGCGCAGCGGCGATCTTTTTGGTAAACGCGGTTTTCCGGCCTTCAAAAAACCTGTCGTTCTTCCACATCACAAAGCGGCAGGCTCGGTCAGAGCAATAATAATTCTTCTTGCCCTCATAGACGGGGCTTTTGCAGCGCGGGCAAAAACCGACGCTCTCCCTGTCCGGTGCGAACAGCTTTTTGCCGTCCTCGTTGATATGGGAATAGCTTTTGATCAACTCCCGCGTCATGTCTGTAATGCCGCGCATGAACTCGTCCGGGTCGGCTGTGCCTTTGGCAATCTCCGTCAGCCTGCTTTCCCAATCGGCGGTGAGCATCGGGGATTTCAACAGCTCCGGCAGGATAACGGCAAGGTTGATGCCGTCCTTTGTCGGCACAAGATTTTTTCCTTTGCGCTCGGCAAATCCGGCAGACAGCAGTTTTTCAATCATGGCTGCCCGCGTCGCCGGAGTTCCCAATCCCTTGCGCTCGGCATCCTCCGGCATATCCTCTTTGCCTGCGCTTTCCATAGCCGACAGCAGCGTATCTTCTGTGTAGGGCTTTGGCGGGGTGGTATCATGCTGGGAAACAGAAGCGTCGGGCTTGTCAAAGGTCTGCCCCTCGTAAAGCTCCGGCAGCGCGGCTTCCTCCGCGCCGTCCTCATCCGGCTTTGCTTTTAGTCCTGCGCGGAAGCGGCGCTCAATCTCTTTCCAGCCCTCCGCAAGAACGCGCTTGCCCTTGGCGGTAAATTGTTTGCCGCCGCAATCGAATAAGGCTGTTACCACTTCAAAAACATGGGGCGGTGAAACGGCGCACAGCAGCTTGCAGCACACAAGGGACAGCAGCTTTTTTTCACTCTCGGCAAGTCCGTCAAAGCCCTGCTTTACAAGCTCCATTGTAGGCAGAATGGCGTGATGATCGGAAACCTTGGCGCTGTTGATAACACGCCCGATCTCCGGCGCAAGCCCCATGCCCTGCGTAAAGGGCAGCATAGGCAGAAGCGCCGCAACAAGGTCAGCCGCCGTCTGCTCCATATCCTCGGTAAGAAAATTGCTGTCTGTTCTCGGATAGGTCAGCAGGCGCTTTTCATATAGTCCCTGTGCATAATCAAGGGTCTGCTTGGCGGTGAAGCCGTAAATGCGGTTTGCCTCCCGCTGTAAAGAAGTGAGGTCAAAGAGCTTCGGGGGTGCTGCGGTCTTTTTCTCTTTTGTGAGAGAAGTGCAAACGGCCTGTGATTTCTCACAAGCCGTTTTAAGCGCGTCTGCTTCGGTAGCGTCGGAGATCCGTTTGCTCTGCGCGTCAGCGCCGCCGCAGCCGATATGCACGATATGGTATTTTTCTTTTTTGAAAGTGGTAATCTTGCCGTCGCGCTCCACCAGCAGATTAAGGGTTGGAGAGAGGACGCGCCCCACATTCAGCGTTTTATGATACAGCACGGAGAAAAGGCGGGTAGCATTGATCCCAACCAGCCAATCAGCCCGCGCCCGGCAAAGGGCAGATTGATACAGGGGATCGTATTTCTGCCCGTCCTGCAGGTGTGCAAAGCCGTCCCGGATGGCGCTGTCCTCCATGCTGGAAATCCATAAGCGCTTGAACGGTTTTTGGCATCCGGCCTGTTCATAGACGAAACGGAAGATAAGCTCGCCCTCGCGCCCGGCGTCGCAGCCGTTCACCACTTCCATGACATCGGCGCGGTGCATCAGCTCCTTTAAGACGGCAAACTGTTTTTCCTTGCCGGGGGTCGGCGCGTACTTCCATTCCTCCGGCAGAATTGGCAAATCCTCATACCGCCATTTCTTAAAACGCTCGTCGTAGCTGCCTGCATCTGCCATGCTCACCAAATGCCCCACGCACCATGATACAAGGATGCCGTCGCCCTGTATGTAGCCGTTTTTTTGTTCCCTCGCGCCCAACGCTGCGGCAACGGTCTTTGCCACAGCGGGCTTTTCACAGATAATCAGCTTACTCATTCCTCGTCATCCTCCATTTCTTCATTGCCGGTAGCGTCCAGCGCATCCGGCGCGTCAACCGCTTCCCCGTAGGCGTCGATGTCCTCATCATCCTTGTCAAAATCAAACTCGTCCAAATCGTCGCCGCCCTTGACGGATGCTTTCGGCTTGCGCAGCTTGAAATACCAAAGCGCAGCGCCGCCGCCCAGCGCTACGATCAACACAAGGGCAAGGATGCCGCCTGCATTGCCGGATTTGCTTTCTTCTGCGGGCGGCTCGGTTTCCTCCGGCTCGTCGGGCGTCGCCTCCTTGCCTGCGCAGTTTGTCATATCGTTTTTGCACAGGGGACAATCGGTGTTGACAGCACCCGCAGCGCATTTATCAGTACAGGTACAGGTAATAGGCGTATTCCCGTCCTCGTCCTCCAAAAGCGCCAGCAGATCGGCTTCGTCCACAGGATTGAGGAAATAGGTCTGGTAGCGTTCTTCTTCCTCGTCCAGCAGCTTGTCATAGTCAATCACGATATACAGGGTATGCCCGTTGCGGGTTTCCACGGTGATAAACTGCTTGTTGGTATGCTTGTCATAGAGCAGATCACGGGTCGCCGCAATGCCGTCCTCGGTGAACGGCTCACCCGGCTCTGCGGTGATTGGTTCGGTTTCCTCCGGTTCGGTGGTTGTAGGCGGCAGCTCGTCATCGTAATAATCACCGCCGCCTGCATAGGCGACGGTGGAAAAGGCCGTCATGCACAGCATGACAGCCAGCAGCATTACAAAGATACGGGTTTTTCTCTTATTCCTCGTCATTGTCTGCATCCTCCTGTTCGTGATATACAGTTTCCACAGGCGGCGCGTCGTTGCCGCCGCCCCGCAGGAAGTTCATCAATTCTTCGCGTGTCATGCACATGGAGCGCACAAGGTTGATAATTTCAAAGTTCTCCTGCTCGGTGCGCTGGGCTTCCAGCTCTTTGAGCTTGTTTTGAAACTCGGTGACTTTGCTGCGGGTCTTTTCGATCTCCCGGTCAATGCGTTCAATTTTGGTAAATGCCATAAATTATAATCTCCTTTCATTCAGCCGCTTTTCATAGCGGTATTTCAGTTGTAGGGCGGTCTGGCATAGGCATAAAAATGGGACTGCCAATAGCTGCTGTTCAGATTGGAATAGGAAATCGGATCTCCGCAATGCAGCATCATGGAATTACCCACATAAATACCTACATGGGAAACGCCCGGCGTGTCGTAAGTCCCGGTAAAAAACACAAGGTCGCCCGGCTGCGGAGTGGAAACGGGGGTTGAGATATTGTAAAGCCCCTGTGCGCCCAGCCGCCCTGTATTGCATACGCCGCTGTTTGTCAGCGCCCACGATACAAACCCGGAGCAGTCAAAGGATGTGCTTGGATTGCTGCCGCCCCAGACATAGGGGTAGCCCAGATACTTTTCCGCTTCGGTAATCAGCGCCGCAAAGGTTTCATCTTCCAGCGCCGACGCGGGAATTTCGTAAGGATCGGGCGGGTTGTTGATATATCGGTCAACATACTCGGAGCTTGTGAACAGCTCCGGGCGGTTTCCCAAAGCGGACATATACAGCGCATATTCGCTCAAATCTTCCTCGCCCATGATATACACGGGGACATGGGAGAGATTGAAGTTTTCCAGCGTTACGGTACAGATGAAATAGTCGTAATACACGCGATAGCTGTCCGTATGCGTGTTTCCGTCCTCGTCCGTCCATGTGTCGGTTTCGATGTAATACCGCCGTTCCTTGACAACGGTTTCTGTCAGAATGTATTGCTTGTCAAAGAGCATTTGCAGCGTTCCCGTTACCTCGTCAGCCGTCCACGCGCCGTCATGCAATGCGGACAGGATCGAGATCAGCACATAGGGGTCATGCTCAATCTCGTCAAGATCATAGTGGTATTCATCATAGCTGTGGGTTCTCTCGTAATTGTCAAGGTAATCTTGCAGCTCGGCTTCCAACGCGCAATAGGCGGCTTCGGCGGCAAGGATGTCCGCATCCTCCGCTTGGTAGCTGGATATGCCAACGCCGCCCCCTGCGCTGCCAAACAGTAGGGAGCAGGATTGCAGCCCGCCGATCAGCAGCATAATGAGAAGCAGCGCAGCAAGGATAATCAGACAGCCTTTCCAATGGCGTACTACAAAGGACGCGGTTTTCTTTGCCTCCGCAGCGGCTCTTTTTGCCGCCGTCGATGCAGCCTTCGCGGTCTTTTGGGTCGTCTGTGCCGCGCTGCCCGTCGATTTTGCCGCCCGCACTGCCTGCGCATACTGCCGTTTTAGCCGCTGCTTTTGAAAAAAATGGTTGAGAGGATTGCCGGAAGCAAGCTGCGGGTTATCGTGCAGCGCCTTTTGATACAGGTAATTGGTGTTTGCCCGGACAGCCCTGCGTTCTGCCTTAACCGCCTTGCGGTAGGGTTTCAGCCTGCGGTGTTTTTTCTCCCAGCGGATCGCGCTGCCCGTGCCGCGCTCAATCAGCTCTTCGCCCTTGTGTCCGCTTTCCACACCGACATTTTCACCCTCAACCTCATGGATTTTCCCATGGGCAACGCCTGCAAGCTCCCGAATAGGGCGGCTTGCAGGGTTGGTACGCAGCTTGGGCGCTGGCTTGTCCACCTTATCAAAGCGCAGCTTGGTTTTACCCTTGCCGGAAGCCTCGTCAAAAATGCGTTCCCGGTGCAGCACTCGCTTTTTTGGTATGGCATCCCGCGCCGTATCCAGCTTGTCAGCCTGCTTATCGGATTTGCGTATATATTTTTGCAGCTCCGGCGCAGCGCGTTCTTCCTCGGTAAATTGTAAGCGTGAGGATGGGCGCTGCCGGACGGCCTCGCCCTGTCGAATATCGCGGTTTCCCCTACGCGCCGCTTTTCTGGCTTTGTGCGCGTCATGCTCGGTCGCCGCACGGTCAAGCAGCTTTTCCGCTGCGCCGCCCGCATGGGCTGGTGCGTCCTCCTGCGCGGGCGGGGACAATACCCGTTCCGCATCCCGCCCGGAAACGCCCTGTGTTTCCCCGGTGGTCTGATTGTCCTGTACCAGTCCGTCGCGGGTCATGCGCTGGGTAATCTTATCGCGGGGTTTCAATGGGTCTTGTATATGTCATCACCTCCGATCCGTTCCCGTGCGAGGGAACAAAACTCTGCGTTCAGCTCCACACCGATAAAATGCCTGCCGTGCCGCAGCGCCGCAAGCCCCGTTGTGCCGCTGCCCATAAAGGGATCAAGGACAATGCCGCCCGCAGGACACCCTGCCAAAATACAGGTTTCAGCCAGCTTTGGGGGGTAGGCGGCAAAATGACCGCCCTTGTATGGCACGGTGTTGATAAACCATACATCGCGCTTTGCCCGGACAGGTGAAATCATATCGTCGGTAATGCTGCCCTTTGCCCTCGGCTTATTGATGTTCTGCGTCTGCGGCTGTCCCGGTACGGGGCTGGAATACTTGCCGAAGCCCCGCCCGGCTTTTTTCCGCAGGGCGGTTGTGGGCGCTATCGGCTCTGCAATGGCAAGGGTGTCAAAAAAATACTTCCTGCTCTTGGTGAACAGGAAGATATGCTCATGGCTGCGGGTGCAGCGGTCTTTGGTGCTTTCCGGCATGGGGTTTCCCTTTGCCCAGATAATGTCATTCCTCAAATACCAGCCGTCGCTTCGCATGGCAAAAGCCAGCATCCACGGTATGCCGATCATATCCTTTGGCTTGCAGCCCCGCACCGTATGGGAGAGCGAAACGGCTTGCCCGTTGCGCCCTTTGGGGTATTTGGGATCGCGGGTGTCGCCCTTGGCGCTTGTGCCGCAATAGCTGTCCGCGATATTCAGCCACAGCGTTCCATCGCTGCGCAGCACCCGCATTACTTCGTGGAATACCGCTGTCAGCCGGGCAATATATTCCTCCGGCGACGGCTCCCGCCCGATCTGTGCGTCCATACCGTAATCACGCAGCCCATAGTAAGGCGGGCTTGTAACGCAGCAATGTACGCTTTCATCCGGCAGGGTCTTTAAGAGCTGCAAGCAGTCGCCGCATAAAATGGTGTCGATGGGCAGGGTCATAGGCCGTTCACCTCGCTTGGCTTGGTGGACAAGATTTTATATAGCTGGGTGTCCTTGGGGAAGTTATCGGCAAAGGGCAGGATCACATTCTCAAAGAACAATAGTCCCTCGCCGGGTGCGGAGTTGGTGACAAACTTTAGCTGCTCCGGCGAAATATTCAATCGCTCGGACAGGATTTTTCTGTCGCCCGCCGCTTGGTTGAGCATACAGATAAAGTCGCTGTTTTCAAGGATATTCTCAATTTCCGGGCTGGACAGAAGATCCTTGACATTCTGGGTCGCCCCGGTAGGTACGCCGCCCCATTTTCTAAAACGCTTCCATATCTCTGCGGAATAGGCTGCGGTCTGCGGCTCTTTCAAAAGCAGATGGAACTCGTCTGCATAGTACCATGTGGAAACGCCTGTATTGCGGTTTGCTGTGACGCGGTTCCATACCTGGTCTTGGATAATGAGCATCCCCGGTTTTTTCAGATTTTTCGGCAGCTCCTTAATATCAAAGCAGACGAAACGGTTTTGAATATCAACCGTCGTGCGGTGATTGAAGAAGTTGAGCGATCCCGATACATACAGGTCAAGCGCCTGCGCCACACGGTCGGCCTCCGGCAAGTGCTGCGCCGTCAGCGCGTCGTGCAAATCGGAGAGGATAGGCATATTCTCCGGGCGCGGATCTGCAAAGTAGGGCTGATAGATGCGCTGCACAGCGCGATCAATCACCGTCCGTTCAATGGCTTCCAGCCCGGCTTTGCCGCCCATGATAAGTTCGCACAGGGACAGCACAAAGTCAGATTTCAGCGCCAGCGGGTTTTCGTCCTCGCTGTAATTAAGGTTAATATCCAACGGGTTCAGATAATCGCTGCTTGTGGGGGACAGCCGGATCACCTGTCCGTTTAACAGCTTCACTACGGGAAAATACTCGCCCTCCGGGTCGCACACCAGCACATGATCCTTTGTTTTCAGAATAACGGCTATCATTTCTTTCTTGCACAGGAACGATTTGCCACCGCCCGGCGTACCGAACACAAGCCCGTTTGGGGAACGGGCGTTTTTGCGGTCAAGCATAATCATATTGCCGGACTTTGCGTTCAGACCATAATAGAGCGCATCGCCGCCCTCAAACAATTCCTGCGTCACAAAGGGTACGACAATAGCCACGCTGGAGGTCGTCAGCCCGCGGGTGATTTTGATTTGATTTTCGCCCAGCGGCAGAGAGGAAACAAGTCCCTGTTCCTGCTGGAAGTCAAGCCGGGTAAGCGCACAGTTGTATTTTTGCGCTACGCCAGCGGCACGAAATATATCATTCTCCAACTTCCGCTTTGTGTCGCCGTAATTGAGGACAAGAAAGGTCGTGAGAAAATATCGCTCATTGCGGCTTTGCAGCTCGTTTAAGAGCTTTTTTGCTTCCCCGCCGTAGGTGGCAAGGTCGCTGGGAAGAATATCCATGTCGTAGCCGTCCCGGACAGCCCTTTTTTGTTCTTGGATTTTCATAGCGTCAAGGTCGGTTATTTTGCGCTTAATCATTTTGACAGCCTCGGTCTGCTCTAACGCCTGCACATGATAATTGACAACAATGCCTGTGTCGGTGTCAAGAAAATCCGTCAAAATGCGGTCGTTCATTTCCGGCGAAAGGACTTGCAGGAACGATACCGCGCACAGCTTGCCGCCCATCTGAAACATTCTGCTGTTTTTGAACGCAAAGGAGGATGGCGCGATAAAGTCCCTGGTGGACAGGCCGCTTTGAGCAAGCCATTTCCAATCAAAGGCGAAACGCTCTCCGTCCGGGTGCATAATGGCGTGAAGCACTTCCAGCCGTTCTTTGCCGTCAAGGACACGGGAAACCGCGCCCATTACCTTGAAATAGCCCTGTATGTCCATGCCGATGCGGGACAGACGCGCCCGCGCCGCTTTGAGATTATCGGCTTCCACGGTATAGGTAACATACTTGGTTTTCGCATTGCCGTTGTTGCCCCGTGCAAGCTGCCGTTGGAGTATGCCCGTATTCTCTCGCCGGATATGGTCTAAATCGTCGCCGCAGGGCGGCATTTCAAAGCTCTTGGCAAGCTGTTCCTTGTCGGTCTTGCGGTTGGCAAAGGTAAACTGCACATGGATAGAAGCGTCCAGATAATTATACAGGTCGCACAGGTATTCAAAAATCGCCGTCTGATCGTCCGGCTGGGCAAGCTGATAGTTTATATCGAAAAACTCAATGCTGCCGGAATAGCTCCTGCCGCCCAGATAGCAGATGCCGTCCGGGTACATGGCTTGGTAGGGAATGGTGTCCTGTGCTGTATGGGGCTTGCCGTCGCCCTTGTACTTCCGTATTACCGTTTCAATCTCTTTTCTTTCTCTGCGGGTGAGCCTGTGTTTTGCCGCCGCATTTTCTTTCACGGCGGGCTTTGCTGTTTTGGACAATCGCCTTTACCTCCTGTTCCATTTGTTTTTGCCGTATAAGCGCCTCGTACAGATTGTTGGTCTGATAGGGTCGCTCCTTGGGACGGATAAAGCAGCTTTCGATGATATGCCGCCCATACACTTCAAGGGGCTGCCCGTTCTTTTCATACACACCGAACAAAAAGCCGGGGATCATGGCGACAATCATCACCATTGCCGCAACGCTTGTTCCTGCGCTGCCTTTGAGCAAAAAGAAAAGCGGCACTCCCATGAGAGCCGCCGCGCCAAAGCAGATAAGCTGCCGCTTTGTTAAATTGAATAGCACCTTGGATTTAACCTTGGTTAAGTCCTTCGGTACTGTCACATAAGCCATCGCTTCTCCTTTCCGCAAGTGTAATGTCACTTGCTATTTCATTGCCCCACGCATCCCAGCCCGGCGTTTTCTGTCGTGCGAACAGCTCCACGCGGGGAAGATCGCCCATAAGTGCAAGAATTTTATCTCTTGCCTCGTCCGGCTTCTTGCTGTGCTGCTCTATGGGGGATATGATAAGTTGATGTACGCCCGCCGATTGCCGTTTCGGTTTCCCTTTGGTTGCCAGCAGGCAGATTTCCGCATTGCTGCGCGTCCAGTAGCCCATGCCGTAAAACCATGACGGGCTTTTTCGGTTGCGTTTGAGCCAGACGAAAGCTACGCTCTTATAGGCAAAGCCCCATGCGCGGATCAGCCGCAGGGCTTCGGGGAGCTGCGGAAAGGTCGCCCACAGGAATAGCGCGCAATCCTTTGCCGCCAGCTCTGCCACGGGCAGGGCGCACAGCTCGTCTATGCTCATGGTGGGGTAGTGCTTTTCCGCTGCGCCCTGCACCTTGTTTCGGTCATACCGCCAGGGCGGGTCCGCGAGTACAATACCGTATTTTTTCATGCAGCACCTCCCATCAATGCGCCCCGAATATTGCTTTTGCCATGCTGCCCGTTTTTAGCAGACAGAAGCATAAGAGGACAGTATAGCCCATGACCGTCCACACCGCGCCGGATATGTCTGCTGTTACTGCAATCGTCTGGATCAGCACAGCGTAAATGCCGACGCACACCATAATCAAAAACGCTTGGAAGCCCAGCGCCAACAGGGATTTTAGGTAGTTTTGCCCCATGCTGCGCCACTCGCTGTTTGTCATGGTTGCAAGCGGGATCGGGCCGAGAGAGGTCACAAGGTAGATTTCTATCATCCTGCCGTAAATGACAAGCATAATGCAGATGGACAGGATATTCATTGTCAGACCTACGAACAGGGATTGAAACCACAGTCCGACCAGACCGCCTAAACTCATAGCGTCCAGCCTTGCTTCAAGATCGGTTATCACAGTTGCCATGTCTATGCTGGTATTCCCGATAATCACGCCTGCGCTTTGGTTTACCACTTGCTGCGCCATGTCGAAAATACCCATAACGATATTCCATGTATTCGTAACGATAAGGACAGCCGCAAACGACTTAAAGACCCACTTGAAAAACATCCATGTGTCTATGTCATGCAGATTGTTCTTTTCCGTCACCATTTGGATCAATTCATAGGTCATCACAAAAGCAAGGACAGCGCCCGCAATCGGAATAATGACCGTTTCGGACAGGCTGCGGATCATATTGAAAATGCCCGCGTTCCAGCCCTGCGGCGTTGCGCCGACCTCTCCGGCGATCTCGCCCACTTTTTGATTGACGGTATCAAACATCCCCGAAAGATTGCCGATAATACCGTCTGTCAATATGCCTCTTATCCAATCATTCAGCCAATCTATTATCAAATGGCAGCACCTCCTTTCCCGCGCCCGCCCGTATTAAGCGGACGGGCGCGAAAGGGTTTCGTAATTTGTTTAACCGAACAGGCCGGAAAGAAGCGGGACAAGGGTGATGCCGATAATTGCGACGCCTGCGCCTGCGCAGAGCTGCTTGATCCCCTGACTTTTTGCGCCCGGATTGTCGGACCCATACCCCTCCATGAGGTTGATAAGTCCCCACACGCCCAGACCAGCGCCCAGTGCGATTACCAAAGTCTGCAAAACACCAACAGCGGAATTGAAAAATGCCATATTCTATTACCTCCATAATTTTGATTTGTGTGTGAAACAGGAACAGCCGCCCGGTTTTTCTGGCGGCTCATTCAGCGTCCGTTTCGGACAACTCAATCTCATAGAGGTCAAACGCTTCCTCCGGCTCTACAATAGCAGGGGAGCGTTTCTTCTTTCTCTGCGCCCGGATGTATTTCTCCACATCAAAGGCGTTTTTCTTGTCGGCGTCGGAAAGATATTTATAGCGCGGGTGCTTGGTGATGTCGTATTTCTTGGAGAAAAACGGTCTTATGCCTCGCACCTGTAAAATACACATCCCGCCGTCCATCGTTGCGATCTCGTCCTGCGTCATCAGCTCCTTTCCTAATTTTTGATAGTTTAAGCCGTGGGAGATTTCCTTGCCCCGGTTTTCGGATGTATTGAAGCTGTCAATGGTTTCCTTGCCCAATATCTCCGATATTTCTTTGAGGGTGGTTTTCTCCTTACCGCCTAAAAACAACATGGTATCGCAGTTGCCCACTATGGTATCGGCGTTGTCCTTATAAATCGCCTTTAACTGGCTCTGCGACTGCAAAATAATAGAAGCCGAGATTTCCCGGCTTCGGATGGTGGCGATCAGCTTATCGAATTGTGGGATTTGCCCGATGTTGGCAAATTCGTCTAAAATAAAGCGAACATGGACGGGTAGCCTGCCGCCGTAAACATCATCGGCTTTGTCGCACAAGAGGTTGGTGAGCTGGCTTTGCAATATGGCAATGACGAAATTAAAGGTGCTGTCCGTATCGCTCATAATGAGGAACAGGGCGGTCTTGCGATCCCCTATGGTGTCCAGCTCCATTTCGTCATACGCCATGAGGTCGCGCAGCTCTTGGATATCAAACGGGGCAAGTCTTGCGCCGCAGCTTACCAGAATGGAAGCGCGGGTTTTGCCTGCCGAAAGCAGGAATTTCTTGTACTGCCGGACGGCAAAGTGTTCTGGGTCTTTTTCTTCCAACCGGGCAAACAGAATGTCAACAGGGCTTTGGAACTCGCTGTCATCCTCTTTGGCTTCGCTGGCGTTTATCATATCCAGCATGGTAATGAAGTTCTTTTCTTCCTCCGGCGCTTCGTAGAAGATGTAGCCGATTAGCGCCGAATAGAAAAGCCGTTCCGATTTCACCCAAAAATCCTCTGTGCTTTGCGCACCCTCACCCTTGGTATTGACGATGATGGTATTTACCAGCTTCAAAATGTCCTTTTCGTTGCGCAGATAGGCAAAGGGGTTGTAGTGCATACTCTTGGAAAAATTGATCGTATTCAGCACGGCGATGCGGTATTTTGCCCTCTGTAATAATTGCCCGACCTCGCAAATCAAACTTCCTTTTGGATCAGTAATCACATACGAGCTGTGAAGCTGCATTATGTTGGGCTTGCAGAAAAACCTTGTTTTTCCGCTGCCGCTGCCGCCTATTACCAGAATGTTTTTGTTACGGGCGTTCTTCGGGTCTTTTGGGCGGTTACTCATCATCAGCCGTTCCGTCTGCGTCAGCAGCACATTGTTATCAAATACAGGGTCGATAAACGGCTTGATGTCTGCGGGCGATCCCCATCTGGCAGTACCGTATTCCATGCCCTTGCGGTATTTTTTGGCGTTTTTTTGCTTGGAATAGAGGATCAGCCGAATAATAACCGCGCCGATAACGCCTATCAGCAAATCCAGCGGATGGAAGCTGGGTGCGGCGTTTTCAAAGGCGGCTGCAAAGCCCTGTCCGATATGGAGCAGCTTTGCGGACGGGTCTGCCCCCTGTGCCAGACGGAACGACTGGCCTATCTTATCGAACAGATAGACAAACAGCAGATATGGGAGATGCAGCAAAATCTGCTTTTTTACTTCCGGCCTCATCGCTCAATCCCCCTGTCCATGTTCTTTACTTTTGCCCGTTTTGCCATGCGCTCTACGGCTTCGGCTTTCTTCTCGGTTAAATCCCTGCGCACAGAGGGCTTGCGCTCCTTATCCAGCTTCTTCTTGGAGAACTCCCGGAACGCTGCCGTCAGCACATCCGCATCCCTGCCCTTAAAGAACACAAGATAGCGGTCATCGGTCTTTTTCAGAGCAAAGTCAATCCCGTATTTCCTGGCGGTCTGGGAAAACGCTTTGATATTCCCGTCTGTGACTTCAATATTGGAAACGCCTGTCCCGTGCCGCACAAGCTGCTTTAGAGTCTGCTGTCCACGATGGGGCGTATCTCTCATTTTGCGGTATTGCTGCAAAAACTTCCGCAGGGCGGCTTGCAGCAGCTTTGCGTCTATCTTCACCGCCTTGATCGCAATGGCAATCGTTTTTCTCGTTAATTCTTCCTGCAAAACATCAGCTCCTTTCGCAGTCATATTCGGTTAAGGCGGCACACCGCTTTGCGGCGCTGCCCGTATAGCACAAGAGGGGCAGCCGTTTTTACGGTTGCCCCTCATATCCGCACCCGCAGGCCGGAAAGATCCTCTGCACGGATGCCGACAAGATACCAGCTTTCAGCCATTTCGATGCGGGTAGCTCTCCATTTGCCGCCTGCCAGCACATCGAAACACTCACCGCAATGCAGCCCGCCGTAGTATTCTGCCAGATCAAAACGGATGTCATAGCGGTCTGTCTGTTCGTCATAAATCAATGCTCCCTGCTTCATAGCGTTATCCTCCTTACAGGCTTTCGCCCTCTCTGCAAGTGTAATCTGGTATGCCGGATTTCGGCTTGCCCCAATCGTCCCTTGCCATATCGTGTGCGACAAGGGCGGTATAGTAGCTGTCAATGGTGCTTGGCGCATTGAACAGCACCGCCCGGAGATATTGCCGGATATTGCGGATGCGGGTGGTGTTCTCTTTCATACAGTCAAAGACAAATTGAATGTGTGAGCTGTTCAGTTTCATAAACTTGGATTTGACAAGCTCTGCCGGGTAGTCATCCCCAGCAATGCGAATACGCTTGCGGCGGCTGCACACGGTTTCCAACATGAGATCAACGATTTCATCCAGCATATCCCGGTCAATGTGCGGGTCTTGAACGAGAATGTCATACTCGATATTGTCCGTAATCAACTCCCGGTAAATCCGATAGGCGTCATTCTCTCTGTCAACCGTTTCCTTTCGCTTCCGTTCCGGCGGCGCAGCCGCTTCCTGCCTGTCCTGCTCAAAGGGAAAGGGGTTTGGGGAAAGGAATGGAATGGAATCGGTATTTAATACATCCGTATTTCTTTTTTGGGTACTTGATAAGTTAGTTCTTGATATATCTTTATTTATTTGCATTGGATTGTCCGTCGTCGGCTGCTCCGTCGTCGGGTTGTCCGTTGTCGGATTTTCCAACAACGGTTCAGCCGTGATTGGATTTTCCAACAACGGTTCAGTTGTGTCCTCCGCAGCCATTTTCTGCGGCTGCTCGTAAATGGTATAGACGATGGGCGTTACCTTGCCTCGTGCGTCCCGCCCTTGGTGGCGGGTGACATATCCTGCGCCCTCCAGCTCCCATACGGCGGTTCGGATTGCGTCAATGCTTTCTCTGTTGATCCGTGCCAGCCCGTGTAGGGTGTAGTCCCAGCTATCCGGCAGGGACAGCATTTGCGACAATAGCCCTTTGGCTTTTAAGGAAAGCTCCTTATTGCGTAGGTGGTGGTTACTCATTACTGTGTAGCCCTTGTTTTTCTCTACCCTAAAAACTGCCATAGTATAATCAGCTCCTTTCGCTGAAAGTAGAATAATAGAACTGCATTTTTGGGGGATGGCATATAAACATACCGCCTGCCCCTGTTCCGCGTCTGCAAAGCCGCTTGATACAAGGCTTTTTCAGTGTCTATTTTTCTACACCGCAGCCTTGCTGCCTGTGCTTTCGCAGCGTCTTTTTGCCCGGCTCATACGGACATTCCTCATACACGCAAAAATGATATTTCCAGCGCGGGCGATAGAAGCGGCAGCCGTCGCAGTCCCCTTGTCCGGCGCAGCCGCTTGAATATCGGTCAAAGCCCGGCTTTGCCTGCATGAGCGTTTCAAAAGCGCGTTCCTTACCATTTGTGAAGTACAGGCTGCTGCGCCTCCTTTCCGTTTTGGGCAGAAAAAACACCGCAGATTTTTGATGATCTGCGGCGTCGGCATATACGAAAAGGGATGCTGCCTGTTACGGTAACATCCCTTTTTCGCTTTGGTATTCAGTTTTTCTTGCTCACCTGTTTGCCCTCTGCCCTTAAAAACATTGATTTTACTGGATTTTTTCTTGTTTTCTTATGTCAGAGGGCTTAAGGACGCTCCTTTTTGATGGATCCAATTCGTCAGATCAGCTCGATCATTGCCATTTCCGTCGCATCGCCGCGGCGGGGTCCGAGCTTCAACACGCGGGTATAACCGCCGTTGCGGCCTTCGTACTTGGGCGCGATCTCACGGAAAAGCTTCTCCACAACGGGATGCGGGGTTTCCTTGGAACGCTTCGCATACTCGGGCTTGGTCTCCTTCTCGTTGCGGGGCAGGGGCATATTGTAAAGGTATGCCATGATCTGCCGGCGGGCATGGAGCTTGGAGGGCATATCGTTGATCTTTTCCACCTTCACGACCTGCTCTTTGTCGTTGCGGGTTTCCTTTTCAACGGTGACTGTGTTCTTATATTCTTTTACAGCGAGGGTGATCAGCTTCTCCGCGATGGGGCGGATTTCCTTCGCACGGGCTTCGGTGGTCACGATTTTGCCGTTCCACAGGAGCGCGGTGGTCAGGTTCCTGAGCATAGCGTCGCGCTGGTCGCTCGCCTTACCAAGTTTACGGTTAGGCATTGAAACTTCCTCCTTAATTAGTCTTCGTTATGCCGGAGCGAAAGGCCCAGTCCAACCAACTTCTGCTGGACTTCCTCAAGCGACTTGCGTCCGAGGTTGCGGACCTTCATCATTTCTTCCTCGTTGCGCATCACCAATTCCTCCACGGTGTTGATGCCCGCGCGTTTGAGGCAGTTGTAGGAACGGACGGAAAGGTCGAGCTCCTCAATGGTCATCTCGAGAATCTTTTCCTTCTTGTCCTCTTCCTTTTCGACCATGATCTCCACGCCCTGCACATGCTCAGTGAGGTTGATGAACAGCATCAGGTGCTCCGTAAGGATCTTAGCCGCAAGGCTCACGGCCTCGTCCGGCTTGATGCTGCCATCCGTCCAAACCTCCAGCGTAAGCATGTCGTAGTCCGTAATCTGACCTACGCGCGTATCCTCCACACGGAAGTTGACCTTGCGGATCGGGGTGAATATGGAGTCGATCGCGATCTGACCGATGGGCATATCCGGCTTCTTGTTCTTATCTGCAGAAACATAGCCGCGCCCGCGTTCGAGGATGATCTCCATATAGAGCCTGGCGTTGGGGCCAAGGGTCGCAATGTGCAGTTCCGGGTTTACAATCTCCACATCTGCGTCGGCGATGATATCGCCGGCCTTGACTTCGCATTCGCCACGAGCGTCAATAATGACCTTCTTCGCGCCCTCGCTGTGCAGTTTCACGCACAGTTCCTTAATGTTAAGGACGATTTCCGTGACATCTTCCTTGACGCCTTCCACGGTCGAAAACTCATGCAATACGCCATCGATCTTGATGGACGAAGCCGCCACACCGGGCAGGGAGGAAAGCAGCACCCTGCGGAGGGAGTTGCCCAGCGTCGTGCCAAACCCGCGTTCCAGCGGTTCCACCACGAATTTGCCGTAATCCTCGGTCAGCTCTACGCATTCGATTTTCGGTCTTTCGATTTCTATCATTCTCTCTTCCCCTCTCTTGATTTCTGGTCAGTCGATTAGGGCAATGGGGCAGTTTGCGATTACCTGGAGTAGAACTCGACGATGAGGTGCTCCTCGATGGTGAGGTCGATATCGTCGCGCTGCGGCATTGCAGCGATCTTACCGGTAAGGTTCTCGGCGTCAAGCTCCAACCACTTCGGGATGGGCTTGCCTGCGCCTTGCTCGCGGAGCTCTTTAAGCTGCTCCATATCACGGCTGCGCTCGCGCACCGTGATGACCTGGCCGGGTTTCACGAGGTAGGAAGCAATGTCAACCTTCTTGCCATCCACGAGGATATGGCCATGGGTGACCAACTGGCGAGCCATCGGGCGGCTCGGTGCGAGGGCAAGGCGATAAACAACGTTATCCAGCCTGCGCTCAAGCAGGCAAAGCATGTTCTCGCCCGTTACACCGCGCATGTTGCTGGCCATATCGTAATACTTGCGGAACTGGGACTCGAGGATGCCATACGCGCGGCGGCACTTCTGCTTCTCACGAAGCTGCAGGCCGTATTCGCTCTGTTTCCTCTGCCTCGCCTGGCCATGCTGGCCCGGCGGGGTGTGACGCTTCACAACCGCGCACTTGGCGGTGTAGCAACGGTCGCCCTTCAGGAAAAGCTTCTGGCCTTCCCGGCGGCACTGCCTGCAAACGGAATCCGTATATCTTGCCATTGTCGTTTGCCTCCTTAAACTCTTCTGCGCTTGGGCGGGCGGCATCCGTTATGGGGGATGGGCGTCACGTCCTTAATCATGTTGACCTCAAGGCCAGCCGTCTGAAGCGCGCGGATCGCCGCCTCACGGCCGGAGCCGGGGCCTTTCACATAAACCTCAACGGTGCGAAGGCCATGTTCCATTGCCGCCTTTGCAGCGGTTTCGGAAGCCATCTGCGCCGCAAACGGGGTGCTCTTTCTGGAACCGCGGAAGCCGAGGCCGCCGGCGGAAGCCCAGGAAATCGCATTACCCTGGAGATCAGTGATGGTAACCATCGTGTTGTTGAAGGAGGAACGGATATGCACCGCGCCGCGCTCAATGTTCTTCTTTTCACGGCGCTTGCGGGTACCGGCCTTCTTGACTTTGCCTTTTGCTGCTGCCATTTTACGTCTCCTCCCTTATTTCTTTCTTCCGCCCACAGTGCGTTTCGGGCCTTTGCGGGTACGGGCGTTCTGCTTGGTGCTTTGGCCGCGGACCGGGAGGCCCTTGCGGTGACGCACGCCGCGGTAGCAGCCGATCTCAATGAGGCGCTTGATGTTCATGGAAGTTTCACGCCTGAGGTCGCCCTCTACCTTTACGTTATGGTCGATGTAATCCCTGAGTTTCGAGACGTCGGCCTCAGACAGATCGCGTACGCGGATGTCGGGGTCAACGCCGGTAGCTGCGAGGATATCGGACGCGGTCTTGCGGCCGATACCGAAGATGTAGGTAAGGCCGATTTCGACCCGCTTGTCCCTGGGCAGGTCCACGCCAGCAATACGTGCCATAAAGTTTACCTCCGAAAAATTTGGTATATGGGATGTCTTGCCGGTTCCGCAGGTTGGAAGCGCCCGCGGCAGCCGCACCGGCAAGTGGTTTCCTCTATTAGAACTCCGCTCCGTTTTCTCCTGAAAGGGGGACGAAGCAGATTTCTAATATGTCATGCAGCTCTCACTGCCTGACGAAGCCTGGGAAAGGCAGGCTCGAAACAATTTATTGTACCATTATCCTGCATGGCTTTGCAATAGATTTTTCCCATTTTTTAGGTGGTTATCCATTTTTTCCAGCATTTTCCTGGTACTGCTCTGCCGCTTCCGCAACAAAGGGGAAGCAGGCAAACGCGCGCATGGCACAAAGCGCCGTGCGCGTAGCCAACAGAGGGGGGATTAACCCTGCTTCTGCTTATGCTTGGGGTTCTCGCAAATCACCATGACGCGACCCTTGCGCTTGATGATCTTGCACTTTTCACAAATTGGTTTTACCGAGGGCCTGACTTTCATCTGTTTTTCCTCCCGATTTTTAGTTCTTCGCGCGCCACGTGATGCGGCCACGCGTCAGGTCATAGGGGGACAGCTCAACTGTCACCTTGTCGCCCGGCAGAACGCGAATGTAATTCATGCGCAGCTTGCCGGAAATATGCGCTAAAATCTTATGCCCGTTTTCCAACTGCACCTCGAACATTGCGTTCGGGAACGAGTCGGTCACAACGCCTTCCACTTCGATAACATCTGTCTTAGACAAGCTATCCCTCCTTATTTTCTCCGGTTTCATGGTCGCGGGCAAGCGCTTTTCTGAGCGCAGCATCTGCTGTATTGCCCGTTGCAGCAAGCATCGATTCAAGCTGATCCACGCGTGCCCGCTCAAAGCTGAGATGCTTAAGCTTTTTCTTTTTTGCGTGGGCGATTTTCCTTGTGTCGCCATCCGCGATGCGCACATGCGCTTCATCCTCAATGGCAATCACCGCAAACCGCCTTCCCTTGTCGCGCCCCGCCTTGGATTGGACGATCCGTCCCAACAGTTCGTCGGCCATGGTTCGCCCTCCCTTACAGCGTGAGGAGCAACGGTTCGCCTTCTGTGATGGCGACCGTGTTCTCATAATGAGCGCTCGGCTTGCCGTCCCGTGTTTCAATCGTCCAACCATCCTGCAGTTGCACGACTTCCCACGTACCCATGTTAATCATGGGTTCAATCGCAATCACCATGCCCGGCACAAGCTTTGCGCCACGGCCCATCCGCCTGTCCGTGAAGTTTGGTACATCCGGCGGCTCATGCATCTCCCGGCCAATTCCATGGCCCACAAGGTCGCGCACTACGCCATAGCCGTGTTTCTCCGCGTGCTTTTGCACCGCTGCACCAATGTCCGAGATGTGGTATCCCGGGCGCGCGAACTTCAGCGCTTCAAAAAAGCATTCACGCGTAACTTCGACCAGCTTCTGCACCGCTTCCGGTACATTGCCGATCAAAACCGTACGTGCCGCATCGCCGTGGAACCCTTCGAGCTTTGCACCCACATCCAAACTCAAGATGTCGCCATCCCGGAGCTTATATTTACCGGGGATGCCGTGCACCACCTGTTGGTTCACAGACGTGCAGATGCTCTTGGGATAACCGCTGTAATTCAGGAAGGAAGGATAGGCTCCTTTACTTCTGATATATGCCTCAGCCATCCTGTCGAGCTCATCCGTCGTCATGCCGATAGCAGCCTTTTCAGAAAGCAAATCCAGGGCTTCCTTTACGATGTTGCCCGCAGCTTTCATCTTTTCAATGTCAGCCACGTTCTTAATCGTGATACGCCCCATCATACGAGCTTCTCCACAAGAGCCAGAATATCAGTGCGAACAGTTTCAGGCGTTCTGTCTCCATCCACAGTGCGAAGCAACCCTTTCGCCTTATAATAGTCGATCAAAGGTTGCGTCTGACGTTCGTAGACGGTGATGCGGTTCAACACGGTTTCGGGTTTGTCATCATCCCGAATGAACAGTTTTGCTCCGCATTTCTCGCACGTATCCTTGCTATACATGGAAACATGGTAGCCCGCACCGCAGCCTGCGCACATGCGCCGGCCGCCGATGCGTTCTACAAGGCGCTCGGCAGGTACATCGATGTTAACAACCATGTCAATGTCCGAAATCGAAAGGAGCGCATCAGCCTGTGCAATTGTACGGGGGAACCCGTCAAACAGATACCCCTTTTGACAATCAGCCGCCTGAATGCGGTTTTCGACCATGCCGATGATCACTTCATCCGGAACCAGCTCGCCCTTATCGATAAAGCCCTTCGCCGCCTTTCCGAGCGGCGTTCCCTCGCGCATCTCCTTGCGGAGCATATCGCCGGTTGAAATGTGGGCAATTCCATAATGCTCGCTTATCTTTTCCGCCTGGGTGCCTTTTCCGGCACCCGGCGGTCCTAAGAAAATCAGTTTCATGCGGCAATCCCCTTTAACCGAGGAAACCCTTATAATGGCGCATCAGCATCATGGACTCAAGCTGCGCGCTGGTTTCAAGCGCAACGCTGACCATGATGAGCAGGCTCGTGGGGCCAAACGCAGAAGTAAGGCCGAAAGCGCCGAGCACCACTGTCGGGACAATCGCAATCACCATCAGGAAGAAGGCGCCAAACAGCGTGAGGCGGTTGCTGATTTTACCCAGATACTCGCCCGTGGGCCTTCCGGGGCGGATGCCCGGAATGAAGCCACCGTTCTGCTGAAGGTTCTTGCTGATCTCGATCGGGTTGAAGGAGATCGAGGTGTAGAAGTACGCGAACGCCACAATGAGGAGCGCGTAGATGATGTAGTAGATCACCGTTCCGGACGCAAGATACTGCGTATAGAACTTCGTAAACCAACCAACGCCTTCAATGCTGGTAGTTGGATCCTGCATGAACTCCTGCATCGTTGCAAGGCCGTTACCATCCACAATCTGAATGATCATCACAGGGATCTGGATAATCGTCATCGCGAAAATCAGCGGCATAACGCCATTTGCATTCGCTTTAAGTGGGATGTTGGTGCTTTGGCCGCCGTACATCTTCCTGCCGACAACGCGCTTTGCGTACTGCACGGGGATGCGGCGCTCTGCCTTATCCACAAGCGTAACGCCCGTGATGAGCACGAGAACCACGACGAGCAGGATGGGAAGAATCCACCACTGGTATGCATTTCCTGTGGCCACATTGGGGCTGATCACACCGCCGACATACTTGATAACCGTTTCCGGTACACTTGAGCAGATCGAGGTGAAAATGATGAAGGAAACGCCATTGCCAATGCCCTTTTCCGTGATGCGCTCTCCCAGCCAAACCAGGAAAGCAGTACCTGCGGTGCAGATGATGCCGATCGTCGCATAGGTGAAGAACGTGGGGTTCGTGAGCAAAGTCTGCCCGTCCACGCTGACGCTTTGCAGGCTTGCCACGATGCCGATGCTCTGCACCAGCGCGAGGCCGATGCCGACGTAGCGGGTGATGCGCTCAATCTTTTCGCGGCCGTCCTCTTCCTTGGAAAGCCTCTCAAGGGAGGGAATCGCGATCGTGAGCAGCTGGATGATGATCGAGCCCGTAATGTAGGGCGAGATACCCATCGCAAAAATGCTGAACTGGCTGAGTGCGCTGCCCGAAAGCATGCTGAGGAAGCCAAGTGCATCATATTGCTGGATGAGGGAGGCCATCACTCCGCTGTTCACGCCCGGCACGGGGATGAAGGAGCCGAACCGATAGATCACGATCAGAAGGAGCGTGTAAAGCATCTTGGTCCGGATATCCTTGATCTTCCATGCGTTGACAAGCGTTTTAAACATCAGACCACCTCAGCAGTTCCGCCCGCGGCCTCGATGGCTTTTTGGGCTGTCTCCGAAAACTTCGCAGCCTTCACATCCAAATGCTTGGTGAGCTCGCCGCGGCCCAAAACCTTGAGGCCGTCCTTCTCGATTTTGCTGATGACGCCCGTTTTCTTGAGCAACTCAGCGGTGACCGTCGTGCCATCCTCAAAGCGCTCAAGCGCCGCGATGTTCACAATGGAATATTCCTTTGCAAAAATGTTGGTGAAGCCGCGCTTCGGCAAACGGCGCGCAAGGGGCATCTGGCCGCCTTCAAAGCCGTTCTTTTTGCTGCCGCTGCGGGCCTTCTGGCCCTTATGACCTTTTGCAGAGGTTTTGCCCAAACCGGAGCCGGTACCGCGGCCAACGCGCTTTTTAGACTGCGTTGCGCCTTCTGCGGGCTTTAACTCATGTAATTTCATGCTGTACCTCCGAATTAGACTTCTTCGACCTTGACCAGGTGCTTTACCTTGAAGATCATGCCGCGGATCGCCGCGTTGTCTGGCTTCACCACGGTGCTGTTGGTCTTCTTGAGACCCAGCGCCTTCACGGTCGCCTGCTGATCCTTCAGGGCGCCGATGGTGCTCTTAACGAGCGTAATTTTCAAATTAGCCATGCTTCCCTCCTGTTAGCCGAGAATCTCTTCAACGGTCTTGCCGCGGAGCTTCGCGATCTGCTCGGCCGTGCGGAGCTGAGTGAGGCCGTCGATGGTAGCCTTCACGCAGTTGGCGGGGTTGTTGGAACCGAAGCTCTTGGTGCGGATGTCCTTAATGCCGACCATTTCCAGCACAGCACGCGCGGGACCGCCCGCGATAACGCCCGTACCTTCTTCAGCGGGGAGCATGCGCACATGGCCCTTGCCGAACTTTCCTTCCACCGCGTGGGGAATCGTCGTGCCAACAAGCGGAACCTCTACGAGATGACGCTTTGCGTCTTCGATGCCCTTGCGCACGGCTTCGGGGATTTCAGCGGCCTTACCCAGGCCAACGCCGACATGGCCGTTTTCATCGCCCACGACCATGAGCGCGGTGAAGCGGAAATTCTTGCTGCCCTTGGTGACCTTCGCAACGCGGTTGATAAAGACAAGCCTTTCCTTGAGTTCCATGGTGGATGTATCAGTACGCTTCTGCATGTCTTACCTCCTTAGAATTCCAGGCCGGCTTTGCGCGCGCCTTCGGCAACTTCCGCCACACGGCCGGTGTAAAGGTAACCGCCGCGGTCGAAAACGACCTCTTTCACGCCCTTGTCCAGCGCGCGGCGGGCCACGATTTCACCCACCAGGTTGGCAGCTTCCTTCTTGTTCTTGCCTTCAAGCTGCGCCTTAACCTCTGCATCCAGCGTAGACGCAGCGGCAAGGGTATGTCCGACTTCGTCGTCGATGACCTGCGCGTAAATGTGGTTAAGGCTGCGGTATACATTGAGCCTCGGCCTCTCGGCGGTACCCAGAATGTGCCTGCGGGTACGGTCGTGACGTTTTTTGCGCACAGAGTTTTTATCTACTTTTGAAATCATATTGCCACTCCTTCTCTACGCATTACTTACCGGTCTTACCGACCTTGCGGCGAACGGTCTCGTAGTCATACTTGATGCCCTTGCCCTTGTAGGGTTCCGGCTCGCGCCACTTACGAATGTCCGCTGCGGTCTGGCCGACCTGCTGCTTGCTGATGCCCTTGACGGTGATCTTGTTCGGCGTGGGGCATTCAAAGCTGATGCCTGCCGGCGGATCAATTTCAACAGGGTGGGAATAGCCCAGGTTCAGCACAAGCTTTGTACCCTGCAGCTGAGCGCGGTAACCAACGCCGTTGATCTCAAGGTTCTTCGAGAAGCCCTCGGTCACGCCGACGACCATGTTGTGAACGAGGGAACGGGTGAGGCCGTGCAGGGCGCGATGCTCCTTGGAGTCGCTCGGACGCTTAACGGTCAAAACGCCGTTTTCCTCGGAAAGTTCCATGGCGGGAGAAATTTTCTCAGTCAGTGTGCCCTTGGGGCCCTTTACAGTTACGGTGTTGCCGTCACCGACCGTGATTGTCACTCCGCCGGGAACCGTGATCGGAAGTTTTCCGATTCGTGACATGTGTTACACCTCCAAATTTGATTGGTTTTTGATTCTGTTACCAGATGTAAGCGAGCACTTCGCCGCCAACACCAAGCTTGCGCGCTTCACGGTCCGTCATCATGCCACGGGAAGTGGAGATGATCGCAACGCCGAGGCCGTTGAGCACCTTCGGGATCTGATCCTTACGGGCGTAAACACGCAAGCCGGGCTTGCTGATGCGCCGGAGGCCGGTGATGACCTTCTGCTTGTTGGGGCCGTACTTCAGGTCAATGTGGATATATTTGGCTACGCCGTCCTCGCGGAGGTCGTAACCCTTGATATAGCCCTCCTGAAGCAGGATCTCCGCAATCGCCTTTTTGACGGTGGATGCGGGAATGAGCACGTCGTTGTGCTTTGCGATGAGCGCATTGCGGATACGGGTGAGCATATCAGCGATGGGGTCTGTTACCAATGCCATTTTGATTATCCTCCTTTCGCTATGCTTACCAGCTTGCCTTGCGCACGCCGGGGATCTCGCCCTTGTACGCGAGCTCGCGGAAGCAGATGCGGCAGATGCCGTACTTGCGCAGCACAGAGTGCGGGCGGCCGCAGATGCGGCAGCGGGTGTATTCACGGGTGGAATACTTTGCAGGGCGGGCCTGCCTGATTTTCATACTGGTTTTTGCCACGGTTGCTTCCTCCTTTACGCCTGAACGAACGGCATGCCCATCAGCTTGAGCAGCTCTTTGGCTTCTTCGTCGGTCTTGGCCGTCGTCACGAACACGATATCCATGCCGCGGATCTTGTCGACGTCGTCATAGTTGATCTCGGGGAAGATCAGCTGCTCCTTAAGGCCCATGGCATAGTTGCCGCGGCCGTCAAAGCTCGTGTCGGAGATGCCGCGGAAGTCGCGGACGCGGGGCAGCACGATGTTCATGAGCTTGTCGGCAAAGTAGTACATCCTGTCGCCGCGCAGCGTGACCTTCGCACCAATGTTCATGCCCTCACGCACCTTAAAGTTTGCAACGGACTTCTTCGCCTTTGTCACAACAGCCTTCTGGCCGGCGATCTGGCTGAGCTCTTCAAGCGCGCTCTCAATGCCCTTCGGGTTGTCCTTTTCAGAACCAAGGCCCATATTGAGCACGATCTTCTCGAGTTTGGGAACCTGCATCACGTTTTCATAGCCGAACTTTTCCTTCAGCTGCGCGATGATTTCCTCGTTATACTTCACCCTGAGGCGGGCGGCCTCGGTGAACGGCTTAGCTTCCGCCGCATTCTTTTTCTTCTTGGCGGGCGCCTGGGAAGCGTTATCTTTCTTAGCCACTTACGGTTTCCTCCTTCCGCCTCAGTCGATATCCTGTTTGCACTTCTTGCAGACGCGGATGTTCTTGTTCTTCTGCTTGCCGTCCTTGCCGGTCACAACTTCGATGCGATGGCCGACGCGGGTCGCTTTGCCGCACTTGGGGCACACGAGCATCACGTTGGAAGCATGGATGGTGCCTTCCTTTTCGATGCGGCCGCCCTGTTCGCCTTGCCTGCGGGGCTTGACGTGGCGGGTAATCATGTTGGCGTTTTGGACGATCACGCGCTCTGCCTGCGGGAACGCGACCATGATCTTGCCCTTCTTGCCCTTGTCCTTACCGGAGATGATGACGACGGTGTCGTCCTTTTTGACGTTGAGCTTTTTCATTCTCTCGTTCCTCCCTTAGAGCACTTCGGGCGCAAGGGACACGATCTTCATGTAGTCCTTCGCGCGAAGCTCACGTGCGACAGGCCCGAAAATACGGGTGCCGCGGGGCTCTTTCTTGTCGTTGATGATAACGGCGGCATTGTCGTCAAAGCGAATGCTGCTGCCGTCCGGGCGCTGCGTTGCAGCAACCGTGCGAACCACGACCGCCTTCACAACGTCCTTCTTCTTCACGGCGCCGCCGGGAGAAGCAGACTTTACGGATGCGACGATCACGTCGCCGATGCTCGCGCTTTTGCGATACGAACCACCCAGCACGCGGATGCACATGATCTCTTTCGCGCCGCTGTTGTCCGCAACCTTCAATCTGGTTTGTGGCTGAATCATTGCTTTCTCCTTTCCGGCTTACTTCGCCTTTTCGATGATCTCAACAAGCCGCCAATGCTTATCCTTGCTGAGCGGGCGGGTCTCCATGATCTTCACGGTGTCGCCGATGCCGCATTCGTTGTTCTCGTCATGCGCCTTGAACTTGCGGGTGCGGTTGACCATCTTGCCATACAGGGGATGGCGGACCTTCGTCTTAATGGCGACGACGATCGTCTTATCCATCTTATCGCTTACGACGACGCCGGTGCGGGTCTTGCGGTAACCTCTTACTTGTTCCATTGGTATGTCTCCTTTCACCCGTTACTCGGCTGCCTTGAGCTCGCGCTCGCACAGAAGCGTCTTGACTCGGGCAACGTCCTTCTTGCACTCACGGATCCGCTGGGGGTTTGCCAGCTGGCCGGTCGCCAGTTGGAAACGGAGGTTGAACAGCTCCTCTTTGAGCTCCTTTTCCTTGGCAACGAGCTCCTGGGTGGAAAGTTTCCTCAGTTCATTAGCCTTCATTGCTCTCGCCTCCTGCCTCAGTCTCTTTCTTGACGATCTTACACTTGAGGGGCAGCTTGTGCATAGCAAGCCGGAGCGCCTCACGCGCAGTGGAATCGTCCACGCCCGCGATCTCGAACATCACTCTGCCGGGCTTCACGACCGCCACCCAGTATTCCGGGGAGCCTTTACCGGAACCCATGCGGGTTTCAGCGGGCTTTTCAGTAACGGGCTTGTCGGGGAAGATTTTAATCCAAACCTTACCGCCGCGCTTGATGTAACGGGTCATCGCGATACGCGCTGCTTCAATCTGGTTGCTGGTAACCCATGCAGGTTCCTGCGCCACGAGGCCGTATTCGCCGTAATTGATGGTGTTTCCGCGCATGGCCTTGCCGGTCATGCGGCCGCGGTGCACTCTCCTGCGCTTTACTCTTTTAGGCATCAACATGGTTATTTGCCTCCTTACGCTTTCTTCTGTCGGTTGAGCACTTCGCCCTTGTAGATCCACACCTTAATGCCGATGCGGCCGTAGGTGGTGTGCGCTTCAGCGAAACCGTACTCGATGTCGGCGCGCATGGTCTGCAGGGGGATGGAACCCTCGTGATAGCCTTCGGTGCGGGCGATTTCCGCGCCGCCCAAACGGCCGCTGCACATCAGCTTGATGCCCTTCGCGCCGGCCTTCATCGCACGGCCCATGGACTGCTTCATCGCACGGCGGAAGGAAATGCGCTTTTCAAGCTGAGCCGCGATGGATTCCGCAACGAGCTGTGCATTGGCATCGGGGTTTTTAACCTCCATGATGTTCACGTTCACGGGTTTGCCGATGAGTGCGGTAACATCTGCCTTGATGGCGTCCACGCCGACGCCGCCCTTGCCGATCAGCACGCCGGGGCGCGCGGTATGAATGCTGACGGTGACCTTGCCGGCTGCGCGCTCGATGTCGATCTTGCTCACGCCTGCAGCATAGTGCGCCTTTTTCAGGTGCTCCCTGATCTTCTTATCCTCGATCAGGAAATCGGAGAATTCCTTCTTGGAGGCATACCAACGGGTGTTCCAATCCCGGATAACGCCTACGCGGAAGCCATTCGGATTAACTTTTTGTCCCATACTTTACCTCCTTACTTCGCCTGATCCAGGATGATGGTGATGTGGCTCGTGCGCTTGCGGATGCGCGATGCGCGGCCTTGCGCGCGGGGGCGGAACCGCTTGAGCGTGGGGCCCTGGTTTGCAAAGACCTCAGCCACATACAGCGTATCGGCGGAAAGATCGAGGTTGTTTTCCGCGTTGGCGACAGCGGAGTTGAGGAGCTTAAGCACCGGCTCGCTCGCCGCTTTGGGGGTGTACATCAGAATCGCCTGTGCCTCTTTGACGCTCTTGCCGCGGATCAGGTCGATAACAACCTTGACCTTGCGGGAAGAAATCCGTACATAACGGGCGATCGCATGGGGGCGCTTATCGGCGTTGGCCTTGCGCGCCGCGCTTTTTTCTCTGGACCTAGTTGCCATGATTCGCTTCCTCCTTCTTATCTTCCGCCCGAGGACTTCTCGGAACCCCTGTGGCCGCGGAATGTACGGGTGGGCGCGAACTCACCCAGCTTGTGGCCGACCATTTCCTCGGTCACATAGACCGGGACGTGTTTCTTGCCATCGTGCACGGCGATGGTGTGTCCCACCATGTCGGGGAAGATGGTGGATGCGCGGGACCATGTCTTGACGACCGTCTTTTTGCCGCTCTCGTTCATATCCTGAATGCGTTTGAGCAAACGCTCCTGAACAAACGGGCCCTTCTTGATTGACCTGCTCATTGATTGACTCCTTTCGCCTCTTACTTGCCGTTCCTGCGGCGCACGATGAATTTATCGTTGACGTTCTTGGTCTTGCGGGTCTTATAACCCAGCGCCGGCTTGCCCCACGGTGTGACAGGACCGGGGCGACCGATCGGGCTCTTGCCCTCGCCGCCGCCGTGCGGGTGGTCGCACGGGTTCATGACGGAACCGCGGACTGTCGGGCGGAAGCCCTTGTGGCGGGTGCGGCCCGCTTTGCCCAGCATGATGTTGCCGTGATCCACGTTGCCGACCTGGCCGATGGTGGCGCGGGCGTTCATCGGGACGAGGCGGACTTCACCGCTCGGGAGCCTGACCTGCGCATATGCGCCTTCCTTAGCCATCAGCTGCGCCGCGTTGCCTGCGCTGCGCACAAGCTGCGCGCCTTTGCCGGGACGGAGTTCGATGCAGTGAATCATCGTGCCGACCGGGATCTGGCGGATCTCCATCGCGTTGCCGACTTTGATGTCCGCGCCCTCGCCGGAGATGAGCGTATCGCCGACCTTGAGGCCGAGCGGAGCGATGATGTAGCGCTTTTCGCCATCCGCATAGTGGAGCAGGGCGATGTTCGCGCTGCGGTTTGGATCGTATTCGATCGTTGCGACCTTTGCGGGTACGCCGTCCTTGTTGCGCTTGAAGTCGATCACGCGGTACTTGCGCCGCGCGCCGCCGCCGCGGTGGCGAACGGTGATGCGGCCCTGGTTGTTGCGGCCGCCGGAGGAGCGAAGATCCTCAAGCAAGGATTTTTCCGGCGTGGTGCAGGTGATTTCCTCATAGTTGGAAACCGTCATGAAGCGCTGGCCGGGCGTGGTGGGTTTAATCTTTCTGATTGCCATGGTCTAGCCTCCTTACTGCGCGATGCTGTCGAAGAACTCGATGCCTTTGGAGTCCTTCTTAAGCTTCACATAGGCTTTCTTGGTGGAAGCACGGCGGCCCTGATGGAGGCCCTGGCGCTTCATCTTGCCAAGGTTGTTGATGGTGTGGACGCTGTCCACCTTTACGCCGAACACGGCTTCAACAGCCTGCTTGATCTCGGTCTTGTTGGCCTTCTTGTCCACGATGAAGGTGTAAACCTTGTCGGCAAGATGGTCGTAGCTCTTCTCGGTGAGAACGGGCTTGATGATGATGTCATGGGGCGTCTTCATTATACGTACACCTCCTCGATCTTGGCGACCGCATCCTTGGTGAGGATCAGCGTGTCGTACTTCAGGATTTCATACACGTTCAGGGTTCCGACCAGCGTGGTCTTCACGCCCGGGATGTTGGAGGTCGCGCGTTCCACGATCTCATCCTTCTCGGGGAGGACGACAAGCGCCTTTTTGACGTTCATCGCGTTGAGAACCTTGACCATTTCCTTGGTCTTCGGAGCGGCGATATCGAGCGCATCATAAACGATGATGTCGCCGTCGCTCACCTTGGAGGAAAGCGCGCTCTTCATTGCAAGGCGCTTTACCTTCTTGTTGACGCTCTCGCGGTAGTCGCGCGGCTTGGGCGCAAACACCACGCCGCCGTGGGTGAAGATCGGTGCGCGGTTGCTGCTGTGGCGGGCGCGGCCGGTGCCCTTCTGGCGGTAAATCTTGATGCCGCCGCCGCGCACTTCTGCGCGGGTGAGCGCGCTCTGCGTGCCCTGGCGCTGGTTGGCAAGGTAAGCTTTCACAACCGCATGCAGCGCGGAAGCGTTGGGCTCGATGCCGAAGATGCTCTCTTTGAGCTCCAGCTCGCCGATGCTCTGCCCGGCGATATTATACAATGCTACGTTTGGCATTTCACATTCTCCTTTCGCTCGCGGCTGTTACTTCACGGTTTCCTTGACCATCAGGAGGCCGCCCTTTGCGCCGGGGAGCGCGCCCTTGATGAGGAGCAGGTTGCGCTCGGCGTCCACGCGCACGACCTCGAGGTTCTGAACCGTTACGCGTTCATGGCCCATGTGGCCGGGCAGGTGCTTGGTCTTAAAGACCTCGCCGGGGTAGGTGCAGGCGCCCATGGAGCCCGCAACGCGGTAGGAATGGGAACCGTGGGTCTTGCGGCCGCGCGCCTGATTCCAACGCTTGATGTTGCCCGCGAAGCCTTTGCCCTTGCTGGTGCCAACCACGTCGACCTTGTCGCCGTTCGCGAACACATCCGCCGAAATGACCTGGCCGACCTCATAGGACGCGGTATCATCGAGCTTGAATTCGCGGACGTAGCGGTGCGCGCCGACGCCGGCTTTCTTCAGATGGCCCATCTCGGGCTTGTTGACGAGCTTCTCACGCACAGGCTTGAACGCCACCTGGATGGCTTCATAGCCGTCATGCTCGGCCGTCTTCTTCTGGACGACGGGGCAGGGGCCCGCGAGCACTACGGTGACGGGGATCATGGTGCCGTCCTCGCGGAACATCTGGGTCATGCCCACCTTGGTTCCTAAAATCGCTTTCTTCATCTTGATACACCTCCGAATGCTCAAAGCTTGATCTCGATGTCGACGCCAGCGGGGAGATCGAGCTTCATCAGCGCATCCACGGTCTTCGCGGAGGGCTGGAGAATGTCGATCAGGCGCTTGTGAGTACGCATCTCGAACTGCTCTCTGCTGTCCTTATACTTGTGGGGCGAACGGAGGATCGTAACGACCTCTTTCTCCGTCGGAAGGGGGATTGGGCCGCTTACGCGCGCGCCCGTCCGCTTGGCCGTGTCAACGATCTTCTCGGCGCTCTGGTCGATCAGGTTGTGCTCATAGGCCTTGAGCTTGATGCGGATCTTCTGATTTGCCATATTATTTCTTTCCTCCTTTTTGTATCGGGGCAGTACACGCAGCCGTGTGTTTCATCCCTGAAATACTTCGGCCGGGCGCACTGACGCCCGTTGCCCGTATCGTGGGCACCTCGCGGAAATTACCCGGATGGCAGAACCGGCAACCTCCCGCAAAGGCATTCACCGTTCTCGCTGCACACAAAACACACAGGAGTTTTCGCGCAACGGACATATAATACAGGATTTTCCCAGAGAAATCAAGCCTTTTCTTAAAGAAATGTGAAAAAAGTTTTGCAGCACACGCCTCCGCGTGTTTCGCAGGGATATTTTACCGGATTTTCAACCGTTTTGCAAGAAAAAGCACTCAGAAAGCCGCTCAATGTTCGCTTTTCACACCAAGATTTCCCCCGTCATTCCAAGCGCCTCCGCCTCCGCGCGGTCGTGCGTAGCAATCACGGTCAGCGGGAAACGGCCGCGCACCGCCGCGATCACGCGCGCGCGCAGCGCCTCATCCAACCCCTTGAAGGGCTCATCCAGCAAAAGCATATCCCCGTCGAAATTGAGTGCGCGTGCAAGCGCCACGCGCCGCTGCATGCCTCCGGAAAGGGCGCCGGGCAGCTTTCCCGCCTCTGCGGAAAGCTCCATTGCATCCAGCAGGCACATTGCCTCCCCGCTGCTTCCATCGCGCACAAGCGCCACGTTTTCAAGCGCTGTCCTCCAGGGCAGAAGGCGGTCCTCCTGAAACACCATGGAAACGCGCTTTCCGTAAAGCCCTTCCACCGTGCCGGATGCAGGTTGGATTCGTCCCGCCAACAGACGCAGCAGCGTCGTCTTGCCGGAGCCGGACGCGCCGAACACGGCGATCACGCCCGCATCGGGCAGCGCAAGCGTAAGATCCCGGATCGGCGTTTTTTCGCCATAGGCACAGGTCACATGCTTCAATTCAATCATTTGCGTATCCTCCGCATCATGCATACCATCGCCCGCTCAAGCAGCATGCTTAGCAGGATCACCATTGCTGTCCATGCAAACAGCTCCTCGGTGTTCAAATACAGCTTGCTTTCATATAAATTCTTGCCGATAGAAAGCGCCGGCCGCGCGATGACCTCTGCCGCCACACCGCTTTTCCATGCAAAGCCAAAGCCTGTCGTGCAGGCCGCAAGGTATTGCGGAAGCACGGAAGGGAGATAAATATGGCACAGCTTTTTTGCGCGCGGGAGTTGAAAGACTTCGGCCATCTCCAGCAACTGCGCGTCTACCGCCAGCACGCCCTCGCGTACGTTTGCCCATGCGATCGGCAGCACCATCAGAAATGCAATAAACACCGGCGTAAGCGAAGCCGTAAGCCACAGCAATACCAGAATGATGAACGACGTGACGGGCGTGGCCTTCACCACCCCGCGCAGCGGCGCAAGGAATGCTTCTGCCGCTTTGGATGCCGCCGTCAGCACGCCGAGTGCCGTTCCGGCCGCCATGCCGAGCAGAAATCCCGCCGCCACGCGCAGCAGCGTCATGCCTGTTGTCTTCCAAAAAAATCCTGTTCCGGCAAGCGCCACAAGGGCCTTTGCCGTTTCCCAGGGCGAAGGCAGAAGCACTGCGCTTCCCGCAGCCATCGCGGCAAGCTGCCACAGCAGAAGCCAGCATAGGGCAATCGCGCAGGATCTCAGGATTCGTTTCACAGATACCTCCGGTCAAAAATGGGGCGGCTTTGCCGCCCCATTTGATTTGTGTCGTTATTTGTTCGCGTCGTTATAATAGAAGTCGTCCCCCGGCATCGCGCCGCCCACGCTCTTCGGATTCGCATCATAGAGCACCTGAAGCATCGCCTCGGCGGCCGTGCGCATAGCATCATCCCGATAGCAAACGATGTTGCACTTGTCAATCGCCTTTTCCGCAATGGCAGCGGAGGGGATAATTTCGTACTTCGCCATCAGTTCGGCGGTCTCCGCCTGATTTGCGTTGGTGTACTCCACAGCCGCATTATACTCCTTCAGGAACAGGCGCACGGCGGTCTTGTTTTGCTCAAAGTAATCCTTTCGCACCACGATGCAGCCCTGCACCGGCTCCACGCCCGCGAGATTCTTCCATTCCTCGGTGAGATCGAGCGCCACGCGCAGGTTCTCGTTCTTCGCCATGGTGGCCGTCACATTGGGTTCCGGCAACATGCCAAGCTTGACTTCGCCCGAAGCCATCAACGTTGCAAGTTCGCTGTGCTCGGCCTTGTATTCCACGCTTACGCTGTCCGTAAGCCCGCTTTTTTCCAGCAGATAGGAAAGCATATATTCCGGCGTAGAGCCCTGGCCGGTGGCATACAGCGTCTTCCCCGCGAGATCGGTGAGGCTGTTCACAGTATCCCCATCTTCAAGCACATACAGCACGCCAAGCGTGTTTACGGCAATCATCATGATGTTGCTGTTGCCGCTTTCATCCTTCGTTTTGTTGTACAGCACGGAAGCAAGGTTCACCGGCACTGCGGCGATGTCAAGCTCCCCGTTGATGAGCTTTCCTGTGACAACATCCGGTGCGGACTCAATGGTGATGTTGTACTTGCCTGAAAACTCCTCCCCCATGAGCGTTACCATGCCCATTCCCGTGGGACCCTTAAGCGCGCCGATGTTGATGGGCGTGGTTTCTTGCGTTCCACAGCCGGCAAACAGCGCAACCGCCATGCATACGATCAGAAAAAGTGCAGCAATTCGTTTCATTGTTCTCTTCCTTCCATTTCTTTATGGTTTACTTCTTTTATGAGGATTCGTTTTCCTTCCCGTGCAATGCGGCCTTCCCGCTCCAGCTCATCCATCACACGGTAAAGGGATGCGCGGCTTACGGAAAGCGTGCTTGCTAGCCGGTTGTAGCCATGCGGTATGCCGACCGCTCCGTTTTCCGCGTTCTGCGCAAGGTAGTTGAGCAGCTTATCCGCAACCGTGGGGGATGCAATGCTTTCAATGCGTCCCGTCAGGAAGTGGATGCGTTCGGTCAAATAGCAGAAATAGTTTTCCGCAAGGGCAAAGTTTTCCTGCATGAGCGTTTTAAGCGTTTCTTCGTCAAAAAACAGCACCTCGCAGGGGGTAAGCGCATCGACCTCGGTAACAGCATGCGCATCCGCCAGGAACAGGCTCGCCGCGCCCAACAGGGCCCCCGGGGTGAGCACGCTCATCAGCACGCGCCCGGTTCCGGCGGGCTTGTAAACCTCCGCTTTGCCCGAAACAAGCACGCCGAGCCGGCGTTTTGCATCCCCGGAAAGGAACACGGGCGTTCCTGCGGCAAAGCATTCCGCATAGCCGCGCGCGGCGGCGTCTTTCACAAATGCCGCCGGGAGCCCCCGGAACAGCGGTGTTGCCATCGCTGCCTGCAGGTAATCCTCCCGATGCGTCCGTTCCATCGCTTCCTCCGTTTGTCTTATTTAAGACATTTATAGTATACCATATTGCTAGGAAATGTCAATATGAATTTGTCTCAAAAAAGACAGATTATTTTCCGATCCTGATATGCCTCCCCCTGTAATGCATGTTTTTCTGCCGGTCCTCTCTTGACATGCATCGGCCATCTATGTATAATTCAATACATAGATCATCAAGGTATAGGAGGTTCCCATGCAGATTGACAAAAGCCTGATGGCCGGCAGCACAACGCTGCTCGTGTTGTCCCTTCTCTCGGATGGGGAAAAATACGGGTATCAAATGATCGCGGAACTTGCGCGCCGTTCGGATGGCACGTTTCAGCTTCGGGAGGGCACGCTTTACCCCATCCTGCATGCGCTCGAAAAAGACGGCCGCGTAAAGAGTTTTCGTCGCGAGGCGGAAAACGGGCGCGAACGGAAGTATTACCGCATCACACCCGCAGGGCTGGAGCTGTTGCAGGACAAAACGGAGGAATGGCGCTTTTTTTCCGAAAAGGTGAACGCTGTCGTGCAGGGCTGCGCACCCGCGGGGGCATAAGGCAATGAGAAACGACAGGCTTGCCTTCCAAAGCTGGTGCAGCCGCGCAACCGCGCACATCCGCTTCAAGGCGGACCGGCCTGCTGTGGAGCAGGAGCTGCTGGAGCATATGGAGGATCATTTCAACGCGCTGCTGCAAGAGGGGCTGACCTTGCAGGAGGCGGAGCGGCAGACGCTTTGCGCCATGGGGGATGCGGACGAAACGGGCGCGGCGCTTGCAAAGGTACATAAGCCTTATCTCGGGTGGCTGTATCTGGCCGCAAAGTGGCTCGTTGCGCTTTCGGCGGTTCTTCTGTTCATGGTTTCCTGCAGCACGGGGCTGGATTTTTCAGGTTATGGCTTCTCCGAACCCTTTCAAGGGCTCTCCACGGAATCTGACGAAACTTACCGCCGCGAAGTCACCTATCTTTACCCCGACTGCACGGACGAATGCAACGGTTATACGTTCTCTCTCCCGGTTGTAACGCATCGCCGCGGAACATGGACCGAAAAGCAGGAGGGGATGCCGCAAACATATGAAGCCGTTTATTTCGTGCTGGAAGCCGCGCATCCGCTGCCGTGGGCGGGAACTCCGGAGGGCTTGCGGACCTCCATCTATGCTGTGGACAGCGAGGGCAACCTTTACCCGAACCGCTCTCAAAAGGTTTCGCACAGCGACTATGAGGAGCGCGAGGTTTGCGGCAACCCGGACGGGCGGACGCTGCTGCGCTACCGCTTCGAGATGTGGATCAGCACGCTTGATCCTGATGCGGAATGGGTGGAACTGCGCTACGAGCGCATGGGTTGTTCGTTCGCCCTGCGCATTGACTTAACGGAAGGAGGGGATGCCGCATGAAACGCATCCATGTTAAACCGAAGCCACTCCCGCGCATCGTCCGCATCGCGTTGTGCGTCCTTGCTGCGGCAGTGCTGCTTTTTGCCGTCTACGCCGTGTCGGGCTACCCCGCTTGCTCCCCGGAACAGGCTTTGCGCCGGGCGGAACGGCGCGCGCTTATTTCCATGCGCGGGGAGGTGCTTGCCTCCGAACCGCAGATGCTTTACAACGGCAACGCCACACGCCTGCTCGCTGTAGAATACGGCGACGTCGCGGCCGGTTTTTACGGCGTTTCGCAAAACGGCCCGCTGCGGTTGGGCTGGGGCGCGGAAAGCGGCAGCGGCGATTCCCTGTACCTATTCCCCAAGTCCGCCGATGGTGTGACCGTCGCTGCCTGCCCCGGTTATCCGCGTTATATGGGGTTTCAGGAGGAAACGCTCATCATCGCCGCGTTCGACGATGTTCCGGAAGCCGTGCGTGCCGAACTTTCCTTCACGCTTGCGCCCAACGCTTCGCTCGGCTATCCGGATGCCGCGCCCGTTTCTTATGCGCTTTCGGCAGAACGGGAGCAGGAAGGGGTGTTCCTCTTTTCGCTTGCCACGCCGGAGGAAGCCGACAAACAGTCTTCCGCGAACTATCTCCTTGAACGCCTTGCCGAATGTGTTGACCCATGGTCGGCCCAACTCATCCCCGGCACGTTCGCCGACGGCGCCCCACCCGTTGCAACGGTTGTGTTTTACGATGCATCGGGCAATGCGGTCGCAACCATTGAAACTGCTTTTGCACGGGCGTTGGTGTAGGCGTGAAATATCCTTAACACGGATTTGCCTTTCCGGGCGTTTCTGATCTTGCGGAGGGCTTGCGCCGTGACCGCCAGGTCTGCTACACTAAGGAAAAGGAGAGATCTGCATGGAACGGATAAGCATTGAAACTGAGCGCCTGCACATCGGTGAATGGATGCCTGAATTGGCAGAGACGCTTTGCCGTCTTTCGCAGAATGAGGACAACCGACTTTTCCTGCCCGATGAGGTGTTTGAAACAGTTGAAGCAGCACAAACTGCCATCTCGGAATGGATATCCAACCGTCGCGCCGGTACGGGAATGCAATCCTGCCCGGTATTCCAAAAAGGCGGCCCCTGCATCGGCCATGTAGCGTTATGCCCGCTCGAAGATTGGGACGAGGAAGCCTGGGAGATTGAATATCATGTTGCCGAAAAATTTCGCGGACATAACTATGCCACCGAGGCTGTGCGAGCTTTTTTGTCAACAATCACGGCTCAATTATCTGTAAAGCAGTTGCGCGGCATCTGCCCGGAGGACAACCATGCCTCCCGCAGGGTGTTGGAGCAATGCGGATTTGAAAAATATCGTGAAAGCGCTTTGCTGTATTACGGCCGGCCTGCCACCGTCGTGTTTTACCGGTACGACTTCAAAAAGCGGATCTGGTTTGCAGCGAAATAAAAGAGGGGGTTAAGGCAATACCCGATAAAGAACATGATTGGATATGACAAAAGGAGTGCGGCTCGGCGAGCCGCACTCCTTTTCACGTCCCAGCGAGTACGCCATTTGTGCTATCAAATGGCTCTTGTTAGGGAAGGCCCCAATGCCTTTGCCTTTCCGTGCTTTTGTAGTATAATCCGTGAGTAGAACAGTTTAATAAGCGGGCATGCGAAGAGAAGGTGGAAGTATGAAACTCATGTATGTAGAATTAAAAAGCGGCTATAACGATGACGGCCCTGCTTGGATTGGCTGGGTGAGGGAGTCGAAGACAGGGAGAACGCTATACTTTAATGGCCATGCGTTTCAGCACGTCAAAGGATACGCAGGAAACTATGTCGATGTGGAAACAGATGAGGTATACTGGATCTCCGGTCCCAAAAAAGATGGGAGCGACCGCCACTGGGCAGGGCATGGGCCAATCGTGGTTGCCCAATCGGCCGTTGAGGAGTATTTGTGTTACATAGGCGCAACCAGCCTTAACCCGCATCGCTATGTTGTTGAGGATATAAACGACGACTTTCCTGTTGAACGCATCAACCAGCTGATGAACGAATGAGGAAAGGGAGATAGCAAACCCAACCGGGGCCGTCAAGGTTAAAGTGAATGGCGCTTTCAGCGCCAACCTTGACGGCTTTACCGGGGTTTGCTTTTTGGGAAATAAAGAGGAGCAAGCACAAACTGTGCTTGTTCCTCTCTTTTCATTTTGGATATAGTTCGACAAAATGCGTCCCATAATAGGGCATATTTGCCTCAATAAAAAACTTCTTTATCGGGGTCTCCGCCACGCCCCTCTTTTATTTCGCTCTTTTTGCTTATTTCGCGCTCCTGTCCACATAATGTGTGTGGAGCAGCTCGTGGCTCTTGTGCCCGCAGGGTTCGCCGAGGAATTCCTCGTAGATCTTCTTGATGGCCGGGTTCTCATGGGATTTGCGGATAGTCATCGCCTCATCCTCATCGTAGGTTGCCGCGGCACGCGCAGCCTTTGGGTCGATGAAATACCGCGTCCGCGCATCAACGATCGGCTGACCGCCGCCCGTTACACAGCCGCCCGGGCAACCCATGATTTCAATGAAATGGTAGGTCTTTTCTCCCGCTTTAATGGCGTCGAGCAGCTTCGCGGCGTTGGCTGTGCCGTGTGCTACAGCAACCTTGACATCCATCCCGGCAACGGATACGGTAGCTTCTTTGATGCCTGTGAGGCCGCGTACGTCCTGATATTCGATCTCCTTGAGATCCTGCTTGGTGAGGATGTCCGCCACAGTACGAAGCGCCGCTTCCATCACGCCTCCCGTTACGCCGAAGATCACCGCAGCGCCCGTAGATTCGCCAAGCACATCGTCGAATTCCTCATCCGGCAGATGCACAAAGTCGATGCCTGCCTGACGGATCATGCGTGCAAGCTCGCGCGTCGTAAGGTTCGCATCCACATCGCGGTAACCGTCGCGGCCCATTTCGGGGCGCTGAATTTCAAACTTTTTCGCGGTGCAGGGCATGACGGAAACAACGAAAATGTCCCGCGGGTCGAGGTCGTTCTTTTCCGCGAAATATGTTTTTGTAACCGCGCCCTGCATTTGGTTCGGGCTCTTGCAGGTGGAAAGGTTCGGAATAAATTCCGGGTAGAAATGTTCGCAGAACTTGATCCAACCGGGGCTGCAGGAGGTGATCATCGGCAGCACACCGCCATTTTGGATGCGCTGCAAAAGCTCCGTGCCTTCCTCCATGATGGTAAGGTCGGCAGCGAAATCCACGTCAAACACCCGATCCGCCCCCAGGCGGCGCATGGCGGCCGCAAGCTTGCCCGTGCAGCGGGTGCCGATGGGCATGCCGAATTCCTCACCGATGGCAACGCGCACTGCGGGCGCAGGCTGGAAGACGACAAACTTCTTCGGGTCGTTAAGCGCAGCCCAAACCTCCTTGGTCGCGTCCTTTTCGGTCAAGGCACCGGTCGGACAGGCCGCGATACACTGTCCGCAGTTGATGCATGCCACCTCGCCAAGGCTCTTGCCGAATTCAGAACCGATTTCGCTCTTAAAGCCGCGGTTCTGCACGCCGATTGCGCATACGCCCTGCGTCTTAGCGCAAGCGGCCACACAGCGGCGGCAGAGGATGCATTTATTGTTATCCCGCACTACGCTTGGGGACAATTCGTCAATGGTCTTTACGATGTGCGTACCCTGGAATTCAATGTCGGTCACGTTCATCTCATTCGCAAGCGCCTGCAGTTCGCAGGTCTGGTTGCGTTTGCAGGTGAGGCAGCTTCTGTCATGGTCGGAAAGGATCAGCTCCAGCACGGCACGGCGCGCTTCGAGCACCTTCGGGGAAGCGGTCTTGATTTCAAGCCCTTCGGATACGGGCAACACGCAGGAAGCCTGCAATTTTCCGGATTTGGCATCTTCGACAAGGCACATCCGGCACGCACCGATGTTGTTGATGTCCTTGAGGTTGCACAGCGTCGGAATCTTGATGCCCTCTTTAAGAGATGCTTCAAGCACCGTCATGCCGGCTTCGGCCCGAACCGTTCTTCCGTCGATTTTGAGAGTTACCATCTTTCAAAACCCTTTCTTGATATGATTTCCGGCTCCCGCCGGAGAAAAGCATTGCATGAGATTCCATAGATTGATATATTGAAACAGTATAAATCGTATCATATCCAAGCGCTATTTGTCAAACGCTTATCAATGGAAATGCATGCAATAAAAAAGGCTTCGGGAATCCGAAGCCTTTCGTTTTAAGGGAAAGCAGAGTTTATTCGACGATGCTGGAGACGACGCCGGAAGCAACCGTGCGGCCGCCT
>OLGD01000805.1_pt1 | contig 56398 bp, 50 predicted proteins | sample 1605311 | NCBI WGS metagenome assembly OLGD01 (sample SAMEA3888917, study PRJEB22519) | human gut metagenome | biome: human gut; feature: human-associated habitat; material: faeces | place: Denmark | collected 2010
TTTGAGGATGCAGAAATCTAATAGGCTGAATGTTACAAGCCGTTCACGGGTGGTCATCCACCTATGAACGGTTTGTAAAATCTCAAAAATTTTTTAGTTCCTACTTGACACAAGAAGATCAGTCCCGTTTCGGCAGAGACTATATCGACGTCGGAAAATACAAGGAAAAGATTTTCCCAAAACTCGGTGTCCGGTTTATTACAATAAACGAGGGCTATGATTCGTTGTCGGCAACATCTTCTGATGACCTTGCCTTTACGATCAACAGCTTCGTTTATGATTTTTATATCCGGGATATATCCACCAAGATCCGTACAAATCTTACGGCGAAAAAGCAAAACGGAGAATATGCCGGAGCATTTGTGGCTTACGGATATGTCAAAGACAGCAATGATAAGAGTAAGCTGGTTGTTGATCAATTTGCCGCAGATGTTGTAAGGGACATATTCCGTTGGAAAATTGAAGGGCTGAGCCCGCAGAATATTGCAATGCGTCTGAACGAACTCGGTATTCCCTCGCCGGCAGAGTATAAGAGGTTGAGCGGAAGCAAATACAAAACGAGCTTTCAGACATCTTCAAAAGCCATATGGAGCCATGTTTCCGTAAGGCGTATTCTGAAGAACGAAATTTATCTCGGTATTATGATTCAAGGCAAACGGACTACACCGAATTATAAGACCAAAACAGTGGTTACAAAAGTGGAAAGTGAGTGGCTTCGCGCGGAAGGTACACATGAGGCTATTATTTCCGTGCGTGATTTTGAGCTTGTTCAGGAGCTTTTGAAGGATGACACACATTGCCGTGCGGGAGATGTAACAGTACCGGTATATGCCGGCCGCATTTATTGCGGCGACTGCGGCGCTGCGGCTGTCAGAAAGACGGTGTTTTACGCAGGCAAACGCTATGTGTATTACGTCTGCAATGCCAATAAGCACGATAAAACAGTGTGCAGCAGGCATTCCATAAGAGAAGATGTTTTGAACCAGGTAATTTATCAGACAGTACGGCATCAGATCGACCTGCTGCTGGATGTGGATAAGGCACTAAGTCAATTTGAGAATCTGTCGTGGGAAAAGCACAAGCTGAAGCAGCTTGACGCAGGCATCGAAATACAGGAAGAAGCCGTTCGGAAAAACAACACACTTCGCCTCGGAATCTATGAGGATCTGCGGGAAGGCTTGCTGGACAGGGCCGAATATGAGTCTCTGAAAATAGAGCTTGCAGAAAGAATCGACGAAGCAACTGCCGCCATCGAAAAACTGAACAAAGAGAAACGGGAGATTCTCGACGGCGTTTCAAAGCAGCAGTCCTGGGTTGAACAGTTCCGACAGTACGAAAATGTGACCGAGCTAACGCGACCGATGGTTATTCATCTGATAGAGCGCATCAATATTTTCGAGGACTCCAATATTGAGATCGTGTTCCGCCATCGGAATCAGATTGAAGAAATATTGCAGTTTATCTCGGAGAAAACCGCAGACAAGAAATTATTGGCTATGCCGATAAGGGAGGTGGGATAGTGGCCAGAGCATCACGGAAAAACGGCATTTCCGAAGATTTGCCGAAAAGCCAGAAGCAGACGGTGTTTCGTACCGCACTTTATGTCCGTCTGTCTGTCGAGGACAACGGCAAGGCCGATGCGGATTCGATTGAAAATCAGGAACTGCTTCTGAGAAACTATCTTGCCGGGCGGCCATATCTCGAACTGAAAGAGGTATATGCCGACAACGGCTACACAGGTACAGATTTTGAGCGTCCTGCATTTAATCGAATGATCGAGGATGTGCGGAAAGGGCGAATCGATTGCATTCTTGTGAAGGACTTTTCCCGCCTTGGCAGAAACTATGTGGAGACCGGAGAATATCTGGAACGCATCTTTCCGTTCCTCGGCATTCGCTTTATTTCCGTCAGCGATGATTATGACAGCAGCTCCGCCAACGCCGGTGAAAAACTCGCCGCCACTCTTAAAAATCTGATCAATGATATGTACGCAAAGGACATATCCAAAAAGATCTGCTCGACAATGAAGAATAAGCGGCTACGCGGTGATTACATCGGCAATTATGCTCCATACGGCTATCTGAAGGATGAAAATAATCGGAGCCGATTGGTAATTGATCATGAGATCGCTCCAATCGTAGTCGAGATCTTTGAACTCCGGGCTAAAGGGACTGGATTTGATACCATATGCCGTATACTCAACGAAAAAGGCTATCCCTCCCCGGGTCGGCTGCGTTATGAGCGCGGCATTATAACAAATAATAATAAAAAAGGGAGTGAACTGCCCTGGAATCCCCATGTTCTGAAAGACCTGCTTGCCAATGTGGTCTACATCGGAAATTTGGCGCAAGGACGCAGCACGCAGTGCCTGTATAAGGGCGAAAAATACCACTTGACAAAAGAGGCGGACTGGGATGTGGTTGAAGGGACACACGAGCCGATTATCAGCATGGAGCTGTGGAATACGGTGCAGGAGATCAACAAAAAGGTCTCAAGCAATGCGACGAAATCCTTCGGACGCTATGCGCATCTGCCCAAGCGTCCAAATCCATACGGCTCGGTTTTGAGATGTGCCGACTGCGGACGTGTTATGAAATATGTTCGCAGTTATTCCCGCCCGAAAAAGGACGGCGCGGTCAAAGACTACTACAATTATAAATGCCCGACAAACATCGAGCTTGGAGACACGGCATGCCCCAAAAAGAACATCCGCGCCGATGACCTTGATAAAATCGTGTTGAGCGTTATTCGAAAGCAGATGGACCTGTTCCTTGATACGCAAAAAACGCTGCTCGGCTTGATTGCTTTGGAGAAAGAAAAAGCAAAGCACAGTGTGCCGATAAATCGTGTCAGGGAACTGCAGGATAAACTTGACCAAAAGAAAAAGCTGTTTTCCCGGTTGTATATCGACTTCAAGGACGGCATACTGACGCAGCAGGAATATTTGCTTGCCAGAGATGTCTATCAAAAGGAAATCGCCGCATATGAAAGCGAATTGCAGGAGCTTCAGGCAATCAAAACAAAAACCAAGGTGACTGAAACAGGCGCCCGAAAATGGAATCGGCTCATTTCACGTTATTATAAAGCAGAAACGGTGACCAAAGAAATGGTTGAAGCAATGATCGATGAGATCAGATTTCACGCCGACGGCTCTTTGGATATCCGGTTCAAATATATGCCTGAGTTTGAGGAAATGTTCAGGGAGTGCGAGCGAATCAGAAAGGAGGTTGCCTGAATGCAAAAAAATCATATTGCCGTGTATCTCAGGCTGTCGCTTGAGGACACCGGTGCGAACGATGAAAGCAACAGTATCACGGCTCAGCGAGGTATCATCGCTCAGTTCATTCAAGAGCAGCCTGAGCTTGCTTCTATGAAGACGGTCGAGTTCGTCGATGACGGATATTCCGGGACGAATTTCGACCGTCCCGGTTTTAAGCGCATGATGGCGATGGTGCGCTCCGGTGATGTTTCCTGCATCATTGTGAAAGACCTTTCCAGGTTTGCGCGAAATTATATTGAAGCCGGCGATTACCTTGAGCACATCTTTCCGTACCTCGGCATCCGGTTTATTGCGGTCAATAACCATTACGACAGTAGTAAGTTTATCGGGACAACCGGCGGCATTGATGTTGCCTTCCGGAACTTTATGTATGAGATGTACAGCGTTGATATCTCAAAAAAGGTAAAAGCATCACAGCATATGCTGATGAGAAGCGGCAGGTATGTCAGTCATTGCCCGTATGGATACACAAAGATCAAAGGGCAAAAGCACCACATGGTGCCGGATCCCAAAACTGCGCCGGTTGTGCGAGATATTTTCCTGTGGGCTATTGAGGGAAAGAAATCCACGGAAATTGCCCGTATCCTTAACGAAAAGCATATTCCGACGCCGATGGAACACAAAAATCTGTCACGGCAGAGTATGGACAACAACGCTATGTGGAGCCATTATGCGGTGCTCCGGATCATACGGGATTATAAGTATACAGGAGCTATGGTGTCCTTCAAATGCGGGAATGAAACCATTCGGGCCAAAGTGCAAAAAAAGTATTCTCCGGAGGATTATGTGATAAACGAGGGTATGCACGAACCCATCGTAACACATGATGAATATTACGCGGCGAATGATACTCTGCGGAAGGTGAAAAAGTATGATGTTGTCAGAACAGATCGCCGTGACCGTGTTTACTATTGTGGGCACTGCGGCCGCAGGCTTCGTAAAACCTTTGGCTCGGACGAATATTATTCCTGTGTTACGCCGTTATATATAAGAAACGCTCCGTGTGCAGGCATTCATTGGAGCCGGACAAATATAGAGGATGTTGTCTTTACCACATACAAACGGCAGCTGCAAATCGTCAGCGAAGAATATCGCAGGACAGTAAATGAAAAGCAGCCGGATAAGCTTGCCCCTCTTCGGGCGCAGCAAAAATCCCTCCGCATTCAGCTCGGAGGGATCGGCGGTAAGGTTGCATCACTGTATGAGCAATTCCGTTCCAATGAAATATCCCGGAATGCTTTTCTCGAAAAGAAAGGCGCTCTTTCAGAGGATAGGGACAGACTCCAGACGGAGTTATCACGAATCGAGGATGAAATCGAAAGCCTGCTGCAAAAGCAGGAAGAAAGCAATACGGCAATGAATGCGATGAAAAATATCGCTGCTGCAGCAGATGAGCCGGACGATATACTCCGGAAAAGAATGTACGACGATATAGACCGTGTCATTGTTTTTGACAACGAAAATCTGAAAATTGAATGGAAGTTTGATGTTGCCTTTCAGCTTTCATGACCATGTAAAAGCCGGCTTTAATACCCGAGAAGGCAACAACCGCCTAGAAAGAGGTTGTTTCTGAGTCCAATCCGAAGCAATCATCGGGTAAGAAGCTATATAGCTAAGCAAAGCTGTCGACGATTCTTTGAATTTTATCGAGAAATATATCTATAAAAATATTGACATTTTTGCTTCAACGGTGTATAATGATAGTGAACTCAAGGAATGATAGTTTTGAAAGGAGAGTTTTCAATGAGTCAGATGTCTGTTGTAAATTTGATGAACGCTATGGTTCCTATTACACGATTTAATAAAGGCGAAGCCGCAAAAATATTCGATGAAGTGGAAACAACCGGCACGAAGATTGTTGTTAAAAATAATCGCCCTGCTTGTGTCCTTGTTTCTCCGAGTCAATATGAAACTCTAATGGAAATGCTGTCGGATTATGCATTGTATGCTGAAGCTGAAAAGCGTATGGCTGAAAATAAAGACGCTGAGAATCTCTCTAATGAGGAAATGATGAAAGAGCTTGGTCTTACCGATGCTGATCTGGCAGATGTAGAAGTTGATATTGAATAGGAGCCTTTGAGATGGAATGGAAAATAGAATACATCAAGGAGGCTCAACGGGATTTGAAACGGCTTGATCCGTATAATCGCAAGATCATTTTGAAAGCGATTGAAAAAACAGCCGAGCGTCCGTTACCGCCACCTGATGGAATCGGTAAGCCTCTGGGAAACCATGCAACATCAAAATTGAGTGGCTTTTATAAAATCAAACTGCGAAATCTCGGGTATCGAGTTGTATATTCTCTTGTACGAGATAAGGAGACAATGAAAATCATTGTGATTTCGGTTCGGGATGATGAGGCGGTTTATAAAGAGGCTGAACGCAGAATACAGGAATTACTTTAATAATAATCCCAAAAATTAATGGAAGCTTGATGTTGCCTTTCAGCTTTCGTGACCAGCTGTTTTTGTGTTATAATAACGCAAGGGTTGATTTTCTCGAAAGTCCGGAAACCCTTGATATATAAGGGTTTTTAAAAATTTTTGGATTCCACTTGACACAAGCAGACGACCTCGGCCGTGTAGTCATCCCCAAAGAAATAAGAAGAACCATGAGGATACGCGAGGGCGACCCCCTCGAAATCTTCACCGACCGCGAAGGCGAGGTCATTTTCAAGAAATACTCCCCGATAGGGGAGCTCGGTGATTTTGCGCTCCAGTATGCCGAGGCGCTGAACCGCGTCTGCGGGCTGAGCATCGCGGTATGCGACAGGGACGCGGTGATTGCCGTTTCGGGACTTCCGAAGAAGGGCTTTTCCGAAAGGCGGATATCCGACGACGTCGGAAAGCTGACCGACGGCAGAAGCGTGTACCAATACAGCGAGGGCGGGGAAAAGCTGTCTGTCACCGCCGACTCGGAGGGATGCTATGTCAGCTGTGCCGCGCCGATTATCGCGGAGGGCGATGTTGCCGGATGCGTCATATCGGTGTCGTGCGGTGAACCTGCTCCGACAGGCGCCGACACGGAGCTTAAACTGGTGCAGACTGCGGCTGTCTTTCTCGGAAAACAGCTTGAGAGCTGATAATCCGGGAAAAAGCCGGACGGTGATTGACATCGGCGGCGTAATGTGCTATAATATACCTGCGACCGGGAGGTGCATTCGCGCAGCATCACGCCGTAAGGTATTGCTGTGAGGAAAGTCCGGGCTCCGCAGAGCAGGGTAACGGATAACGTCCGCCGAAGGCGACTTCAGGGAAAGTGCAACAGAAATAAACCGCATGATTCGTCATGTAAGGATGGAAAGGCGAGGTAAGAGCTCACCGGCATTCTGGTAACAGCGTGCAAATGTAAACCCTACCCGGAGCAACTCCCCATGGGAATCCCGGAAACGGGCTGCCTGCTCGGCAGATTCCCGGGGCGGCTGGAGCCGTGCGGTAACGTACGGTCGAGACAGATGAGTGCAGGCGGCTTTGCCGCAACAGAACCCGGCTTATTATCCCGGTCGCATTTTATGTCGGATTATTCCCGAAAAACTGTCCCGTTTCCTGCGGGGCGGTTTTTTGCCGGGAAGGCAGTGCCCTCTTGATTTTCCGACGTTTTTCTGATATCATACCGTATAAGAAATTTGTTTATCCGACAGAGGAGGATATAAAAATGAGTACTGACCTGCAGACGCTTATCGGGAAAGGACAGTTCAGCTGCCGGTGCGGAAAGTGCCACAGTGCGGGATTTTCGCGCGTCATGATCGGAAGCGGTGTTACCGCAGGAGTTCCCGATGTGCTTGAATCTTACGGAACCGGAAAGGTGTTTATCCTTGCCGACAGAAACACATACAGGGCGGCGGGAGAGCGCGTCACCGCGGAGCTTGATAAAGCCGGGATCGCCCACACCGTGTTTCTTCTGCCCGGAGAGGGAAGAGCAGAGCCGGATGAGCGCGCCGTCGGCTCGGCTGTCATGCACTTTGACCCCTCCTGCGACACCGTCCTCGGCATAGGCTCCGGTGTCATAAACGACATCGGAAAGATAATATCCTCTCTGACCGGCAGACAGTATGTCATATACGGCACCGCCCCCTCAATGGACGGCTACGCGTCGGGAACCTCGTCGGTGATACGCGACGGGCTGAAGCTCTCGCTGACGACCCGCGTGGCGGATACCGTCATAGGCGACACCGACGTCCTTGCCGCGGCTCCGATGAGAATGATCCTTTCCGGGCTCGGAGATATGATCGCAAAATACATAAGCATTGCCGAGTGGAAGATATCGAACATAATCAACGGTGAATATTACTGCGATACCGTAGCCTCTCTCGTGACCGACGGGCTGAACGAGTGTATGGAAAACCTTGACAGAATCCCCTCGCGCGACAAAAGCTCAATCGCCGCCGTCATGAACGGAATGGTCCTCTCGGGAATCGCCGCAAATTATGCCGGAGTTACCCGTCCGGTCTCGGGAATGGAGCATTACCTTTCGCATATCTGCGATATGAGAGCCGCAGAGTTCGGCACACATTCCGATCTCCACGGCATCCAGTGCGGAGCGGCAACTATCGAATGTCTGAAAATATACGAAAAACTTCGCTCTGTTACCCCGGACCGCGAAAAAGCACTTGAGTATGCCGCGGCGTTCTCGTATGACAGCTGGAAGGAAAAGCTCCGCCGCTGGCTCGGAAACGGTGCAGAAGCAATGATAGCAAACGAGGCGCACGAGCATAAATACGACAAAACAAAGCACCGCGAACGCCTTGACAGAATAATCGGCAGCTGGGACAGTATTCAGAGTGTCATCCGTCAGCTCCCCCTCCCGTCAGAGATTGTTCCGGGGCTGCAGAAAATCGGACTGCCGACCTCATTTGCGGAAATCGGCTTCACCGAGGAGGAAACAAAAAACGCCGTGCTTTTCAGCAGGGACGTAAGGGACAAATATGTCGGCTCAAGACTGATGTGGGATCTCGGAATTACCGACGAGATCGTCGGCTGAACAGAATAATAATTACATTAAAACTCCGATGAGAAGTTAACTCACCGGAGTTTTCGTTAATATCCGGTCTTCTTTCATACCGTCATCCCGCCATGACCGACGAGACCTTCCAGCCGCCGCTTTCCGCCTTCTCAATCTGCGAACCGCAGTAAGCGCAGATGTTTCCGACACTGTCCTTAAGCGGCGCACCGCAGTGGGGACAGTTTATATTCCGTTCAAGCGTGTTTTCGTAAAGAACAATATATTTCCTGTTTCCTGACCCGCGCGATGCGGCGGAAACCTCGATAACCACCGTGCTTTTGCCGGAGGAACGGGTGTAGTCGGAAATGACCGCATTCCCGACGGTCATTGTATCGTCGGCGTATTTCATCCTGACCGCTTCCTTTGCACATCCAAGTGCGACCGTCGGGCTGAAATCCGGAAAATCCGCGGTTATCTGCGGAATAAGTACACCTCCGCGGTTGTTCAGCATAAGGGACTGAAACCCTCCGGAAATTGAGTCCATCGCCTGACTGATCGTCCGGTCAACCGCGCCGGTCATACGGTGCGACGACGAAATCCCCTTCACGATCGTAACGATAACGACCGTGAAAACCGATATGAAAACAACAACAAACAGTATCGGAACTATCGCAAACAGTACATCCGTTATTTCCATCAAAACAATTCTCCTTTCAGCCCTCGCTGATATCAGTGAATTTCCATTCCCCTCCGAGGGGATTTACAAGCAGCGAGTCGCAGTACCGGCATATCCTTGCCGAGCTGTCCGATACCGGTGCCCCGCAGTTGGGGCAGTTGGCGGTAAGCACCGTGCCGTTTTTGCCCACAAGATACGAATAAAGCAGAACATACCGTTTCTGAAGCAGCATTCCGCCCTCACGGTACTGAAGCGCCGCCTGAAGCACGACGGTCTTTTCATAAAGAGCCTTTTTGTACCCGGAAATGACAGTGTTATGTATCTTAAGCGAGTCCTTTTCGGAGAGCTTTTCTTCAAGCGCCCGTTTTGCCTCCGTGTAAACCGCGGTGGGATCAAAGTCGGGAAAATCGCTCCGTATCTGTGACAGATATATCGATTCGCACCCGTTCAGCGAGCGCGGACGGTCGTCAAACTGCTGAAAGCCGCCGTTTGACAGAGTGTAAGCGGCAGTCCGTATAAGCCGGTTTGCGTTCAGCTTTTTTACCGCGACCGCTATTACAATTGCCGGTGCTGCGATGATAATTGCCAGAACCGCAAGAAAAATAATCGTTCCCGTGTTCATCTTCTCTCCTCAGATCATCTTCTGACCGTTGATTATCAGCGCAAAGCGTATGCCGAGCTTTTCGGCAGCCTTCCGGCAGAGTATCATGCGGTTGAGAAATATCTCGAAATAGTCCATGACCGGACAGAACCCGGTGTCTATATCAATGTCAAGCACAATCTCCTCCCGCGAAACGGTCACGTCGGAGCGTTTGACTGAGTAGTTCACACGGTCATGGATGTCAAACCGCGGCAGGTCTGTGTTTCTGACGCGGTTGCACCTGACGTCGGTCTTGTCGGCAAGGATAAGCGCGGCGGCGACAGGGTTGACCGGGAATGCCGTTGATTCGTCGTGATTTCCGATTGCCGTGATGATCGTCGCTATCTCATCCGGCTCGGCATCCATCCTGTCAAGCAGACGGAACGCCATTATGGCGCCGCTCTGCGCATGATCAACGCGGTTTATAACGTTCCCGATGTCGTGCAGATATCCCGCAATTTCGGCAAGCTCCGCGTCCCTTTCCGGATATCCGAGGGTCAGAAGTATTTTCTTTGCCGTCTGCGAGACCTTTGTGACGTGCGGAAAGCTGTGCTCGGTATACCCGAGGGCAATAAGCGACTCATCCGCCTTTTTTATATAGCTTTTTATCGATTCGTTTGCCTTTACCTGTTCAATCGTGATCCTCATTACGCTGCAGTGCCTTCCTGTCTGTGTGTCGTATATATAATACCACAAAATCGCGCCGGGGTCAACGGCTTTTGAACCCACGGGGCAATATTACCGCAAAATTTCCGTAAAGATTGACTTTTCGGCTCCGATGAAGTATAATAGTATGTAGTTATAGAAAAAAACAGACCCGGAGAAAAGTATGTCAGGTTTCGGATATATCATGCGCTGTATAAAGAGCATGAATTTCAAAAATTTGTTTGCAACGGTGAACGAAATACACGGAATAACCGGAAAGAACCGCCCGTTTCTTTTCTGTGATGTCGTCTGGTGCGGACTCCGCTACGGCGCAGGCTACCGCGATTACCGCCTGAACGAGTGGTGGACGCTCAACGGAAAGCAGAGAAAAACCTATGTCACCCGCGGGATAAACAATTCCATAATCAAAAAGTGCAACGATCCCGCATACTATCACCTGCTGAACAACAAAATCGATTTCAACCGCCTGTTCGGAGAATATCTCGGCAGAAGGTGGATATACCTGAAGGAAGCCACGGAAAGCGACTTCGAAAAATTCATGTCCGGCCTTGAAACCGTCGTTGCAAAGCCGACCGACGAGGCGTGCGGGCGCGGAGTCGAGAAGATAAACAGATCCGATTATGAATCGGTCGGCGCTATGTATAAGCACCTGACGGAGACGGGACGCTTCCTTGTAGAGGAGTGCATTGTCCAGCACCCAGTGATATCCGGGATATATCCGTATTCGGTCAATACGCTGCGGATCGTCTCGCTGACCTCCGACGACGGCACTCCGAATATACTTTACGCCTTTATCCGTATCGGAAACGGCGGCAGGGTCGTCGATAACATAAATGCCGGCGGAATGGCGGCTCCCATCGACCTCGATACCGGAGTCATAAACAACGTTGCCTTCGATAAGGACAGCAGATATTACGACACACACCCCCAGACCGGAAGCCCCATTGTCGGCGTGAAGATCCCGATGTGGGACGAGGCAAAGGAGCTTGTTCTGAAAGCCGCGAAAATGATCCCACAGCTCCGCTATGTCGGCTGGGATGTCGCAATAACTCTCGATAAACCGGTGTTTGTCGAGGGAAATCAGCATCCCGGGCACGATATCCTTCAGATGCCGCCCCATGTCCCGGACAAGATCGGAATGCTTCCGAGAATAAAACAGTTTATCGATATATGACCCGGAGCCGGATAAATGCTCAAAGGAGAAAAAAATGAAGCTTACAACCCAGACCGACCGCATAGCAGCCACACTCGGCGACAGAACCGCAATACGCATTATAAAGGAAGCCGGGTACGATTCCCTCGACTGCACGCTTTACAATATGCAGAACGATGCAAGCCCCTTCTGCGGAGACGGCTACCGCGAATACACAGAAGACCTGAAAAGGTACGCCGATTCCCTCGGAATAGGCTTCGATCAGGGTCATGCCCCCTTCCCGGTCTGCGACGCACATAACCCCGGATATACCGAAAAAATCGCCCCGCGCGTCATCCGTTCGATAGAGATATCCGGTATCCTCGGCGTGAAATATCTGGTAGTCCACCCGACAGCACCGACCCAGATGCCCGACGGCGCCGACCTGCGTGAATTCAACCTGTCATATTACCGCTCGCTCCTGCCTTACGCAAAGGAGTACGGGGTTACAATATGCCTTGAAAATATGTGGGGTTGGGACGCAAGACGCGGCTGTATAATCCCGAGCGTCTGCAGCTACGCCCGCGACCTCGCCGATTACGTCGATGCCCTCGATTCCGGATACTTCGCCGCCTGCCTTGATTTCGGCCACAGCGGCCTTGTCGGAGAGGAGACCGCCGACGCGATCCTCACCCTCGGTCACGACAGGCTGAAGGCAGTCCATGTCCATGATAACGGTTACCGCGGCGACGACCATATGCTCCCGTTCTACGGAAAAATGGACTGGGACGCGATCACCTCCGCACTCGGAAAGATAAACTATTCCGGCAGCTTAACCTTTGAAGCCGATAACTTCATCGGACGTCTCCCGCCGGACGAAGCCCTGTACCTCGCCGCCGAAAAATATATGGCAGCCGTGGGCAGATACCTAATCAAAAAAACCGGACTCTGAACCAAAGCAACCCTTCCCGAAAACAGGAAGGGCTGTTTTGCTGACCGCACAACACGCAAATCAAAAAAATCAGTTCAAAAGTTCTTGGAATTCCTAAAACCTTCTTACAAGAAGGTTTTAGGCGGGTCCGGGCAGCGCCCGCGTCACTCTTTAACCGTCCTCACAGCTTCAATGCCGTAGTATTCAAAGCACTTAACCGACTGCTCACCGATACGCTCCCCGCAGATAAGCACCGGTACCGCCGGCGGACAGGTCACACTCACCTCGGCAAGAATCTTCCCGACAGATAAACGCACGGGAGTTTTCTCCGATACAGCCATGATCGCCTCGTGAGGAGTCATGGCGGCTTCAGCGGCTTCCGGAACAGGCGGACGCGATAATATCGCCTCGCGCCGCTTAAGCGAACAGAGCGCATCCCCGACAGCGGCAAAATCGCTCTCCCGGTTCATCGGCGAGAACATCATCACAACCGTGTCCGGATCGGCAAATTCGCAATAGATCCCCCGGCTTTCAAGATACAGGGAAACCTCATGTCCCGTGTATCCGAACCCTTTCGTCATAACCGTCAGCTTCAGCGGCTCGTCCGAAACAACAGTAAACCCGTGCGCACACAGTCGGCCTTTAAGCCCGGCAACTCTCCCGGCACACCCGGCGATAAGCTCCGGAAATCCGTCAGCCATAACCGCATTCGCACGGTCAAGCGATCCGAGGATGAGATAAGACGGACTTGTCGAGGCAAAAAGCGCCATCGCGGAATCGGCACATTCACGGAACATGGAAGGCGCAGAGCGCGAAATGTGCAGATAAGCCCCCCCGGTCAGCACCGGAAGCGTCTTGTGAGCCGAATCACAGCATATGTCAGCCCCGAGATCGATCGGGTGCCGCGATACCGGCAGAAATTTCAGATACGCCCCGTGCGCATTGTCAACCGCAAGAATTACCGAATGCCGCCTGCATACTTCCGAAAGCGCCGCAATGTCGGCGACGTTCCCGGTGTAATCCGGGCTTGTTATGTAAACCGCGTCCGGATGACAGGATAATATCTCAGCCTCAAGCTTCCCGGCACTGACAGGGCAGGAAACCAGCCCCCCGACCTCCGGGCGCAGCCACGTCACATCCGCGTCAAGCAGCGCGCAGGCGGTCACAAACGTCCTGTGAGCATTCCGTGCCGCAAGTATCTTCACCCTCCGTCCCCTCGGTGCCGTGAGCGAAATAAGATAGACCATAGCTCGTATGCAGAGTGATGAGCCGCCGGTCGAATAGACCGTCCGCGCCGTCCCGAAAAGGGAAGCGGCATTTTCCTCACTCTCCCGTATCACCCCGTCGGCGTGATAAAGCACGTCAGCTCCGGTGATCTCGGTGATGTCCCGCGGGTCGCAGACCCCCTTGTGCCCCGGCATATGAAGCCTTACGGGATCCCCCGCCGCATACTTTTCGGCAAAGCAGCATATCGGTGTCGTCATGACTGCGTCAGCTTTCTTTCCGCTTCAAGCCATATCGCACACTCCATCCGTTTGCGGAAGAGCCGGCAGCCGCTTTCGTAAATCCCGTTTATCCGCCCGGTCGCATGGTATGCGTTCGCCGCGCATCCGCCGGAGCAGTACAGCTTTGCCCAGCAGTCGGCGCATTCCGGGTGCGCATAAACGTTGCAGGCGCGGAATTCGTCCTGAATCTCTTTGTTTGTGACCCCGTCCCATATGTTGCCGAGACGGAATTTTTCATCTCCGACAAACTGGTGGCAGGGATAAAGATCACCCCACGGCGTGACTGCCATGTACTCCGTCCCGGAGCCGCAGCCGGATACCCGCTTGTAAATGCAGGGACCTCCGGTCAGATCGACCATGTAGTGATAGAAGGTGAACGGCTTTCCGGCACGCTCCCTCTCAAGCATCAGCTTCGCAAGCTCCTCGTACTGTGAAAGCACGATCTCTATATCGCTTTCCGTAAGCGCGGAAGGGTCGTCCTTGGCGCATACCACCGGCTCCATGCTCAGCTCCGTGAATCCGAGATCAAGCATGGCTTTGATGTCGTTCAGAAAATCGGGATTGGCGTGCGTGAACGTCCCCCGCATATAATAATTCTTCCCGCCGCGGGCATCGACCAGCTTTCTGAACTTCGGAACAACCGTGTCCCAGCTTCCGCGTCCGGCATAATCCACCCTGAACCGGTCGTGGATCTCCTTGCGCCCGTCAAGGCTGAGAACGACGTTGCTCATTTCCCTGTTGCAGAAGTCTATGACGTTGCCGTCGATAAGCATACCGTTCGTCGTGAGGGTGAAGCGGAAGTTCTTCCCGTTCTCCTCCCCGATTGACCGCGCGTATGCGACAAGCTGTTTTACCACCCCGAAATTGAGAAGCGGCTCGCCCCCGAAAAAGTCGACCTCAAGATTTTTGCGGCTGCCGGAATTTGCAACAAGAAAATCAAGTGCCTGTTTTCCGACTTCAAGGCTCATGACCGCCCTCTCGCCGCGGAATTTACCTTGGCTTGCGAAGCAGTATGAGCAGTTGAGGTTGCAGGTGTGGGCAATATGCAGACACAAAGCCTTCACAACTCCGGAGGTCTTTTCCTTCAGCTTTCCCGCCATCGGTGCAAATGTGTCCGGCGCAAAAAGCTGCCCCGCAGCCTTAAGCTCCCCGATCTGGGAGAGACATTCGCGTATCTCGTCCTCATTGACTCCCTCTCTGTCCCCGTACCGGGAAAGAATTTCGGCAGCTATCTCATCCGCAGAGCATTTTTCATACATCCCGATAATGTCGTAAGCAATGTCGTCAACAACGTGTATCGAGCCGGAGAAAACATCAAGAACGATGTTCAGATCTCCCATTCTGTACTGGTGTATCATTTAAACAGGTCTTTCTCCGGACTGAACGGAGAGTCCTTTCGTGTATTTGCTGTGTTCCGCATAAAAAACAGGCTGCCGCGATTGTGCGCCAGCCCGTATTCCGGGAATTGTGTCAGTTCTTCCTGCCCTTTTCGTTTTCGCACTTCTGGTTTGCGATGCCGCAGCTGGTCTTGCACGCGGACTGGCAGGAGGTCTGGCATTCGCCGCATCCGCCGTTCTTTGCGCTCTCGCAGAGATTGCGGGTGTTCAGGCTTGTGATATGTTTCATTTCGAATCGTCTCCTTGAATGATAATCATAATTAGCTATTACATTATAACATCGCAGAAACAAAAAGTCAATACACCGGAGCCCGACACTCAAAAAATTTTCACGGGTTTCCGCCCTATTCCGCAAAAGCTATTGAAAAATCCGCCGCAATGTGATAAAATACAGAATACATTCATGCTGTTTACGGAAGGAACCACCCAATGCAGGAACTCTGGGATCTGTATGACATAAAACGCAACCCGCTCGGTCTGACCCATGTGAGGGGCACAAGGATGCGCCGCGGTACATACCATATCGCCGTCGGGATTTGGACGGTGAACGACAGGAACGAGATCCTCATCACCCTCCGTTCGCCCGAAAAGCACGACTGGCCTGACCTCTGGGAAAACACCGCCGGTTCTCTTCTTGCGGGAGAGACCTCAAGACAGGGCGCTGTGAGAGAGCTTTTCGAGGAGACCGGGATAAGGGCGGCGGAGGACGAGCTTTTCTTCCTCGGAACCGAGACCGGACGCTCCACGATCGGCGACTGCTATATTGTCAGAAAGAACGTCGATATAAGGGACATCGTCTTTCAGAAGGGCGAGACCTGCTGCGCAAGATGGGTCACCCTCCCCGACCTTGACGAAATGATAGAGGGCGACCTCGTTGCCCCGCCCGTCGCCGCAAGACTGGTAAAGGTACGCGGCAGATTCGAAGATTACCTCTACGGAAGGATAGGCTGATATGAAAAACATCCCCTTTTACCCCGCTGATATACTTCTCCCCCCGCAGGTGACGGAGAAATGGCCGGTCATAGCCTGTGACCAGTTCACCTCCGAGCCGGAATACTGGAAAGCAGCCGGAGAATTCGTCGGAGATTCCCCCTCAACGCTGAAGATCACCCTTCCGGAGGTCTGGCTGACATCATCCGACGTTGAGAAGAGAACGGAAGCGGTCAATTCCGAAATGAAAAAATACCTCGCCTCCGGCGTTCTGACGGAATATAAAAACGCGGTGGTCTATGTCGAACGCACCCAGCCCGACGGAAGAGTCCGCCGCGGCGTCGTCGGCGCCGTTGACCTCTCGGAGTACGACTATACCCCCGGTGCAAAAACAATGATAAGAGCCACCGAGGGAACGGTGCTTTCAAGGATCCCGCCCCGCGTGAAGATAAGAAAAGATGCTCCCCTCGAGCTTCCGCATATAATGATCCTCATCGACGACCCGGACAATACAGTAATCCCGAAAAATCCCGACGGCAGTATCCTCTACGATACCGACCTCATGGCAGGCGGAGGCCATATCAGGGGAAGCCTCGTCAGCGAATCCGGCGTGAAGAATATAATCTCAGCTCTTGAAAACCTCGCCGGCGACCGCGAGTCCCCGCTCCTCTTCGCCGTCGGAGACGGAAACCATTCCCTCGCTACCGCAAAAGCGTGCGTAAGCGAAGAATTCCCCCTTTCCCGCTTCGCCCTTGCCGAGGTAGTCAATATCCATGACCCGGCACTTGATTTTGAGCCGATTTACCGCGTGGTTTTCGGTGTCGATCCCGCAGATATCATCGCGGCTGCAAAGAGACACTTCGGTGCAGGCAACGAAAAAACGGTAAAATGCCTGTATAACGAAGGCGAGGACGAGATCACCGTAAACGGCCTCCCCGCCGGCGCCGTCCAGTCCTTCATCGACGAATACCTGACCGCCCGCCCGGACGCATACTGCGACTATATCCACGGAGTTGACACAGTGAGAAAACTCTCGTCAGAAAAAAACACCGTCGGCTTCATTTTCGACGGCATAGGAAAGAGCGAGCTTTTCCCCTACGTCGAAAAATACGGCTCCCTCCCGAGAAAAACCTTCTCAATGGGCGAGGCAAGGGACAAAAGATACTACATGGAGTGCAGGAAAATCAAATAAAAACAAACCGGAAACAATAATCCTGTGTCTTTAACAGCCCATTTCCGTTTCGGGAAGTCAATCTGATTCCGGAGCCGGAAAAGAACAGTATTATATTCAGCGAATGAGCGGATGTATCGGGGTATTAATATGATTGAACACCGTTTTAACGTCAAGACCGTCAGCCCTATGGATTCCTTGCCGAGGATCACTGAGTATTTCCACTCGGTCATAAACAGCACCGATTATTATTATTCCTGCGGCGATTTCCGCCAATCCCACACTCACTGCATTTTTCATTACACCCTGCGGGGAAGCGGAATGACGTGGATCGGTGACAGGGATTACTACACAAAGCCCGATGTGGGATTTCTCAATATAGTCAACGACGAAAACTGCGGATATAAATACGCAGACAACAGCAAGGAAGAATGGGAATTCATTGTGATTTGCTTTGACAAGGGAAACACACGGCAGATTGTCAAGGAAATGCTTGATACCTACGGTCCCCTTTATGCCATCCCGAGAGACAACGAGGTGATTTCCGAAATCATCAATCTTTATACCATGTCGCCGGAGGGTTCGCTGACGAAGAATGAATCCTACCAGCTGTTTTCCCGGCTCATCGGGGCGCTGATTGATTCCAAGGACAATGACAGACCGGGGCAAAGCGACCGTCTGGTCAGCGAAGCCGAAAAGTATATCGAAGAGAAGCTTGACGAGTATCCTACCGTCAACAGTGTTTCCTACGCGCTGAATGTATCAAGGGAGCATCTGTCCCGCAGTTTCCGCGCTTTGACGGGCATTTCCATGAAGAATTATATCGCATCCCGACAGCTGAGCAGGATTTGTCAGCTCCTGACCGCCGACAAACTGTCCTGCGATGCCGTTGCGGAAAAAATGCATTTCAGCTCGGGCAGCAATCTGATTCAGTTTTTCAAGAAGCATACCGGCATGACGCCGAAGGAATACAGGAAGAGAGGGATCGAGCCCTTCTTCAGTCCCGAATAGCAAAAAACGGTGTTAAAACCCAGTGATGAGTTTTAACACCGTTTTTATTATGAGAAACGATTTACTTTGTAAACATGACGGTATGGATACTGAAGGGGCTGAAGTGCAGGGTGATTTTTCCGTTTGCAACCGGCAGTTCCTTTTCGATGTCCTCGATCATATTGACGGCAAAAGCGCGTTTATACCCGGCGGGCACCGTGATCTGACAGATGGCTGCAGACCGCTCTGCTTCATAGAAACGTAGAACTGCGGCGTCCGGCACAAGCTCGGCGCATTTGACCGCTTCGCATATGACATGGTCGCTTGAAATACCGACGAAGGGCGTCATGGGCTCTTTCAGAGTGCCGGGAACCGTAACGGGTTTTACATTCAGCATATAGGCGGGCTTGGTGACATTGTTGACATCCATCGGACCGTCGTGAGGAAGCAGGGAGTATGTGAACTCATGTCTGCCGGCACCGGCGGTGATGTCGGGATGCGCGCCGCCCTGCTCAAGCGAGAGCCGTAATTCGCTGTTGTGCGCCGAAATGCCGTATTTGCAGTCATTCAGCAGGGCAACCCCGAATCTTCCCTCCGAAATGTCTGTCCACTTGTGATTGCAGACCTCAAACCTTGCAATGTCGGTATAGGTGTTTTCGGTGGTTGCGCGGTCAAGGAAGCCGAACTGGATTTCGTTCCGCATGGAGGAGGCGAGAAGATTCAGATCAAAGCCGACCTTGATAGAGGTCCTCTTGTCCTTCCAGTCAACGAAGGTGTGAAAATCCACACGCGTGCTGTCGGCGTAAAAAATCATATCCTGCGTCAGGGTCGAGCACTTGCCCACCGCATAGGCGGAACGGATGATAAAGCAGAGGGCACCGTCGGCAGCAACCTCACGGGAAAGAAGCTTTCTCTGCGGCTTCATTTTCAGCCTGACGGCATAGTCAAGGTCATAGCTGTCCCATTCGTGAGGCACCGATTCGCCTGCGTAAAAGGTGTTTAACGGCTCACCGCCGGGACGGCGGAGCTCCCGCCCGTCTTTTCTGACGATAAGGGAGGTGATGTAACCGGCCTCGTCAAAGGTAACCGACAGGTGCGGTGTTTCGAGACGGTTGTTCTCATACCGGAAGGGAGATGGGGCAGTATATTTTTCCCCGGTGAGCTTATAGGAGACTGCGGAGAAGCCCTCACGCTCCGGTGTCCTGACAAGCAATGTCCGGCGTCCGCAAAGATCGGTCACCTCCTGGGAAGGACATCCTTCAACGCCGCCCCATGTGTTTTCAAGGCAAAGCAGATCGTCTCTGCCAAAGGAAAGGGTGTTGAAAACGGTGATACTGTCGGGGCTTCCGTCGGTGAAGGAGGAAGCATATTCCTTCACGATCCCGGTACTTTCGGAAAGGATGTCACGTCCCTCCTTCAATGCGACCCTGTGTACCTCATCAAGGGATGTACCGGAGATGATGTCGTGGGCTTGGTTGGCAAGCACGGTCCTGTAAAATCCGTCGGTCTTTTTGTGCATGGGTTCGCCCGCCAGTACGTTCATGTATTCCATGTCGCGGAGGGCATATTCCAGACGGCGGTTTACGTTTTTGATATCGTGATTCTGTGTCAGGACGCCGCGGTGCTTTTCAAGATAAAGCTCACCGAAGAATTCGGGAAGATCCTTTGCATTTTCGGCGGCATCCTTCATGAAGGCACTGACAGTTGTGCATTCAGCCTTCGGCATTCCGGGAAGCCCCTTCATACGGCGGGCATCCTCCAGCATACCGGGTGTGGGACCTCCCCCGCCGTCTCCGTAGCCGAAGGGAAGAAGCTTGCCGTTGTAAACCTCCTTGTGGCGGATGTTCAGCATCTCCGAGCGGACAGTACTGATGTCCGGAAAAACAAAGTGGTTGTGGAAGTGGGTCAGAACTCCGGAGCCGTCAATTCCGCGCCATGTGAACAGATCGTGGGGATAGGCGTTGACCTCGTTCCACGAAATTTTTGTGGTGCAGAAATTTTTCAGACAGGCGCCACGCATCAGCTGAGGAATGGCGGCACTGTAACCGAAGGTGTCGCAGAGCCAGAAAGTATCTCCTGTATAGCCGAAATACTTCCTTGTGTAGAGCTGACCCTTCAGAAACTGACGGATGAAGGATTCTCCGGAGGGTATATTGCCGTCACACTCAACCCAGACGCCGCCGTTCGGCTCATATCTGCCCTCGGCAACCCGTTGCCTGATGCCTTCAAAGATGTCGGGATAGTAAAGCCGCATCCATTCAAGGTGCAGGGCGGAGGACTGAACGAAGGTATATTCGGGATATTGCTCCATAAGACGGAGCACGTTGGAATATGTTCTTGCGCATTTCCGCACGGTTTCAGCCATTGGCCACACCCATGCCGAGTCCATGTGGGAATGTCCGATAAGGGCGATTTTCCCGTAGAAGGCGGCGTCGCAGTCGGTCTTTTCAAACAGAGGCGCCATGAGACGGCGGGATTCAGCGACCGATGCCGTCCACTCCTCCTCGGGATAATCGTCAGGGTACTGAATCAGAACGGTAAATACTTCCTCAAGGATCCTTTTTGCCTTTGCCTGAAGATCGGTGCCGTCGGGAAGATCCCGTACCATCTGCAAAGCGGCTTTCAGATCGTAAACAAAGCCCCAGACCTCATCATTGCGGACGGCAATATTCATCCCCTCATAATAACGGCGGCAGCAGGTTTCATGCTGTGCCATCATGTCCTCGCCGTAATGGTCGTAGGGCTGTGTGCCGGTATCAAGATGTCCCGCATAGCATTCGAGCGCGATCTGATAGGTATCTCCGGCTCTGGCGTTGTCGGTGATCATCTGTGCCGAATGCATACCGCCGATGAAATCGTTTTTGCTGTTGATGATTCCCCGTGGCTTTCCGTCAAGGAAAAACAGGTTTTCCACCGCACCGGTGTGGGGAACGAGGAACAGCTTTTTGCCCTCCGCTTCCTTCGGCACGGTGACAGTTGTCTTCACCCAGATATTCTGATATTCGCCGCCCCACCACTGCGGGGAGAGGTGCATGGGTTTCCATTCTCCCTCCGGAGGGAGACGGAAATGCTCTTTTGTTTCAAGATACAGAGCATCCGAAACGGGAAAAAGAGTTTTGTAAATCAGCTTTGCGTATACGTTGTTTGCATATTCCAGCTTGTCGTATAAGCGGCGGTTGAAGATGTCGCAGACCATAAGATTTCCTCCGGAATCTGATATTGTTCAGCCTGTCAAAGGGACGGAACTGCGTTTCCTCTTTTCAGGATTCAGGTAAACCCTATTCCGTCCGGTTGACAAAAATTTTGTTTTGTGATATAATCACTGTGCTGTAATTCTATTATATCCGGTATATTGCGGTTATTCAAGACAGAGTTTGTGATATTAACGTGTGTTTTGTGATATGGAGGTGCATACAGGTGTATTCTTTTCTTCCCGCTTTTCGTATGTTCGGTTCCGATCCCGGGGCAATCGATCTGCCGCGGGTCTTTGCATTTCATCATTCGACGGCTCATGATACGGGCTACATTTCTCAGGGCATCTGCAGACGTGAGGACAGTCATTGCATTTTTCATTACACCGTCAGCGGACACGGAAAGGCGTGGTATCAGGGCAGAGAATACCGCACCTCCCCCGGGGAGGGCTTTCTCGGCATCATTAACGACGAGACCTCCGGATACGGTTATCCCGAGGGAGAGACGGAGCCGTGGGAGTTTGTCGTTCTCTGCTTCCGCGGAGGCAATACGAGAGAAATTGTTGCCGACTGCCTTTCACAGAAGTGCATTTACAGCATGAAGGGCTTTGAGGATCCGTTTTATATGCTGCTGAAAAGGCTTGACGAAGAAATTTCCGATGAAATTCAGTATACTGCATTCCCGAAGCTGATGACCATGCTGAAAAACCGGAAAAACGGCTGCTCGGCGATCACGGAAAGATTCCGGGCCATTGCCGGCAAGGAATATATGAACAATCCGACACTGTCGGGAATTGCCGCTGAAATGAACCTGTCACGGGAGCATCTGACAAGAGTATATTCCGCGGAGACCGGGAATACGCCGGGACGCTATCTTGATAAGCTTCGGTTTGAAACTCTGTGCGATCTTTTGTCGACCGGACTTTCTGAGGATAAAATTGTAGCAATGATGCATTTTACGGGAACGGAAAGCATGACCGCATTTTTCAGGAAGCACTCCGGCATTACTCCGCGGCAATACCGAAAAAACGGATACATCTGTACATAAGGAAGCGCTGATCAATCCGGCAGCTCATCTCCGGCAGATTATCGGGAAAAAAGATACGGTGACGAAGAATTTCGCCGCCGTGTTTTTTTGTGTTCCGCAGCTCAAAAGAATGCTTCGGAAGGAAATCACAAAATAATATAGCGGATAAAAAAAACAGCCGATGCCGCCGAAAATATGTCCGAATAAAAATTTTTCTGGTAAATATATTGTGCAAATGTCGGGTACCAGCGCAATAACGGGACGAAAATCCGTCATAATTTCAGATAACGCCGGCAAGACGAACAAAAGGCGAAAAAATGAAAATAATCGATAGAATATCACAAATGAAATATAATATCACGATGTTACTGTTGATAAACGCGGTTATATACGATATAATAAGAACGGAGACAGAGGTCGGCGGATGACTTTGCCGTACAAAATGAAATATTCACCGTATATTCGGTGTTATGATAAAAAACGCGCAAAAACGCAAAAAAATAACGGAGGATTCTTAACCATGAAGAGACCAACATCGCACTTTACGAAACAACTCGCGGCAATTATGATTATCGCATGCATGGTGATTTCCATGTTTGCCCTGACCGTCTCCGCGAAAGCACCGGCACTGGCGCTTAAAAATGTAACCTTCTCCTTTGTGGAAGGCACCGCCAGTCCTTTCGGATGCCCTCCCGAGAATGTTCTCGACGGGAACACGGCAACCAAGTGGTGCCACGGCGAAGCCGACTCATATGTGACAATCAAGGCAAGTGAGCCGGTTTCGATAATAGGCTACGAGCTTGTCACTGCCGACGACAATGCAACTGCTGCGAACAGAAATCCCGAGGACTGGACGCTCTACGGTTCCTCCGACGGCAGCAGCTGGACTCCCGTCGATGTCAGGACCGGCGACATGACCATGAAGGACGTAAACTTTACTCCCTACTTCTTCATGCTTGCCGGCGCTTCCGCCAGATATCAGTACTTCAGGCTCAATATCACAAAGATCCGCGGGGGCAATAACTGTCTGCAGCTTTCTGAAATCGCAATGCTTGTCGATGAGACCGACGCCTATGTCCTTTCCGCCGACGCCTCCTCCGCCGCGGATCAGACATGGGGAAGCCTTTCCAATCTGTTCGACAACAACGTCGATACCAAGTGGTGCGGTCAGTTCGGCGGAACCGCTACCGTTGTTGTGGACGCGCAGAAACAGACCAGAGTCAGAGGCTATACCCTTGTAACCGGCGACGACACCGCTCCCTCCGGTGACAGAAACCCCTTGAGCTGGACGGTTTACGGCTCAAACGATAAGGTGAACAGGAAACAGATCGCCAAGGTCAGCAACGACACCGTTCTTCAGGCAACCAACAAAACCGCCTACGATTTTGCATTTGACGCTGTTGCCGATTACCGTTATTACATATTTGAGATCACTGCTATTCACAACGGCGGTTGCATCCAGCTTTCCGAGCTGTCTCTGATCTATGATATGTCCGGTGTTGACAGGGGAACTCCCAACAGAAAGTCAGACAAGTATACCTATAAAAGCGCCGACCTGAAGGTCACTGCAAACGGCAGCCCCGACGAGGCACCCTATCTCGTTTTCAATAACGGCAGTATCTACGGCGACAATCAATTCCGCTTTGCCGACGATGCACGTCATATCATTTACGGCTTTGATATTTCAAAGGCAGTGGAGCCTTCTTTCCTTGTCAATGTCGCGGGTAACTATCTGGTGGAGGTGGCTCCTACCAGATTCGGTCCCTGGACTGCAGTCGCCGATTCCACCAAGGCATCTGCCGGCACCGAAAACGCGGATATCCCCGTCAATCCTTACGATCATGAAATATACAACAGGCTTTATATCCGCATAGGCGATGCCGACAAGACACAGCAGGGCGGCGGAGGCCAGATATTCAGTATCAGTGCAAGCTGGTCAACTGCCGTCGGAGGCAGCCCTCAGACAGGAAGCGCATCGGCTGCGGTTGCCGCTGTTTCCCTGATCTCTCTTGCGGGTGCCATAACTGCGGCAGGAAAGAAGAAAACCAGATAATCGGATAACTTATCCCTGAAAAAACACGGCGGTTGACAGTGCGGTTTACCGCCGTATTTGTAAAATTCCTTCCGTCGCCGTTCAATGTTGACCGGCGGAAGGGAACACAGAAAGGCAGCAGAAAATGAAGAAAAAGCTAACAGCACTGATTCTGGCAGTTACACTGCTTGCGGTTTTTCTCCCCGTTTTATCGGCTTCGGCAGAAAACGGAAAAATCAAGCTGACCTGCGTCGAAGGGACGCCGAGTCAGCACGGACTTCCTCCGGAGAATTGCTTTGACGGCGATGACCATACCAAGTGGTGTGTCACCGGGAATGCGGTATATGTGATTTTCAAAGCCGAAAAAGCAACAAAGATCGCCGGTTATTCTCTGACAACCGCAGAGGACAACAATATTGCCGTGGGACGCAATCCCAGGGATTGGACATTTTCCGGCTCCAACGACGGTGAAAACTGGACGGTTCTCGATACCAGAACCGGCTGCAGCAAAATGAAGGACGTGAATTTCACCGCATATATCTTCGGAGCCGAAGCAAAAGAGGCGTATCAGTATTTCAAGCTTGACGTCACGCGGATTTTCAACGGCAGCTGTATACAGCTTTCGGAAATCGGACTCGTGACCGATCCTTCCCTCATTCCCGCAGACGATAAGGAGCAGGAGGAAGAAACCTATCCCTCCGGTCTGAAATTCATCGACGGAACCGAAAGCCCCTACGGGTGTCCCCCCGAAAATCTTGTGGACGGTATGACACAGACCAAGTGGTGCCATTCCGAGCAGACCTCATTTGTTACCTTTGAATCGATCACCCCCGTGGCTATTGCGGGCTATAAGCTTGTTACCGCCGATGACAATAATACCTCCCCCGGGCGCAACCCCAAGGACTGGACGCTGTACGGCTCCAATGACCTCGAAAGCTGGCAGATCATCGATCAGGTGAAGAACGACAACAAAATGAGAGATGTAAACTTCACCCCTTTCAGTTATAAGCTGAAGAAGCAGGCGCCTGAATATCGTTACTTCAGGCTTGAAGTGACAAGGATCGCGAACGGACAGTGTCTGCAGCTTTCCGAAATTCAGCTCGTCACAGATCCTGATGAGCTGGAGGATGTCGCGGAAGCCGAGAACTTTCCCGTCGGCGAGGTTATTGTTCCCTATAAGACCGCAACGGTGGACGGAGTTGTTTCCGAGGGTGAATGGGACGGTGCCACCGCACTTGTTCTCAATGTAGAGGACACGCGGGGCTGGTATGACAACGGCGCCGGTATTGTCGGTGACACCTCCGTGCTTTCCTCCCATACAAATAAGGATTTCACATCCTCTGTCAGACTGATGTACGCAGACGGTTACCTTTATTATCTTGAGGAAAGAACCGATACCACCCCGTTTTACGGCTCGTCAAACGAACTGCGCGCCTACTGTCAGGACTCCACCCTGTTCTGGCTCTATAATTCAAAGACCAAGATGGCTCCCGACGTGTTCTCCGTTTTCGCAAAGAACAGTGACTATAATGACGGAAAACCCTATATTGTCTATGCCGCGGGCAACAATCAGGACGGAGCGATTGAACTGAACATCGAAATTCAATCCACCGTGACCGAAAACGGATTTGTGATCGAAGCAAAGATCCCGCTTTCCGAAACAACGGTAAGCGAAAAGGATCTGGCGCTCGGTTATATCAGGTGTACCTTCTGTTCCGTCAATATCTTCAATCAGGGCTTCAGCGGCAATGCCGAGGAGCTCTGGACGGGATTCGGTTATCAGGCACAGTATAAGGGAGTTGAGCAGTGGAGGTATTCACCCTCAGTCGTCCTGACCGGCAGGGAATATGACTATCAGCCCGATACCGAGCCCGAGGAGGACGATGAGTGGGAAACCGACCCCGGGGCGAACACGGAAACGAAGGCAGCAGCCGCATCCGGTGCCGCCGTGACCGATGCCCCCGGAGAAAAGGAAAGCGGCGGTTTGATCTGGTACATTGTCGCCGGTGCTGCTGTTGTAATTATCGCCGCATGCGTGATTGTAATTCTGAAAACAGGAAAGAAAAAGTAAAAAGCCATGACAGAAGAATTTATAACGGAAAAACAGCATCTTGCCGCAAAAACAATGCGGGATGCCGGCATTGCCGTCACGGCAGCCGAAGAAAACAATATTGAAATCTGCGATTACGACCTCGGCAGATACGACGAGATCGGCACCGCCATCCTGATTTACGTCAACACGGAAAGATGCTGCGGGAAAGAGATGGTCCTTGAGGAGGGACAGCTTTGCCCCGAGCATTATCATCCTCCGCTTCCGCAGTACGGTTATCCCGGCAAAGAAGAGACCTTCCGCTGCAGAAAGGGAATTGTCTGGCTGTATTTGGAGGGAGAGCCGACAGCAAACCCCGGTTTTCAGGTGCCGGCAGATAAGAAGGACACCTTCACCGTCTGGCACGAGATCAGGCTGACCGCAGGTGAACAGTATACACTGAAGCCGAATACAAAGCATTGGTTTGCGGCAGGCAGGGGCGGAGCCGTCATTTCGGAGTTTTCCACTCCGAGCTTTGACCTTTCGGATGTCTTTACCGACCCTGCCATCACCCGCATTTCCAATATTTCCGAACGGTAAAGCAAGAAAGAACAATCGGCCGCCCGGATGACCGACGGTCGGTTGTTCTTTAAAGAAAACGCAAAAAGCACGGCAGATTCAGAGAATTCTGTCAATCAATATATATTATCAGGACACAAAGAAGGATATGCAGAAGAAAAAACATATCACCGTCACCGTCGATAACCATTTCGATTTGGGCTGGAGGCGTTCACAGGATAAGCCTCTTGTCTTTCAGGGAAAGAATTATATCCCCTATGCGGATATTCAGAGATACAATATTGAAGATAACATGGCTCTGTGCGACAGACATCCCGGGTATCGCTTCAATATCGAAAGCGTCTATGTGGTACGGAACTATTTAGAAAAACATCCCGATCAGGCGGAGCGTCTGAGGCGGCTTTACCGTGAGGGGAGATGCTATACCCCTCTGAGCGGCGAAAATATCATGGATATCAATATGCCTGGCGGCGAAAGCGTTGTCATGAATTTTGTCCGCGGCAAGCACTGGATTGAAAAGGAGCTCGGCTATACCCCACGCCTTGCCGTCCGCAACGATGCCTTCGGCAACAGCGCGCAGCTTCCTCAGATCCTGAATAAATGCGGCATCAGGTGGCTGAACGGCATTCATTATTCCCGGATTGAAAAGGAATACTGGAAGGGTCTTGACGGAAGCGTACTGTATTGCGGAAATATTCCCGTTGTGGGAAACGGAGGCGGATGGAGAAAATACGCACCCTGTCCCGTCTGCAGAGGCTTCGGAAGGGTCGGAGAAGAGGAATGCACCGCCTGCGGCGGCAGAGGCATTGACAGATCCGTTGAGAAAAAAATCGGCATCGGCTTTTCGGCAGACCGCTTCGGCACTTCCGACAACGGTTGTCTTGTCATAAACAGTGAGGAGCTGATCCCCGGGGAAAACATCTTTTCCTTCATTAAAGAGCATGAGGAAACATACGATTTCCGCTTCGGAAAGCTGGAGGATACCTATGCATTCCTTTCCGACAGAATCAACGCATTGCCGGAGGATCCCGGTGAATATCACGAATCGGCAGAGCTGAATCCCAATAACACCGGCTGCTACGTAAGCCGCATCAGAACAAAGCAGTGGGTAAGGGATATGGAAAATCGGCTCGGTGCCCTTGAAACGCTTTCCGTGATGACAGAAAACGGGAAAGCCGATGCGGACATCATGGAAGCATTATGGCGCAGCGCGCTTTACTGTATGGGACACGATCAGGTTACTGCCGAGCACGTGGATATCGTTTACCGTGATATTGAAGAAAAGGTTTCCGATTTCCGGGCAGGCGAAAAAAAGCTCCTTGACTTCTTCTCCGGAAAAGGCGACGGCATTACCGTATGCAACACACTTTCCGAAAGATATCACGGCTTGGTTGCCCTGCCCCGCAGGGAGGGCGCGGAGCAAAGGTTAGTGGCAGAAGACGGTACCGTTCATTATCCTGCGGAAGCTGCGGGCGATAATGAATATTTCTTACTGACTCTCCCTCCCTTTTCGGCAAACCGGTTTGCGGTCATAGCCGGGGAGCGCGAGACACCGGACAGGGAAACCGACGCTCCGGAGGATTCCGGGAGCAGATATGCCGGTATCCTGCAGGGCAACGGTAATTCAGCCCGCCCTGCGGAAAACAGTCACCGGGAAATTCTCGAAAATGAGTATTACCGTCTGACCTGCGACGGAATCGGTATTCTCTCGGTCTGGGATAAGGAAGAAAACAGGGAGATCTGCAGGATGCAGAAGCATAGGGTCGGTCAGCTTGTTTATGAGCACGATGAAGGCTCCCCGTGGGCGACCCTGTCGCCCGAGCGTTCCGAGAACCCGCTCTGCTGTGAGGTTGCCGGTGTCGATAAAAACGACAGCTTTGAGCGCATCGTTTACCGCTGCCGTTCCGGCATATCCGATACCGGCGCCATTGAAGGGCTGGAGGCTTGTCAGAGCATCACGCTTTATCGGGGCATAAAGCGCATTGACTTTGCCGTTGACGTCAGGTGGGACGATTACAACCAACGCCTGAAGGCAGTTTTTCCGGTTGTCGGAAATGCCGGAAAACAGTATTTTTATGAAATACCCTACGGCTTCATCCGCCGTGACTGTTATGCCCCTGTATACAGCTGGGCGGGCAGTAACGGGGACTGGCCTGCCGTTCACTGGGCGGGTATGAACGTCGGTAAGGGCAGTGTGGCACTGCTTAACCGCGGGCTTCCCTGCAACCGCATGGAGAACGGAGAGGACGGCGAAGCAATAACGCTGTCGCTTCTCCGCTGCCCCTCGATACCCACATATCTCCATGAGCCGCAATCCTACAGCATGACCGATTGGGACGGCATGAGAGACGCGGGTGAGCATCGGCTTGAATTTGCTCTGACTTCCTACGGCACGGCTCTGGAAAACAGCTCCGTCGTCGCAGACGGTGCCGCTTATAACCGTATGCCCACTGTTTTGAAGGGAAACGCGGTGGCTTCTGACCTTCCCGGGATCGATTCGGAAAATGTCCGTATTTCCGCAGTCAAAGCCCCGATGGAGGGTGACGGCGTAATATTGCGTCTTGCGGAATATCGCGGAAGAAACGGAAATGCGGCACTTCTGCTTCCGCCCCGGTTCAGAGAGGCATATCTTTGCACACTGGACGAAAAGGCTCTGTCACCGCTCCCCGTTAGTGACGGCAGACTGACGCTTGATGTGGGCAAATTCGAAATCGTAACCGTAAAACTGCTGTGATGAGGCAGGCAGAAGAAGATATCCGGACAGGGAAACGGAAATGATATCGGGAGAGAAGGAGGCACGGCATGGTTTTATGCTGCCGACCGAAACGGAGAATTCTATGGGCTTTGATAAATATTACGTACATATTCTGAGCAATACCCACTGGGACAGAGAATGGTATATGCCCCATGAAAAATACCTCGTCAGGCTGGTAAAGCTCTGCGACAGACTGCTTGACATCATGGAAAAGGAGCCGCGCTATATCTTCATTGCCGACGGTCAGTTTTCCATGATAGACGATTATCTGCAGGTAAAGCCAATGAACCTTCAGAGAATCAAAAAGCTTGTCGGTGAGGGACGGCTTGAGGTGGGGCCCTGGTTCACACAGCCGCTTGAAACCGTTGCCACGGGAGAAGCCCTGATCCGCAATCTCCATTACGGCACGGAAGGCGCCGAAAAGCTGGGCAGAGCCATGAAATTCAGCTACGAAGTCGATGAATTCGGCCACGCTTCTCAGACCCCCCAGATTTTAAAGGGCTTCGGGATCGAAGGAGTCATTGCCTGGCGCGGAATACCGGCAGGGGCGCGGAGCGCCTTCCGCTGGGCATCCCCCGACGGCTCCGAGGTCATCATGCTGTACTCAAATTGGGGATACGGGGAGGCAACGGCGCTTCCTCTCGGGGACGAGGACTTTTCCGAGATTATCGACGGAAGCGAAATCAGGCGTGACGGCTTGCGGAAGAGAGTGAAACACCTGAAGGATATGCGGACGGGATTTTCCGACACAGACCGCATAATGTGGCTGAACGGCATCGACCATTCCTTCCCCCAGCCCGACCTTTATGAGGTCATTGACAAAATCAATGCAGCCTTTCCCGAACTGTCGGTTAAGCAGACCACCTGCGAGGATTACCTCGAACAGGTAAAAAAAGCCCACGAAAAGTACTCCGTCAGAATGCCCCGTACGGAGGGAGAGCTTCTTTACACACGCGAAGAAATACTCGAAAGCACTCATTCCTGCCACACAAGACAAAAGCTGAGCCACTACCGTACCGAACATTACCTTGAAAATATACTGGAGCCCACCCTTGCCATGAGCAGGCTTGCCGGCTTCGGCTCCCGTTCATGGGCGCTTGACCGGGCGTGGAAATACGTGCTGGAAAATCATGCTCACGATTCCCTCGGCTGTACCTCGGTGGATGAGGTGTTCCGCGAGGTTATGAACCGGTATGACAAGGCAAGAGCACTTGCCGGACAGGTTGCCGGGGACGAACGGCGAAGCATCATGTCCTGTTTTTGCGATGAGCAGTCCCTTGTGGTTTTCAATACCAACCCATTTGACTTTTCCGGTGTCTGCTCCTTCACTCTTGATATTCCCGAAGGCTTCGGCGGGGGCGATTTTGCCCTTGAAGACGGCAAAGGCGCTCCTGTCGGATTAAGAATCCTTTCCCGGAAGCCGGTTAAGGATCTGCGGTATAACCCGAAATACGGACACCCCACCATGCAGGAGGCAACACAGGTAAGCGCGCTGGCAGCTTTTTCGGACATTCCTGCTTTCGGTTGGAAACGCTATAGGCTCATCCGCGGCGGAGCTCCGCATTTCTGCGGCAACCGTCCCATGCATTTCCTGTCGTCAGAGCCGTGCGTGATGGAGAACCGTTATCTGCGGTGCCGCATCAACGGAAACGGCACGGTGGATGTGACCGACAAGCAGACCGGAGCGGTTTATCCTGCCCAGTTTACTCTTGAGGACATGGGTGAAAACGGCACGGTTTACCGGTTTGAACATTCTGTGGCTGGAAAAACCGTGTATTCCTCCGGTGTCAGCGCAGACATCGCGCTTTTGTATGACACCCCGCTCGGCTGTGCATACGAGGTCAGGCTTGCTTTACCGATCCCGGAGGGAAAGGGCAGCGACGGCTTTCGCTCAGACAGGGAAGCTGTACTTTCGGTTGCATCGGTGCTGCGGCTTGACAGAGACAGCAAAGCCCTGCAGTGCAGGATGACCGTTGACAATCCCGCAAAGGATCATCGGCTGAGAGCGCTGTTTCCCACCTATATCACCGATACCGACGTATCGAGAGGCGGTCAGCCCTTTGATTTCCCGGAGAGACCGATTCACGGAGAAGAGATTACCGCCGGAGTATACGAACAGCCCTATGCCACACAGCCCATGCAGGACATCTGCGACATTTCGGGCAAGACCCGCGGGCTGACTCTCGCAGCGGCGGGAATTTACGAATATGAGTGCATAGATGACGGAAGCCGCGCCCTTGCCCTGACATTGCTCCGCGCAAATAATATCATCAGCCGCGATTTCGGAACATCGGGACAGTACGGGCTGCAGGAAGCCGAAAATCTCTGCACCGTTGTACATGAGATTTCCATTATCCCTCACGGCGCCGATTGGCGGGAGATTTACGGCGACGCACTGCACTGTCTGCGGAATCCGGTCGTGACCCTTAACCGTGCGCCGGAGGAGTCGGTCCTCACCGATTACCGGAAGCCGGAAAAGCGTCTTCCCGACTGCGGAAGTGCCGTTGCCCTTTCGGGTGAGGGCTTGCTTATCACCGCGCTGAAGCCGGCATTTAAAAATGACAGCGTGGTCGTCCGTGTTCTGAATATGTCCGGTTCCGAAAAGGAAGGAAAGCTGACCTGTACCTTCCCCGGCAGCCGCCTTGTAAAGGCATATGAGACCGACCTTGATGAGAACCGCATATGTGAGGTGTGTATTGAGGATAATACGGTTTCCTTCCGCCTCCGCAATGCCGGACTGTGTACATTTGAATTGCTGACAGAAGAGGAGTAAACCATGTATTCCATAATCCGGATCCCCGATGCCCTTCGCGTTGAATACGGAGAGGGTTCCGCATCGGGAGCAGATATACGTTTTACCGTCGGTAATACCGTAAAGATGTATTGCAGGGCATCCGGGTGCTCCGTGAAAGCGGTGCGCCTCCGATGGAATGAAAAAACCGAAGCACCCTGCAGAATTCTCTCCGATGACTGGGAAAGGTTATACGGAAACGCAGAATGGCGGGGCATCGTTCCGGAAAGGATCATGCCATGGTATATGCTGATTGCCGCCGGAAACCGTGTGCAGGGTATCGGTGTAAAGGTTCGCCCCTCGGCAATCTGCTCATGGCAGCTTGATCGCAGCGGAATAACCCTGATGCTTGATCTCAGGTGCGGCTCTGACGGCGTGGAGCTTGACGGAAGGGAACTGATGCTTGCCGAAATCGTTTCCGGGAAATATGAGAATATCTCCCCCTGGAACGCCGCGAAAGCGTTTTGCGGAGTTATGAGCGACGGCGCGGTTTTTCCGAAGGAGCCGGTTTACGGATCTAATAACTGGTATTATGCCTACGGGAAAAGCTCCCATGAGGAGATCCTGAGAGACAGCGGCTTTGTTTCATCTCTTTGCACCGGAAACAAAAACCGCCCGCATATGGTCATTGATGACGGATGGGAGCCTCATTCGGTATGCGGCCCCTGGGACAGAGGAAACGGGCGTTTTCCCGATATGCACCGCCTTGCCCGTGAGATGAAGGACATCGGCGTCAGTCCCGGCATCTGGATACGCCCGCTTTTTGACGATTCCGACTTCTCCGCCGGAAAGCACTGCCTTGAGGGTGCCCCCCACACACTTGACGTTTCCGATCCCGCAGTGCTTGACTATGTGAAGGAGACGGTGGAGAGAATCAGGTATTGGGGCTATACCCTTATCAAGCATGATTTTTCCTCATATGACATTTCCGGAACCTTTGCGGCGGGGCGGGGAATGACCTATTGCGGGGAGGGCAGACATTTTGCCAACCGCAGCAGGACTACGGCAGAGCTTGCAAAGGACCTGTACCGGACGATTTACGAAAGCGCCGGTGCCGGTGAGGTCACAATTCTCGGTTGTAACTGTATCAACCACCTTTGTGTGGGATATGTGCATCTGAACCGTTCCGGCGACGATACCAGCGGAATCAACTGGGAAAGAACAAGACGGATGGGAATCAACGCTCTGGCGTTCCGTCTGTGTCAGAACGAGGAGTTTTTCAGGGTCGATGCCGACTGCGTCGGATTGACTGCACAGGTGCCTTGGAAAAAAAACAGGCAGTGGCTGGATTTGCTTTCGAGAAGCGGCACACCGCTGTTTGTTTCCGCCGAAATCAGCAATGTCAGCGGGGAAATGAAAACTGCGCTCAGAGAAGCCTTTGCACGCGCATCGGTACAGAAAACCGGATGCGAGGCAGTCGACTGGATGGAGAACACCTGCCCGGCTGTCTGGAAATTCGGGGATGAAGTTAAAACCTATAACTGGGATTTGCCCTTCGGCGTCGAGTGCGATGCATGAATAACCGGGGGCACGACCCCTGTGTCACGGAAAGGCGTTTGCATGAAAAGCATGAAAATGATTATATGTATTCTACTGGTATTATGGATGTTATTGCCTGTTACTGATGTATTTGCCGACACAGATGCCGGAATCGTTGATCTGAATAAACCGGAGCGGGGCACAAAATGTCATGTTTATGACAACGGCACCGTGACATATGATGCCGAGGAAATAACACAAAATGATATCCTCGGGGAAGACATTGCCGTTACTCCCGGAGATACCTTGACGGTGGCGGGGATAGAGGGCTTCCGAAAAACAGTTATCCTTTGCTATGGAAATGAGGGAGGAGAGCTTTGTAAGGTTATGACCGTTGAACAGGCAGAGTCTTCCCGGACAACCTACCTGGGTACCCTGATATGCGATTTTCGAATACCTGCCGGTGTTCGTTATGTTCGCCCCTTGTGGGGACAGCTTGCCCGTTATGCGCCCGTGATCACCATAAACCAGCCCATGACCTGCGAGGAGTATTATACTTTTATCGGCGTACCGTCTGACGCTCCGGCAGAGGCTTCGCTGCTCTACGGGAAAAAGGCGCTGTTTGTAGGGGACTCGATTTGTTACGGCGCCTGCGACAGCGAAGGCGGTGTGGCATGGGCGGGCAGAATCGCAAAAGGCACCGGACTGCAGTCCCGCAATGCCGGACAGAACGGTTACGCCGTTTCTACCGTTCGCAACAAGACTCTGCGCATTGTCAGGCATATTCACGAATATGAGGGGTATGATTTTGACTATGTCATTCTTCATGGCGGAGTCAATGATGCGATGGGGCTGATGATCGAAGGCACCGAAGCCCCCATTGGTTATCCAAGCCCCTATTGGGAGCCGAAATTCTTCGATGTTTCCACCTTTTCCGGCGCGCTTGAGGAACTGATTTATTATACAAAAGAATACTTTCCGAACGCGAAAATCGGATATATCGTCAACCTTCCCACCGACCGTCCCGATGTAGTGAAGCTTTCCGAACTGGGATCCTATATGAAGGCGGCAAGAGCTGTCTGTAACAAATGGGATGTCCCCTGTCTGGATTTGTTTGCCGAGAAAGATGTGATCGACCTTTTTGCTGCCGATACACAAAAATACTGTCAGGACAATATTCATCCGACAGCCGAAGGGTATGATGTAATCACCCCGATAATTACGGCATGGATGGAAAACATGAAGTCGCCCCGACCGGCGGGTTCCTCTGATGCCGCGGGAGAAAGTGCCGACGTTACCGGAGAAAATGAGAACGGTGAAAAGGATGCGGCGCCCTCAAAGCTGCCGTTCTGTATTGCCGCGGGCGCGGTTGCCCTTGCCGCGGTTTTCCTGACGGCAACCGTAATCATTTGCAGGAAAAGAAAAAATAATATATAATTAAATAAAAATATAAAGGACAATAACGGTGAGAGGTACGAGATGGGAAAAAAACTGAAACTGATGTCGGCGATTGCTCTTGCTCTTATCATGGCTGTAACGGCTCTCATAGCCTGCAGCCGCGAAGAGGGCGAAAAAAACGACTCCGGAACCGGAACCGGACAGCCCGGAAATACCGACAACTCGGATTACAGAGACCGGATGAAGCTTTATTACGGCATAGACGGAAAGGATTTTACGGGAATGACGGATATCAGCAACCTGAATGACGCCGATGAGGTGCTTGGAAAAATGAACACCGACCTGAAAAAAGGGGAGATGGCAAAGTATGACAACGATGAACACGGAATGCTCATCTATAACCCCATTTCACGTGAAGCCCGAAAGACCGGAAATCTGAAAAAATACGCTTCCGCGAAAAAAACCTCAGGAAGTATAACCTGCGCAGGCGTTACCCTGCAGTATACCGTTCCCGGGAATATTACGGCTTACGACGCGATCCCCGTAAGCTATTCCCTGAAAGGACAGAACCCCAAAGGACTGTTCTATATTGAAGCCACCGCATACGGTGAAAAAGAGCGGGACGGAGACTATTACGATATGACTCTTCCCGGTACCATTGATGCCGAGATCCGCTATGAAGGCTACGTGGCGGCAGACTCCGTCCCCGGTACCGCGCCGGTGCTTTCCGCCAAAAGCGACGACATACAGGGAGTAAGCTACCCCTCTTACGAGGCATCCGACCTTGTGGTATCCGGAACGCTCCCGGTTGCCGATTATATCTGGCTGAAATTCTCCTATACCAATACCGGCAACACCATCTGGGATCCCGAGGGAAGCGGTTATTTCTGCTTCCAGCCCATTCTCTACAGGAAGGGGGAAAACGGACAGTGGGAAACCAACGACGACTATCAGCTTGAAAACTTTTACAGCCGTATTTTCGATTATATTTATCCCGGTGAAAGCGGAGAAATGTATGTCCATTTCAGGCAGACGGGACTTTCCGCAGGGGAGTACCGGGTTGTGATCTACGGCAGGGCTTACTATGAATCCGCGACAAACGACTGGCAGAGAAACTGGAACGGAGGCGAAAACATTTTCGCAGGCTCTTTCGAGTTTTCGGTATCGGGCAATCCGCGCATAACAAAACCGAATGCCGTGACCATGCAGAGCTTTCCCGGCTCCTCCCGTTCCGGATGGCTCCGCACCTATGAGGAGTTCATGACCTCTTTTGAGGCGATCACAGAGACCGATAACTGCAGCGGCACCATGTATGTACAGTGCGCGCCCTGGACGGAATACATCACTCTCCGCGTCATGACCGGAGACAGCAACGATATGCAGTCGGTCAGGATCCCCGTCAGCGTTGAGACCGATTCGGTGCAGATCCGGCTGAATACCGGCAACAACAACTATATCGTCAGGAAAGACGGCACCCGCGAACCCATGCTGATGGCACAGAGCATGGCTGATATGCGCTCCAACACCCAAAGAGGTCCCGACACGGTATCAACTATTGTCAATGATCTTCTGGATATGAAGGAAGCCGGCATCAATTTTCTGTCCAGTACCATGGCATTTACCTACGGGATTCCGACGAGCGGCTCCAATAAGCCGATGAATTACGAATCCAATTATTTCATGATGGATGTTGCGAGAAGTCTCGGCTTCAGAATGGAATGCTACTGCGCTTATCCCTACGGCAGAGTCGGACTTTATTCTCCCAATATAGGCAGCGTGTATCCGGTCATCGACGATTATGCCGACGGCGACATTGACATAGCCAATGCTCTCCTCGCAAACTATACATTTGCAAGATATGCCGACATGATGTATCAGGCAGGGGACGGCAGTGTACCGATCGCCACGGAAGATACCCGCGGCTGGCTCCGTGTGGATATGAGCGGTGTATTTGATATCAGCAGAAAAACCGCAGCCAACTATATCACCTGGCTGAAGGGCAGATATCCGACAATTGGCAGTCTGAATGCAGCTTACGGCTCGGATTATACCGGCTTTGATGCCATCGACATCTTTGCGGAAGCCTCCGCAAAAAACCTGCCCTCCGGCTATACCGACACCATGATGACCTTCACCGACGGGAGCAAAACCTATCACGACTGGAGCAAGGCAATTGTCGAGCTGAATATTTACCGTACCGTACAGCGGGTAAAAAATTATAACAGGATGACATGGAGTACAAAGGACACCAAAACCGTCAGGAATCAGACCGACACGGTTCTTAACCCGAAGGTGATTGTGAGAACCGAGGCAAGCCCCTATGTTTCTCCCGGAATTGACTCCGATACCGATAACGCCCATTACCGTCTGGTTTATTATTCCCAGCAGCGCAACGCCGTCATAGGCGAGGTGCTTGCCGCATCCGCATCGGTTTACGGACATTCGGAATATGTGACGGTACCCTTCAGCCCCTCCGAGGTGTATGAGCTGACATCCCGTTCCTCGGAGGCAGGACTTGTGGAATACAATATGCCGATGTACAGCGGTATGAACGATATCGTAATGAATGAAATCCACGGAGACGGTAAATTCGTTGCCGATCTTAACCTTGCAGACAGCTCCGGCAGGACAAAGGGCGCTTATTTGCGCACGATGGTTTCGGCATTCACATGGATGAAGGCGACCTACGAGGGCGGCGGAGTGCCCGGTATTCTGTGGCAGGACTATATCAGTGCCGGTCACTGTACCTCAACCCAGTATAAGGAGTTCAGGTTCTATTCCGGAAAAATAGCCGAGATGCTTTCCACCCCCGAAGGGAAAAAGTGGGCTGCCGATTTCACCGAGCCTGACCAGAGCTGGAGAGAAACCGTTGCAGCCGCGTGGAGTTATCCCCCCGATTATATCGAAAAGACCGTCGACGACGTGTCCCGTCTTTGCATTTTCGACGGCTGTTACGGCGAATAAAGGATGTGACCGGATATGAAACAAAAAGGTACACTGCGTCTCATTGCGGGACTGCAGGCTCTTGCCGCAGTGACGGGAATGCTTGCGGCAGGCATAATTTCGGTCGGAGCGGAGGAGAAAGCAATGACAGCGAAAAAAACAGTTTGGAGCTTCAGGGAGCTTCTGGAGGCGGACACCTCTTTTGCTGTTGAAGGTATCTATACCGAAGACAGCGGGAATTATACCGAGACGGTTGTGGGAGTCCGCTCCGTCGCCTCCGGAAGCAATGCCGGCTCATGGGCAAAATATGACATAAAAACCGTCTTCGATACCGCCCCCGTCAGGGAGGGCGACACGATCCGTCTGAGCGTCAGGCTGTGGAAGGATGACGGCTACAACGGACGGCAGGCATTCGGCATGACGCTTTTGTACTATCCCAATGCCTTTACAGACCCATACAGCGATTTCCGGAAGCCTATCGGCAGTATGCTGTTCACCACTCAGAAAACCTATGAAAGCTATAAAACCGAGGTTGATCCGGTATACGGTTTTTCCTATAAGGTTGTCAGCCTTGATCATACCGTGACATCGGATGAGGTCGCTTTTCTGAACAGTAAGGGTATTACCCCCATGATAGGGCACAGCTTTTCCCGCAATTATAATGTTTCCCCCCTGTCCCTCTTCGGCTACGCCGTATACAATGTGACGCAGAATGTCTGCTATACCAACCTGAACGGCGCGGGCTTTGTTGAGGCGGGCGGCTCCGGGACAGTGAACGAGATTATCACCGTGAAAAAGTATGATACCGCCTATGCCGTGGGCAGCACCGTAAAGGCAGGGCGGGATGCCGTGTTTCCCACCCTTTCCTCTGAAGCCCGGGGCACCGGTCAGTATCGTTACACCTTCAATGTCACGGGAATGGCAGGGAAGAGCTACCGGCTCAAGGCATATGCAGTTACCGACAGCGGAAACACCGTTCAGGTCGGAGAACAGACATTCATTGCCTCCGGAGAGGAAGAGACCCGGGCTCTGTTCTTCAATCTCCGTGAGGAATATGCCGCCCTCTGCTTTGGCATGGAAACCGGAGAGGCGGCTCTGCAGGTGAAATCCGTCTCATATGAGGGGCGTGTGGGAGACTGCGGAGAAGAGGATGCCTTTGAACGCATAAGGCTTCCCGCTCTTCGGGTCATGACCCTGATCGGGAATCTGCCCGAAAAGATAAAGCTTTCCGACGCCGGGGCGGTTGCGGAGGCAGCGAATGCCTACCGTGCCTTGAACAGTGAGCAAAGGGCGGAGGTAATGAACGCCGACAGACTTGAGAATTCGGAGATCAGGGCAGAGGTTTTGCGTAAAAATGCCGAAGCCGTGTCTGCGGTTACGGAAAAAATCAGCGGCATAAATACGGATGACCCCGACCGGGCATATACCGTGGCTGTGCGCAATGCCTACAACAGCCTTACTGCCGTTCAAAAGAAAGCTGTGAGTACTGCCGACTACATGAAGCTGAAAAATGCCGAGAAAAAGCTCGCCGCCGAAAATGCCGGAGGAGAATCAACCGAGTCAGGCAACGAAGAAACCGCTGACAGTGCGGAGCAAAAGCCCGGTGAAAAGGCAAAAATCACCCCCGCCGGGTTCATTGCTCTCGGTGCCGTGTTCTTTGCCCTGATCGCCGTCGGATTTACCGCTGCGGTGAAAATCAAAAGAGATAAACAATCCTGAAGGAGGAAGATATTATGCAACCCATTACGAAAAAAATCCTTTGTGTCATGCTGCTGCCCGTCCTTTTGCTGGCAGGCATAGCCTGTACCGGCAACAGGGGCGGTGCGGGCGAAAGCAGCGGCACGGGCAATGCCGACGGCTCCTACCCTTACGGTGACGATTTGCCGAAAGATCTGAACTTCGGCAAGACGGAGATCCGGTTTATCACCACCCCCAATGCCATCAATAGCATTGATGTCGGGGAAGAGGACAATCAGTCCGACACCGTCAATGCCGCCATCTGGCGCCGGAACCGGGAGATCGAAGAACGCCTGAATGTCCTTATCACCGACAGGAAAATCAATTATACCCAACTGAGCGCGCAGGTCGGCGACTCGGTTATGAGCCAGGGCGACGACTATGAGGTGGCTTTGATCTGCGGCTCCATTCATATCGCCTTTGCCCCGAACGGCTGGGTGATTGATATGTCGCGCGTCAATCATCTCGACTTTTCAAAGGAATACTGGGGAACCAGACTGATTGACGCCATTTCCTATAACGGCAAAAAGTATTATGCAACCGGAGACCTGACGCCGTTCTATATCGCCGACCTTTTCGTGATGTATGTCAACGAAACGGTATGGGTCGACAACATCTCCCCCAAAGAGTCAAAGTCGGTTTTTCAGATAGTCAACGACGGAGAATGGACCTTTGAGAAGATGAAATCGCTTATAGCCAACGGACATAAGGACCTTGACGGAAACGGTTATATGGACAACAACGACCGCTACGGATTGCTTTGTCAGATCGGCGGACCGGTTGACGCTTTTATGCTGTCGCAGGGAATAAAGTACTCAAAGAAGACCGAAGAGGGAATTGAGATCACCCTCGGTACCACCAAGTATATCGATATTTACGAAAAGCTCTATGATCTGTTCTATGCCACGGAGGGTGTAAAGTCTCTCCGCCCGGAGGAAAGCGACGACATTCTCGGCAGAAAACTCTTTGCGGATGACCAGGGTCTGTTCTACGTTGACCGTGTGGTCGCTACCGGTCTTGATGTGTTCCGCAACATGAAGTCCACCTATAACATAGTCCCTCTCCCCAAATACAGCGAAAAGCAAAAGAATTATATAACAAGCCACTATAACGGCGCACAGATGGTCGGCATACTTTCCACCGTCCCCGCCGGGCGTTACGATGCCGTGGGCGCAACGCTTGAACTGATGTCCTCCGTCAGCCATGAAACCGTTTACCCGCAGTACTACGAGGTCGCGCTGAAGAGAAAGTATATTCAGGGAGATGAATCCGCAGAAATGCTTGACCTGATCCGTAAGAATATCACAAACGATTTTCTGTACATCTGGGGAAATGCAGTCAATAATATCACCGGTCTGACGTGGATTTCGCTTCAGGCAAAGGAAGCCTCCATTTCCAGCCGGCTGAGCGCCAACGTGGAATCCTATAATCAGGCGCTTGCGACTTTGACGGAAAAGCTGGACGCACTGAAATAACAGCGCAATAAAAAAGCAGAGACACAAAAAAATCTCTGCCTCCGGCGGATCCGGATATCGGGAAAGGAATACTGAAATGAAAATACTGTTTATGGGAGACTCAATCACCGATGCGGGAAAAAGCTTCGGAAAGGGAAGTCAGCTTCCTCTCGGGCAGGGTTACGCACTCATGACAGCAGGCAGACTCGGTGTAAAGTATCCCGGAAGATTTACCTTCATCAACAACGGCAACAGCGGCGACCGGATAGTGGATTTGTACGCGAGAATCAAAATCGACGTCTGGAATCATGCACCGGATGTTCTCAGCATTCTTGTGGGCATAAACGACGTATGGCATGAGATTCTGAACGGCAACGGCGTGGATGCCGAACGGTTCGGAACAGTATACCGTATGTATATTACCGATACACTGCGGCGTTTCCCGGGAATGAAAATCATTTTGATGGAGCCGTTTGTGGGGAATTGTTCTCTTGTGGCGGAAAACCGGGAATATTTCCGGGATAATGTGCGGGAAAGAGCCGTTATAACGGAAAGACTCGCAGCAGAAACCGGTGTGTCTTTTCTGCCGCTGCAGAAGATGTTTGACAATGCCTGCCGGACTGTCGGCGCGGAGTATTGGTTTGATGACGGCGTACATCCGTTCCCCGCAGGGCATCAGCTCATTTCCGACGCGTGGATCGGTTTGTTTGAAAAAGAAATACTGTGATCCGGAAAAGGGACCGTCAAAGCCAGATGCTTTTAACAGCCCCTTTCCGGAACGAACGGGGTGTAAAAAAACTCAGAACGGTTTTTTTACACCCCTTTGATATTTATTGCGGCTCAGCCGTAAAACCGGTTTTCTTGAAGTGCCGGGTCGCAACCCCCCCGGGCTGCGCGGCTTTCAGACATACCCGGACCGATCGGTATCACTCCCACTCTTTCGGTTTTCCGTGTTATTGACTCCGTATAGTGCCATTTAACGCGGATTTTGCCATATTTTTCGCCTATTTCATTGGCTTCGCGAAATATTCGTAGCAAAATAATAGCACAAATTTTCTCCTTTAGCAACACTTTGTTGGGCACTTTTTGTAATGCTTTTTTATACTTGGTTCACGTACAATCTGTCATAATCGTATCGTAAGCGTTGGGAAAGAACGTTTACCCGCCCGGAGGCATTTGGAAGTATCCAGGATGCTCATTCGCTCCGGGTCAATCTGCGTCATCGCAGATTCTTAGAATCAGCCCCGCCAGTACCTCTCCGCTGGTGGGGTTTTCTATTGGGCACTTTTTGCGTTACATGTTTTCGTAACTGAGTTTAGGAACTGTCATAGTTGTATTGCAACCGCATAAGACAGCCCGAAGCTCAGGGCGGAAGAATGAGCGTGAGTGGAAAATCACGAAAATATAACCTTAACGATTGCACAGAAGAAATGATAATCTGCGCAGCATCATACAGCGACGCACTCGCACGTGCAGATGATGAAGAATTACCTTTTTAATTGGAGGTAGCAGGAGAGAATGTTATGGATTTTTTCTTAGGTTGGCTGCTTGGTAGTGGTGCAGGAGATGAGTTAATAGAAGGGGCAGAAAATTTCGTTAGCGCATCTTTTGAGATGAGTTGTGAAGTTTTTGATTATGTATCTTCTACACCTTGGCTGTTTATCCCAGTACTTATTGCCATAATTGCTATAGGTATTGGTGTTGTTCGTAGATGTATATATGATGATAAAGATAATGGCAGGGGCTAACCCCTGCCATCTTTTTATTTCTTCTTACCAATGCCGTTGAAGATAGTTGTTGGGCACTTTTTGCGCATCTTGTGTACAAATTAAAATCATTCTGTCATTATAGGAATGAACATAGCAGTTTACTACTTTGGTAACGGGGCGGAGCGGACCGCCCCAATACCACACAAGAGAGAGGATTATATGCTAATTTTGGGCTTGAATGGCTTGCACCCCGCATGCCGCTGATTGCTGGTTTTATATTTGAACTACTTAGATAAGGAGAATTGAATTATGGAAAACGAGAAAAAGTACACACCTACCTGCTACACCATTGCCCGTGCCGTTGGTGATGCAGAGGTTAAGACGGGCGCAAACGGTAAGGAATACCTTGTGGTTAAGATTGAGCTGCTGGGTGGGTATAAGGCATCAGCTTTTTGCCGTGTAGCCCCGGAAGTTCAGAGTTATGTGATGGTCCGTGTGCGACATCGTGAAAACGGTTTTGCGTATGATATTTATAATCCGTCACTGGACTCCGTCTCATTTATGGCGGATGCATGTACACAATGGCAATACGCTGTTGTGAAGTAAGTTAATAAATGCACGATGTGTCACTACTTTCCCTGGTGACTTCTAAGGGGAGTAGTGGCACTTTTTTATTTAAGGAGTATTTGAAATGGAATATGTAGCGCATTTTGTTGCATGTGGTTTTATTGTTTTGGCATGGGTTTTGATTTATAAGCAGAATCAAAAGATGTATACCAAACGTCATGCTGAAATGATTGAAGCCCAAAAAGAGATTGAAGAAACAATCGGTACAGTTATTGCTGATGCAATTAAGTCTGGCATGAGTGCCGAAAAGTAATTTATGTGAAAACTACGGGAAAGGAGGTAAGATGCCCGTGAAGATGAAGGTTTTTGCCGTCGTCATGGCGGTAATGTGTTTAATGTCATTAACATGTACTGCATTTGCGGCTGAGACAGATTTGCCTCCCGGAGCGCAGTTACTAACAAATGGTACACAAGTAAGCACCAATGATTTAACGTCGCTGAGTACACCGTATGTAATTCCCGCCAAGGACGTTGAGTCAATTATCATTTCAGGCTTATTTGGATTTTCCAGCGTATACGGCTGGGATGGTACACAATGGATTAACTTAAATGTAGCGGACCCCACGAATGTAACGATTGTGCCTGCTGATTATCCACAATATATATATTATACGATGCTGCGTGGTGATACAATGGCTTCCCAGACCGTTACAGTGTCTTGGGAAAAGATTTCACCGTTTAAGGCTATTGCAAGTAGTTTTGATGTTTCGTTGGATTGGCTGCTGTTTACTATTACATCTTTGTGTGCCGTGATTTTGTCTAATTGGCTACTGTTGTTAGGTGTAGTAATCGTCATTGTGATGCTGCTATTTAACAAATCTCGTGGTGTGATTAAAGGCGTTTAATCATGGAGGTGTGTTATGGCAAAACGATAATGTTGCATTTTTGTGGCGTGTATGATTCTAACCATTTCATGCCTTCCCGTATGTGCGTTTGCCGATGATTCGTACATCATGCGTGATGTGTACGGTTCGTATGCTATGACATTCCAGGCAGATGGTGTGTTGACGGGTGCATATACCAAAGGCATTGAATATGGCGATATGGGCGGTGTTATGACTAAGTACACATCTATCCAAAGTGTATCATGTAGTGGTCATGATGATTACGCTGCATTATGTTCTATTCAGACGTATTCTGTAACAAAGTATGAGGATATGCCTGATGGATTTTATGTCGCTTTGGGTAGTGCACCTGTTGGATTTGATTTTTATTTTAGGACAACTGAAAATGGTGCATGGCGTCCGTATTCTGAGGCGTATATTCGTACAATGTCTGGTCAATTCTATTTTGCTTATGACGAGACAACCTACACTACCACCAGCACAAACCGTTTATATATTTATACTGACACCAATTATTTACAAATTAGCGGTTCGTTCTACGTCTGTTGAGGATGAGAACGTATTTGATGGTATTTTGTTTTTCCCATTTGAATTTCTTGGCAACATCCCCGGATGGATGACTATGATGTGGGAATTTCTATCATTGCCGTTTGTAGTAGATGCAACTAAAATTTTCATCTTTCTGTGCATTGGCGCAGTTGTACTGAAGCTGTATTAAGGAGGTATGAAAAGTGGAAATATTTGTAGATTTAATTGACACTATTGTTGCATGGATATGGAGCGGCATACAAGGTGTAGGACACTTGTTTGCTGGTGCTACGGTTTTACAGATTCAAATTGGTGTGTTCTTTGCTGATGTACCTGAGGAATTACATGCATTTACGGCATTAGGCGGAATTATTATTGCCAGTTTAGTTTTGAAGTTAATCAGCAGCATGGTTCAAATAAAATAAGGGGGCGTTATATATGAGTGAATTTGACATTGTATTTAACGCTGTAAAAGAGGCGTTTACTGGTTCTTATGACGCATTATCCCGTATCTATTTTGGACCTGCAAATTTAGCGCAATGGATAATTGCATTTATGTGCTTTGCTGCGATTATGACATTGATTCGTAAGGTTACTGGTGCCCCTGCGCTGAAGGGTTCCGGTTCCGGCTCCGGTATCGGTTCTCATTATGGTAGCAGCGAAGTTATGCATACAAAACGACGGAAGTAAGGAGGTTTATATGCAAGATTTTATTAATACTATGATTTCTTGGGGTATTGAGCCCTCACATGCTTCTGTGCATTATGTGTGCTTATTGTATTACTGATTACCTTTTTCTTAAAGGTGGTGTCGTCATGGAAGTAAGTAAATTTTTTAACATGCTTCTGGACCCACTGTACTCGTTAATTCTACCTGGTACTCCCGCTGATAATTTCGTGCAGTTTATGTTTTTAAGCACATTTGTTGCTGTCTTTATTGGTATGATTATAAAACTATTTTTTGATTGGAGGTAAACTATGGAATCGTTAACCACAATTGGTGCTGCCTTTACCACTATTTCTGGTTGGTTCATTGATACCATTGGCAGTCTGGCTGGTACTGTTGTAGAGCAGCCCCTGTTGCTCGTTGGTGTAGGCGTTGGCCTGATGGGCGTTCTCTTCGGGGAAGCCCGTTCCATTATCTGGGGAGTCTAAAGCTCGTGCCCGGAAAGAACATGAGGGGGACGGTAATGGTATCGTCCCCCTTGTGTTCGGACTAAATAATTACACTGTGAGGTTTTATATGAAAATGAATGATATGTCTTTGGACGAGGCTTTGCAGCTTAGAGAAGATATCGATAAGTCCAACCGCCAGCGAATTATGTGGTGGATTTATAATGCTGTGATGTTCTTTATTACAATTTGTACATTGAACAGTGAAACATGGCTATTTGCTGTGATCGTGGCTATTATATGGATTACATCCATTGTGCTTAAAAACAAGAAACACCCTCTGGAAGTACGAGTGTGGTTCGGATTGCCCGGTAGCTGTAAGACCACTATGTGTGCTGCTCTTGTGAAAAAGGCACATAAAAAAGGTATCCCATCATATACCAATGTTCCCATTACTGGTGCTTTCAAGATTGACCCTAAAAAAGATTTAGGATTTGCTGATATTCGTAATGCACAAGTTATCATTGATGAAGCGGGAATCACATACAATAATCGCGACATCCGTGCTATGAGTAAAGAGACAATTGAGTGGCTGAAATTACACCGTCACTATAAATGCTCTGTTGATGTATTTTCCCAATCATATGATGATATGGATATCACATTGAGACGTCTGGCATATCATTATTATTTGGTACGTAGGTTTATCATTCCCGGTGTTTTCGTTGCGTATCCTATTCGTCGGTCTATTGGTATCAATGACATGACGAAAGAGATTTGCGACACATATAGTTTGGATTCCCCGTTGATTCGCTTGTTTACAGCGAAATACTATGTAGGTCGTAAATATTGGCATATGTTTGACAGTTATGATGCACCGGAACTTCCTCATAAAACGTTTGACCGTTGGACAGAGGAAGAGTGTGGTGTAACTATCCGTGCGGTTATGACCGATATTCTGCCTTTCACCGCAAGGATCTCAGCCTCATCGCCTCTGCGGATAACTCGTTTGAGCTCATTGCGGAGCATCTCACGGTCTTTTTTCAGATAATCGATATCCTGCACGGCACGGTCCCGGTATTTCTCCAGATCCTCATAGGTCTCGATACCGTTCTCCGCAAGGAACCGAGTCTGGGCATCCAGCTGCTCCAGCTTGCGGATATCTTCCCGCATGAAATGCGATACGCGCTGTACTGACGCCGGATACCGGACGATAATATGAAGCTCGTAGCAATAGTAGTAATAGAGCTTTGCGATACCACGTGCCTTTGTCTTGGGCGGGTAATCTGTGCGGTACCTTCGGACGGCATTCTGCGTTTCTTCCGGGAGGGGATCCTTCCTGCGGATATTCTCCAGAATGCGGTTTGAGATCTCGTCCAGAGAATAATCCTCGCCAAGCCGGTCAAAGCGGAAGAACCGTTCTGAACCGGAAGGCCGAAGCGACGGACGCTGAAGTTCTTTGCCTGATTTTGCGGTAAACTTCAGCTCATAGCCCATTCCCTCCAGCGCGTCGTAAAACTCCGCTTCCGTGAGCGATGCCGCTATCGCACGGTCGATATCCTCGCGGATCTTCTGCCGGTAAGTAGGCTTGCCGTTTTTCTCAGCACTCCACTCGCCGTAGTTTTTCTTTTTGCCTTCAGGATGCTTTACGACGGACAGGCCGTATTCCCGGCAGAGCCTGTCGGAGACATCCCGCATGAACTGGTAGTCCTCATTGGTACGGTGATACTTGATCCCGTCCACAAAGGAAACAGTGTTCACGACAAAGTGATTATGAATATGAGAGTCTTTATCCAGGTGGGTGCAGACAAGGACCTGGTAGCGGTCGCCCCAGACTTCCTGTGCCAGCCTGATACCGATCTGATGCGCGATCTCCGGAGTGACTTCGCCTTCTGCAAAGGACTGGTAGCCATGATAGGCTATTGTCCCATCCTCCTTGCCGAAGGCTTTCTTTACCCGGAGCATATCGTCTCTGGCAGTATCCGGCGAACAGTTGATTCCCCAGACGAGCTGCCTCTGATTGGTAGCGTCCTCACGGCCAGCATATGCGATGACGTCGCCCAGAAAATCTCTGTCTGCACTCTGCGGAACCTGGATCACTTCCGGGTTTGTCGTTTTGTCCGGGTTTTGTGCGTAGAGTAGCACCTTGCTGATATACCCCTTGACTCCCAGATGGATGTGGTTGCCATTACAGATATATCACCTCCATCAGTTTGCTGACCGTCTCCTTCAGCCATCTGACATTTTCCCAGTAAGAATCCGTGTCCACGAATCCTTTGGCATTCGCTTTCACGGCTATCTGGTTTATGTTGTTATTGATCTGCTGAAGGTTCTTCAGGATGTCGATCACATCCATCGGCGGCTTCTCTTTCAGCGGCATTTTGCGGATCAGAGATCTGAGATACGCCTCGCGGGAAACGCCCGCTTTCTTCACATCTCTGTTCAGCGCAGCCGCCTCGCTTTCATCAAGACGGACCTTGATTTCTATTCCACGTCTTTCCATAATTTCTCATTTCAGGCAGTGCAAGGGTTTGCGGCTACCCCAACAAGCAGACCTTTGTCCCCAGAGGGCGATGCTTGCTGGTAAAATGCCGCAACCCTTGCGTCCTTTACCGTAGGTTTACCTCGCAATGTCAGTGACCTTAGGTTCATAGGGAACGGCTTTGATATCACAGTCGATTCTGTAGTACCGTTCCGGATTCCTGAACTGCTCGGTATAGCGTTTGATCTGATCCTGGCTGAGGGAACCGAAGTTCTCGCCACTGCAGTCGCAGATGAAGCACGGGCCGAAAATGATATCCATCATCTTGCCGTCTTCACCGTAAACCGCTCTGCAGGGACTCATGCCGTTCATTTTTCCCTCGTCGTTGCATACGATGCAGACCTCCTCCTCGAAGGGATATTATGCTTTCTCAGATAGTCGAGAATAGCGCTTTTCTTATCCTTTTCTTGGATCGTCGTTCTCTGGATCATACACTCACGGCACACTCTCTGTCCGTCAGGAATAGGTTCATTACAAAATACACATCCGTACATTATCTTTCACCTCGATTTCTTTCAACTTTTCTTGCTTCAACTTCAATATCGCAGTCCTGCCATTCCTGAAGAAACAACTCTATGATTTTTTTCTTTCAGCAAGTAACAGGAAGTATTGAGCTATGGGGGGAGTGTGAGGGGGGAAACGGTAATGCCGTCCCGAAAAAAGGACAGACCTCTCCCTTGGCGTGGGGTTACCTTGCGTCATCTCTCAGGCGTTCCAGATGCCGGTGATAGTATTCAAGCGCTTTCAGAACAAACTCACCGGTTTTTTCATAAGGAACACTGGAAGGGATATAACGCCTGGCGTCTTCGTAGCGGATGTTGATCTTCTCCCTCTGATTCGGCTTTTCCTCGAACATGATGGATTCGATAACCTCAGGCGTGAGTTTGCCTTCTTTGGAAAAGTTCCGCATCTTGATAGCCTGGGCATGCGACGGTGTGGCAAGAGTCAGACCGATTTCTTCCACAAGATCCTGCTGCTCAATGTCGTTCAGATAGGACAGTTCTACAGCCGGACGCAGAGCAATTTTCCCGTCATCTACAAGCTGAAGCAGTTCCGGAACAAGCTCTGTGAGACGGATATAACGTTGTACCTGCCGTTCACTCTCGCCGACAGTTTCGCCAAGAATTTCGCCAGATCTGCGTTCATCCAACTTGTCGCCCACTGGTCGAGAAGTTAAATCGGTCCGTTGTCCCTGACGCTTCATCGCTTCAAGCCTCATCTTATACGAGAAAGCCTTTTCGCTCGGCAGTATCACGGAGCGCTGAAGGTTAGACTCTACCATAAGAATAATGGCTTCATCTCTCGACAGTTCCTTGATTTCTGCCGAGATCGTTTCAAGCCCCGCGATCTCACAGGCTCTTTTCCGTCTGTGGCCGGAAACAATTTCATACCGACCGTCTTCCTTCCTGCGAAGGGTAATAGGCGTGATGATGCCACGTTCCCGTACCCTGAGGATCCGCGTCAATAAGCAGGACTCTGTATCCTTCATTTGCGAGGCCCACACCGAGATTGAGGGCAGTAGTTGTCTTTCCGACCCCGCCTTTCTGGTTTGTGATGGCAATCACATGACAGTTGTCCATGGGGGATTCCTCCTTTCCTTATTTAGCCGGACAACTCCGGCATGTAAGGACCGCAGTATTTGTTCACAACAACCCCTGCGGAATAAGCAATGTAGCTTAGGGAAATCATCAGGCGACCGTGTGCTTCACGGTCTCATAGGAGTCTCACCTCTGCCGGGTTCTCCGCCAGCTCCGTAGAGAAGTATCATTATCGTCAGACCTGTCATCGCCGAGGAGAGTAGCAGTCTCTCCATTGCGGCACTGGATTCTCGCGACTCTCAAAGAGCTAAGCGTACATGCCGTATGGCTCATCAGTCTGATTAACGTACCCGATGATCTGTATATTCAGTTTTCAAGTAGCGCGAAGTGGCGCTCCTTGTCGGGAGGAGTACCCCTTCATTAGGTAATGGGAATAACTCGACCATTTTTTAGGGTTCCTCCGAAAATTTTTTGGCATAAAAAAAGAGCCAGTCCGTCGTCAAAACGAACTGGCTCAAATAGCAATTTATATACGTTTTCCGGCTTTTCGCGGTTAGCCACTGGCTACCATTAAAATCGCCTCTGTGCAACCAAAGAGCCTTTTCCCGGTTCTCGCGGTTGCACGGCGGTTGCACGGCACCATTCCCGCCAACTCGTCAAAGCTCGGAATTGCCTGTAATTACAGGGTTTTTCGGCGTTTTTTGTGCAACCAGCAAGCCTTTACGTTCTACTCCCACTCAATAGTAGCCGGCGGCTTCCCGGTAATATCATACACGACCCTGCCGACACCCCTGACCTCGTTCACGATCCTCGACGAAACTCTGCCGAGGAGCTTGTGCGAAAGCGGCGCATACTCGCAGGTCATAAAGTCCGTCGTCCTGACCGCACGGAGCGCAACGGTGTAGTTGTAGGTTCTGAAATCCCCGACAACCCCGACCGAACGGGAGTTTGTAAGCACGGCAAAATACTGATCAGCCCTGACCCTGCTGCGCTTCATTTCCTCGCGGAAAATTGCGTCAGCCTCCCGGAGAATGTCAAGCTTGTCCGACGTGACCTCGCCGATGACCCTGATGGCAAGACCGGGACCGGGGAAGGGCTGACGGCTGACAAGCGTCTCGGGAAGTCCGAGCTGACGTCCAAGGGCTCTCACCTCGTCCTTGAACAGCCCGCGGAGCGGCTCGACAAGCCCCGCAAAGCCCATGTCCTTCGGCAGACCGCCGACATTGTGATGACTCTTTATCGTCGCGGAATTGTTCGCACCCGACTCAATAACGTCGGGATAGATCGTCCCCTGAGCCAGGAAACATCCCGCCGCCCCGAGCTTCTTTGCCTCGGCTTCAAACGTCCGGACAAACTTCTCGCCGATGATCTTTCTCTTTTTCTCAGGCTCTGTAACACCTGAGAGCGCACCGAGGAAGTCAGCCGACGCATCAACACGGATGAAGTTGAGCGCACGGTCTTTGAACGCCTCTTCGATCTCGTCGCCCTCGTTCTTCCTCATGCACCCGTGATCGACGAAAATGCAGTACAGCCTTCCCGGAATCGCTTTCGCAAGAAGCGCCGCACAGACCGATGAATCAACACCTCCGGAAAGACCGAGGATAACCCTGCCGTCCTCTCCGACCTGCTTTCTTATCTCGGCAATCATTCTCGTCTCATAGTCAGCCATGTCGTAATCTCCGACCGCGCCGCAGACACGGTAGAGGAAATTTCTTATCATCTCCGTCCCGTTCGGGGTGTTTTCAACCTCCGGATGGAACTGCACGCCGTACAGCCGCCTCTTCACATCGGCGATAGCGGCATTTTCACAGTGCGCCGTGTTCGCCGCCGAAACAAATCCGGCGGGAAGCACGCTGATCTTGTCTGTGTGGCTCATAAGCCCGATCTGATCGGCATCAAGCCCATTGAATATCTCGCAGGAGGTATCGACCTTCACCTTTGTTCTGCCGTACTCGCTGACCTTGCAGGAGGAAATCGTTCCGCCGGTGGAGTAAGCCATAAGCTGAATACCGTAGCATATGCCGAGAACCGGTATCCCGCAGTCAAAGAGTTTGGGATCGCATTTCGGCGAGCCGTCGCGGTAAACACTGTCGGGACCTCCGGTCAGGATTATCCCGATGGGGTTCATTGCTTTTATTTCGTCAAGGGGCATATTCCCCGGCTTGATAAGGGAGTAGACATTGCATTCCCTGACCCTGCGGGCGATAAGCTCCTTATACTGTCCTCCGAAATCGAGGACAAGGACAAGCTGATTGCTCATATTTTTGTTTTGCCTTCCGTTCTGTTTGTTGACATACTCATATATTATATTATTTATATCGTACTTTGTCAAGCATCGGAATGACGGTTTTACCGCAAGCGGGTGCATATCAGCCCGGCAAGCGGAATTGCCGGTTTTTCTGCAGTAAAAACCCGCCGTTTATCGAAAAAACGGTATCACTCCCCGTCTTTCCTGACCGCAAATTCCTTGTAAATCTCGTTTTTCGGCACTCCCCGGTCTTTAGCCGCACTCTTTATCGCCGCCATCCTGTCAAGACCGAGCGAAATGTAGTATTCCACGTGCTCCCTGACCGTCATCCCGGCAAAAAACGCGCCCTCGTCCCGGTCCTCACTTCCGGAAACGGCAATGACATATTCGCCCCGCGCATTCTCCTTCAGCACCTCAGCCGCCTCGCCGAGCGTCGTGCGTATGACCTCCTCGTTCAGCTTGGTAAGCTCCCGGCAGAACGACGCGCGCCGACCGCCGCCGAAAATCTCAGCCATAAGCGCAGCCGTCGCCGCTATCCGGTGCGGCGCTTCATAGAATATCATCGTCCGCGTCTCGGAGGACAGCTCCTCAAGACGCTTTCTCTTCTCCCCCGGCTTTCCCTCAAGAAATCCCTCGAATACAAACCTCCTCGTCGGAAGCCCGGAGACAATAAGCGCATTCACCGCCGCACAGGCACCCGGGATCGGTATCACCTTTATCCCGTTCTCCGCACACAGCCTGACAATATCCTCGCCGGGGTCGCTTATCCCCGGAGTCCCCGCGTCGGTGACAAGCGCGCAGGTCTCACCCTCCGAAAGACGCTTTATTATCTCCGCCCCGGCTTTTTTAATGCCGTGCTGCTCATATGTCATCATCGGCTTGCTTATCCCGTAAGCCGAAAGCAGCTTTCCCGTCACCCGTGTGTCCTCCGCGGCAACAAAATCGCAGTCGCCGAGGACCTTCACCGCGCGGTATGTCATGTCGTCAAGATTCCCGATAGGCGTGGCAACAAGATAAAGCGCACCCTTTTCGGTCATGTTTTTTTCACTCATTTGCCTTCTCCCCGCGTCCTGTCCGCTCTGTCCCCGGAGGAAGGGGAGGAGTGCTTCACGAATTCCGCAATGACCTTCTCCGCCGTTGTCGGAACGTTCTTCCTCGCACTTATCCTCACGTCGCAGTACGCCTTGTATTTCGGATAACGGAAGTGAAACGTCCGCGCAAGGCTTTCCCTGTCGGAGGTCACCGGACGGTCGGAGGTCGGCATAAGCGCCGCAAGCGGACGGTCAAGCCAGTATACCCTCCCGTTGCGCTTCAGTCTCTCAATGTTCAGCACATTGAGAACCGCCCCGCCCCCGGTAGCGATCACCTTCCCGGTGTTCCCGCAGGAAAGGGAACGTATCGTCTCCGTCTCGATCTCCCGGAAGGCCGCCTCCCCCGACTCGGCAAAAATCGTTTTTATGTCCTTCCCGGCATTCTTCACGATCACCCTGTCGGTGTCGGTAAACTCCCGCCCGGTCTTTTTCGCAATATATTTCCCGACGGTGGTCTTTCCGCTCGACGGCATCCCGATAAGAACAATGTTCTCAAGCGATCCCATCAGCTCCGCATATATCCTGTCGGTAAGCCCCCCGTCAGCCTTTTTCCCGGTAAAAAGCTCATACGCGGCAACAGCCTGAGACACAAGCATATAAAGCCCGCCCTCGGCAGGAATTCCGGCTTTCAGAGCAGCACGCACAAGCCTCGTGCGGAGAGGGTTGTATATCACGTCCACCACCCCGACAAGCGACCCGAACCGCGACAGCCTCACCGGAATGCTCTCGTCGTCGGGATACATCCCGCACGGCGTGCAGTTTATCAGAAATCCCGCATCGGAGTGCCGCTTTTCGGCACGGTAATAGGTCGTCGCCCCGTCTCTCCCGGTGCGGCTCATCCGTATCACGTTCACAGCTCCAAGCCCGCGCGCCGCCGCGACCGCAGTGAGGGAGGTCCCCCCCGTCCCGGCAATAAGCACCGTAAGACCCGAAAGGTCGGTCCTGCCGGAACGCGCAAGCACACGCTTTATAAGAGCCGTTATTCCGGTTATGTCGGTGTTGTAGCCGTACAGCTTCCCGTCCCGGTTCACAACTGTGTTCACCGCCCCGATCTTCTCCGCCGCAGGGTCGGTGTGATCAAGACAGGGTATAACGTCCTTCTTGTACGGTATCGTCACGTTTATCCCCCGGAAGTCCCGCGCCGCCATAAAAGCGTCAAGCTCCCCGCGCGGGATCTCATGAAGCCGGTAGTCGTACTCCCCGAATTTCCTGTGTATTATTTCCGAAAAGCTGTGCCCCAGTTTTTCACCGATAAGCCCGTATTCCATAGTCCTGTCCTTTCATCTCCCGGCTCATAACCCGATAAGGTCTGTTCCGTACCGCCCGGAGAGCATATCGAGAAGGGCAACGGCAGTGCAGGCGGTCACAACAGCAGCCGCCCGGTGAACAATGCACGGATCGTGCCTGCCCTTTACCGCAATGACCGAATTTTCCCCGTCCTCAAGCGATACCGTATCCTGCTCCTTCGCAATCGACGGCGTGGGTCTCACCGCACAGCGGAAGAGCACCGGCATCCCGTTCGTGATACCGCCGTTTATCCCGCCGCTGTTGTTCGTCGCCGTCACGACCCTCCCGTTTTCATTCCGGAAAGAGTCGTTCCCGCAGCTCCCGCGCATTCCCGCAAATCCGAAGCCCGCGCCGAACTCTACCCCCTTTATCCCCGGAATAGAGAACAGTATGTGCGAAAGCATACTCTCGCAGGAGTCAAACCACGGCTCGCCGACCCCGGAGGGCATCCCGATGACCGCCGTTTCAAGCACACCGCCGACGCTGTCGCCATCAGCCGCCGCAGCAGCTATCATCCCGCGCATCTTCTCACCGGCATCCGCATCAAGCACCGGAAAATTCATCACCGATACCGCAGCAATGTCCGGAGCATAGTCCCCAAACCCTCTGTCATATATCCCGGCAACCGAAGCCATGTGCGTCCCGATAAATATCCCGCGCCGTCCGAGAACCGCCTGACAGACAGACCCCGCCGCAACAAGTCCGGCAGTTATCCTCCCGGAAAAATGCCCGCCCCCGCGGTAGTCCTGAAACCCGTGATACTTTTCGTTGGCAGAAAAATCCGCGTGCCCCGGACGGCAGAGAAATTTAGTCCTTTCATAATCCCCGCTCCGCGTGTCGGCATTGGGAATGAAAATGCAGACAGGAGTCCCGGTAGTCTTCCCGCAGAATACCCCGGAAAGGATCCTGAATTCGTCGGCTTCGCATCTCTTTGTCGAAATGTTCCCCGCCGGACGCCGCAAAGCCAGCCGCGAGGCAATGTATTCTTCGTCAACCGCCTCACCGGGCTTCAGCCCGTCAATAATAACCGTGATCCCCGTCCCGTGGCTCTCCCCCGAGAGGGTAACTGATATGTTGTTTCCGAATGTGTTTTTCATTTTTTCTTCTTTACCTTCCCGATCTGTCTGATTCAGATTTTTGACAGAGATTTTGTGACTGCGTCGCCGCCAATAACCTCTTTTTCTTTCTCGGAGAAAG
>OLGD01000806.1_pt1 | contig 56398 bp, 55 predicted proteins | sample 1605311 | NCBI WGS metagenome assembly OLGD01 (sample SAMEA3888917, study PRJEB22519) | human gut metagenome | biome: human gut; feature: human-associated habitat; material: faeces | place: Denmark | collected 2010
CTTGAATGTGTTAGGCACGCCGCCAGCGTTCATCCTGAGCCAGGATCAAACTCTCTAAATGTTTCTATCTAAACTGCATGTCCGTAACATACAGTTCAAACCTTAGAGTGTTTCCCTACTCAAGCAATCGCTTGCTTTTTCGCTTTTCTTCTTTACTTGGTTTCTTCTCTAAAGAATTTTCAGGTTCTCTTCACACTACTTCTTCTCAGTTTCATGTTTCTTCGTTGTTCAATTTTCAATGACCAATGTACTCGGCCGCGTTTTTTGCGCAACCTTGTATATTATATTCGCTCGCCTTCGTTTTGTCAAGGGGTTTCTCAAAAGTTTTTTCGCATTCCTGCACTTTTTTCCTCCCCTTTTTCCGGTGAGCTTTTTTATTCTATCACTCTCTTTTCCCCTTGTCAACCCCTTTTTTTCGTTTTTTGGAATCTTTTTTTGCAAACGCAAAGAATAGTTTCCAAAAGAAAAGGAAATACTCTATCCGGAAACGGAGGGATAGCATGGCTACCTGTATTATCAGAACGGTCATCATCTACATATTGCTGGTGCTGGCAATACGGACGACCGGAAAAAGGCAAATCGGGGAACTTGAAATCTCTGAGCTTGTTTCGACCTTTTTAATCTCCGAACTGGCTTCGATGCCGATCGGAAATCAGGAAATACCGCTCTCTTTTGCCGTTGTTCCGATTCTGATTATCATCTCTCTTGAAGTTGTCATTTCATTCTGCTCCACCCGCTCCAGCGTAATGAAGCGAATTTTCCTCGGATCGCCGTCCATCCTGATCGAACGCGGCAAGGTCAGGCAGAATGAACTCAGCAAAGCGCGCATGTCCCTGGAAGAACTGATGAGCCAACTCCGTCAAAACGGCGTTACGGCGATTGAAAATGCAGATTATGCCATACTTGAAAACAACGGCAAACTTTCGGTCATTCCGCGCGCAGCGGCGCAGCCGGTCACCGTAAAGGATCTGAATCTGCAGGTTGGCGAGAGCGGAATCGCGCATGCGGTCATTATAGACGGCGTCCTGAAAAAAGAAGCGCTGCGCGGCGCCGGCAAAAGTGAAGTTTGGCTAAAGGAAGAAATCCGAAAATCAAAGCTTGAACAAAAAGAAATTTTTCTTTTGTCTGTGGACGACCTCGGAAAAGTATACATTATAAAAAAGGAGTAATATAAATATATAATGAAACTTTTTATCAGCGCTCTGCTTGTGCTTGCACTGATTGCCGGATTCTGCACCTGGGGGACGCTGTCCAGCACGGCGATTGTCGATGAAATTCTCGGCGAGTTGCATCGCGCGCCGATCGATACAGATACGGTTCCGGCAAACGCGCATGAAGTCAGCGAAAAAGTCCTGTCTATCTGGGAAGAAAAATTTTTTACGATCAGCATGTTTCTGCCGCATGAACATCTGGATGAAATCAAACAAAAGATGGTATCTCTAAACAGCTACGCATCCGGAGATGAGATCGCCGAATGGAGAGAGGCGCACGCCATACTGGAAGAAGCGCTCTATCATTTGAAAAATCTGATTCAGGCCAACATCGATAATATATTATAATGATACAAAAGGAACGGGAGAAGGACAAAACGGCTTCCGTTCCTTTTTTCATACGCATATACACCATAACATTGAACCGACTGTCCGCAATGAGTTCGGTTTTTTTCGGAGATATGGATTTTCGGGATTTTGCCGTATTTCATTGACGAGCGGGGTATAATATGTTACAATAAAATGATTCAGGAAGTGCGTTTTCGGAGGTGATTGGGAATGGTGGAGATAGCCGCCGTGCGGGAACACAGCCGCGCGGAACATGCGGGGGTCCAAGCGGGAGACATCCTGCTTGCCGTGAACAAAAACGAAATCCACGATGTTCTCGATTACCGCTTTTATCTGGCTGACCGACGTGTTGTGCTCACATTGCGCCGCGCCGACACGGATTTAGAAATCGAAATCCGCAAGGGCGAATACGACGACATCGGACTGGAATTTGCCACGCCGCTGATGGACAAAAAGCACCGCTGCGCCAATCAGTGCATTTTCTGCTTTATCGACCAGCTTCCGCCCGGACTGCGCGATTCCCTGTATTTCAAAGATGACGACTCGCGCCTTTCGTTTTTGCACGGCAATTATATCACACTGACCAACCTTGACGAAGCTGAAATCGACCGCATTATCCGAATGAAAATCACGCCCGTCAACATCTCCGTGCATACGACAAACCCGGAACTCCGAATCCGCATGATGAAAAACCGTCATGCCGGCAAGGTGCTCTCCTATCTTCAAAAATTCAAGGTCGGCGGTACGCACATGCGCGGGCAGATCGTCCTTTGCCGGGGAATCAACGACGGCAAAGAACTGCTGCGCACCATGCGCGATTTGGAAGCGCTTTGGCCGGAACTGGACTCGGTTTCAGTCGTTCCCGCCGGACTCACAAAATTCCGTGCGGGGCTGTATCCGCTTTCCGCCTACACCGCCGAAGAATGCCGAGCGATTATTGATGACGTGACGAAATTCGGCGACGGCTGCCTGAAAAAATACGGCACGCGCCTCTTTTTCCCCGCGGATGAATTGTATATCAAGGGCGGCATCCCCATCCCAAGCGCCGATTTTTATGAAGAATTTACCCAAATTGAAAACGGCGTCGGTATGCTCGCCTCCTTCGCGTCGGAATTCGGACTGGAACTGGATTTTCTGCCCGATTACATCGCCGCGCTCGGCGACCATAAGCGCGAAGTGTCCGTCGCGACCGGTGAAGCGGCCTATAATTTGATCGAACGGATCTGCACACGGCTGACTATGCTTTGCAAAAACCTGAATATTCATGTCTATAAGATCATCAATCACTTTTTCGGTGAAGAAATCACCGTTTCCGGCCTGCTGACCGGCAAAGACATATCCGAACAGCTTTCGGGAAAGCCGCTTGGGGAAGCGCTGCTCCTCCCTGCCTGTACGCTGCGCGCGGAGGGCGACCTATTCCTCTGCGGCATGTCGCATGAAACGCTTTCGCAAAAGCTGAACATACCGATTTTTTTTACCGAGAACGACGGTGCGGATTTCATCTCCAAAATTTTCGGATTCACCGTCTAAAGGAGGTTAAGGTTATGAAAAAATTTCTGATTGCATGTCTATGCGCGCTCCTTGCCACACAATTTTTCGCCTGCAACAAGCGCGAAAACCCGGATGTCACAACCACAGCATCCGACACGGCAGCGTCCGACAGCACAACCTCAAATCATCCGCTTGCCCCCGTTTACAGCATTGAAACCGTAACGCCCGACTTCGGCGCCGCCGTACAGATTTCCTATGCGGTTTTAAAAACAGGCGACGCGGCGCTGGATGAAATACTCCTGACCGAGGCCAAAAACGAGCTTTCCAAATATATACCGAACGCATCCTCCATTTCAAAGGAAGGCGGAGAAGCCGAGTACACCGTTACGGCGGCAAGCGTTTATACGGACGAGCGGCTGTTGTCCGCGATCTTTACGGGCAGCTACGCGGTCTACGCTGCGGGCAGCAGCGCCGAGGAGACAAACGGCGAAGTCTTTTACACGGTAAACATTGATCTCGCGGAGCGGGAATTGCTCGGCGGCGGAGACATATTCAGTGACTTTTCCGCGTTTATCACGGCTTTCACCGACGGAAAATTTGAAGGCGGCGAGCGCGATGCGGACTATGCTTCCCTGATTGCGCCGTACCGGCCCGAATACGGCATTTACCCCTATGTCTGCTTTGACAACGAATATTTTTATGTAAACATTACCGAAACGGGCGTAACCGAGACCAACACGCTCTACAAAATTGCCCGAACGGATGCGGCCGTATTCCTGGATGCGGATTTTCGGTGAAGAGGGGCAAGAGAAAAGGACGGATAGAAAATGGCAAAACCGATAGTAGCGATTGTCGGCCGACCGAATGTCGGCAAGAGCACGCTGTTCAATAAACTGATCGGCGAGCGCCGGGCGATTGTGGAAGACACGCCCGGTGTCACACGCGACCGCATTTACGGGGAAAGCGAATGGTGCGGCCGCTCGTTTGTCGTCATTGACACCGGCGGAATCGAACCCAAAACCGACAATATACTTTTAAAACAAATGCGTATGCAGGCGCAGATTGCGATTGAAACGGCAGATGTGCTCATCTTTTTATGCGATATTCGCGCGGGCCTTACCGCCGACGACCGCGATATTGCGGTCATGCTCAAAAAAAGCGGCAAGCCGGTCATTGTCGCCGTCAACAAAATCGATCAAATCGGCGCGCCGCCGCTTGACTTCTATGAATTTTATGAGCTTGGCTTTGAGCGGGATCCCATTGCGCTTTCCTCCGCGCACGGCAGCGGAACCGGCGATCTTTTAGATGCCATTTGCGGCGCGCTCCCGGCGCCGGCGGCATCGGACGAAGAGGATGACAGCATCAAAGTCGCGGTTATCGGTAAGCCGAACGCCGGAAAGTCCTCCTTGGTCAACCGAATCCTCGGCGAAGAACGGCTGATCGTCTCTGACATCTCCGGCACGACCCGCGACGCGGTCGATACGCTTGTGGAATGCCCGGAGGGGCGCTACACGCTGATCGACACGGCCGGCATCCGCCGCAAAGCCAGAATCGACGATGTGATTGAAAAATACAGCGTACTCCGCGCCCACACCGCCGTAGAACGCGCCGATGTCTGCCTGCTTCTGATTGACGCGGCCGAGGGAATCACCGAACAGGACGAGCATATAGCGGGTATCGCCCATGAAGCCGGAAAGGCCTGCGTGATCGTCGTCAACAAATGGGACCTCATCGAAAAGGACAACTCAAGCGTCAATGCGTTCACCCAAAAGATCTACAACGCGCTTTCCTATATGACCTACGCGCCCATTCTTTTCATCAGCGCGAAAACCGGCCAGCGCGTCAGCAAGCTGCTTGAGCATATCAACTACGTCAACGAGCAGGCAAAACTGCGCATCTCCACCGGTATGCTCAACGATATGCTGGGCGACGCGACCGCCAAGGTCCAGCCCCCCTCCGACAAAGGCAAACGGCTGAAAATCTACTATATGACGCAGGCGAGCGTCGCACCGCCTACTTTTGTAATTTTTGTGAATAACGCGGAGCTTTTCCATTTTTCCTATCAGCGATACATCGAAAACTGTCTGCGCGAAACGTTTGGGTTTCGAGGCACGCCGATCCGTCTGGTGATCCGCCAGCGCGGAGACGCATAACGCCGCACGACAAAGCTTCCAAGGAGAATTTATGTTTGTCGATCATGTAAAAATTTTTGTAAAAGCCGGCGACGGCGGAAACGGCGCCGTTTCTTTCCGTCGGGAAAAATATGTCGCGGCGGGCGGCCCGGACGGCGGCGACGGCGGCCGCGGCGGCAATATTATTTTGCGCATAGACGAAGGGACAAACACACTGCTCGCTTTCCGTTACAAGCGCAAATTCATCGCGCCAAACGGTGAAAACGGCAAGGCCTCAAAAATGCACGGCGCAAACGGCGCCGATTTGGAAATTATGGTTCCGCCCGGAACGCTTGTGCGCGACGGCGAAAGCGGAAAAATCATCAAAGATATGTCAAACTGCGAACCGTATATACTCTGCCGGGGCGGCCGCGGCGGATGGGGCAACCGGCACTTCGCCACGCCCACGCGGCAGATTCCGCGCTTTGCCAAAAGCGGAACGCGCGGCGAGGCGCGCGAGGTCACGCTGGAACTGAAGATGCTGGCGGACGTCGGCCTTGTCGGCTTTCCGAATGTGGGCAAATCCTCGATTCTTTCCCGTATCAGCGCAGCGAAGCCGAAAATTGCGGACTATCATTTCACGACCCTCTCCCCCAATCTCGGCGTTGTATCGGCGGGCGAAGGACGCGGTTTTATCGCCGCGGACATTCCCGGACTGATCGAGGGCGCCTCCGAGGGGCTCGGTCTCGGCCATGAATTTTTGCGCCATGTTGACCGCTGCCGCCTGATTTGGCATGTGGTGGATATATCCGGCCTTGAGGGACGCGATCCGGTTACCGACATTCAAACGATCAACCGCGAGCTTGCGCGCTATGACAAACAGCTTTCCGAGCGGCCGCAGATTATCATTGCTAACAAAAGCGATATGCTCGAACAGGCGTCAACCGATATTCCGGCGTTTGAAAAATTTGTGGCGGAAAACGGCTGGACGCTGATCTATGCCAGCGCGCTGACCGGAAAAAATCTGGAGCAGCTTGTCAGCCTGACCGCCGAGCGGCTTCGGGAACTGCCTCCGCTGACGGTCTATGAACCGGAATACACGCCGGAGGACGAGATTCTGCCGCGCGGCGAGCGCGAAACGACTGTCCGGCGCGAAAACGACGTATACTATGTCGAGGGCGACTGGCTGTACAACCTCATGGGGCAGATCAATCCGGACGATTATGAATCCCTGTCCTTCTTTTCACGTGTACTTCAAAAAGCCGGCGTCATTGCCATGCTGGAGGAAAAGGGCGCGAAAGACGGCGATACAGTCAATATATACGACTTTGAATTTGATTTTGTTAAATAAGCCAACAAAAAATCCCGAGAACCGTCAAAATGTCGGTTCTCGGAATTTTTTGCAGACCGAAATTTTTTCTCTCCTTATTCTGCATAAAAAGGGGCGCTTACGCAAATAATAATGCACTTTGAACATAAGGAGGCATTGTATTGCGGTTTCTGAAAATATTTTCCGCGCTGGTGCTTGCATCGGTACTTCTGTATTCCATATGCTTTGCCGCGGACGGCAGTGTATACAAGGACGTTCTGCGCCTGCATATCATCGCCGATTCAGACAGTGAAAAGGCGCAGGAAACAAAGCTCAAGGTGCGGGATTTCATACTCGAAAACTATTCGTCACAGCTCGCGGAATGCCAAAATCGCGAGGAAGCCGAAGCAAAAGCACGTGAACTGCTTTCGGAAATAGAAAATGCGGTAAATGTATTTCTGGCCGATGAAGCGGACTATACCTGCAGCGTCACACTGGGCGAGCGGTATTTTCCGACCAAGACCTACGGCGAGTTCAGTCTGCCGCGCGGCAATTACACCGCGCTCTGCATCACGCTCGGCAAAGGCGAGGGCCGAAATTTTTGGTGTGTGCTCTTCCCTCCGCTCTGCCTGAACGTAGCCGGCGCGGACACACAGGAGATGTTTCTGACCTGCGGTCTTACCGAGGACGAGTATCTTTTGATGCGCACCGAAAAGCCGGTCTATAAACTGAAGTTCCGTCTGCTCGAACTGCTTAGCGGCGAATAGCTTTCGGGAAAAGGAAGACAGTTTTTTGCGGCAAATGTGAAAATCGCACTCCGCCCGCAAAGCGCTCGGTTTTACCGCTCTCCTATCGGCGCGCATGACGCGCTGATAGGAGCCGACGGAAAATACGCGCAAATGTTCAACATACAGGCCGAAAAATACCGCGCATAAGAACAGCCCGCATGAAAAGACCTGATTTTCAACGCAAAAAAGTCCGAAGCGCCTGCAAAAGGCAGTGTCTTCGGACTTTTTTATCAGCCTATAATCAAAATATAAAACGCGATCAGCCGATTACACGGACACGGATAATGCCTTCGATGGCCGCAAGCTCATCCGCGATCTGCGGAGGAATTTTGCTGCCGGTATCGACGATCGTATAGGCGTACTCGCCCTTGGAACCGTTGCCCATGTTTTCGATATTGATGCCGTCATCGGCCAACGCCGTCGTGATACGGGAAAGCATCGTCGGTACGTTTTTATGCGCGACGCAGATACGTGCGCCGCCGCATTTCGGAACCGAAACGGTCGGGAAGTTGACACTGTTGACAATGTTGCCGTTTTCTAAGAAGTCGCAGAGTTCATGCGCCGCCATAACCGCGCAGTTATCCTCGGATTCGGTCGTGCTTGCGCCGAGATGGGGAATCGAAATCACATTCTGGTAACCGGCGAGTTCCGCGCTCGGAAAGTCCACAACATAGGAAGAAACCTTGCCGGAATCAATCGCAGCTTTCATGGCGTCTGCATCGACAAGCTCGCCGCGCGCGAGGTTGATGATCTTCACGCCGTCCTTCATCTGCGCCATAGCCGCACTGTTGATAAAGCCGGTGGTATCCTTGGTTGCGGGCACATGCAGCGTGATATAATCGCAATTCTGGAAAATCTCATCGTAGCCGGACGCAACATGCACCGCACGAGACAGATTCAGCGCATTGGCAACCGAAAGATAGGGGTCGTAGCCGATCACCTGCATCCCAAGCGATTTTGCAGCGTTGGCCACGAGGCCGCCGATTGCGCCGAGACCAATGACGCCGAGCGTCTTTCCCGCGATCTCACAGCCCGCGAACTGTCCCTTGCCCGCCTCAACATCCTTTGCGATGTTAGTTTTATCCTCAATCGCCGAGACCCAGTTAATGCCGCCGACAACATCTCTCGAAGCCAGGAGCAATGCGCAGACCGCAAGCTCTTTTACCGCATTTGCGTTGGCGCCGGGCGTATTGAATACGACGACGCCCGCCTCCGCGCAGCGGTCAACCGGAATATTGTTGACGCCCGCGCCGCAGCGCGCAATCGCGAGCAACTCTTTGTTCAGAGGCATGTCGTGAAGCTTTGCCGAACGCACCATGATCGCATCCGGATTCTCAATCGTATCCGAAACCGCATACGCGCTGCCGAAAACATCCGTACCGACTTTCGCGATCTTGTTCATCAATTTAATATTCATGCCGCCACCCCTTATTTCGGATTTTTCTCTGCGAAGTCCTTCATAAACTCCACAAGCTTTTCAACGCCCTCAATGGGCATTGCATTGTAAATCGACGCGCGCATGCCGCCGACGCTGCGGTGGCCTTTCAGGTTCTTGAGTCCGGCGGCAGAAGCTTCCGACGCGAATTTCTTATCGAGATCCGCATTGCCGGTAACAAACGTCACATTCATCATCGAACGGGATTCCGGACGGACGGGCGCGATATAGTAATCCTGAGAATCCAGATAATCGTACAGAATACCGCATTTTTTCTCGTTGTACGCCTTCATTTTGTCAAGGCCGCCGACCTCGTTCAAAATCCACTCGTACACAAGTCCCGCCATATAAATGGAATAGCAGGGCGGCGTGTTGTACATCGAATCATTGTCCGCCATAACCTTGTAATCCAGCATCGTGGGGATCGTCTCAGGCGCATTGCCGATCAAATCCTCGCGCACAATCACAACCGTAAGACCTGCGGGCGCCATGTTTTTCTGCGCGCCGGCATAGATCAAACCGAAACGGCTCACATCCACCGGCTCGGAAATGATACAGGAGGACATATCCGCAACCAGCGGAATATCACCGGTATCCGGAATGGAATCGAACTTGGTACCGTAGATCGTATTATTAAAGCAAATATGCACATAGTCCGCATCCGGGCGGAAGCTCTCCCGCGTGGTTTTCGGAACATATGTAAAGTTGTCCTCAGCCGATGAAGCCGCGCAGACTACATCGCCGAACTTTTTCGCTTCCTTGAAAGCCTTGTTGGAAAACTGTCCGGAAACGATATAATCCGCCTTGTGATTTTTGTTCATCAGATTGAGCGGAACGGCGGCAAACTGCGTGGAAGCGCCGCCCTGCAAAAACAGAACCTTATAATTGTCCGGAATCTTCATCAACCGGCGAAGATTTGCCTCTGCGTTTTTGATGATCGCTTCATAATCGGGAGACCGGTGGCTCATTTCCATGACGGACATGCCGCTGTTCCCATAACAAACCAATTCGTCGCGCGCGCGCTCCAGAACCGGAAGCGGAAGCATGGACGGCCCTGCGGAAAAATTATAAACCCTGGACATCTGCATCACCCCTGACCGCATAAGCGGTGCCTTTCTGCAATTCGTAAGAATATACTTATTATTATAAACTCAGATTCAAGCGCCGTCAATATGCATTTTAAATTCCGTGTAAATTTACAAATTTTTTCTTCAGTTTTCCTTTTTTCTGTAAATTTTTACATTAGAGTTTAAAAAAACACGGTAAAAAAGGAGCGGCCCTAAACCGCCCCGCAAAAATTCCGGCGCTTTTCTATTTTAAAAAAGAAAATTCGGTGTTTTTGACAAAAATATACATGGAAAAAAGCACGGCGTAAAGCCCCTCTGAGGTCGTGATCAAAAGATAGGAAGCAAACAAAAACCAGAAAAAGCTGACGATATACGTCAGGACGCAAAGGCACCTTGCGGCAAAATCCGGCCCCCGCCGCGCAGCAAGACATACATAGAGCAAACGGCCGCCGTCAAGCGGCGATGCGGGCAGCAGATTCAGCAGCGCAAGAAGAAAGCTGATGATGCCGAATGTCAGAATATCCACAAAGCAGAAGCGATACAACAAAACTGAAATTACGGTGCAGAGCAAATTGGCCGCGCTGCCGGCGGCGGCCACCGCCGCTTCGCCTCTGAGCGTCAGCGTATTCTCATCAATTTCCATACAAAGCCCAAACGGCGCGGGCGCAAAAGAACGCAGGCGGCCTCCGGCAAGGCGCAGCATCACAAGATGCGCGCTCTCGTGCACAAACACCGCCGCCGCAAAGGGCAGCATAACGCCGCCCGACATCAGACAAAACAAAATCATCGGCAGCGCGCAAAAAAGAATCCCGGTAAATCGTTTCAGTTCACGCATAAATCACCGAAACTGCTGATAAATGCCGTTGTAGCGCGCTATGTATTCATCCGCCGCCGCGTCCACCGCGGCGCGCGCCGCAACCGCCGAATCCGCGTCCTCCGAAATCTCCGGCTCCATTCCCAGAAAAGCGGCGATTGCTTCGTTTTCATTCATAAAGGCGCGCACAGCCTCGGCCGCACCCGAAAGCGTACCGTCCGACAGTTCGCTCTCAATCCCGTCATACATCCAGACCGACAGCGCAAACACCACGGTAAGCATCAGGGAAAGGACGATTACGGCCGCGCCTTCTTTTCCGACATGTCTGTCCATTCAAACATCACCCCGTCACAATTCTATGCGTCCCGATCTGTAATTTTGCTCAAAGGGCAAAAAACTTTCGGTAAAATTTTTTGCCGAAAATATTTTTGTACTTTGTTTTACATGCCGCATGCAAAATCTTTGCGCAAGCCAAAATGCACGTGAAAATACACGGATACTATGCTATACTATTATAAAGCCGTCGGCGCACAATCGAGCGCGGCGCAAAGTAGGGGGAGCATATCATGCATTTTGTAAAAGCCAAAGGCATCCTGTCCGCCAAAAACGGCATGAATATTTACCGTGGCTGCACGCACGGATGTATTTACTGCGACAGCCGCAGCGCCTGCTATCAGATGAATCATGCGTTTGAAGATATCGAAGTCAAGCAAAACGCCCCGGAACTGCTTTTGAACGCACTGCGCCGCAAACGAAAAAAATGTATGATCGGCACAGGCGCCATGTGCGATCCGTATCTGCATTGCGAAGAGACGCTCGGCCTGACGCGCAAATGCCTTGAAATCATCGACGACTGCGGTTTCGGGCTGAGTATCCTCACAAAATCCGATCGCGTGCTGCGCGACCTCGATCTCTTGAAACGCATTCATAAGAAAGCAAAATGCGTCGTGCAAATGACGCTGACCACCTATGATGAAGCACTTTGCCGTATTCTCGAACCGAATGTTTCCACCACAAAGCGACGCTATGAGGTCTTGAAAATCCTGAGAGAAAACGACATTCCGACCGTTGTATGGCTCTCGCCGATTCTTCCCTTCCTAAACGATACCGAAGAAAACCTGCGCGGCATACTGAACTACTCTTTTGACGCGGAGGTAAAAGGCGTCCTCTGCTTCGGAATCGGCACCACCATGCGAAACGGCAGCCGGGAATATTTCTATGCCGCGCTTGACCGCCGCTTTCCGGGACTCAAACAAAAATACATACAAAAATATGGCGATGCTTACGAATGCGCAAGTGAAAATCACACGGCGCTGATGAACCTCTTTCATGCCGAATGCGCAGCGAAAGGCGTTATGCATCACCCAAATCAAATTTTTGAATATCTGAATACGCTTTCGAGCGACTGCGAACAATTCAGCTTTTTTTAAAGACGCCGGTCATGAGCAAAGAAGCGGCAATAAAGACGCGGCCAAATTGCCCGCAACCGCTTTCATCGCCGGTATATTCAATACAGTTTTATACACATAAGTAAAAAATCCGCAAACGACAGAGAATGCACTTCTCCCGCCGCCTGCGGATTTTCTTTATTCGGATTATACAAGATCCGGACTGATTTTTCGCCCGAACCAATCAAACAAAAAAGCAAGGACAAAACCAAGCGCCAAAAGCGCCGCATCGACGAAAAACGCAGCCGGGCTTGCAAACCGCACCGGAATAATCGGAATCGTCGTCGCGATCACCACACCGATAATCAGATGATTCATGACCGAAGCATGCCGCTCGAACAGCAATGTAAAAAGCTTTGACAGTCCGATCAGCGCCGCCGCGCCGCCAAGCGCCATCGGGAGCAAAACAGCCATATCCAAATGCCGAGCGCCGTCCAGCATAGGCTCAAACAACCCCAAAAACAGCAGAATGCTTGCGGAACTGAGTCCGGGCAAAACAATGCTGATTCCCCACACAACGCCGACAAAGAAGAACCAAAAGATATTCGGCGTAATCGAAAAACCGACGCCGTGCTTCAGGTATAGAAACAACCCTAAAAACACAATAAGACTGGAAAAAAGCGCAATATACGAACCACCGGTTCGTTTGGTCTTTCCGGCTGTGCGAAAGAGCGCGGGCAGCGTTCCTAAAATCAAACCCACAAACAAACAGGTAGCAAGCTCACTGTTTTTCTCCATGATGCTGCTGACAGCGCGCAGTAAAATCAAAAAGCCGACCGCCATACCGCAAAGCACGGGCAGCATCAGCCGCCAATGCCGCCGCAAATTTTTTTTCGGCTGTGCAATAATTTCCATAAGCGGCTTATACAGGCCGAAAACGACACAAAGCACACCGCCGCTCACACCGGGCAAAACGCCGCCGATACCGATGATCGCGCCCTGCAAAAAACGAAGTCCGAAGCGCAGAGCAAAGCTTGGCTCATCGTGTACCACTTGCATCCCTTCTCTCTTCGGCGCCAAATGCACTGCAGCGCATCCGACACCCCGTATTATCTTTTTTAAAAAGTCAAACCGGCGCCGTAATACAGGATGCCGGTTTAACCGCCGCAAAACCAAGGTTTTCCGACGATGAGGCGCGTTCGCTCGCGCCGTCGCGCCGCCCTCGGCGGCACTCGCGCGCCTGCAAGGTGTTTACAAGGCGGCACATGTCCGCCTTTTCCCGCCGCAAAACCAAGGTTTTCCGGCGATAAGGCGCGTTCGCTCGCGCCGTCGCGCCGCCCTCGGCGGCACTCGCGCGCCTGTAAGGTGTTTACAAGGCGGCACATGTCCGCCTTGTAAACATAAATCGATTTGTATTTTCGCCTTGTTGATAAATCGAAACCGGCGCCGTAATACATGACGCCGGTTTTTTCCATTCAAACAGTCGCGCCGTAAAACACATTATCGCATCGGCGCGATTATATGGAGAGCTTTTCGCCGGGCTGTTCTTCCGTCTGCTCCACAAGCTTAATGACCTTTGCAGATTCAACTCTGTGGTTTTCGACCACGCAGTTTTCGATCACAAGGGTCCCCGCCGTCAGCGAAAGAACCGTACCGTCTTCCGGAACCGAACCGTACAATCCCATTATATACCCGCCGAACGTATCATATTCATCTACCGGAAGCTCCATGGAAAGCGCGCGGCACACGTCGCCAAGCGATGTACTGCCCTGAATCTCCCATGTATCCTCACCGGTTTTTACGATGTCCGGTTTTTCCTCAGGGGCGCTCTGATCATCGTCAAAATCGCCGACAATCTGTGCCAAAAGATCATTCATCGTAGCGATACCGGTCACGCCGCCGTACTCGTCGAGTACCACGGCAAAATGATTCTTGGACTTTTTCATATGCTTAAACAGCACATCCGCGCGCACGCCCTCCGGTACAAAATAGGGCGGACGAACCGCGCTTTGCATGATAGTTTCCCGGTTTCTGTCCTCCAGAGCAAAGTAATCCTTTGCACAGAGCACGCCCTCGACCACATCCACCGTTTCGCTGCAAACCGGATAATACGAATGCCGTCCCTCAATAATAATGCGATGCCATTCGTCCGGATCATCCTCTAAATACAGCACCTTGAGATCGGTACGATGCGTAGCCAACTCTCCCACCGAAATATCATCAAACTCAAACAGGTTATGTATGATCTCGCGCTCATCAATGTCTATAACGCCCTTACGGTTGCCCTGATCTACCAGGTCCTTAATATCTTCCTCATAGACCGTTTCCTCCGTCGCATTCGGATCCACGCCGAAAAGCCGCAGCACACCGTTTGTCGAAACGGAAAGCAGCCAAACCACCGGACGGAAAAAGACGGAAAGCGTATGAATCGTGCCCGACATGGAAAGCGCCAGTTTTTCCGCGTTTTTCATCGCAAGACGCTTGGGAACCAATTCGCCGCAAACAAGCGTTATATACGATAAAATCAAAGTCACAATGACAACCGAAAGCGTATTCAGCGTATTCCGGCTCAGCGCGCCGCCCTCGCGGTAGAGCGCTTCTGTAATCAGTCCGGCAAAATTGTCGGCAGCGAAAGCGCTTCCGAGAAAGCCGGAAAGGGTTATGGCCACCTGTATGGTCGCAAGAAACTTCGCCGGGTCGCTTGTCATCCTTGAAAGGCGCAGCGCCTTTTTGTTCCCCTGCTCAATAAGCTGGGCAAGACGCGCGTCGCTCACCGATATGACCGCGATTTCAGCGCAGGCAAAAAACGCATTGCACGCGATCAAAGCAATTTGCAGCAGCAGCTGCCAAAAAATAGTCAAAACAATTCCTCCGTAAAAATCTGTAGGCGATTTTCCCTACTGTAATATAAATACATTTTGCTTGCGGGAAACAATCAGCTTTTCAGACCATAATAGCGGAGAAAAAAAACCAGCTTGGACTTGCAGTACAAATCATACTGCGACAAGAATAAATTTTTCTCTCGTAAGTTGCCGTCAGCAGAGCCGCCGTCACTCATTTAAGCGATCCTCCTATACACAAATTGAAGCGTATACACGCTATTCAGATTGATTATAGCATAGAAAAATACGTTTTGCAAGTAGCAATAAAACCAAACTCTGTTTTTTATCCAATAAAACCGCGGTTCCATCTGTGTTTTTTTCAAAAATCGGGATAGAGCAATCCTGCAAAACACAAAAAATATGTATCCGGGCGCCCTTGCGGGCTCCCGGACATGCGCAGCTTCAGATCACGCCATTACAGCATTCAAAATCATTGTCAATATAGTTTGCAATAAATGACGCTTTAAACTTGCGATCGTTGCACATAGATGCCGCCGAACCGGAAACGTCAAGGGATTCCGGAAGAACAAATTTAATGCACCGCACCGTCACGTCCTGACAACTCTCTCTGGTATGCGCGGGTACAGTCAGAACTTTCATGCCGCGTTTATATTCATTTCCGCAGTGATCTACCTCGGAAAGCAGCACGGCAAGCGCTACGCGTTTATGCGGACAAACGTTTCTCAGCGTAACGTCCAACTGAAGTATACATCCCAATGAATCCAGTCCCAAAGAACCGGCGTCAAATTCTACCGCGTCCTCACATCCATTGACGGTTATATCCACCGGCTCCGGACAAGGCTCCGCCATGACCACAACGCCGCAGTCTACCTCGACAGACGGCGACGGGAACGTGACAATGTTCCCCTCATGATCGCTGTAGTCAATGTCCTGATTCACCTCGACCTCTCCCGAACAACTTCCGACATGCATAACCGTAAACTCCAAAACGGCGCCCTCGCTGTGGTTTACGCCGAGTTCTTCGATTTTCCATTGCAGCGATGTCGGATTGACAAGGCTTGCGCTTCCCTTTGTCGGCGTCGAAAGCGAGATGATTTTAAAACAGGGCGATACCGTATCGGTAATCACAATATCCGTAGCGCCCGGTTTTGAAATATTGAGCGCAAGATTCTCAAACAGCGATTCGAGTTCCGCATCGTCCGGCGTGATGGCAAGATAAGACGAGGGCGGAACGGACACCCATTTTTCCAGCGCCGCCTCGTCAATGCCGCCGTTTCCGGAAAGTCCGATGGCGTATATGATTACGCCCTGCGCTTTCGCCGCAGAAGCAACCAAATTCGGATCTGTTCCGGCGGTCGTCCTGCCGTCCGTAAACATAACCATGACTTTCGCGTTGTTTGACTGCGGATCAAACAGTTCAAGCGCTTTTTCAAAAGCGTCCGCATGATTGGTCGCGCCGCCGGACGTGAGCGAGTTTACCGCCGACTTCAAATCGGCAACCGAAGTAATCAGTTGCGTATCCTGCGTGGCGGTACTTGCAAAGCTTACAATTCCGATCCGGCTTCCGTGTCCGATTTGACCGTCCATGGCGCTGTCCGTGGCTTCGTCAATAATATCAATAAATTTTTTCGCTCCGCTTTTCAAATTGGCAAGCGGACTGCCGGCCATACTGCCCGAGCGGTCGAGAATCAAAACAATGTCAGTCGGATTGCTCACAATGTTCGGCTCAGCCGTCAGGGATAATTTTATCTTAAAGGAACCGCCGCATGGTATGCGCGCAGTATCCAGTTCTTTATTAGAGTTAGATATTCCCATCCTATCCATCCCTTTCTAAGCCCCTTATTCTGCAAAAAGGGGCTCTCTACAATATATGCGCCCACACGAAAGGATGCTGCAGGAATCGCTTTTTGCCCTTATTTTTCACGCCGGAATTCGCTGCCGCATGTTTGATTTTCAAGCCATACGCGCCCCAGCGCCCGCGCCGCGCTCGACCTTTAATTCCAAGGTTCGACGTTATCTGTCAAAGTTCGCTTTTCAAAAAGCAGAAAGACGCAAATTTACCGATAAAAATTACATTCTGATAACTACGTATGGTTCAGATTGTAAATTCTCTTTGCTATTCTATAACTAAAATCTACAAAACAAAGGAGAAAAGCTATGCAGTATGCAGAACTTTTTGTGCATCGTATTCGAACCCTGTGCAACAACAGAAACCACCATATCTCGATCAACAAACTGGCTGTGATGAGCGGTCTGCGTCAGTCAACCATCAACAATATCATGCAAGGGAACTCAAAGAATCCGAAAGTGCAGACGCTCCATAAAATCACACTGGCGTTCAATATGACGCTCGCCGATTTTTTAAACTTTGATGAATTGAACGATTACTCTTTTGAAGATAATACCGACGACGAATCGGAGACTTGATCCGACAACACGCCGTTTTTATGACTGTAAAAATATGTAAATTGGAAAAAACAGGGAAAAATCAAAACTGTTAACTTCAGAAAGTTAAGAGGCTGCATTTTTCCTGTTATGATTACAAAAAAAGTCTATCAGCAAGTAGGGGTGACTATGCAATATTCAGAATTATATGCAAAGCATATACTGAGCTTATGCCGCCAAAGAGCAATTTCGGTAAATCAGCTTGCATCCATGAGCGGAATCCGGCAATCCACTATAAACAACATCATTCACGGCAACTCCAAAAATCCCAAAATCATGACGCTGCACAAAATTGCGATTGCATTCAGCATGACACTTTCAGATTTTCTGAATTTTGACGCGCTGAATTTTTATTCTTTTGACGATGAAACAGAGAACTGAAAAATACGACAATAAAATCGGCAGCCGAATCCAACTTCTCCGCATACAGCGCGGGATGCGGCAGGAACAACTCGCCAAAGCCGTCGGCCTTACCCCGAACTTTCTGTCCGCCATTGAACGGGGCGTCAAATTTCCGAGTATAGACAGTCTGATTAAAATTATGACAATTTTGAACGTACCGGCGGACGCCGTGTTCCGAAGCGATATATCCTGCGACAAGATTATACAAATTTATGAACTGACCGAGCAAATTCTTACGTTGCCCGAAAGCCTGCAGCCCCAAATTTTTTCGCGGATACATGCCATAACACATGATGCCGACAGGGAAAATTTATAAAAGTCGGCATCGTGTAAAAAAAATTTTAAAGTCCTACCAAATTTTGGCAATTTTCGTCAACCGCGGTATGCTATACTACGCCTACAAGCGTTAGTAATAACGCAGGCAAAACAATATACTGTAAAAATTTACATATAAGGAGGGCAAATTATGACTCTTATTACGCAACGATATATTGACGAGTTGGGGAGAATTGTCCTTCCGGCAGAGTTGCGTACTGTGCTGGGACTGACATCCAAAAGCAAACTCTCGGTTTATCGTGACGGCGAGCGAATCGTTTTAACCAAAAGCCATGCGGCTTGCAAGCTTTGCGGTTCAGATGAAAAAGTAGACGACACATTTTCTCTGTGTCAAGCCTGCATCGACAAAATCAAAAATTCCTAACCCGATTTTAAATGTATTTGTCGTATGCAAGCGCTTTTTCCAAACATGACAAAGGCCGGACGAAATTCGTCCGGCTTCTTCCGTCGGAAAACCTTGGTTTTTCGACGGTCAAAAACGGGAACCATTCGTTGAATGGTTCCCGTCTGTCTCTATAACCGCAACATGCGCAACCGCCGAAAATTACGATTCCTCCGGCGCATCCAGGCAGTCAAAGCGCTCCTGGCACGCGGGGCAAATCAAATCGCGCGGATTGCAGGTCTCATCAAAGCAAACCGTTTCTCCGCAATGCGGGCAAACCGCCTCATAAAAACCGTCGCAGTCGCACGCACAGTCCTCACAGTCGCCGTCGCAATCCTCACATTCATCGTCCTCGTCGCCGCAGAGATATTCCTCCACATCGCCGAGGTCCTCGTCCAGTTCCTCGACATAATCGCCGAGCGTGCCGACTTTTTCTTCAAGCTCGGCTACCGCCGCGGACATTTCATCCAGCGTATCGACAACCGCACGGAGAATTTTTCCCTCCGGCTTCGCTTCGTCAATCGCCAGTCCCTCCAGCAAACCTTTCAGATAAGCCGTTTTTTCCGTAATTTTCATTTTATACCTCTTTCAAGCTCTGGAAAGATACTCGCCGGTACGCGTATCGACCTTGAGCACATCCCCTACGTTAATAAAGAGCGGCACCTTAATGACCGCGCCGGTTTCCAGCGTTGCAGGCTTGTTCGTACCGGTCGCCGTATCGCCCTTGAAGCCGGGTTCGGTATCCGTTACCTCAAGCTCCACAAAAGTAGGCGGCTCGACGCCGAAAACGTTGCCTTTATAGGAGACGATGCGGCACATCATATTTTCCTTGACAAATTTAAAATCGTCGCCCAGCTTATCCGCATTGATCGGAAGCTGGTCATACGTTTCCATATCCATGAAATAATAAAGCTCGCCGTCATTGTACAAATACTGCATGTCCTTGCGCTCTACATACGCGTTTTCAAACTTGTCGGTAGGGCTGAACGTGCGCTCTACAACCGCCCCGGTGATTACGTTTTTCAGCTTCGTGCGGACAAACGCCGCGCCTTTTCCGGGCTTTACATGCTGAAACTCGACTACCTGAAGCACGTTGCCGTCCATTTCAAAGGTAACACCGTTTTTGAAATCTCCTGCTACTACCATATAACAATCCTTCCCAACGACCCGTGAATTTTTAAAACAAAGGGCGCGGGCAATCCGCCCGAAATCTGCGGTCGTTGTCGCAAATCCCGCCCGTTCTGTTCAAAATCAGATGCACGGCGCAGAAAAATCCGCCGATACACAATCGCAGTATATTATAACCCATTTTTTGTCTTTTTGCAATAGGTTTGGGTAAAATTTCCGGAACAAACAAAATCTATTTCCCGGCGCGTCCCCGGCGCGCGCCGTCCAAATCCGCAAAGTCAGAAAAGCGGCGCCTGCCGCGCCTTTTGCACACGCTGCGCCCTTTTCTCTTTGCTCTTTCGGGTTCCGGCTACAGCGAATAGGCCTCCCGCACCGTAAATCCCTCTTCGAGGAGAGCGGCTCCGGCTCGAAACCGCACATCCGCATTGGGGAAAACGCCGAATACAGTAGGACCGCTGCCGCTCATCAACGCACCGAGCGCGCCGTTTTCAAGCAAAAGCGCTTTGGCGCGCGCCGCGCGCGGCCGGTGCGGGAAAATCGCGTCTTCAAAGACATTATACATATTTTGCGCCGCGGTCACCGCATCCCCGTTTTCAAGCGCCGCGGTAAGCCGTAAAAGCCGCGCCGGATCGGTCTCGCGGCCGTTAAAATTTTGATAACGGTTATCCAGCATCTCAAATGCCCACGGGGTGGACACATTCTCCCCCCCGGTCACAATCAAAAGACAGAGCGGCGTTTTGCTGCGCACGCCGGTCATGATTTCCCCATACCCCGTGCAAACCGCCGTTTTGCCGCGCAGACAAAACGGCACGTCCGAGCCGAGTGTTCCGGCAAGCTCGGTCAGGCGGGCGCGGCTGAGCGGATAGCCGAACAAGCCGTTCAGCGCGCGCAGAACGGCCGCCGCGTCCGTACTGCCGCCCGCCATGCCGCCCGCAACGGGAATCCGTTTTCCAAGCGTAATCCGGACGGCGGCGGAAACGCCTGTGACATCCATAAACAACGCTGCGGCGCGATAGGCGATGTTGCGCGCATCCCGTGGAACATACGGCAGATTGCAGCGAATATAAATGCTCCGCTGCCCTCCTTTGCTTACCGATACGGTTACACGGTCACAAAGACTGACGCGCTGCATTACGCTTTCTATTTTATGATAGCCGTTTTCCTCGCGCGCCGTCACATCCAAATACAGGTTTATCTTTGCATACGCCGGCAAATCCACACCGCTTTGATTCTTCATATCGCACCGCCCTTTCATAGGGGAGACCCCCATTTTTCCAAAGTCGGCTCTGTCTTCCGCGCGTTTATCTGTTTCTCGGCAAAGATCTGCGACTCCGGCCGAGAGTTCAGGCGCGCCGCTTGGCACGCGGAAGAACGCCGTGATTCTAAATTTTAACATATTTTAAGAATTTTTTCAATAGAAAAGCCTTTACTTGGCCATCCTGAAACTATATAATAAAGATAATCCTTATTCTTTTAAAACAAACAAGCCTACCGCTCGCAAAAAGAAGGAGCGGCATTTCATCTTGAACGGGGGAAAACATGTTTCAGATTCATTGGACCCGGCGGCATACAACGCTTTTGATCTACACCTGTGTTACGATCCTTATAGCCGTGCTGACTTTGCTGATTATCATTTTCCCGGGGAGAGTGACCGGTTTTATCGGCGGTCTGCTCAGCGCGATCAGCCCTGTCTTTATCGGATTCGCAACCGCCTATCTTCTCTATCCGATTTGTATGTTTTTTGATCGGAAAGTGCTGAAATTTATGGATAAAAACAAGCCGCGCCCGCGGCTGCGGCGTATTTTTGCACTGGCTTTGACAATCCTTTTGGTTGCGACCGTACTTACGCTCTTCATTTTAATGATTGCGCCGCAGATCAAATCCAGCTATATTGATCTGGAAGCAAAGTTTGACGATTATCTTGCAACCGCTTCACAGTGGCTCGACAATGTGTTTGCCGATTTTTTCGCCGGGAAAGAGGATATGGAAAATCCGCTTGATGCCCTGCTCAGCGTTGATGCGATTTTTGAACAACTCGGAAAACTCATTGATTCTTCGTTCGATCTGATCGGCAACTTTATGAATACGGCGGTCGCGTATTCTTCCAAATTTTTTACGACGATCTCCAAAGTCGTGGTTTCCGTTTTGTTTGCCGCCTATTTTCTGATCGAAAAGGAAATGCTTTTTGAGAAAATCAACGCCTTTACCTACAAGTTTTTCTCTGAAAAATCCAACCGATTCATGCGAAAATGGGTTTCGTTTACCCATCGCTCTTTCGGCGGATTTATCTCGGGGAAAATTCTGGACGCAATCATCATTACCTTGCTCAACTTCATTGTATTCGGCCTGTGCAGAATCCCCTATTATCCGCTCATCGCCCTGATTACGGGCATCACGGATATTATTCCCTATTTCGGCCCGTTTATCGGCGCAATCCCCTGCGCGTTCATCATTCTGATCGCCGATCCTATTAAGGTCATCTGGTTCGTTGTGCTTACACTGGTTATCCAACAGCTTGACGGCAATATTATCGGCCCGAAAATTCTGGGCGAAAAAGTGGGCGTCGATTCGCTGCTTATCATTGTAGCCATTACCGTTACCGGCGGATTGTGGGGGCTATTCGGCATGTTCGTGGGCGTTCCGATTTTTGCCGTGTTCTATCAAATCATCAAGGAATTTATAGAATACCTTCTGATTAAAAAGCGAAAGCCGCGCGAAACCGCAGCCTATTACACAGAGGAGGCGTCTAAATGAGATTTGACCGCAACACAAAATACAATACCTATGCGTTGCTTGCGCTGATCGTTACCGCGTTTGCCGGCGTCCTCATCAGCCTCGCAATCCACGCGGACGACGTACGCAGCTTTTTCGGCAAAATGGCCTCCATATTCGCACCGATTCTTTACGCCGCGGTCATCATGCTGATCCTGCTTCCCGTGGTCGAATTTTTCGAGAAAAAACTCTCGCCGCATTTTGAAAAGAAAAAAAACGGAAAGAAGAAAACGACCACGCTGGCGATTCTCTTTACCTATCTGCTCGTGATGATTCTTCTCGTTCTTGCAGTGTGGATCATTATCCCGCAGTTTTCGGTGCTCTACGACTTTGTGATTACCTCCAAGGATTATCTCTCGGTTTTGGACAACATCGGCGCGTCGATTGCGAGCAAATCCGAATTGCTCGGCGAACGCTTTCTCGAACTGGTGGAGCGGCTGAAAAATTCGATCGTTTCTTCTCTTTCTGAACTGACCTCGCTTGTTCCCACCATTGTCAACACATTCGGCGACGTGCTTTCGGAAGCCTCCAATCTGCTGATCGGCACAATCATCTCCATTTATGCACTGGCCAGCCGCAAACGTCTTAAAGCGCTTGGGAAAAAAATCTGCACAGCGCTTTTCCCCGAACGCGCATACGGAAGAATCACCCGTATAACCGACTCGCTCTATAACAACACGGTATGGTTTTGCTCTGCCCGGGCATATAACTCGATTATCCTCGGCATTGTCTTTTACTTTATTCTCTTGCTGATGGGGCTGCGCTTCCATTCGGTGCTCTGCCTGATTATTGCGCTCTGCAATTTTATTCCGGTATTCGGCATGCTGGTCGGCGGATTTTTATGCACCATGATCGTACTGGTCACCGATACGCGCCTTGCCGTATGGTTTATTACCGTATATGTCGTGATTACCGTGCTCGGATTCATCTTTGTCCGGCCGCGCATCACCAACAAAGAGGTGCGCCTGACGCTGGGAACAACCATGGTCTGTGTGCTTGCCGGATATTTTTTAGGCCGCATTTGGGGCGCGATATTCGCCATTCCCGTCTATGTCACGCTTCGGGGTCTTTTCCGCGAATGGGAACAGAAGCAGGCATTCAAAAAGGAGCAGCAAGACAAGGTCGTGCGGCAATCTGACGGAGAATAAACAACTTTACAAGGCGGACATGTGCCGCCTTGTAAACACCTTACAGGCGCGCGAGCGCCGCTGAAGGCGGCGCGACGGCGCGAATACGCCCTTCGGAAAGGGGTTCTCCTTGTGGCGTCAGGACTCCTCCCGGCTTGCGCCGGGCCCCTCCTCACGCCTATACGCGCCCCATCGTCGAAAAACCTTCGTTTTTCGACGTTCAAAGGCGCTTGTCCCGGATAGGGACAAGCGCCTTTGTTCTTTTTTAAATTCAAATCAGTTCAGTTTGGCAAGCGCTTCGAGCAGCCCCCGACGCACCTCTTCATATTTTTCCAGCTTTGCGCGCTCCGCCTCGACTACCTTCGGGGGCGCTTTGGAAACAAAACTCTCATTTTCCAGTTTGCTCTTCACGCGGCGAATCTCGCCGTCATTTTTCTCAAGCTCTCCGGTAAGCCGCGCGCGCTCCGCTTCAAAATCAATCATATCGGCAAGCGGGATATAGGCGACGGCGCTGTCGGTAATGACTTGAACGGCCGTGCTGTCCGACATACTGTCCGCCATCTCCACTTCGGAAGCGCCCGCAAGCTTTTTGAAAAACGCCGCAGCCGACGCAAACGTATCTTTATATTTTGTCACGATATACAGCTTTGCGCGGCGGGAGGGCGCCACGCCCATTTCGGTACGGCGCGCGCGAATCGCCCGAATCAGCGCGAGAACGCGCTCCATCTCCTCCGCCTCTTTTGCAAAGCAAAGCTCTGCCTGATACTTTGGGAACTCGCTGATCATAATGCTCTCGTCCGAATGCGGCATCGTCATGTAAATCTCCTCGGTGATGAAGGGCATAAACGGATGCAAAAGCTTCAGCGTTTCGGTCAGGACATAGGCAATAACCATCTGCGCTGTGCGGTCGCCCGCGCCGAGACGGGGCTTTGAGAGTTCGATATACCAATCGCACAGCACATCCCAGACAAAATCATAGATATTGGCCAATGCTACGCCGATTTCATACCGGTCAAGATTCTGGCAAACCGTTCCGGCAAGCGAATTGAACTTTGTCAAAATCCACTTGTCCTCAAGCGCAAGCGCGCCCGTATCCGGCAATTCTACCCGCTCAATGTCCAGATTCATCATAACAAAGCGGGCGGCGTTCCAGAGCTTGTTGGCGAAATTACGCGCGGATTCAATCTTTTCATCCGAGAAACGCATATCGTTTCCGGGCGCGTTTCCGGTTGCCAGCGCAAAACGAAGCGCATCCGCGCCGTAAACGTCGATCACTTCCAGCGGATCAATGCCGTTGCCGAGTGACTTGGACATTTTGCGTCCCTGCGCGTCCCGGACAAGGCCGTGGATAAATACGGTGGAAAAAGGTTCTTTGCCCATATGCTCAAGCCCGGAGAAGATCATGCGCGCGACCCAGAAGAAGATGATGTCATATCCGGTCACAAGCACGCTCGTCGGATAATATTTTTCAAGCTCCGGCGTTTTATCCGGCCAGCCGAGCGTGGAAAACGGCCAGAGCGCCGAAGAAAACCAGGTATCGAGCACGTCGCTCTCCTGCGTAATCTTTGTGCCGCCGCACTTCGGACAAACAGTGACATCCTCTTTGGAAACCGTCATCTCGCCGCAGTCGCCGCAATAGTACGCGGGAATGCGGTGTCCCCACCAGAGCTGGCGCGAAATGCACCAGTCATGGACGTTTTCCATCCAATTGACGTAAATTTTCGTAAACCGATCGGGTTCAAACTTCACGCGGCCGTCGCGCACAGCTTCCAGCGCAGGCTCAGCCAACGGCTGCATCCTGACAAACCACTGATCGGAGGTGAGCGGCTCCACAACCGTACCGCAGCGATAGCACGCGCCGACGTTATGCGCATGCGGTTTGGTTTTAATCAGATACCCCTCGGCTTCCAAATCGGCGACAAGCGCACGGCGCGCGTCGTAGCGTTCCATCCCCGCATACTTTCCACCGTAGCGGTTAATCGTTCCGTCGTCGTTCATAACCTTGATCTGTTCAAGGTTATGCCGCGCGCCCACCTGAAAATCGTTCGGGTCGTGCGCGGGCGTGATTTTCACGCATCCGGTTCCGAATCCGATTTCAACATATTCATCGGCAATCACCGGAATCTCCCGTCCGATAATCGGCAAAATCAGCGTCTTGCCGACAAGCGACGTGTAGCGCTCGTCCGCGGGATTCACCGCAACAGCCGTGTCGCCGAACATGGTTTCCGGGCGCGTGGTGGCAATCTCGACATAACCGTCCTCGCCTTTAATCGGATACTTGATATGCCAGAAATGCCCCGCCTGCTCGCTGTACTCCACTTCCGCATCCGAAAGCGCGGTCATGCAGTGCGGGCACCAGTTTATGATCCGGTTGCCGCGATAAATCAGCCCTTTTTCATAGAGGTTGACAAAAACCTCCTTAACCGCCCGCGAGCATCCCTCGTCCATCGTAAAGCGCTCGCGCGTCCAGTCGCAGGAAGTCCCCAGTTTTTTCAGTTGGTTGATAATCCGGCTGCCGTACTGATGCTTCCAGTCCCACACGCGCTCCAAAAATTTCTCACGGCCGAGATCATAGCGCGTCAACCCCTCGTTTTTACGCAGATGCTCCTCTACCTTGATCTGCGTGGCGATTCCAGCATGGTCGGTACCCGGCACCCAAAGCGCGCTGTACCCCTGCATACGCTTGTAGCGAACAAGAATATCCTGCAGCGTCTCGTCAAGGGCGTGTCCCATATGAAGCTGTCCGGTGACGTTCGGCGGCGGGATCACCACCGAAAAAGGCGGCTTGTTGTCCTGAACGTCGGGCGTAAAGTAGCCTTTATCACACCAGTTTTGATAGATTCGATCCTCAAACGCTTTCGGCGCATAGGTCTTTGGCAATTCGTGTTTCATAGCTTCCTCCGAAAATGGTTTCAAAATCCGCCGCACAGCGGCAAAGCGCATTCAAAAGCGCTGTGATTATCAATAAAAAACAAAAAGCGCCCCGAGAAATACTCAGGGCGCGGATGCGCGGTACCACCTGTATTTATGACTCATCTGCCGTATAACGGCGGCAACCGTCGGATTCTACTTTCTTTCGATTTCTTTCCGAAACTCAGGGGCGACTTCACCGTGTTTCCTATACGCGCCTTGCACCGATGCGGCGCGCTCTCTTGATATGAAAGAAACGATTACTCTTCCCCGTCAGCGTCCTTGATAAGATCAAGTTTAACACATTCTGTTCAGATTGTCAACCTTGTCCGAGCATTTTTTCCATCAGCCATTTATGCTCGGCCGCGCGCGCAGCGGCGCCGATGTTGCAATGCCCCGCCTCCGGGTATTCCTGCACCGCGACATCAAAGCCCGCGTCCCGCATCAGCGGAATCATTTTAAAGGAATGCTGCGACGGCGCAAGTGCTTTATCCAAAAGGCCGACGGCAAAGCGATACGGAATCTTCGGCAGACTTCCGACCATATTGATAGGCGAATTGTCGCGGACATACGCGGAAAAATCGTCGCAATCCTGCATAGCGGACTCATAGTAAGTGCGCAGAATGCTCGATTTGTTGCAGTAAACCTCATATTCCATATTGCAGCAGGGACAGTTGAGATCGACGGCAACCACATGATACTTAGACTTTTTCGCATAATGAAAAGCACTGTAGCCGCCCATGCTGCCGCCGTAAAGTCCGATCGGCAGATCAGACGGCAAATTCCACTTGTCCATTGCAATTTCGACCAGCATATCAATAAACGCCACCGTCTTTTTGTTCATCCAAGACCACGGATTATAGCACGGCGTAATATAAAGAATGTTATGTTCCGCCGCAGCCGGTGCGTCTATCATATCCGGGCCGGGATTTACGATATGCCCAAGTCCGTTAAAATAGAGAATCACGCCGCGGATTTCGCCGTGAATCAGTTCGATATTCGTATAACAAAACTGCTCAAAATGAGCGGAAAGAAACGCTTTGTCCATCATATCACCCAGTAGTAAAACGTAGAGAAAACATTGCATTCTAAAAACGAAAACGCTTTCGTTTTTTCATGCGGCCTGCGCTTTGAGCGCGCCCGTTATCTCGAAATTTCGTACGCCAGATCGTAAAGTTTTTTAAATGCGTCAAACTTCTTTTTGCAAAAATCACGCATATATTCCACGGTTTTCACATCGAACTTCTGAAGATCGCCGTCTTTCAGCTTATCCTTATACATCCGGTCGATAATCAGCGCCTCGCCGATATCCATCGTGGTGATCTGCCCTTTTTGTTCGCAGACAACGATATTGCTCTTGCCGCGCAGCAGCATTTCAACTGCCGTAGCCCCCATGGTCGAACCGAGCATACGGTCGCGAAGAGACGGACTGCCGCCGCGTACAACATGCGCCAGACGGGCAAAGCGGGTATCAATCCCGGTCTGCTCCGGAATCATGGCCGTCAGTTGTTCGCCGTATCCCGCAAGTCCCTCGGATACAATAATAATGAAATTTCTCTTGCCGTTCTCACGGGATTTTTTCAGATCCTCCAACACGGCCGCTTGATCAAACGCAATCTCACGGATTGCCACCGCGCTCGCGCCGACCGCAATGGCCGTCTGAAGCGCAATGTCGCCCGCATCCCGCCCCATAACCTCTACAACGTTGCAGCGGGCATGAGACTCACAGGTATCACGCAGACGGTCAACCATTTCAATGGTCGTGTTGACCGCCGTATCAAAACCGATTGAAAAATCGGTAGACGTAATATCGTTGTCAATCGTCCCGGGCAGCCCGACGCACGGGACGCCGTGATCGGTCATATCCGTCGCGCCGCGAAACGTACCGTCGCCGCCGATGGCCACAATACCGTCGATTCCGAAGCGGCGGCAGTTGGCAACCGCTTCGCCGATTCCCTCTGGCGTCTTAAATTCGGGACAGCGATCGGAATACAAAACCGTTCCGCCGTGATTGATGATATTGGACACCGAGCGCATGTCCAACGGCTTGATGTCGCGCTCAATCAATCCGCGATAACCGCGGTATATTCCCATGCACTCCACCCCGCGGGAAATCGCGGTGCGGACGACGCTTCGGATCGCCGCGTTCATACCGGGCGCGTCTCCGCCCGAGGTCAGAATGCCGATCCGCTTAAATTCCTTTATCATACTGTTTCATCTCCCTATTTAAGGCTGTGATTTATCTGTAAAAACTTTTTATTTCCGCTCCGGATGCAAACGCCTGATTTCGGCCAGCGCCTCGGCCATCATGCGCCGGACAGACTCCGCGCGCACCGCATCCCGGCCGCCGAGTTCTCCGAGCATCAATTTTTGCGTCCGCGTACCGGCGGGGCTGTCCACGCCGATATAAACCAATCCGACGGGTTTTTCCGCGCTTCCGCCGCCGGGACCTGCAATTCCGGTCACGCTCACCGCAAGAGACGTGCCGAGTGCAAGACGGGCGCCGCGCGCCATTTGCGCCGCACATGCGGCGCTGACCGCGCCGTCGGTTTCAAGCGTCTGACGCGCCACATGCAGAAGACGCTCTTTGACGCTGTTGTCATAGGCGACGACACCGCCGAAAAAAACGGCGGATGCGCCGGGCAGATTGACAAGGCTTGCCGCCGCGAGTCCGCCGGTGCAGGACTCGGCAAACGCAAGCGTAAGGCCGGCTTTGGAAAGAAGCGCAAGAAGCTGCTCCGCCTCTTCCCTTGCCAGCGAAAATTCAGAAGACATTACACAAAGAGCGGGAAGCGCTCGCAGAGCTTCGCAACCTCTGCGCGGATGGTATCCGCCTGCGCCTCATAATCCTTGGCGCAGAGCGCAATCAGACGGCCGATTGTCTTCATCTCGTCTGTGCCCATGCCGCGGCTGGTGACCGCAGGCGTACCGATACGGATGCCGCTGGTGACAAACGGCTTTTCGGGATCAAAGGGAATCGCGTTTTTGTTGACCGTGATATGCACGGTATCCAGCCGGCGTTCAAGTTCCTTGCCGGTAATGCCCATGCGGCGGAGGTCGAGCAGCATCAGATGATTGTCGGTACCGCCCGATACGAGGTCGAATCCCTCGGCGCAAAGCGTGTCCGCAAGCGCCTTGGCATTGTCCAGAATCTGCTGCTGGTACGCCTTAAACGACGGACGCAGCGCCTCGCCGAAGCAAACCGCTTTCGCGGCGATGATATGCATAAGCGGGCCGCCCTGCGTCCCCGGAAAGATCGCTTTGTCGATCGCCTTGCCGAGTTCCTCGCGGCAAAGAATCATACCGCCGCGCGGGCCGCGGAGCGTTTTGTGCGTGGTCGTGGTCACGACATCGGCATACGGAACCGGCGACGGATGCAGTCCCGCCGCCACAAGGCCGGCGATATGCGCCATATCCACCATGAAATAGGCGCCGACCGAATGCGCAACGCGCGCCATACGCTCGAAATCTATAATGCGCGGATACGCCGACGCGCCCGCGACAATCAGCTTCGGATGGCATTCGTTTGCAAGCCGTTCAAATTCATCATAATCTATCCGTCCGGTCTCCTCGGCCACGCCGTAGGGAACAAAATGATAGCTCTTGCCCGAATAATTGACCGGGCTGCCGTGCGTCAGATGTCCGCCGTGCGCCAAATTCATCCCCATGACCGTATCGCCGTGTTCAAGGAGCGCGAAATACACCGCGGTGTTCGCCTGCGCGCCGCTGTGCGGCTGCACATTGACATGCTCTGCGCCGAACAACTGTTTTGCGCGTTCAATCGCAAGATTTTCCGCCACGTCAACACAGGCACAGCCGCCGTAATAGCGGTGAGCGGGATATCCCTCAGCATACTTGTTGGTCAAAATCGACCCCGCCGCCAGCAGCACCGCGTCGGACACCACGTTTTCCGAAGCAATCAGTTCAATGCCGCCCCGCTGCCGCTCATATTCGGCCAGCACCGCGCCGCCGAGTTCAGGATCATAGCCGATCAGCTTATCAATACTCTCTCTAATCAAGGATAGTCCCTCCATTTCGCTTAATCCTTGTTATTATACACGAAACAGAATTTTTTTACAATAGGCACGGCAAATTTTGTATTTGTTTTAACAAAAGTTGCATATTTCTTACACATGCTATGCAATTTATAAAATAAATATACAATATCTCCTTAGAATTTATTGACACTGCCTCCGGAATTGTGATATAATCATATGCAGATAATTGTGCCATGCAGAGAGAAAGCAATCGGCGTCGGAGGTGGAACTTTTGAGCAGAATATTAATCACCTCCTGCAAAGGCGGCGTCGGCAAGTCCACGGTCAGCGCAAACCTTGCGCTTGCGCTTGCCCGGGCGGAAAAACACGTTTTGCTGATCGACTTCGACCTTGCAAACCGCACGCTCGATCTGCTGCTCGGTATGCAGGATTCTGTGATTTACGATATCTGCGACCTGATGTGCGGCCGTGTCGGCTGTGAAAACGTTCTGCATATCTATCCCGCTTGTCCGAATCTTGCGTTCATCGGGGCGCCGTTTTGCTATGAGGGCGGCCGTACCGAGGCGGAATTTAAACAAACGCTGCTCCGTCTGGAAGAAGTCTATAATTTTGATTTCATTCTGATCGACACCTCCGGCGGCGCGCACGAATCCGTTGCGCTCAGCGCTCCGGCCTGCGATACCGGACTGATCGTCTCCTCGCAGAGTCCGGCCGCCATCCGCGCGGCTGAAAAATCCGGCATGATCCTGGACGAAGCGAAAATTCGGGAACAGTATCTGATTATAAACGGCTTCGACACCGAGGCAAAAAGCCTAAAGGAGCGGGCGGGCATCATGGAAATGATCGACCGCACGCGCACGCCGCTGCTCGGCATTGTCCCCATGGATCCGGGCGTGACGCTGCTTTCCGAAAAAGGAAAAAGCGTATTTGACGGTCCCTGCGGAAACTGCCCGACGGCTTTTGAAAATATTGCCTCGCGGCTGTGCGGCATGCACGTTCCGCTTTTGCATGGGTTCCGCGGCGCCAAGCGCCGGCGGCTGCTCGGCATATAACATAACGTAAATTATAATTTTAAAACGATATTATATAAAGGACGGTAGAAAGATGGACATCGCGATCATCGCAAGCGACACGAAAAAAGAACTCATGACGCAGTTCTGCATCGCTTACTGCGGGATTTTGTCAAAACACAATTTATGCGCAACGCAGATCACGGGCAAATATATTTCCGACGCGACCGGTTTATCGATCGAAAAACTGCTGCCGGGCGAAACCGGCGGCGAACAGCAGATTGCGTCCCGCGTCGCCTATGATGAAATCGACGTGCTGCTTTATTTTCGCGATACCGTGCCGAAGCCTCAGTTTGACGAGGCGGAATATCAGCTTTTGCGTCTGTGCGACGTGCACAATGTCCCGGTGGCCACCAATATTGCGACCGCCGAAGTCTTGATTTGCGCGCTCGACCGCGGCGATCTGGATTGGAGACAATTCATCAATCCCCGCTCGGAGTACAACCGGCGCAAAAAAGCGAAATTCTGATTCTGTATCCGTATGAACCTCTTCCCCGGCGGCAAAAGCCGCCGGGGCTGTTGTTTTCAGAGAAAAGGCTTCAATACTTACGGACAAACAACAAACAAATTTTCAGAAAGCGAGACCCATACCATGACCGAGGTCGCCCTTGTTCCCTGCCCGGATTATGCGAACGCCAAAGCGGCGGTTTACACCGCCATTGATCTGCTCGGCGGCACCGATATTCTACCGGATCCGGGCGAAAAAATCCTGCTGAAGCCCAATCTGCTGGCAAAAACCACAGCCGAGCGCGCCTGTACCACGCATCCCGCCGTTTTTGAAGGCGCCGCCGCCTATCTCAAAGAAAACGGCCGCGCAAATCTCTATTACGGAGATTCTCCAGGGCACGGAAACCCGCTCCAAATTGCCAAAGAATGCGGCATCGCCGAGGCGGCTGAGCGGCTCCGCATACCGCTTGCCGATTTTACACAGGGAAAAACCGTTGATTTCCCGGACGGAAAACGCGCAAAATCGTTTGTCCTGTCAAACGGCGTCCTTGATTGCGACTGCATCATCAATCTATGCAAGATGAAAACGCACATGCTGGAACGCATTACCGGCGCGCAGAAAAACAGCTTTGGATGCGTGTTCGGCTTGAACAAAGGCGCCTCCCATGTCACCTATCCGAATGCATTTGATTTTGCGGAGATGCTGGCGGATCTGAACAGGCTTGTTCGCCCGCGCCTGCATATTCTGGACGGCGTCGTCGCCATGGAGGGCAACGGTCCGCAGTCCGGAACACCGAAGCAAATGGGCGTTATTCTGGCTTCAACCGACCCGGTCGCCTTAGACAGTCTGTTCGCCTCGCTCATCTGGCTTGACCCGTATCTGGTGCCGACCAACAAAATCGGAGAAAAGCGCGGCGTCGGCGTCTGCGACCCGTCAAAAATCACGGTCGTAACGCCGAATGGCCGCCTCACCGTTCCCGATGCGCAAAAAGCATACGGCAGCAAAAGCTTTGACGTGTACCGCGGGCCGGAGGACAAGGGAGAAATCCGGCAGCTTCGCCTGTTTCATAAGCTGCTCCGCCGCAAACCCAAAATCGACCCGAAGCTTTGCGTGCGCTGCGGCATATGCGTGCAAAGCTGTCCCGTCAAGGGCGGCGCGCTGCATCTGATCGAGGGCAAAAAAACACCGGTCTATGACTATGACAAATGCATCGGATGCTACTGCTGTCAGGAAATGTGCCCGAAGCGCGCGATTTACAGCTATCAAAACCCGATCGGTAAAATCGGCAGCATAAAATTCAAAATTTAACCCGATACGCAGTGTCGAAAACGGCTTTTCAGACCGGCGGCAAAAGCTTTTTTGTCTTCAAGCGGAACCCGGAGACTTTCGCCGCTGCAAAACGCCCACGAAATTCTTTTTTTGCGAATTTCGTGGGCGTTTTGCAGCGTTTTCAATTTACAACAAATTTATTGCGATCCCGCTTCGGATGAAAATCCGCCGAGGCGGCCGAAATCCGCCGTCAACCGGTACAGCTTTTTCGCAAGCGCCTCGGACGGCAGCCGCGTCATACGCCATGTCCAGTTGCCGGAGGCGGTGGAGGGCGTATTCATCCGCGCCTCGCTGCCGAGCCCCAAAAGATCCTGCATGGTATAAATCGCGGTATCCGCAATTGTTCCGGCTGCGCCGCGTATCATACCGAAAGCATATCCCTCGCGTCGGTTCAGACCGAGATACCGCTTGGCATAAGCCACATCCTCAGGCGCCGCCGTTTGCATCCATCCCTCGGCGGTATCATTATCATGCGTTCCGACATAGACCACCGAATTTCTGTCCGCATACGTATGCGGCAGATAGTTGGATTCCTCGCGGCTGTCGAAAGCGAACTGAAGCACCTTCATGCCCGGATAGCCGCACGCATGCAGAAGATACGCCACTTCCGGCGTAATGTATCCGAGATCCTCGGCGATAATCCGCAGTTCCCCAATATTTTTGCGTATGGCGCGAAAGAGCGCCGTACCCGGCCCTTTTTGCCAGCTTCCCCACACCGCCGTCGGACTGTCCGCCTCAATCGCATAAAACGATTCAAAACCTCGGAAATGGTCGATGCGGATCACGTCGTAAAATTCAGCCTGCCGCTGCATACGGCGGCACCAGAAGTCATACCCGTGTGCGCGCTGATAGCTCCAGTTGTAAATCGGGTTGCCCCAAAGCTGACCGTCCGCCGAAAAGGCGTCAGGCGGACAGCCCGCGACCAGCCGGGGACTCAGATTTTCATCCAGCAAAAATTCCCGCGGATTGGCCCACACGTCCGAACTGTCGCGCGAAACATAGATCGGCAGGTCACCGATGATAGAAATTCCCTTTTCATGGGCATAGGCGCGGAGCGCGTCCCACTGAAGAGAAAACATATATTGCAGAAATTTATAAAACCCGACATCAAGCCCCAGACGCCGCTTTGCGCGCTCCAGCGCGCCGCGGCGCCGGAATTTCAGTCCGTCGCTCCATTTTTCAAACGGCGCGCCGCCGTTTTCATCCTTGATCGCCATAAACAGCGCATAGGAATCAAGCCATGCGCTCTGACGGCGGCAAAATTCCAAAAACTCGCCGGGCAGCCGCTCGGCAAACCGCTCATAGGCGCGGCGCAAAAGCGGAAACCGCACCTCGTATTGCCGGGCAAAATCCACAGCCGCCGGATTCTCTCCAAAATTTACCGCCGCCAGTTCCGCGCGGGTCAAAAGTCCATCTTTGCGCAGCAAATCCAAATCAATGAAATACGGATTGCCCGCAAAGGAAGAAAAGGATTGATAGGGCGAATCCCCGTAACCGGTCGGGCCGACCGGCAAAATCTGCCAGTACCGCTGCCCCGCGCTGTGCAAAAAATCCACAAACGCATAGGCCGCGCGGCCAAACGTCCCTATACCGTACGGCGAGGGAAGCGAAGAAATGTGCAAAAGCACGCCGCTGCTTCTCATCGAATGTTGTCACCTCAATATAGCAAAATAGAACTCAGCCTTTCACAGCGCCCGCCATGATGCCCTTGATGATGTGCTTTTGACAGGTAAAGTAAAAAATAATGATCGGGATGATGGAGAGCACGATCAACGCCATGATGGCGCCGATATCGGTCTGACCGTAGCTGCCGTTCAAATATTGAATGTGAATCGGAATCGTCCGGTAATATTTAATATCCAGAACCAGATACGGCAGGAGATAGTCGTTCCAGATCCACATAGTCTCCAGAATGCACACCGAAATCAGCGTCGGCTTCATAATCGGGAGCACGATGCCGAAAAACGTGCGCAGCGGACCGCAGCCGTCAATATTCGCCGCCTCCTCAATCTCAAGCGGAATGCTTTTGACAAAGCCGCAGAACATGAACACAGCAAGACCCGCGCCGAATCCGAGATAAATCACGATGATACCGACCGGATTATTCAGTCTCAGCGTGTCAGCCGTTTTAGACAGCGTATACATCACCATCTGAAACGGAACGATCATGGAAAAGACGCAAAAATAGTATATACCACGGCAAATCTTGTTGTCAACCCGGGTAATATACCACGCGCACATCGAGGTAAAAAACAGAATGGCAAGCGTGGCAAACACCGTAATGAACACGCTGTATAAAGCGGAAAGATAAAACGGATAATTGCCGAAAGTCATGCCTTTTTCGTAGTTCCCGATCCCGAAGAAAGACTGCGCGTTCGGGAAAGTAAAGGGAGACGCGCTGATCGCCGTTTTGACTTTAAAGGAGTTCATCAGCACAATGAAGATCGGCGCAATGTATACAATCGAAATTGCAGACATCAAAACCGTAAGCAACGTTTTGGAAATTCGCGCTCTGCGTCCCATTACTGCTGCACCTCCTTGCGGCGGGTGAAATAAAGCTGCGCCAGCGCAATAACCGCCACCAGCACAAAGAAAATCACAGCCTTTGCCTGTCCCACACCGCGCGTATTAGCATTCTGGTAGAAGGTATTATAAATATTGAGCGCCAGCATCTCGGTCTGATAGACCGTGTTTCCGGCCGCGCCGACCACACCGGGCTCGCCGCCGGTCAGCGCAAGGTTCTGGTCGAACAGTTTAAATGAGTTGGTCAGCGTAAGGAATGTACAAATGGTGATGGAGGGCATCATCATCGGCAGCGTCACACGCCGCAAAATCTGCCCTTTGGTCGCGCCGTCCACGCGCGCCGCTTCATACAAAGATTCCGGAATGCTGTTCAGCCCCGATATATAAATAATCATCATATATCCGATTTGCTGCCAGCACATCAAAATAATCAGTCCCCAGAAGCCGTAAGTGGAATCCAGTTTAATCGTTGTCCCGTAGTTTTGCAAAATGCCGTTAAAAATCAGCTGCCAGATGTAACCGAGGATAACGCCGCCGATCAGATTGGGCATAAAAAATACGGTTCGAAACAAATTCGCGCCCCGAATCCCGCTTGTCAGCACATACGCGACAGCGAAGGCCAGCACATTGATAAACAGCACCGATACCACCGTAAAGACCGCCGTAAACCAGAACGCATGCAGAAATCCGGGATCGGAAAAAGCGCGGATGTAATTGCGAATACCGATGAAGGTCGCATCACTTGTCGTTTTAAACGAGCAAAACGACAGATAAATGCCGCGCAAAAAAGGGTATACGAATCCGATGATAAAGGCGGCCAACGTAGGCAGCACAAAGATCGGAAAATAATAGCTCAGTTGTTTTTTGTTCATACTCATCGCCTCCTGTGCGCGATATAACGAAAAGCGGGATGTCCCTGCCCTTTGAAAGGCAGCGCGTGGTTCCCGGCATGGCTATGTTCATGCCGAAATGCAAAAGCAGGTTCTGCTACAAGCGCAAAACCGTCCGTATTCAAGGGATAAAGGCGAAGCCGCCCTGTTTGATCGCAGGAAAAAACGTTTTTTCGGCGATGCGGCACGTTATGGACGCTTCCCGGACGTAATTTTTGTATTGACATCCGATTTTAGCGGGCATTCACAGAACCTTTTCGCGGTACTTGCAGGTTCGCGCCCGATTTGAGCGCATACTCACACCTATAATGTGTTTTCAAGGCGGCATCATGTCCGCCTTGAAAACACTCGTTTTTTATAATTTTCGCCTTACATATTTTTACTTTTTCAACAGTCCGTAAAAACAGAGCCGCCCCTTGTTTTATAACTTTACAAATCCCTTACGGATTGGCCGCCGCATATTCGGACTTCCAGCCGTCTACAAACGCTTTCACAACCGCATCCCATTTACCGGTACCGGCTGCATACTGCGTCAGCGCGGTGCCGACGCCGTTTTTCCAGGACTCGGAGGGAATTGATGAGAAGTTCCAGGAAACCGAAGTTTTCCCTTCGCTGATATAATTATTCGCAATGGTTACGAGCGGGTTGTGCGCCGTCTTTGCCATCTTGAACGGAGCGACAAAGCCCATGTCGTCCGCAAGCGCCGACGTTCCGGTTTCGCTCGTGACTACCCAATGGAGAAAATCAAGCGTAGCTTTAATATCCACTTCGCTGGCCTTGGAATTCACGCACCAGTAGTTTTCGGATCCGGTGCAAAGACCCTGGTTTTCCTCGCCCTCGACGCCGATATAAATCGGAAGCATACCAAATTCATCATCGCTGAGACCTACGCCGCCTGCATCTTTGGCAACCGCGCTGTATGCCCATGTGCCGTTCTGATAAAATACGGCGCGGCCGGTCTTAAACTCGGTCTCGGCATCCGTACCGGTCTTTCCGGACAATACGGTCGGCGAGCAGGTCGCATTGTTGATATACAGATCCCAGATCGCCTTGTAATTATCCAAATAAAGTCCCTCAATTGCCTCAGTCGATCCGATCCCCTTATCCTTATACTCATAATAGATCGGCATATTGGCCAGGTGCGTCTTGTAACGCCAGTCGGACGAAGAATCCATACCCGCCGATGTGAACGCGCCGTCAACGCCGAGCGCAGCCCGGTTTGCCTGAATCTCTTCGGCAACCGTCTTCAGCGCGTTAAAATTATTCAGTTCATCAATCGATTTCACCGTGGCGAAACTCGAAGCGAAATATTGATTCAACAGCGTCTTGTTGTAAATGATGCCGTATGTTTCAAGAACATAGGCAATGCCGTATACATGGTTTCCCTCGGTAAGCGCAAAATCCTCGCTGGTCAGTTCGCCGTACAGCGCGCTGCCCGACAGATCATAGCAGTAATCTTTCCAGCTGGCAAGTCCCACAGGACCGTTTACCTGGAAGAGCGTCGGCGCGTTATCCTTGTCCATTTCGGAAGTCAGCGTCTGCTCATACGTGTTCGACGCCGCGGTAACAACCGTCACCGGTACGCCGGTCTCCGCCGTATACGCCTTTGCCAGCGCCTGCCAGGCAGCATCCTGTTCAGGCTTGAAATTCAAATAATAAACCGAAGGCGTTTCGTCTTTTTTGCCGCAGGCCAGCGTCAGGGGAAGCAACATCAAAAGTACCAGTGTCAAAGCCAAAGTTTTTTTAAGCATGATAAATTCCTCCTAAAAATTGATTTGCACAACATAGTATGTCCGCAAACAAGATTTTACAGTCCCGCTATACGTTTATTTTACCATATATATGCAAATTTAGCAATATTTTTATATGTTATTTCATTTTATCGTATAGAATCAACAATGATTCCCGTCTTTCTGTTAAAAAAAGCGCCCATCAGAATGTTAAATTTTTGTCTATCTTGCCGTAAAGATTCATCATTCTGCATAAGATCGCATCTATACGCCCCATCATCGGAAAACTTTAACTTTCCCGGCGATCTGATTATACCGCTTTGTCGCATAAAAAAATCCACCCTGTTACAGGTGGATTTTTTACAAATCGCGCACAAATTATTCATTCATTTTTTGTTTCGGGAAACGCAGTTTCCAAAAGCTGATTCAAACGCGCATACTGTCCGGAAAGATAGAGCGCCGCGCAAAGCGTTTCAAAACCGGTGGCGGTGCGGTATTCAGCCCCGGAAGCGCTTTTCGGCGCCGAAAGATGCGGCGAGTTCCGTCCGCGGCGGAAAAAATCATGTTCCGCCTCCGTTAGCAGCGGTTCGATACGGTAAAACGCCGCGCTTTGATTTTTTGCGGTCACATAATCGTGAGAGGCCGCATTCAGCGCGCCGGTACGGGTCAATCCGCGGCGAAGCAGCCGTTCTCTTACCCAAAGCTCAAAAACACAATCTCCGAGATAGGCAAGCGCCGCGCCGTCCGCACATTTTAAAAGTTCCTGATTTTCCATACCTTACCTCTGAAAAAACCAAAATGCAAGCACGGCGGCGCCGAGAATGATGCGGTAAACGCCGAAAGCGGCAAAACTGTGTTTTTTCACAAAATCCATCAGAAAACGAATTGCCGCAACGGAAACGACAAAGGCCGTCGCGCAGCCGACCAGCAAAATCGTGATTTCTTTCGCGCCGAATACGGCGCTGCCGCCCGCGACATCTGCGGCAAAGCCGACGCATTTGAGCAGCGACGCGCCGAGCATAACCGGAACCGCCAAGAAAAATGAAAATTCAGCGGCCGCGCCCCTGGAAACCGAAAGCAGCGATGCGCCGAGAATCGTCGAACCCGAACGGGACGTGCCCGGAATCAGCGAGAGCACCTGAAAACAGCCGATCCCAAGCGCGGTTTTATACCCAATATCCTCCGGTCGCGTTATGCGGAACGATCGATTTTGATGCAGTCGCTCCATCAAAATAAACAAAACGCCGTACACCACAAGCGCCGACGCAACAACCGGCGAATTATAAAAATGCGCATTGAACCAATCGTCAAACAAAACGCCGACAACGGCGGCGGGCAGCGCGGCTGCCAGCACATGCATCCAAAGCCGCAAAGTATCCTTTTTCAAGCCCACGGAACCGAGACACAAAGCGGCGTTTCCGGCGTCTATATTTTTCCGAAATCCAAACGGATTCAGCCGCTTGAAATACAGTACGATCACGGCAAGAATCGATCCGAGCTGAATGACCACCTCAAACATCTCCCAAAACGCATCGCTCACGTCCAGGCGAATGAGGTCATTGAGCAAAATCATATGCCCGGTGCTTGAAACCGGGAGCCATTCGGTAATTCCCTGCACGATACCGACAAGGACAGTCTTAATAATCTCGATCAAAAACATGGTTCTTCCCCTCCGCGCAAAATATCGCCCGTCCGCACTTCAAACGGAACGTGCAGTTGAAAGATCATCGCCGGATGCGGCGCGCTGTCGATCGGATTTCCGCCAGCGTCAAGCAGCGTCTGCACGCGGAAAGCGCGCCCCGTGCGGCCGGGCGAAATCAGTTCGACCGGGTCCCCCCGGCAGACTTTATTGCGCTGTACGAACACGGCAAGACCGCTGTCCGCATCATAGGACAGCGCGGTCGCGATATACGCCTTTTCCCGGATATAACCCATGTTTTTGCAGACGCCGGCATCCGCGTCCGGGCGACCGAACCAGCAGCCGGTCGAATAATCGCGGTGACTTACGCTCTCAAGCTCGCGCCGCAGGGCCGGATCAGGGCGGTAAGCCGCACCGAGGTCAAAATAAGCGTCAAGCGCCATCCGGTATGCGTTGGTCACAACCGCCGTGTAATAGGCGCTTTTCATCCGTCCCTCGATTTTAAAGCTGGTAATGCCGGCTTCAACCAGTTCCGGAATATGCTCAATCATGCACATATCGCACGAACTCATGACAAAGGTCCCCGTAGCGTCCTCATACAGCCTCAGCGGTTGCTCCGGGCGTTTTTCCTCATACGCTTCAAGCGTGCGGTAATTCCACCGGCAGGGCTGCGCGCACGCGCCGTGATTGGCGTCCCGTCCGGTAAAATAATTGGAAAGCAGACAGCGCCCGCTGTAGGAAATACACATCGCGCCGTGTACAAAGCATTCGATTTCCATGTCATCGGGCGCGTTTTCGCAGATTTCACGCACCTCGGAGAGCGAAAGCTCCCGCGCGAGCACCACGCGGCGCGCGCCGAGCTGACGCCATGCCAGTACATCGGCAAGGCTCACCGCCGACGCCTGGGTGGACACATGCAGTTCAAGCTTCGGCGCGATCCGGCGCGCCAAAGCCAACACCCCGAGATCGCCGACAATCAACGCATCCACGCCGCAGTCCCGCGCAAACGCAAGATAAGCTTCCAGCGCCGAATACTCGGACGTGCGGGGCATGGTATTGACGGTAAGATACACGCGCACACCGTGCTCATGCGCATACGCCGCCGCCTGCGGCAGTTCCTCGTTTGTAAAATTTCCGGCGGCCGCGCGCATACCGAACGCGCTCCCCGCAAGATAAACCGCATCCGCACCGTAAAGCACAGCCGCCCTCAGTTTTTCAAAATTGCCTGCCGGAGCCAGCAATTCCGTTTTTTTCTTCATGCTGCGCCCTCTTTTCCATAATCATTTCATTTTCTACCATAATACATGATTCGGCCGTGCTTGTCAACGGATTGCGCACGTATTGCGCCGCTTTTTACAAAGCGACAAAGTTCCCCTCTCCATTGACAAGCGCCGAGAAATACGGTATCCTAAAGTCATCTGAAAATCAGGCCACTCTGCCTATCCGACTTCATATTGCGTTTCGGGGGATAAAGATGAACCGATATTTTGCCTGGTTCGGCCTTTCCGGTACGCTGGTGCTCACCCTGCTGCTGTCCCTCACAGCGCTCGTGCTCGCGCTTTGCTACCGTACAAAAGACCGCCTGCTGTGCGCCATAGGTATGCTGCTCTCTTCCGGCGGGGACATCGTTTTGGCCGGTCTTTTCGGCATTGCCGAACGTTTTCCCGGCATCTATTTTTATCTCGGCACCGGATTTTTCATTTTAGGGCATCTTCTCTATATCGCGGCCTACCGAGCGAAGACACGCGCGGCAGGCTGCCGGATATACAATCGCGGCTTTTGGTGCGGCGTAATTTTCACGGCCTTTGTATTTGCGTTTCTCACCGTCTATATGCTGAGCGCCAAAGTCTTTCCCGGCATACAAATGTATGGTCTCTGCCTCGTTTACACGATCATCATCGGCGCAAATCTATCTGTCATCTGGTCTTACGCATACACACGTCGCGGCATTCACATGCTCGCGGCGCTCGGCGTCCTGATTTTCTTTGTTTCCGACCTCATCATCGGCGCTGGCCGTCTCTGCGGCATCGAGCAGTTTGATTTTCTGATCTGGTGGCTCTATCCTATCGGTCAATTTCTGATGATTGTCTTTGCATGATCGAAATAAAAAACTGTTTACTTTTCGGTCGCAATATGCTATGATTAAAGTGTTTGCCGAAAGCCGCGCCGCTCCGTGTCGCGCGCCTTTTCAAATGGTATGGGTTATGCACGGGTATCAACTTCAAGTGAAAAACACCTGCCCAAAATTATATTGCGCACGACGGAAAAAGATTTTATAATTACAATATATAAAGAGATATAAAGAGGAACTGCGCGCGACGTTCGTCTGCGTATGTCAGATTCCCAAACGGATTTTAAATCATTCCAATAGAGATTATATTGAAAAAGGGGTTTCGATATGAAAACAACAGAGTTAATCCAAGCGATTGAAACCGGCAAACTGGACGCGGCGCTCGGCGCGCTGTACGGCGCCGGACTGGAGGCGCAAAAAGCGCGCTATATCCGCGCCATCCGGAATTTTGAAGAAAATTACGGTGTTGACCGTGATGCCGCGCTCTTCTCCGTACCGGGGCGGAGCGAAATTTCAGGCAACCACACCGACCACAATCACGGCTGTGTGCTGGCAGCCGCGATCGATCTGGACATTATCGCCGTCGCGGCCAAAAGCGAAAACGGCGTAGTTCGCCTGCGCAGCGAGGGATACAAAGAGGACCGCATGACGCTTGCCGAATGCAAGACGCCGAAAAAGGAATATTTTTTCAAATCCCGCGCGCTCATTGCGGGCATGGTACAGGGATTTGTCAACTACGGACACACATCGGGCGGCTTTGACGCCTTTACCACCAACAACGTACATAAAGGCTCCGGTCTCTCCTCTTCGGCCGCGTTTGAAGTCATGGTCGGCAATATCATCAATCATTTCTACAATGACGGACAGGTTCCGAACGCCGAGGTCGCGCGCATCGCGCAGTATTCCGAAAACGAGTATTTCGGCAAGCCCTGCGGACTGATGGATCAGACCGCATGCGCGGTCGGCGGCTTTGTCGCAATCGATTTCAAGGATCCGTCCGCGCCCGTGATCGAACCGCTCGCTTTCAATATGAATGAGGCGGGCTACAGCTTGTGCATCACCAATACCGGCGGAAACCACGCGGACTTGAATGATGATTACGCCTCGGTTCCGGCCGAGATGAAATCGGTCGCCGCGCATTTCGGCAAGGCGGCGCTCCGTGAAGTCTCCAAAGAAGAGATTATCCGTGCAATACCGGCGCTCCGCAAAATCGTCGGCGATCGCGCCGTTTTGCGCGCACTGCATTTTGAAAATGAAAATGAAAGAGTCGGCATGCAGAAGAAAGCGCTGCTTGAAGGCGATATTCACGCCTTTTTTGCCGGTGTCATTGCCTCTGGCAACTCCAGCTTCAAATATCTCCAAAATGTATATACCACGAAAAACGTCCGTGAACAGGGATTGTCCCTCGCTTTGTGCCTGAGCGAGGAGGCGCTTGCAGGCGCCGGCGCCTGCCGCGTACACGGCGGCGGCTTTGCCGGCACGATACAGGCGTTTGTTCCGCACAGCGCGGTCGCCGGCTATAAAGCTGTAATGGACGCGGCGTTCGGCGAGGGCGCGTGCGCTGTTCTCTCGATCCGGCCAGAGGGCGCGATCCGGGTATTCTGATTTCCGCCTTTCTCTATCGAAAAACCAAGGTTTTCCGACGATGGGGCGCGTTCACTCGCGTCGTCGCGCCGCCACAGCGGCGCTCGCGCGCCCGCAAGGTGTTTCCAAGGCGGTGCGTGTCCGCCTTTCTCCGTCGAAAAACCAAGGTTTTCCGACGATGGGGCGCGTTCACTCGCGTCGTTGCGCCGCCACAGCGGCACTCGCGCGCCCTCAAGGTGTTTCCAAGGCGGCGCGTGTCCGCCTTTCTCCGTCGAAAAACCAAGGTTTTCCGACGATAGGGCGCGTTCACTCGCGTCGTCGCGCTGCCACAGCGGCACTCGCGCGCCCGCAAGGTGTTTCCAAGGCGGCGCGTGTCCGCCTTGGAAACGTATTTTATTTTCAGTTTTTACTTTATCGACAAACTATGTCTCCCGACGGGAGACATGTTTACTTCTCCGGCCATTTCAAAAATCCGCTTCACGGCAAAAAATGGCTCAGAACACGGAGGAACTTATGAACAATCTGTCCCTGTGCACGCTGTATTCCGGTTCCAAGGGCAATTGCATCCATATCCGGGCAGGCGAGGATGAAATTCTGATCGACGCCGGACGCAGTCTGCGCGCATTGGCTTCCGGCCTTTGCGCCGTCGGCAGCGATCTGTCCCGCATTCGCGCGATTTTTATCACCCATGAGCACAGCGACCATATCAGCGCGCTTGAAATGCTCTGCAAACGATACAAAATTCCCGTACATATGACCTCCGTATCCGCGGCAAGACTGCTGAAAAGCACGGTTTACATCCGGCAGAATTTGGTGGAGCATGCCCCGCTTTTTTCGGCCGATGCCGGTGCGCTGCATATCTCCTCTTTCCGCACGCCGCACGACAGCGAAATGAGCGTAGGCTACACGGTACATCTGCCGGACGGCCGCAAAATCGGCATTGCGACCGACATCGGCCGCATCACAGACGAAATCCGTGAAAATCTGCTCGGCTCGGAAACGGTTGTCATCGAATCGAACCACGACCGGGACATGCTCGAAAGCGGCCCTTATCCCGCCTGGTTGAAGCAGAGAATCCGTTCGGCCACGGGGCATTTATCCAATGACGAATGCAGCGCATTTCTCCCCGAACTCATCGAAAAGGGCACGCGGAATATCCTGCTCGCCCACCTGAGCGCGGAAAACAACACGCCCGAAACGGCGCTCGCCTGCGCGCGCCGAAGCTGCCCGAACTCAAAAATTTTAGCCGCGTGCGAGTCCGCGCCGACAAAACTGCTGTAATGTTTAAAATTACGATCATTTCAGTCGGCGCGCTCAAAGAGCGGTATTTTGCCGAAGCGGTCGCCGAATACGAAAAACGCTGCTCGGCCTATGCGAAAATCGTCAATATCAACCTTCGCGAAGAAACGCTGGGCGCGGGACACACGGGCGATATTGAAACCGCGCTTTCGCGAGAAAGCATGCACATTCTCGAAAATCTGCCGCCCCGCGCATATAAGATCGCGCTCTGCGTAGAGGGAAAATCCCTTACAAGCGAACAGTTCGCCTCGCTCTGCGAAAAGGCGAAAAACGAGCGGGGCGAGCTTTGTTTTGTGATCGGATCGTCGCACGGACTTGACGAATCGGTCAAGGCGGCCTGCGATTTCCGGCTTTCGGTATCGGCGCTGACCTTTCCGCACCGGTTGATGCGCGTCATCCTGACCGAAGCGCTCTACCGCGCGCTTTCCATTTCCGCAGGCGGAAAATACCACAAATAAAAACGCAGGACCGATCTGCCAAAGGCGCGCGTAGACAATCCCCGAAGCCGGCCGGCGCAAAAGTCAAGGGGGTGTCGGCGGCAGGTAATATGCGCTTATATTTGCGCTAAGCTGCGACGCGGAAGCGGGCTTTTCCTTCTTCCCCCGCGGCAGCCGCATAAATAATTAACCTTATGTTCAAAGGCGGTGATCTTTATGGAATATACAGCCGACGTCGGCGTCATCGGCGCGGGGCACGCGGGCATTGAGGCCGCGCTGGCCTGCGCGCGGCTCGGCCTCGATACGGTACTTTTCACAATCAATCTCGACTCGGTCGGCAACCTGCCCTGCAATCCCTCTATCGGCGGCACCGGCAAGGGTCACCTTGTCTTTGAAATCGACGCGCTCGGCGGCGAAATGGGACGGGCGGCCGACCGCGTGACGATGCAAAGCCGCACGCTCAATCTCGGTAAAGGCGCGGCCGTGCATTCCAAGCGCATTCAGGCAGACCGCATAAAATACCGCGCGCTGATGAAGCACACGCTTGAAACTACCGAAAATCTCCGGCTCATTCAGGCGGAAATCACCGCTGTTCAAACCACTGAAGAGGGCGAACGCCCCAAGGTCTCGGCGCTTGTCACCGCGCTCGGCGAGGTCTGGCATGTGCGCGCCGCCGTCGTCTGCACGGGCACCTATCTGCACAGCGCGGTATTTGTGGGCGACCGCACCTATCCGAGCGGCCCGGACGGTCTGATGGCCGCTGTGGGTCTCTCCGATTCGCTGCGCGCGCTCGGCATTCGCCTGATGCGCTTTAAGACCGGCACGCCCGCGCGCGTCAACCGATCAAGCATTGATTTTTCCGCGCTGCAAGTTCAACCGGGCGAAACGCCTGCCGTCCCGTTTTCCGTGGATACTGACCCGCACTTTCTCGACGAAAAGACGCAGACGCCCTGCCATATCGTCTATACCAACGAAAACACGCATGCGGTCATCCGGCAGAATATTCACCGCAGCGCCATGTATTCGGGCAAGATTCACGGAACCGGCCCGCGCTATTGCCCCTCGATAGAGGACAAAATCGTTCGATTTGCCGACAAAGAGCGCCATCAGCTTTTTGTGGAACCGATGGGCGAGGATACCGAGGAAATGTACATCCAGGGTTTTTCCACCTCCATGCCGACCGACGTGCAGCACCGAATGCTGCATACGCTTCCCGGCTTTGAGCATGCGCAGATCATGCGCTACGCCTACGCGATTGAATACGACTGCACCGATCCCACAGAGCTATACCCCACGCTTGAATTTAAAAAAATAAACGGCCTGTACGGCGCCGGCCAATTCAACGGAACCTCCGGTTATGAGGAAGCCGCGGCGCAGGGACTCGTCGCCGGAGTCAACGCCGCCATGAAGCTGCAGGGCAGAGAGCCGCTTGTGCTTTCCCGCGCCTCCTCCTATATCGGCACGCTGATCGACGATCTGGTGACCAAGGGCACAAACGAGCCCTATCGAATCATGACCTCGCGCAGCGAATATCGCCTTTTGCTCCGGCAGGACAACGCCGACGAGCGGCTGACCCCCTACGGATACCGCATAGGGCTGATTGACGACGCGCATTACGCGCGCTTTCAGGAAAAGCAGCGCTTGATTGAAACGGAAATCGAGCGCATCGAGCGCACCGTCATTCCGCCCTCAAAAGAAACCAATCAGCTGCTGATCGAACTCGGTTCTGCGCCCATTCAAAGCGGCATGCATCTGTGCGATCTTTTGCGCCGCCCCGAACTCACCTATGAAAAGCTGGCGCCGATCGACGCGGCGCGCCCCGTCCTGCCGTATGCTGTCGCCTCCGGCGCGGAAATCCGCGTAAAATACGACGGCTATATCCGCCGGGAACTGGCCGAGGTCAAAAAGCTGCAAAAACTGGAAGAAAAGCTTCTGCCCGAAGACGTCAACTATTCCGAGATCGGCGGATTGCGCATCGAAGCGCGGCAAAAACTCGAAAAAATCCGTCCGCGCTCGCTCGGACAGGCGATGCGGATTTCCGGTGTAAATCCGGCCGACATTTCAGTGCTGATCATTTGGCTTCACGGAAAGGAGCAGATATGAGCATACGCACGCTGTCCCAAACGGAATTTGCCGCGGAATATACGCGCATCCTCACGGAAAACGGTCTTGCCGAGTTTGCGGCCGATGCGCTTGCGGAAAAATTCTATGGGCTGACCGAATTTCTGCTTGAAAAAAATGCGGTCATGAATCTGACCGCCATCACCTCGCCCTCCGAGATCATTCTCAAGCATTATGCGGACAGCCTTGCGGCGGCAAAGTATATTCCGTGTGGAAAAACGCTCGCGGACGTCGGCTGCGGCGCCGGATTCCCGGCTTTGCCGCTGGCAATCGCGCGCCCCGACCTGCATATCTTGGCGCTCGATGCAACCGCCAAAAAAATAGACTTTGTACGCGCCGCCGCAGAGCGCTTAACGCTCTCCAATCTATCGGCCGCAGCCGGCCGCGCGGAGGATTTCGGCGCGGGTATGCTGCGCGGGAAATACGATTATGTCACGGCGCGTGCCGTTGCCCGCCTCAATATTTTATGTGAGTGCTGCATTCCGCTTTTGAAAATCGGCGGCGTATTTTTGACGATGAAAGCAAAAACCGGCGCCGAAGAACTGATTGAGGCGAAAAATGCAATAGCCGCGCTTCGCGCAAAAATTTTGTTTTCCAAGCAATTTTCACTAACAGATACAAAAAGCCCTGAGCCTCCCCTCTGCCGAATGATTGCGGGCATTGAAAAATGCGGGGAAACCGAAAAAATTTATCCAAGGAATTATGCACAAATCAAGAAAAAGCCGCTCTAAGCTGCGGCTTTTTTCTGTTTTTCCCATCCCCGCATACGGCGGCGCGCGGAAATCGCGCCTTTTTCGTCACAGAAGGTGTGGAAATACCGCCGCAAATTAATTTTTTATTTCCCACACGATTTGTTGTAGGATTTTCTTACCGACTTTTTGAAAGGAAATCTGAAAATGAACGTTTTGCAAAACATGCTGCCCAAACTGAATTTTAAAAACTGCGAGGATCAAAGCCCGTGCGACAGAGTACATAAAATCCCGGTATGCCGAATCCTGCCCAATCCGGCGCAGCCGCGAAAATATTTCGACAACAACGAAACGCTTCGCCTTGCGGACAGTATTCGCCGCCACGGTATTCTTCAGCCGCTCTGCGTCCGAAAGCCTGTTTCTGCGGGCGACCTCAGCGAATACAGCGGTATTTATGAACTGATTTCGGGAGAACGAAGACTTCGCGCCGCAAAGCTGATCGGCCTTTCCGAAGTGCCCTGCATCATTATCGAAGCGGACAGTCTGCGCTCGGCCGAGCTTGCCATCATCGAAAACCTCCAGCGCGAGGATCTGAGCATGTTTGAGGAAGCCTCCGCAATTGCCGCGCTCATCAATCTCTACGGGCTGACGCAGGAAGAAGTGGCCGCAAAGCTGTCGGCCAGCCAATCCTATGTAGCCAATAAGCTGCGGCTTCTGCGCTTCAGCGACGCGGAACAAAAATTGATCCTTGAAAAAAGACTGACCGAACGGCACGCGCGGGCGCTTTTGCGCATACAGGAGGAAAAAGAACGCTGCGCGGCGCTGGAAACGATCATAGAGCGGGGATTCAACGTTGCGGAAACCGAAGAATACATATCCCGACTGCTTGACACCGAAAAAAAGGAAAAAGCGCCTGTAAAAAAGCGCATTGCCATGGTACGCGACGTCCGGATTTTTTACAATACCATCGACCGCGCGGTGGATATTATGAACCGTGCGGGGATCGACGCAAAAACGCAAAAACGCGATCTGGGCGATACCTGGGAGGTCACCATTCGCATTCCGAAAGCAAACGAAGCGTAAGCCGCATTAAGTCGTCCGTTCTCTTTTCTGCTGAAAATTTTGTGTGAAAAATGAAATCCCGCATATGCCGAAACTCTCTGCCCTTATACAGAGAAAACGGATACGTCAGCGGCAAGATCTCATAAAATATTTTTTTCGTTTTGTATCACCCTATTTTGAATACGCGCATCGGATAAAAGTCGAACCGCCCCCGAGGTATTCCGCAAACCGGAACCCGCGGGGGCGGTACTGTATTATTTTTCTAAAAACGAACTGTGTAAATCAATAGCAGATCTTTCCGGGGTTCAGAATCGTCTCCGGATCAAAGGCCGCTTTGATTCCCTGCATCAGTTGAATCTGTCCGTCGCCGTACTGTGCCTGCATATACTGCTTTTTCGCATAGCCGATTCCGTGCTCGCCGGAAACCAGACCGCCGAGTTGCTCGGCCTTTTTATACATTTTATCGAAACAGCTTGAAAGCGTCTTTTCCCACGATTTGTCATCCAGCGCGTCGCGGCAGATATAGACATGCAGATTGCCGTCGCCCGCATGACCGAAGCTCGGAATGCGCACCCCCTCTTCCTCTGCAAGAAGATGCGTATATTTGATAAATTCGTCTACCGAACTGCGCGGTACAACAACATCGCACTCATCCATTTCGGTTGTGGAAGCTTTGATTGCCTCCAAAAACGCGCCGCGCGCGTTCCAAACGGATTTTTTGCGCTCCTCCGTGTCTACGATATAGGCGTCCAGCGCGCCGAGAGACAGGCAAAGATCAGCGACCGTGCGCATATCATGCTCAACCTGCTCGTCGGTGTTGCCGTCAAAGGTCAGGAGAATATAGGCGTCGTTTTTGCTGTCGGGGAACTTTTTGCCGAGATAATCCTCGGAAAAGAGAATGGTATCGCGCGACATATATTCAATGGCCGTCGGAATGACCTTGGAGCGGATAATCTGCGGAACCGCCTCAAGCGCGCTCTTCATATCCGCAAAAGGCACAAGCAGACTGATCGACGTCTTCGGCAGCGGAAGCAGCCGGAGCACCGCCTCGGTAATAATCGCAAGCGTTCCCTCCGAGCCGACCACCAGATCCTTTAAGCTGTACCCCGAACTGTTTTTCACGACCTTGCCGCCAAGCTGTATGATTTCGCCGTTTGGCAGCACAACCGTGAGCGCGCGCACATAATCGCGCGTCACGCCGTATTTCACCGCGCGCATACCGCCCGCGTTGGTCGAAATATTTCCGCCGATCGTCGCGGATTTTTCACCCGGATCGGGCGGATAGAAGAAATCGCGCGCCTCGACATACGCCGAAAGCTCCATGAGCAGTACGCCCGGCTGCACGGTCACGGTCAAATTGTCCTCGTCCAAATCGAGAATTTTATTCATCTGCGTGGTTTCGAGCAGAATGCCGCCGCACACAGGCACAGCGGAACCGACAAGCCCCGTTCCGCTTCCGCGCACGGTAACCGGAATTTTGCGCGCATACGCATGTTTCATGACCGCGGACACTTCCTCAGTCGAACGGACGCGCACCAGCGCCTCCGGCATACAGTGTACGCCGCCGAGTTCGTCATGGCTGTAATCGGGACTGATCTCGCCGCCGACAAGCACATGCTCCGCGCCGACGATTTTTTTCAGCGCCTCCGCATCGGAGGCCGTAAACTTGTTATACATTGTTCTGCGCCTCCTTTACCCTTGCGAGCAGCATCGGGAGAATCTCACCGACATCCCCGACAATGCCGTAATGCGCCACGTCAAAAATCGGAGCGTCCTTGTCCGAGTTTACAGCGACAATGCAGTCCGAGGACTTCATGCCCGCCGTAAACTGAACCGCGCCCGAAATGCCGAGACAGAGAATAAATTTCGGTTTTACGGTTCGCCCCGAAAGGCCGATCTGATGCTTCGCATCCATGCGGTTGGCCTCGACAAGCGGCCGCGTACAGGCCAGAACACCGCCGAGCGCCTCGGCAAGCGCGCCGGCCGTTTCAATCAGCGCGTCGCTGCTCGCGCCGCGTCCCACGGCGACGATAATGTCCGCCTCGGAGATGTCCACATCTTTCGGTTTCTCGGTTTTTTCAAGAACCTCGACCCGGCTTTTCGTCAACGCAGGCGTAACCGGCATGAGCACAATTTCGCCCTGCTCCTCCGCCATCGGCGCAGGCTCGTCAAACACCTTGTAGCGCACCGTGCAGAACTGCGGACGGTGATCGGGTGAAATGATCTGCGCCATGATGTTGCCGCCGAACGCCGGACGAATCTGCACGAGATCGGTATTCGGCTTCATTTCAAGCACCGTGCAGTCGGCCGTAAGCCCAGCACGGCAGCGCGCCGCAACACGGGGCGCAAGCTGACGGCCGAGATTGGTCGCGCCGATCAGAATGCTGGACGGCTTGACCTTGTCGATAAAATCACAGAACGCGGCCGTATACGGCTCAATCCGGAAATCAGCAAACGCCGGATCGTCATACACATAAATCCGATCCACACCGTAGTGCAGAAGCCGCTTGGCGCAAGCCTCCGCGCCGCTGCCGATCAGCAGCGCATAAACCGGATGGCCGGTAACCGCGGCAAGCTCTTTGGCCTTGCCGATCAATTCATAGCTGACCCGATGGATTTCTTTTCCCGCATGGTCTATGTAGACGCAAACGCCGTTCCATGCCGATTTATCAATGCCGACCTTTTGCTCCTCGACAAATTCAATAACGCCCGCCGGGCCTTTTTTCACGCACATCTTGCACATCTTGCAGGCGGCGCTGATCTCAAGACCCCGGTCGCCGTAGCTGATTGCGCCAAACGGGCAAATCCGGATCAATTCCTTTGCAATATCAGCGTCAACACGCGCCTGATTGACCTTAAGCTGTCCCATCTCGCGCCTCCTTACACCAGTCTCCGCGCCGCAAGCAGCGCAAAGATACCCGCCGCCTGCTCGGATGCGGTTCCGGTAATACTATGCTTTTCGGTATTCTTTTCGGGCGGGAAAATCCGCTCGACCTGTGTCGCCGAGCCGCTCTGGCCGTAATGAGACGCGTCCTGATCGGCAAATTCCGCAAAGGTCACCATGCGAACCTGCTCGTCCGTCACGGTCTTTTTCACCTTATAGGAAGGCAGGCGCGGGGAGTTGACATCGCTGTCCACGCAAAGCAGGCAGGGCATCTCCATGCGCTCGCGGATCACCTTATTATCCAGGCTGACCGTGATATAAACGCAGCCGTCCCGAACATCGTCTATCGAAAGGACATTCGCCGCGTGCGGAATTTTCAGATATTCCGCAAGTTCCGCGCCGACCTGCGCCGTATCGCCGTCGGTGGTCTGCTTGCCGCACAGAATCAAGTCAAACTTACCGATTTTCTGCACCCCCTGCGAAAGCGTATACGCGGTCGCCAGTACATCCGCGCCCGCGAACTTGCGGTCGGTCAGGACCGTTCCGCGCGCCGCGCCCATGCAGACCGACTCCACAATTACCGCCTTCGCCTGCGGCGGTCCCATCGTAATCGTTTCCACTTCTCCGCCGTATTTTTCTTTCAGAGCAACCGCCATCTCAATCCCGTACAAATCATACGGATTCATTTTGCTGGCGACGCCGTCGCGTTTAAGAACACCCGTAACCGGATCCACTTCTACGTTGCTCGATCCGGGCACCTGCTTAATGCATACGAGTATGTTCATGTAACGCACCTCCTTGTTAAAAATCGAACGCTCCGTCAAAATGCTTAAACGAAAGCGCATACAAAAAACTTACCTATTTAGTATACCAGATATTTTTGCCATTTGCAAGCTATTTTCCCATATTCATTGGTTAAATTGTACAGTTTTTAAAACTGTTTTCGTTAAAAATACTACAATGATTTGAAAAAGATTTACGCTTTGCTATTGACAAAAAATAGACAAAGCTGTATACTTGAACTGTCTCAAATGATACAGTATTGGAGTGTGAGACTATGGAGCTTGCACAAGAGGAAAAAATCGCATTTTCCAAAGCCTTAGAAAAAGTTTTCGGAGAAGCGGCCGCGTCGGGCGGTTTTGCCGAAAAAACGCTTACGGGCGGACGATTGTCCGCTATCGAATTTTCCGCCGGGCAAACCGTTTCTAAAGACCAAGGCGCCGCGCCCGCGCTCGGCTTTATCGTGCGCGGCGGGGCCGAAGTTGTCCGATGCCGTGCAGGCGGCGAAGTGTTTTTGCGCAGAATCAACGCGGGCGACGCATTCGGCGCGGCGCGCCTCTTTTCAGACGATACAGACTGCGTAACCTGTATACGCGCATACTGCGAACCTACCCGCGTGCTCTTCATGCCGCAGGCGCTGGCCGAGGATATGATGCTGACCTATCCGCACGCCGCACTGGGATACATCCGGTTTTTATCCGAAAAGATCCGGTTTCTCAATCGCAAAATGGCCGCTTTTACCGCCGACGGCGCAGCCGCAAAGCTCGCCGCGTACATCCGGCGCGAAGCGGATGAAAACGGCATATTTGTACCCGATATGCCTTACCGCAGACTGGCCGACGCGCTCGGACTCGGACACGCCTCGCTCTACCGCGCGCTTGACACGCTGGAAAAATCCGGCGCGATCAAAAAAGAACAAAAAATAATTTATATATCGGACTGCGACATTCTGTCACAGTTCTAAAGGAGAATTTTTATGAAAAAGCTTGTATCCGTATTTTGTATTTTCGCCCTGCTCTTCTCGCTCGCCGCATGCGGCGAGTCGAAAGAACCAAAGATGAGCGACGAAACCGACGCATCCGCGCAGAGTTCCGAGAACTCGTCTGCTCCCACGCAAACCGAGAACACCGCCGACACCGAAACGCCGCAAAGCAGCATAACAACCGAGGCACCGGCGCCGACCCAGCCGACCGAAATGAAAGTCGCCGCCCTGAAAGGGCCTACAGGCATGGGGCTTGCCAAGCTGATGCAGGACAGCGCGGACGGAAAGACCCAAAACATCTACACCTTTGAATTGATGAGCGATCCGACCACCGTAAGCGCCGCCGTCATCAAGGGCGAGGTGGACGTGGCCTGCGTCCCCGTCAATCTTGCGAGCGTACTCTATTCCAAGACCAAGGGCGACTATATCTGTCTTGCGCTCAACACGCTCGGCGTACTGCACATTCTTGAAAACGGCGATACGGTGCAGAGTATCGAAGACTTGGCCGGCAAAACGCTCTATGCAACCGGTCAGGGCTCCACGCCCGAATATATTCTCAATTACATCCTTGAGAAAAACGGAATCGCCGATAAAGTAACCGTCGAATACAAAACCGAGCACAGTGAGCTTGCCGCGCTTTTGGCCTCCGGTTCGGTAACGCTCGGTATGCTTCCCGAACCGAACGTCAGCAGCGCGATGGTACAGAACAGCGCTTTGCGTCCGGCGCTGGATCTCACGGCGGAATGGGACAAAATCTGCGACACCAGCGCGGTACAGGGCTGCGTAATCATTAAGAAAAATTTTGCTGAAAATAACCCGGACGCCGTCGCGGCCTTTATGGAAGATTATGCAGCGAGCGTCGTCTTCTGCAACGAATCCACAGACGAAGCGGCCGCACTGTGCGAAACCTACGGCATCGTCCCCAAAGCGGCAATCGCAAAAAAGGCGTATCCGAACTGCAACATCGTATTTATTACCGGAGAAGAAATGAAAGCATCGCTTTCCGCTTTCCTCCAAGTACTCTTTGAAGCCAATCCGGCCTCGGTCGGCGGCACTCTGCCCGATGATGACTTCTATTACGCCGCGCAATAAAATCAAGCGTCTGCTCGGTCATATCGGCGTACTGCTTTTCTGGCTTGCCGTATGGCAGACGGCCGCGCTGCTTGTCGGGCGCGAGGTCGTACTGCCGCAGCCGTCAGCGGTACTCCATAGGCTGGCCGCGCTTGCGCAGACCGCCGCGTTTTACCGCGCGCTCACAGGCTCGCTGGTTCGGATTACGCTCGGCTATATTGCGGGGCTCGCCGCAGGCATTCTGACCGGAACACTGATGTACTTTTTCAAGCCCGCGCGCGCGCTGCTCGCCCCGGTTTTAACCGTCGTGCGCAGTACGCCTGTCGTTTCTTTTATTCTGCTTGCGCTGGTACTGCTTCAAAACGCGCTGATCCCGATTTTCATTACGTTTCTGATGGTATGGCCGATTTTGTCCGAGACCGCGTTTTCGGCGTTTTCTTCGGTGGACGGCGCGCTGCTCGAAATGACCGACATGTACGGTATTTCCGGCGTTTCCCGCCTCCGCGCGCTCTATATTCCGTCCGCGCTGCCGCACCTGCAGAGCAGCGCGCTGACCGCGCTCGGCCTCTCCTGGAAATCGGGCGTCGCCGCCGAAGTGCTTTGCTCTCCGCGCGACTCCATCGGCCGGTTCCTGCGTGAATCGCAGATTTACCTTGAAACCGCCGATCTGCTCGCCTATACGGTACTCGTCGTTGTTCTGAGCCTTTTGCTCGAAAAGCTGATGAAAAAACTTTTACGCCGCGCGGGAGGGAAAAAGCATGGACATTCTGTTTGAAAATGTATCCAAGGCATACGGAAAGCCAGTGCTGGAAAACCGCACACTCCGCTTTCCCGACGGAAAAATCACCGCGCTGCTCGGAGAAAGCGGCCTCGGCAAAACAACGGTGCTCCGGCTGATCGCGGGACTTGAGTCCCCCGACGCGGGCGCTGTCCAAACAAATGGGAAAATCGCCTATCTGTTTCAGGAACCGCGGCTTCTGCCCGCGCTCAGCGTTTGGAAAAACGTGCGGCTTGCAGCGCCGAGTGACAAGGCCGCCAAAGAAGTGCTGGAACTCTGCCGCGCCGAACATTTTGCCGACAAATATCCGGACACGCTCTCCGGCGGTGAAAAACAGCGTGCGGCGCTTGCGCGCCTGATTGCGTTCGGCGGCGACATCCTGCTGCTCGACGAACCCTTTTCCGCGCTCGACAGCGAAACCAAGGAAACCCTGATTCAAAATCTGTCGCCGCATTTTCGAGGCAAAACCGTCGTATTGGTCACGCATAGCGAAGCGGAAGCGAAGCGGCTCGCGGACGAAACGATTCGCCTTTGACACATTCCGGCAACCATACGCCGGGCATATTTCCCCCTGAAAACACATCCGACTTTTTTCTCGAAACCGGCGTCTGTCTTTTACAGACGCCGAGTTTGTCGATAAAGATAAGAATTACAAATAGAATACGTTTACAAGGCGGACATGCGCCGCCTTGTAAACACCTTACAGG
>OLGD01000809.1_pt1 | contig 56290 bp, 36 predicted proteins | sample 1605311 | NCBI WGS metagenome assembly OLGD01 (sample SAMEA3888917, study PRJEB22519) | human gut metagenome | biome: human gut; feature: human-associated habitat; material: faeces | place: Denmark | collected 2010
AGGATTGCGGGAGCATGAAATGCGGAGCAATCCGTGTATCATAGGGGGCAAAATATCTTTTGACCCCAACATCATTATTCATTGATTTTTATTTATTATAAAAGACTGCATTTCATTTGTCAACCTCTTTTTCATGGTAGTGACAGATATCGAAAATAGTGATAGAATGTTTTCAGAATTGCGGGAGCATAAAGCACGCTGCAACCCGCAGGTATCATGAGAACAAATAAAATCTGCAAAGAGGAATGAAAGCAAAATGAATATTACAGTAAGAAAATACAGCATCGAAGATTTAAGCGATATGATTCAGATCTGGAATGAAGTAGTCGAAGAAGGCATTGCATTTCCGCAGGAAGAATGCCTGAACGAAGAGACAGGAAAGTGCTTTTTTGAAAGTCAGTCCTATTGTGCAGTTGCTGAGGATACAGTCACCAAAAAAATCTATGGACTCTACATCTTACATCCCAATAATGTTGGAAGATGCGGACACATCTGTAATTCCAGCTATGCCGTCAATTCTGAAAGCAGAGGGCTGCATATCGGCGAAAAGTTGGTACAGGACTCTCTGATTCAAGGAAAAAACCACGGCTTTTCCATTCTGCAATTCAATGCCGTGGTTGCTACGAATATCCATGCCAGACACTTGTACGAACGTTTGGGCTTTCAGCAGCTTGGTGTCATCCCCCGGGGATTTCGAATGAAAGATGGACATTACGAAGATATCTGTCCTTATTATCACACCTTATAAATTTCTCTTTACCGCGAAACAGACCGGGTCTCATCCCGGTCTGTTTCGCAATTTCTTAATTATAATCCCGTATTCCTGTGATAATTCTTTGTCCAGGTATCCAAAAGCGGATCGATCTCCTTAGGCAACACCACTTCCTGAGCCTTGCGGATCTGGGCATCCATTTCCTGCTTCGTCTGGGTATCCACACCCTTTTCATCACAAAGCGTTTCATACGTCTCTTTCCCTTTGTTGAGATAAGCAGCAAAAAGATAACTTTTCAAAGCTCCACCCGAATGCAGCACCTCATAAGCCTGTCCAAAACACTCAAAAGCTTCCTCGGTCTGAAACAATTTTGCATAAGAGCAGCCCATATTGTTATAAATACTTCCCGTAAACTGGGTTCCCAGGGCGCCTCCCTTTGCCTTCTGTAAAGCCTCCGTATAGACCCGGATCGCATTGATATACTTCTCATGGTTGAAAAGATAATCCCCTTTAATCTTCAGGCGCACCACCTCGGGCTGTTCTTCAAAGATCTTCAACTGCTTGTTCATTTCCTTGAATTCTGCAAAAGAAAGATAATTAATCTCCTTGAAAATCGGAAGGATAAACTCTCCCATACTCCCCTTTGCATCCAACAAGGTATACAGCTTCTGGTATAATCTGCGCAGATTGAGTTCATCCCGCAGCCAGAAACACAGTCCCTCGTTGATGATCGTCTCATCCAACAGGTAGATATTATGATACATGTAATAACATAATTCCTCAATGGAATAGATGTTCATGCTGATATTTTCAATATAATACGGAACCTTCGCCCGCTTTACCTGACATAATATGTATCCCATACCTTAACCCTCCATGGTCTCATGCCAAACCTTGCCGCTGCCCGGGAACATTTCCCCGAAACCTAAGTCCTCCACTGTGATCTGACAGCGTTTTGGAGAATCATACTCCAGATGCAGATGCAGCCGGGTGGTTTTATTGGGGCGCTTTGGCAGTTCGTTAAGGGGCATCGTATAGCGCTCCCGTCTTCCGTCTTCCATATTGCTGACTACAAATGCCAATTCCTCTGCGTGATCCAGAATCAATTCACAGTCCTTCGCTGCCTCATACCAGTTCACCCCGGCACCGATCATCGCATAATAAGCAGGCGAACCATTGATCATCATATCCATACCAATATTATGGCGGACCAGAGCATTTCCCACAAAAAGATAACCCTTCAGACGCCGCTCTTCCACCTTTTCATGGGCGGCAAAGCAGGCCCCCTTAACATAGAGATTATTGCCATAGAACACGTGTCTTCGGTTTCTGCACAAAAGCGCCACCGAACGAACCGCCCAATTCTTATCAAACCCTTCTCCGATCAAAAAGACACTGGAATAGACATCATTGCCGAACGATTCTTCAATCAAGCGGTAAAATTCATCATCCCTCCGTTTCGGATCCACAGACAGCCTTCTGCCCTTTCCCTGCTTCACGGTAACCGTCACCGGTTTGGTCCGCTGATCCTGTACCAGTGCTTTAAATGTTACTTCATTGCCGCCAAAAGAAAACAGCCCCACATTCCTGCCCCAAAGCTCCTGCTTCTGATACAACACATAATTATAGAAACTCTCATCAAAATCCTGCAGGAAACATCTGGATCTCGGTATCCCGATTTTCTCATATGCAAACCGAATGGTATCCACAAAAGCTCTGGTAAGTGACGGTACCGTCAGCATGATACCAGACACCTGCTTTTCCGGTTCTGTAACTCCCAACATACGCAGAGCGCTCTTCAGATAGAGTGCAAGCAGAACACCCGGCTCATATTCCTGTCCGTCAATAACCAGAGCATCCCCATCGGCACACAAATCATATAGTTGATCAATCAGAATACCATTCTGATGCTCAGCAAAGTATTCCGCCTCCAGCCCGAAGTGCCACTCATTCTTACCCAGACTCTTACTGAGCACCGTAGGAAACGTATACTGACTGCTGCCCACCTTAACTTCCGCCGAAACTGCATCCTTGGCCATCCGGTCAAAATAGCAAATCTGGGATTCTTTCGGATTAAACTCAAATCCGATTATCAAATTCTTCTGTTCCATCTTCCGCCTCCGAACTAATCCATTAATTGAAACACGTTATCCACAAACACTTCCTGCTGCAGATACAGTTTCAGCGCTGTCTCCATTGTATCCTGACTCCCAAGTGCCCGCGCTGCCAGAATCTTATTCAGCAGTTTATATCTGGTTTTCCCTTTTGCCTCAACGCCGTGAAGTGCAATCTCTCTTTGCGGCGTACTGATTATCTCCCCATTCTGCTCCACCGTCAGATGATACGTCAGTGTCTCACCATAGAACAGCAAAAATTCTTTTGTAAAGATTCCCTGATACATCTCCCGCATCGGTTCACTTTTAAAACCGACCGCCTCCGAATCTTTGTGATGAAGTGCGTAATGAATCATCACTTTGCTGCCTTTGTGGAATCGCTCTTCTACAAACACTTTATCCTCCACCTGATACGCCTGAATCAAATGCAGCGGAAGCTTCTGAAAGAAGGCCAAACGCAATCCTTCCCGGTCAAATTCTTTGAGCAGATCTGCTGCCTGTCTTTCCTGCTTCTCTGTCAGTCTGTCACAAGATGCATAGTACTTCAGTAAAGCCAGATGGCAGATGATATCCATCTCCCAGCCCCGCTCATACGTCTTTTCCAGATAAACAAAGAATTCCGGATCGGTCTGCCTGTCTGTCATGAAATAAGCGCAGGAAATATAGGTCAGATAAGCCAGAATCACCAATTCTCTTCCCTGCTGCATGATATAGCTTTCCAAAATCTTTTCTCCATGCTCGGGAAATTCCCTCACATACATGGAAAAGATCAGAATCCGCTCATCCAACGGGTAACTTTCCAGTTGAAAGCCTTTGACCTTCTCCCAAAGATAGCACATCCGTCCGACGGATCCCACATAGTGATTCCGAAGATAAATAAGAATCACTTCGTCATATTTCTCCTGATGCAGCACATGGTCGGCCAGATATACCAGTTCTTCGTCCTCTTCGAATTCCACCGCCAGAATCATCCGGCTGGTAAGTTTCATCAAGTCCGCAGTGTCTATACCTTCCACACCCCACTGACCGATGATAGCAAAGGCCTGTTCATACATTCCCTGTGCCACCAGAACTTTCACCGTATCCCTACGGTTGATTTTGGCATATTCCCTCATGTCAACCATATGAAGATAAGCCTGCAGTTCATGATCCTGCGGATGCATCATATAATATTCCAGCAATTTCTTCCGTATCACACCGCGGTACTCTTCTGTAAATGCCTCATGCTCCGAAGCCTGCTGATAATAACGCAGACTTCTGGAATGTACATCCATCTGTGAAGGCAATTCCCGGCACAGATACAGCAAAAGCCCCGGTGTACTTACCTCATACCCTGCACACACACTTGCCAGTTCCCGTTCCTCCAACAATTTTTCTACGGTATAAGAAACAGTGATTCCGTATCTTCTTCTTTTCTCGTCTTCGAACAGGAGCTGGGTACCCTCTCCAAAGAGATTTACATATGCACATTGATCCTTCACCGGATATACTGCCTCTTCCCGCAGTGCATTGTAACACACAATGACATTCCGGATATTCTTATCCTTCACCGTCACTTTATAAGTAAATAATACCTGCACCAGATATCCGGCAGTCTGAGGATTATCCACCCCTTTAAAAATCTCCTGATAAATGACTGCATAATCCTCATTGATCCGCCCCTGACGCAACTGCTCTTTTGCAAACTGCTCCATGGCTTTCCGATAACTGATATAGGTTGTCTTATCCCGTTCCTTGTTACGAATTACATTGGCATAAATAAATGCCTTTTTCCGGGCACTCAGTGTATTATTATATGCAAAATACATCCGAATAACCTGGGGAAGCATCTGGTGATACTCTTCGTCCATCGTTTCGATATAATACTCATAAAGACGGGTAATCCGTACTTCATGCTCTACCGCCAGACTGTACCAGCGAAAATATTCTTTCCGGTTCGGCGTCCCCTTCATGACTAATTTACAGATAGCTTCCACTACCTCATCACTTGGGAACTTATCGTACCCGCCTGCCAACAGACAATACACGGCAGGATGAAACTCTTTCAGATTATCGGAAAGATAGGCTGCCCGCTTTAACAGCGCCTCGTCTAATACTCCCTGCTTTCCTGCAAAGTTCAGCACCTGTATCATAAACGGAGACAGCTTTCTGAGAAGCGTTTCCTGACGCTGCAGAATCTGGTACGCATCCAGATAAAGGAATGGACTTTTGCACCCCAGTTCATATGCCTGCTCCATCAAACGCAGCTGCTGAGCCGGCACATTTTTGCAGGTTTCATCTTCACTGATCAAAATTTTCAACAAAAAATAGTCATCCGGCTGCTGCTGAACATAAGCTTTGATCTTGGGCAGTATGTTCCGCTTCTCCGCTGCCAGCAAATCTACTTTCTTTGCCAGATAACGGTAAATGCCCTCCTCTCTGAGCGTTGTCAGCGGAATCTCTCCCTGCTTAAAACTCCACAGCAGCTCCATAGCTTTCCGAACATCTTCATTACTTTCATAAACATATGATTCGTAAAAAAGCAAAAGAGAATCCATACACTCTGCTTTTGTCAATTCGTCCAGAGAAGCTGTTGTCCGTTCAAACCACATCCGGTAATCCATCTGATGTAACCGCAAAGCAATATAATCCTGCGCCAGCTCCACCATTTTCCTCTTTTTCAGCCCCTTGGGCAGCAGGCGTTCTCCCTGATCAATGCTCGCTTCAATTTCAAATTCCAGCGTCTGATGAACATTTCGTATGATAATCTTTCCGTAACGTTTTCCGTCACCCAGTTTATCCTTCCGTATCACATACTCCAGCCCATAAACCCTTCCGATAAAATCATCCGTGGTCACCACTTTTTTCTCAATCTCCAGAAAATCTCCCACCGCTTCAATTTCCACACGTACGTAGCCCCAGGTACTTTTATAGATATACAACGTATCCTTAAGTGAATGACCAATCTGATAGCTTCCCTTCTTTTCTTTATCCAGAGACAGAACAATCGGCTCCTTCTCCTTTGCAGCAATCAAAAATTCTTCCATATGCTGATAAGTAACCGGATTGTGGGACATTCCTTTATAGAGAGCCGTATATACAAAGTTCTTTCCACTTAAAATTTTCTGAAAATGCTCACTTGTGAACAGACGAAATGCCTCCCGGGGGTCTTTCATGGCAAGACGTGTAAAGTCCTCCAGCGTCCGAATCGAACCCTGGGAAGTCCTCACCTGCACCTCAACCATCTGTACGTTTACAGGAACCTTTACTTCTCCGATATTGCTGCTTAACACGATATTGCCGGTAATCCCTTCCCCGCAGCGCAGTCCCTGAGTATCAATCCCATAAACAATCTTACTCGTGCTTCCTGAAAAACGGTCTTTTGCCAGCACAATCCGCCGGTTATCCGATGTGACTACTCCCTTCACGCGGCTGCCGTCCTTCGCCCCCACGCTAAATTCCCCTTTATGATTTCTCCCCTCCTGTATCTGCAGATGAATCTCAGACTCAGAGGTAACAAACGCCGGCACTTCATACTCGAAGCGGCCGTTAATGAGCTGTTCCATTCTTCTCTTCAACGTTTTCCACCCATGCCTTTTATCCTTGACTTAAAATCAATTATCATTATAATAAATTGTGATTGCTGCACATTTTGTGCTCACGCAATCCTGGTATAACGTTCCGTAAATAACCTGACTATATGCGCAGGATATTTTTCTGAGTGTTCAAGTCAAAAAACGCAGGCGCAGCGGGCTACGCTGAGGCTTTTTGACTTATGCAATCAGGAAAATAGACAAGTATAGAGTCCAGTTATTTCGAGAATGTTATACTGGTATCATAAATTATACACTACAAATTAATGTGATGCAACGACAGAACTTAAATCAGGAGGAAAGAGATGTTAAAACATAAGGACCATTTTCACGGCAGCGACCTGGAAAAAATCGAACAAATTTACGGAATTAAAAAGGAGGCAATTGTCAGTTTTTCTGCCAATGTAAACCCCCTTGGAATCTCAAACCATCTGCGCAACTCCCTGTCAGCCCAGTTAGATGCCATCACTACATATCCCGACCGGGAATACAAGGCATTGCGCGCCTGTATTGCCAAGTACGCAGATACGCAGTCAGAAAATATTATTGTGGGAAATGGTTCCACAGAGCTGATTTCGCTCTTCATACAGACCTATCATCCGAAAAAAGCCCTCATTCTGGGACCGACCTACTCAGAATATGAACGTGAAATTACCCTCGGTGGCGGAACCACCCTTTACTATCCGCTGAAAGAAGAATTGAATTTTGAGATGGACGTGGATGATTTCTGCCGTCATCTTCATGACGGCCTGGATCTGATCGTGCTGTGCAATCCAAACAATCCTACTTCTACTGCAATCAATGCGTCAAAGATGCGGCAGATTCTGGATGCCTGTCTTCAGTATGGAATCTTCGTGATGGTGGATGAAACCTATGTGGAATTTACTGATGCCAGAGATCATATCACCTCAATTCCGCTGACCAATTATTATACGAACCTGATCATCCTTAGGGGAACTTCCAAATTCTTCGCATCTCCCGGACTGCGTCTCGGTTATGCAGTAACGGGAAATCAGGATCTGATCAAACAGATCAATACCCGCCAGAACCCGTGGTCCATCAATTCTCTGGCCGAGATTGCCGGCAGACTGATGTTTCAGGATAAAGAATATGTAAGCGAGACACAGAAACTGATCAACAGCGAACGCAGCAGACTCTACCAACTGCTTTCCTCCTGGGACTCTGTGAAAATCTACCGGCCTATGGGAAACTTTATTCTGGTAAAAATTCTGAAGGATGATGTGGATGCAGATCTTCTGTTTGACCATTGTATCCGAAAGGGATTGATGATCCGCAATTGCTCCACCTTCCCCTTCCTGGACAATCGCTTTATCCGCTTCTGCATCATGTCGCCTGAGGAGAATGACCGTCTGATGGAGGCTTTTGCAGAATTGCTTCATCCATAAATGCCGTAATTTTTGAGGGATTATATTATGAAACAACAACTCCGCACCAAAAATCAAATTATAGAAGGTGTCATCTGGAAACAGCTTCTATTCTTTTTCTTTCCAATATTGCTTGGTACATTTTTTCAGCAATTTTACAATACCATCGATTCCGTAATCGTGGGACGGTTTGCGGGAAAAGAGGCGCTTGCCAGTGTAGGAGGTTCTGCCGGACAAATTGTCAATCTGGTGGTTGGATTTTTCACCGGACTGACCGCAGGAGCCGGAGTCATCATCTCGCAGTTCTATGGTGCCCGGGATTCCAAAGGACTCAATGACAGCATTCACACTGCCTATGCATTTTCTCTGGCGGGAAGTATCCTTTTTATGATTGCAGGGCTTTCTTTTTCCCCGCACATATTGGAACTGATGAACACCCCAAAAGAACTTATGGCAGACTCCAGACTTTACCTTCAGATTTATTTTGCTGGTATTTTATTTACCTTCATCTATAATATGGGTTCCGGTATCTTACGTGCCCTTGGAAATTCCAGACGTCCACTTTATTATCTGATCATCTGCAGTCTGCTGAATATCATTTTGGACTTGATCATGGTACGGCTCTTCCATATGGGCGTAGCCGGAGTGGCGCTCGCCACCCTGTTGGCACAGGCAGTGAGTGCTGTTTTGGTTACCCGGGCTTTGATGCATTCCACAGATATTTATCAACTAAAGCTGCGAAATATCCGTTTTCACGGCAGAGTACTGAAATCTCAGTTATATGTGGGACTTCCCGGTGGTTTCCAGACCACCATGTACAGCCTGTCCAATCTCATTATTCAGGCTGCCATCAACGTTTACGGAACCGATACCACCGCCTCCTGGGCTGCTTACGGGAAACTGGATGCCATCTTCTGGATGGTCAGCGGTGCCTTCGGCGTATCCATCACAACCTTTGTGGGGCAAAACTATGGTGCCGGAAGATATGACCGCATTCAAAAAAGCGTCCGTATCTGCCTTGGCATGGACTTTGTAACTTCCGTCTTCTTAAGCAGCTTCCTGATTGTGTTCCGCTATCCGCTTTTTGCCATCTTCACCAACGATATGGAGGTCGTCCGCATCGGCGCAGATATGCTCAATCAGATTACACCGTGTTATGTGATTTTTATATTTATCGAAGTGCTGTCGGGCGCCCTTCGGGGAGTCAGCGATGTCGTGATACCGATGCTGATGACACTTTTCGGTGTATGCCTGCTGCGTATCGCGTGGATTTTTTTCATCGTGCCGATGAATCCTTCTATCCATATGGTCATCATCAACTACCCGGTGACCTGGATCACAACTTCCATCTTGTTCATTCTGTATTACCTATATAAAAAGTCCCATCATACGGCATCCTCTGCTGCATGATGGGATAAATAAACTTTCATGTTTCAAATACGGAGGCATGAATTTGAATCACGGAACTACTACTCTATTGTGACTGGCAATCTTTTATTTGCCCATCCTGCATAAAAATAATACGTGAAGCATGTTGTGCAAGTTCCGGATCATGTGTAACCATCACAATCGTAACACCATTTTTATGCATCTTTTCAAGAAGCTCTATAATATTATTTCCATTTTCCTCATCCAGGGATCCGGTAGGTTCATCGGCGAGCAGTAGCTTGGGATCAGTAACCATTGCTCTGGCTATAGCTACACGTTGCTTCTGTCCTCCTGAAAGCTGATATGGATATTTGTTTTTCTGATCTATTATTTCTAGTTTATTTAATATCGCTTCTACTTTCTTACGAACTTCATTTCTTGAGATTTTTCTATAGCGCAAAGGCAATGCGACATTCTCATATACGGTCATGTCCTGAACAAGTGCAAAATGCTGTACAACAAATCCCATATTTTCATTACGAAAACTTGCCTTTTCACTGTCCTTTTTGTATGCGATCGACTGACCGTTAAACTCATACATTCCTTCGTTTGGAGTTAACATAGTACCAATAACATTAAGTAATGTTGTCTTTCCACTACCGCTTTTTCCCATCACAGCAACAAATTCTCCTTGCTGTACCTCCAGGTCGACATTTCTCAGGGCATGTGTCTTATTTTCTTTTTTTCCATAATCAACAGAAATGTTATTAAGATGTATCAAATTCATTCTTTTCCTCCAATCAGTTCCGCAACATCCATTTTACAAAGTTTTATCCAACACCCTGCAAAGCTGAAAAATAATATGAACGCCAAAACACTTTGCACAATTGCTATACTCCTCAAGGAAACCCCATTGAGTGCCAATATGCACAAAATCAAAATATCTCCGCCTCCGACAATTGCAAAATCAAACAAGAATAAAAGACCTGCCAACTTTTTTCTGGACATCCCACTCATTATGTATATTCCAAAATTATAATTTTCTTCCTGAATAAGATTAATTAATACTGCTGTTAAAATAAATCCTATACAGCCTACCATTATTCCTACGATTATAGTAAAATACCCAGAAACTGCCCCCGTCATTGCTGAATACTTCTGTGAAAGAGTCACTTTTTCTCCGGATGCGGAGGGATCTACCAGATTAATTTCCCTTTCCTCAATATTATTCTCTCTTAACAACCCCTGAATCATATCTGATACGGCGGCATAGCTTTCATCCGATACAATGTATGCTGTAAGATATTGCAGCAACGCTCTTTTCCCAAAATCGTTGTTAGGCAATCCCCGAAAAACAGGCATTAATATATATCTCTCACATGATGTCATCTCTGTACTGTTCCAACTATAAAAAAAAGAGGTATCCTCTATAAATCCAATAATTTTAAACGAAAAATTTTCGAGCAAATACATACCTTCAATGATATCGCCGACTTCAAAATACTCTTGATAAGCAGCTCCTAAAATCACAGGGATCTCTTCGTTAGCATGATATGTATAATCATATTCTGAGAACTTACTTCCCGCCGCCATATTTATTGAATATACCTCAAAAAATTTATCAGATACCTGAAGTGCTTTTGTTACATATAACACCCCATCTGAAGTAGTTTCTTTTGCATCTTCTGCACATCCATCTTCATAACCATAAAGAAAAACATCGGGTATTTCTGGTTTTGTTACTTCCAGAAACTGATCTGATCCTATGATAAACTGGAATTGGTCATTTGTTTCTAAATCATATAAAAGAGATTGAATATCATAAAAAGTATCCGAATTCTCTTCCATATAAGAATAAAAAGTATTATCCGATAAAGCCTCCGACATAAACATCTGACAGCTTAAATTATCACTTTTTTCTTTTATTTCTTTTGTTGTAGTATCAATCGTTTTTTCGATATCTAAAACCAAACCAAGAAAAGAACAGGAAATCATAAGTAATATTACTAATATACTATATACCCATTTATGCTTTAAGAAAAAGCGAACCAAATAATTCATAGCATAATCGCCTCCGACAAGGGAATTTTTACTGTTTTTGTCACACTAATATAAATAATGAATAACATCACCGGAAGAATAATTATATACCCAACCACTACTGCCGGAATATATGAACCAAAATTTATAGAACATAACACAAAACTAATAACTATAGAAACAACAACATAACGCAAATATTTTACAGTTACATATCCGATAATATTATATATATTAGCTCCCACTAATCTTCTAATACCAATTTCATTTTTCTGAAGTGAAATCCATTGTACAGAAATAACCACGATACAAAGCAAATTACAAAGTAACAATCCAATAAACCAACGTCCATATGCTATTTGGGGGACAAGCGTCATCCCATAACTTTTCGTTGTAGTCAATTCTTCCGAACTGATACCTTGCTGTTGCAAGAGATCACTGAATTTTTCACTGCTGGTGTCTTCTTTTCCCCATATATCTAATGTATAAATATTACTCTCTACACAATCCTCAGCAACAAACATATTGATATATACATAATCATCTATTACCGTTTCTGCATCAAAGCCAATTACTCCTATTACCTGATATTCCTGTCCTGCCAGTTCAATGTAGCTTTTTTCATTACGTGAGTAAACCTGATTTTGCAAACCTTTTCCTACTACTGCAACATAATTTCCATATACCAAATCATCTTTCGAAAAAAAACGGCCTGATTTCATTGGATAATTAATATAATAACGATTGAAATAAATAGCCTTAATCTTATAATCATCATATTTTTGTTCTGTATATAGCGCAACTTTTTGTTCAAGAGCATCAACGCTATTTATAACTGATTCCACAGGTTGGTTTTCATTTAATTTAAGCATTGTGTTCATATCCCCATAACATCCGCTATCCATTTTTGACAATGTATCACATAGTGTTATATGATACATCATTACAACCGATATTATAGGCATAATTGTTAACAATGTAATTAATATCAAAGACGTTATCTTTTTTCTGTTCATTATCTACTCCAAATTCTCAAATCTTATTATTTTCATGATGTCCATGCTAAAAGTATCTTTTAGCATGGACATCATTTTCAAATAATTATAGCTCAAAGTATATTGCACCGCAAAACTTGGAGATGCATCCTATTTTTAACATTCTCTACTTACCATATTTAGCATATCCTGTAGGAAAAGCAAATTTATTTAAATAGGTTAAATAAGAAACACTATAGTTTGCAGTTGCTTTAACATCACCCGATGACCATTTTCTTCCGCTATCTGCAACAGCACCAGAAGCACTGCTACTTGAACCTCCAATATAAGCCCGAACATAGTGACGTCCGGAATAACCTTTGGTTTGCGAATAGGTAGTCTTCTTATAAGTTAAATATGTTGTTAGTCCTACCCTCTTCGAACCTGTACATGTGTATGTAGATCCTCCCGAAAAGCTGTTTGCTAAAGTTTTTGCTTCTACCGGAATGCCTGTACTTAAGAACGCACACATGCATCCCAACATTATGGTTTTTCTTATTTTTTTACATCTACTATAATTTTTGTTTGATTTCATATAAGTCTCCTTTAATTTATTTGCACTTATTTAAAAAAGTGATATACTTGTCCCAGGTACTTTTTTATAAGTGCTTGTGATAGGTGAATTCCTGAGTATTTGCGCATGACATCAGAATCCTTTTTATATAAAGCAATCTTACAGCGTTTGCAAAATTGCATTATACCAACACTTTCAACATCTCACATTCTAACTTTAAACTTAAGTGGTTTACTCGCTTCTACCCTCGAATCGTACCACAAAATTTATATCATAACCCCTTGTTTTACGTGAATGGCAGCATATTCTCGCGGATGGTATTCATCACCCATATAAACTATCTATTTAATTTCACATAATACATTACCCATTCGCCCTTCGCATTTTCCACTCAAAATACCTTCTACGAATATCCGTATATCTTCTCCTGCTCAATGGCAATGATCTATTTCCTACAATTTCTACATATCCCTGCTCTACCTTTCTGATGTGTTCCAGATTTACTAAATAAGATCTGTTTGTAAGCACAAATCCTTTGTCCGCCAACCTCTCCGTAAGTTCTTTCAGTGTTTCTGAACAACGACAAATTTCTTGATTTCTGGTATGCATTAATATTTCATGATCATATACTTCAAAATACAAAATATTATAACACTGTATCCGCTGTGGCTCAAATGATACCATAGGTATTTCGATTTCCTGATATTTTTCCATCCGCAGCATTGCACTGTCTAATGCTTCTTCAATCTCGTTCATTTCATACTTATCAATATAGCGAAATGCTTCAACTTTATAGCCTTGTCTACTCATCTCAATATGTGTCGTTAATATGATAAACAAGGAGTCCTCATGATCCATTCGATATTCTTGCAATACAGAAAATCCATCTCTCCCTGACATTTCGATATCCATAAAAACAATAGCATAATCATTTGCATCCTTTAAAAAACTCTCACCGGACGAAAACACTTTTATGACAATATCCATCTCGCCGAAATAATTTCTAACATAGCTTCTTATTTTTTCTAACCAGATTTTTTCGTCATCTACGATTGCAACCTTCATCTTCTATGCCTTCCTCCTGATTTTTTTCTTTATTCTTTCTAATGGCTCTGTATTCTCCATAACAATGTCAATTACGAATTGATCATCTGTGGTTTCTATGCTTACATTTCCTTTATATTTCTTCACACTATCCTTTATATTCTGAACACCAAATCCATGTGATTCTTTATCCGACTTCGTGGTTATTATTTCATCCCCATTCCTTTTCAGTTCACCCTGGTATGTATTTCTTCCCCTGATATAAAGCATATCATCATCAAAATGAATGGATAACTCTATCTCCCTTTTGACCGAATTTTCAATACTTTCCACAGCATTGGACAAAATATTTGAAAAGATAACGCATAAGTCATACGCCTGCACGCAACATCTCTGCGGCATATTTCCTTTCACCTTAAATATACAGTTTTTCCTGGCAAACTGGTTATCATAATAATTTACAATCGCGTCCACAATCTCATTTTTAACACTAAGATAGCCTGATATATATTCCATATTTTTACAAATCGTGTCTATATAATTTTCCAACTCATTCCACTGTTTCTCATATATATACTGTTTTATAACATACATATGTGCCCGTATATCATGTTGAAATTTTTTTATCTCAATATTTCTCTCTTCAAGATAACAATAATGCTCTGTTTGCATTGCTAAATACTGCTCTTTTAGTTCTTCATTTTTCCTATGCCAGTTATTTGATGAAGACAAAACAAATACAAAAACCATCTGAACCAATGAACTTAGCACCAACATAATATATACAACTGTAAATTCACCATGTACATTCATAAGTTTCTTTTCTACGAGAACCAAAACAGATGCATTAACAATACATATAACAAAAAAGCGATAAAATACCAAATAGATAATTCCTGTAATGCAGCCTTCTGCTTGTGTGATATAACACCAAAAATAATCACAAGAATCATTATTGTAATAAAACTTGCATACAAATCCTGATATTGAACAAACTGATAATGCGATGCCTGCAGGCCGACATAACCAATCGTGTCTATAGAAAATATGACACCTATTGCCCAAAATACAATGATCACATTACGATATATCACAGGCTCTATCAATAAATAAAAGAGCAATATTGCAAATAAGACGTATAACAACGGATATATGATACTCCATTTAAGACATTTCATTAATATCACCATTAAAATCGTAAAAATGCAGGTAATACACACTCGTCTCCTGCTTTTTGTAATTTTCATTGAAAATCCTAACAAGTAGATAACAAGAAACTTTATCACTTCCAAAAAATAGTATGCCACTTCTCTCATATACTTCCCACCTTCTTTCGACATAATATAGCTCAAATGTTCTCGCTTTTATATTATTACACAAAACGAACTATAACTCAATCGAAATTTGTCATTAATCAAAAAAAGCACATGAAAGTCAACTATTTAAAGTCAACCGACATATGCTAGTTCAATAATATTTTCATTTTATCTTTTCATACGTAACCTATGAATTAAAGAAATTAGTGCCAATAGCGCAAAATCCAATACAATAAACTAATATTAGCTAACATACCTATCTCCTTCCCTTTACCGGTTTGTCTAACATGCTGTTACAAACTTAGCTCAATATTAGAAAAAAAACTATATTTTCTACGCAAATGGTAAAAAATTTTCGCAAACGGTAATCTAACATCTGTTTAATACACGAAGCCTCAATATACAACTTGCCTCTATTTCTTTTTAACTGGCGCCATTATCATTATGTGATTTCAGATAATCTAAAACTTCCAGCTGCCCCAACGTCAGACGAGTATTACTTTTTTCTTCCGTAATTTATCTATTGATTGGATACACTATCCTTGACTTCCTTTGATTTTTGTGCATCAACTTGACAGAGTTCGCAAAGGTCCAATTATTGTTGCCTTACTGGTGCTTTTCTTTGCCCGCCTGTTCGGACGTTTACTGACTTTTTTACCGGTTATTCTTTTTCCAAAATCCACAGCAAAATTCCCGGACTGAATAACTACTATGAACCGATGAAAACGATTATTTTCTTAAGCAAACTTTTTCACCAATGACAATAGCTTTTGAATTACTCCCATGCCCAATTTCCTGTGTCTTTATAATTGGAATCCTCTCACCCGCATATTGCTTCACCAGACTGGTTATCGCAGGAAGACAATGATCCTGTTCCATTTTCGTGAATGTCCCTAACAAAATACCGTTGATTTTATGAAACGCACCCATTTGCTTAAGTTGGTTCAGATACGTTGTCATCTGGGGAACTGTTCCGCCGAAGGCTTCAAGCAGCAATACCTTATTGGTCATATCCGGCCAATATTCCGTACCTGCTAATTTCAGCAAACATCGTATATTTCCGCCAACAACAATTCCCTCAAGCCTTTCCCCTTGTATAAACTGATATTCAAAGGAAAATAGATGATTCGTTCCGTCAAATATCGTACTGGTGAAATTTGTAATCTGAGTTTTTCCATCCTCACGCAAAAGATTCCGGATCTGATACAGCACAGATCTGACACCGGTTTTTGCATAAATCGCATTCATAATCGTTGTGAGATCACTGTACCCCCAAAAAGGCTTTGGGTTTTCCGCAATAACTTCAAAATCCAGATACGGTAAAATTTCATTCGCAATATCTCCGCCGGAAATATCAAAAATCATCTGAATTTCCCTATCTTGATAGAAATTCATCAAGGCTTCTGCCCGTTCTCTCCCAGTTCCGCTAAATACAGAATCCCTTTCAAAAAGAAAATCACTGAAGACAGGACACAATCCTATTTTTACCAATACTTTTTCTAACAGAACTACCTTTTCACGATTCGTTTGCGGCTGCCCGTTGGAACAGCCAACAATCGCCACCTTACTTCCTTTTTGCATCACCTGTCCTCCCTCATCTCATAAGATACCGTGCTCCGCCGCTCCATGATAAGATGTCTTTTCACACAAAACTATTTCACGATACAAAATTCAAAATCCCCTTTGACGCTTTCATCATTTCATCAATTTATTTAAAAAAACTGCAAACATTGCCAGAAGCAGAAGCGTTAACACACCCATCAGACATCGAACAATCAAACGACTGCTTTGTAAAAATATGCACACAAACAATATAAGAAGTGCGCTATAGAATACAAGAATCAATATCCATCCTATTAACCTTATCCATTTTGGAATTCTTTTCTCTTTTACGACCTCAATGCTTCCCTCCAAAAATATGGACACCAGTAACTCAAAAATATCTTCCATAAAAATCCCCTTACATCCGACCATTCACTTAAGATGTTTATCTTTCTATAATAAGCCCGCTTCGATACGCCTCCAGTAATTGTTTCAGTTCTCCAATACGTTCCCGAAGTGCAGCCCCCGTATCGGTATCTCCCACTAACATCCGCCGCGGCGCCATCTTCACCATAATCCGGTCGGAATGAATATCCGTCTCATTGGCAATCGCTTCCTCTGTTGAACTGAAAGGCTCATGGGCGACCAGCATCATTCCATAGGAATTATAGATCAGCGTATACCCCGCAATTCCTGTCTTGCTCTGATAGGCTTTCGAAAATCCGCCGTCGATTACCAGCACCTTACCTCCGCATTTCACCGGACTCTCTCCGGTTTTCTGTAAAACCGGAACATGCCCGTTGACGAGAATCGCATCTTCTCCCAACCCAAATTCTCTCAAAATCTGATTTACGATGTTCTCATCATTCAAAAGACGGTAGTAAGGATTTTTCTCTTCCTTGTGCGTCTCCGGCTCTTCCAGAAAATACCCTTCGAAAGTCGCCATTTTGTCTTTTCCGAACAAAGGGGAATTGGGACTGCTCCAGATATACCACAGGATATCCTTCCCTTTCTCCTTCTCCATTTCATTTCTGGCAAAAAATGCTTTTCTCACATACGTTTCCAACACATCATAGAGTTCTTTTCCATAATATGTCTTTCCGTAAATGTCCACCTTACGGAACGCTCCATTCTCATCCAAGGGTACACAACCATGATACAGCAGGTTATTGTTATACACCTTATAAATACTGCCCTTATTCAGCAAAAGCATCATATGGCGCTGCAGTTTTTCACAATGTTCAAAAGCCGCCTGCAGCCGCTCCATCAGATTTTGTTCTTCTTCCGTCAGCCGATAGGGATCTTTGGGATCAATCGTCGGGAAATTGCTGTCCCGGAGTTTCAGAGTTTTCCCATACCAGTCAATCGTTCCCTGTTCATAATCAATCTTGTCCAACAGCCTTCGGTCACTCATCCGAAAACCCGGCCGCCTGGCAATCAACTGTCCTTCCAGTTTCAACTGAATCACAACGATCGCCTTATGCATCTTCATATTCAGATCTGTTTCAGTTGTAGTGAACGAACGGTTTCCTTTGATGGAAAATACCGTACAGGGATCATTCTTATAGGTTTCCAGAGCAAAAGTAGCCAGAGGCAGCAGATTGATTCCATAACCGTCTTCCAGAATATCCAGATTCCCATAGCTGACACTGTTTTTGATTACCGTGGCGATACATGCCTGCTGCCCCGCAGCGGCTCCCATCCACACGATATCATGATTTCCCCACTGGATATCGAGGGAGTGATACTCGATCAGCTTATCCATGATATTGTCCGGTCCCGGTCCCCGGTCATAGATGTCCCCCAGAATATGCAGATGATCCACAACCAACCGCTGAATCAACTCTGACAGCGCTACGATAAATTCCTCCGCCCTGCCAATGTCGATAATCGTATCTACAATCGAATCATAATAGGCGCCTTTATCCAGAACCTCCGATTTTTCTGTAATCAATTCCTCAATCACATAAGCAAAATCTTTCGGCAATGCCTTGCGCACCTTTGACCGGGTATACTTGGACGCCACAGTCTTACACACCTCGATCAGGCGATAGAGCGTGATCCGGTACCAGTCATCCATATGCTCTTCTTTCTTCTTAACCAGATCAATCTTCTCCCGCGGATAATAAATCAAAGTAGCCAGACCTTTCTTTTCCGCCCTGCCAAGCGTATGTCCGAATACATCGTCGATTTTTTTCTTCACGGCCCCGGAGCCATTCCTCAGCACATGGGAAAATGCCTCGTATTCCCCATGAATATCCGTAATAAAATGTTCCGTACCCTTCGGAAGATTCAAGATCGACTGCAGATTAATAATCTCGGTTGATGCCTTTGCAATATTCGGAAATAATTCCGCCAAACGCTGCAGGTACCGCAGTTCCAAATTTTCGCCCATATTCTTCTCCTTCTCATCATATATACGCTAAGGAACTGTTCAGCTGCTCTTTGCAAAATCAAACAATGAAATCTGATTCGACTCCGGAATATCGCCAAACACACCCAGATCATCCATCAGATCAATCACCGTCTTGCTGACCTTCGTCCGATTCCGGAAATCATCTTTGGACAGAAATGCTCCGTCACGCGCCGCCAGCACAACGGCGTCTGCCGCCTTGTCCCCAAGACCTTCTATCGTATCCAGTGCCGGCATCAGTTTTCCATCTACAATCTGGAAGCGATGTGCCTGTGCTGTATACAGATCTACAGGCGCAAAGGTAAAGCCGCGTGCATACATCTCCTGCACAATTTTCATGTCCTTATACGTATCCTGCTCCTTTTTACTTAAAGTATCCTTCCGTCTTTCATAATCATGCATATAATATTCCAGACGCTCCTGCCCGAGACACATCAGCTCGTAGGAAAATGCCGATGCACGGATGGAAAAGTAAGCCGCATAGTAAGCCAGCGGATAGAAAATCTTGTAATAGGCAATCCGGTAAGCCATCATAACGTACGCCGCCGCATGTGCTTTCGGGAACATGTACTTGATTTTCTTACAGGACCAGATGTACCAGTCCGGTACCTCGTGTTTCTTCATCTCCTCTTCCCACTGAGGCTTCAGTCCCTTTCCTTTCCGCACACTCTCCATGATCGTAAAGGACTCCTCACTGTCCAGTCCCTTATTAATCAGGTAAATCATAATATCATCACGGGTACAAATTGCCGTGGAAATGGTTGCATTTCCCTCTTCAATCAAGGTCTGTGCATTTCCCAACCATACGTCCGTACCATGAGACAGACCTGAAATACGAATCAAATCCGAAAAAGACTGGGGCTTGGTATCCAGAAGCATCTGAATAACGAAATCCGTACCGAATTCCGGGATTCCCAGACAGCCAAGAGGGCATCCTCCGATATCCTCCGGGCGGATTCCCAGAGCATCCGTACTCTTAAACAAAGACATGACATTCTGATCGTCCAGCGGAACCTGTTGTGCATCAAAGCCTGTCAGATCCTCCAGCATACGGATCATGGTCGGATCGTCGTGCCCCAGAATATCCAGTTTCAGAAGGTTTGCATCAATGGAGTGATAGTCAAAATGTGTCGTGATAATATCCGTATTGTTATCGTTTGCCGGATGCTGCACCGGAGTAAAAGAATTGATATCTTCTCCAAAGGGCAGTACGATAATACCGCCGGGATGCTGTCCCGTGGTTCTCCGGATACCGGTGCATCCCTTTACAATCCGGTCAATTTCACAATTCCGCTTATGCACGCCCCGTTCTTCATAATAATTCTTCACATATCCGAATGCCGTCTTGTCCGCCAGCGTACCAATCGTCCCCGCCCGGAACGTCTGACCCGCCCCGAAGATCACCTCCGTATATTTATGAGCCTTACTTTGATATTCTCCGGAAAAATTCAAGTCAATATCCGGCTCCTTATTTCCTTTAAATCCGAGGAATGTCTCAAAGGGAATATCAAATCCCATCTTATTCAGCGGCGCCCCACAGTTCGGACACTTCTTATCCGGCATATCACAACCTGCCCGGCCTGAATAAGATTTAACCTCTTCCGAGTCAAAGTCCACGTAATGGCATTGGTCACACAGATAATGGGGACTTAAGGGATTTACCTCGGTGATTCCCGCCATGGTAGCCACAAAAGAGGAACCAACCGAACCACGGGACCCCACCAGATACCCGTCCTCATTGGACTTCCAGACCAGCTTCTGCGCAATAATATACATCACGGCATATCCATTGGAAATAATCGAGTTCAATTCCCGCTCCAACCGTGCCTTTACAATCTCCGGTAAGTCTTCTCCATAGATTTCATGTGCCTTGTTATAACAGATATCGCGCAGATCCTGATCGGAATTCTCAATGACCGGCGGGAATTTTCCTGCACGGATGGGGGAAATCTTTTCTACCATGTCCGCAATCTTCTGAGGGTTTGTAACCACCACTTCTTCAGCCTTTTCCGTACCAAGATAGGAAAACTCCTCCAGCATCTCATCGGTGGTGCGCAGATACAGAGGCGCCTGATCATCGGCATCATCAAAGCCTTTTCCCGTCATGATGATCCGGCGGTAAATCTCATCCTGGGGATCCATAAAATGTACGTCACAGGTGGCAACCACCGGTTTATTGAACTTCTCGCCAAGTTTCACAATTCTCCGGTTGATTTCCCGCAGATCTTCCTCGTTGCTTACCGCAGAAATATCCTCTTTCCGGATCATAAATGCATTATTTCCAAGCGGCTGAATCTCCAGGTAATCATAGAATTCCACCAGTCTTGTGATTTCCTGCTCCGGCGCTCCCCGCAGGATCGCCTGATATAATTCTCCTGCCTCACAGGCAGAACCAATCATCAAGCCTTCCCTGTACTTCAGATAAAGACTCTTCGGAAGTCTCGGACGGCGATTATAATATTTCAGATGAGACTCAGATACCAGACGATAAAGATTGACTCTTCCGGTCTCTCCCGTAGCCAGAACAATCGCATGATAGGTGGGAAGCTTCCGGATCGTATTCTCCGAGATACTCCCCTGTTCATTCAGCGCGTCCAGATCCTCAATTCCCCGGTCATGAAGCATCTTGATAAATTTCACGAAAATATCTGCCGTACATGCCGCATCATCCACTGCCCTGTGATGATTGTCAAGAGGCACTCCTACTGCTTTTGCCACCGTATCCAGTTTAAAACGGTTCAGTCCCGGCAACAGAAAACGAGCCATCGCCACGGTGTCAACCACCGTGAACTCCCGTGCAATCCCCTGCAATTCACAATTCTTCTCGATGAAACTCATATCGAATCCTGCATTATGTGCAACCATGACCGCCCCTTCACAGAATTCCATAAACTGAGGAAGCACCGTCCCGATCACCGGCGCATCCATCACCATACCGTCATTGATTCCCGTCAGATTTTCAATCTTAAAAGGAATCGGCACCTGAGGATTCACAAAAGTGGAAAAACGCTTCGTAATCTGGCCATTTTCCACACGCACAGCGCCGATTTCGATGATCTTATCCACAACCGGAGAAAATCCGGTAGTCTCCAGGTCAAAGACCACAAAGGTTTGCTCCAGGGACTGTTTCTTACTGTTGACCACAATTCCCTTCAGATCATCCACCAGATATGCTTCCATTCCGTAGATGACCTTGAACGGTGCTGATACCTGTTTTAACTCCTCTTTCGTGGCATCGGGATGCGCTTCCTTATATTTGTCACGGAATTTTCCGTCGATTGCCTCCATGGCATGATTCGCTTCGGGGAAGGACTGCACAACCCCATGATCGGTAATGGCAATCGCCGGATGTCCCCATTCATACGCACGCTTCACAAGCGCCGCTGCATCTGTAACACCGTCCATGTCGCTCATCTTCGTGTGACAATGCAGCTCCACACGTTTCGCCGGTGCATTGTCGCTTCTCCCCTCCCGGAAGTCACGGATTTTTTTGATTCCCCATACGGAGGTAATGGTCAGATCATGGTCGAAGGTATCAATTGCCGTCTTTCCCTTGATTTTTAAGAACGCCCCCTTATCCACTGCCGGTTTGATCTCGGGCACCTGTTCATTTTTCACGAAGATTTTTACTGTGATAGTATCTGTAAAGTCCGTAACCTGAAACATCAGAATCGTCCGCTCATTCCGGATCTCTCTGGAATCAAAAGACTGTACCTGCCCGCGGATGACGACTTCGCCGATTTCTCCCTCGATGGAAGCAATGGTTACACTCTCATCCTCAAAATCTCTTCCGTAAATCAAATCCGGATTCGCCGGTTTTCTGGACTTCTTATCATTTTCCACAAGGGAACTGATCTTCTGTGATCTGCCGTCCTCTTTCCTTTTCCTGGCACCGGATTTCTCCTGCGCCTGCTTTTCCAGTTTCTCACCCAGATGGGTTCTCTCCACCACATGGCGCACCTGTTCCTGAAGTTTCATCTCACTCTTTTGCCTTGCACTGCTCTGCTCCTGTTTCCTATAACTGGTGTGAATCTTCAGATCCAGTCCGCAGCGTTCGCAGAAAATCTTTTCCAGTATCCGAAGCAATTCTTCCACCCGTTCATGGGCAATGACGGAATCAACCAGTTCCAGTTCCATCACATCTGTTTCAGGAAACGTGATGGAAGCCGTCTGAAACAGATTGCACAAAAACACACTGTACTCCCGCAGCTCCGTCAGAATACTGCTCCGGTAAACACCCATGAGATTCTTCGGTGTGTACTGTCTGGACAGACAAAACTTTTCTATAATCTTAATCTCAATCTGTATATTCCGGAAAAACTGTTCCTTAATTGCCTTTTCAAGAGCAAAGATATGCTTTTTATGAATCCACTGACTGCAGACAATATAGACCCGCATCAGGTCTTTTTTTCTTGTGATCCCTACTCTCGTAACCTGAACAACATCTAATAAATCCGCCAGTTCCCCATCCACCTCAAGATCGGGAAATACTTCCATAAAGTCTTTTTCCATCGTTACCGCCGTTCCTTATGCTTTCCAGTTTAACAATTCCTCACGCAGACAGGATAACAATTGGGATTCCGGAACTTTTTTTACGATCTCGCCTTTTTTTATCAAAAGTCCTTCCCCTTTTCCTCCTGCAATTCCGATATCTGCCTCTTTTGCTTCTCCCGGCCCATTGACCACGCAGCCCATAACCGCCACTTTGATATCCAACGGAATATCCTGCACCATCGTCTCCACCTGGTTTGCCAGTCCAATCAGATCAATCTGGGTTCTTCCGCAGGTCGGACAGGAAACCACCTCAATTCCGCCTTTTCGGAGTCCAAGAGTTTTCAAAACCCGTTTTGCAGATTTGACCTCTTCCATCGGGTCACCGGTCAGAGACACACGGATGGTATCACCGATTCCCTGATAGAGAATAATTCCCAACCCTACCGCTGACTTGATATTTCCGGAATACAGCGTTCCCGCCTCGGTAATTCCCACATGCAGCGGATGGTCGGTCTTCTGCGCGATCAGCTCATGAGCTTTCGCACACATCAGAACATCGGAAGATTTGATACTGATAACCAGATTATCATATCCCATATCTTCAATAATTTTCACCTTATCAAGGGCACTTTCCACGATTCCTTCTGCTGTTACCCCGTGGTACTTTGCCACCAGTTCTTTCTCCAGAGAACCACTGTTGACACCGACACGGATGGGAATCTGCCGCTCCTTCGCCGCATCAACAACCGCCTGAATTCGTTCCCGGCTTCCGATATTTCCGGGGTTAATACGAATCTTATCTGCACCGTGTTCGATCGCAGCAATCGCCAGTTTATAGTCAAAATGAATATCTGCAACTAACGGTATCGTAATCTGCTTCTTGATCGCCTCCAACGCCGACGCCGCTTCCATGTTGGGTACTGCACAACGAATGATATCGCACCCTGCACTGGTCAGAGCCTGAATCTGTGCAACGGTAGCTGCAACATCTTCCGTCTTTGTATTCGTCATCGACTGAATCAGAATCGGGTTGCCGCCTCCGATTACACGATCTCCGATTTTTACCACTCTTGTCTTGGTTCTATCCATCTTTCCGCCTCCTGTTCCATTCTACTCGCTCGTTTCGCTTCATCTATCTTCCTGTCTTCCGTCTTTTTCCTGTACACGTATCCACAGTCAATTTAAACACTGTCGTCTTTGGAATAACGGCTTTGTTAAACGCAAAATCTTCTTTATGGTAATGCTTCATCAAAATACAAAGTGCAGCATACTTTTCCTCTTCCGGCACAAGTTCAAGTTTCCCATAGCCGATTATACTTTCATATTCCATCGTACAGCTTCCCTTCTCCTGAGAAGTCACCAGACGATGGGCACAATCCAGCTCAAAACTTGCCTTCGGATTCTTTTCCATCAATTCATACTTCTTTCCCTCCGTCGCTCCGTGAAAATAGAAGACCATCTTACCGTCTTCTATCTGCATTCCAAAATTCAGCGGCAGAATATAAGGATACTCCTCATCATTCAGGGCTATCCTGCACACATCACACTTTTCTATTACCTGTATCATTTCATCAAATTCTTTTATTTCCCGATCTGCTCTTCTCATTGTTCCTCCTCTTATCGCTCCAAATACACATTATACACTTTTATTGTGCTTGTTTTTTCAGGAGATGTCAAGCAGATTGAACAGATTTATCACGCAAGCAGAAGAGAGCAATTAGCTCCCTCCTACTCGATTGTCATATAATATGTATTATTTAAACGAAGGCAACTCATTACGTACAATTACGTTGCTTGCCCAATACAGATTCTGAATCTCAGTATTGGTATTGTAGGAGAATGTCAGCTCAGCCCAGCTCATTACAAAAGTCCAACGATTCTGTGACTTTAATTGGCTGGCGGTTGGTAACTTATCGCACTCTCCAACAGCCATAAGTTTGTCTCCGGCGATGCTTAATGCAAGATTATATTTATAGTCAGTAAAGTAATCCGGGTTATAAATATCTACTGCGAAGATATCCCAATAGTCGTTCCCAGGATTATAATCACCCCAGTTATAGGACAGATCCTGCATATCCCATACCCAGATTATATTATCCAATCCCTTTACATTCTCCAGATAATCTCTGGTCAGACGATACAATGCTCCGCTTCCGTTCGTACCGGTTCTTCCTGCCCACCAGAATATCCCCTGATTCATCTCATGGAAAGGTCTGAACAGTACAGGAACTCCTTTATCCTCAAGATACTGAAGGTATACCGCATATTCATCCAATCTGGATTTCCATACGGTATTTAATTGACCGCCATCCGTAATCAGACTATTCCACTGGCTATCAGACAGTTTGCTGCAAACACCGCCCTCCCAAGCACCTACCTCTGACTGGGCAGGAGTATTTACATGAAGCATTAACTGTACAATAGAACCATTATTCCACTGTTTCTCACATTCATAAATCATATTCCAACGATTATTCACATCGTTGGATGAGAAAAGAAAGTCACCACTCCAAAGAGCCGGATGCTGTCCCGTAATGGCATATGCCTGATCTGTCTGCTTCGAAGGCTCCGAGTTCGGCTCACGGTTATGAATACCGATTACAGTCTGTTTTCCCTGAATGTCATAGAAATACTGTAATAATTTTTGCTTTGCTACAGCTGCCTGTGAACTATCTGCGGAAGAAACATTACTGTTTCCGCCACTTGTGCTTCCACTATAGACTTCAAATTCATAAATAGAGAATCCATAGTTTGTTGCGCGTTTGATGCAATAAACCTTTACATAGCGTGCATTCGTGCTTGGAATATTAATTGTCTGTGTTCCTCCTTTTGCGGAATAATTCTCGTAGACTGTAGTCCATATGGAATTATCGTTCGATACCTGAATCTGATACTGAGATGCATATGCTGCTTCCCACGCAATTTTAAAACTGGATACTGTCTGTATAGAACCTAAATCCACAATAAAATTCTGCTCATCCGCATAAGAAGAAGACCATCTTGTATTGCCGTCTGCATCCACAGCATGAGAAGCCACATGTTCCGCAGACTCTTGTGAAGAAACGGTTACAGCCTTCTGATATGCTAAATTCTCATTGGATGTAACACTTCCTACAGCAGATCCTGTATTTTCTGTCATCCCTGTGTCTCCGTTTGCTGTAGAATCACCATATACTTCAAATTCATAAATGGAGAATCCATAGCTTGTTGCACGTTTGATACAGTAAATCTTTACATAACGTGCACTTACATCTGAGATATCAATACGCTCTGTTCCTCCTTTTGCCGAATAATTCTCATAAACTGTAGTCCATGTAGAATTATCATTTGATACCTGAATCTGATACTGAGATGCGTATGCTGCTTCCCACGCAATTTTAAAGCTGGATACTGTCTGTACAGAACCTAAATCTACAATAAGATTCTGCTCATCCGCATAAGAAGAAGACCATCTTGTATTGCCATCTGCATCCACGACATAAGAAGCCGCATGATCCGCAGACTCTTGCGAAGAAGCTGTTATAGGTTTCTGGTAAGCAATATTCTCAGCTTCTGCAGATGTTGAACCCGAGCCTGAATCCCCCGCATAATAATTACGAAAATATTCTTCAAAAACAGGAGTCCACCACTCTAAATAGCCTGTTGCTGTGGGATGAACATTATCTGACATATATCTCCAGTAGTCAGAATCACTTACATTTCTCATCTCCTGATTATTCCACAAGTCAATAATTCCAATCCCCCATTTTTCCTGAAGCTGATAAAGTGCATCTACCATATTCTGATAATTGGAATTATTGTAATAGGTTCCCGTAAAGAAGCTTACCGGACAATCCCATTTGCTCTTTGCATATGAAATAATATACTCCATTGCCCCAATAATCGTAGATGTATCAAAGTCTGAGGCATTATAAGAACTACTTACACTACCTAAAGGAAGATTCTGTGATGCATCGTTTGTCGAGAGCTGACAAATAAAATGATCCACATCTGTCTGTGCGGAAAGGTTATTAACCATTCTGCGAACATAAGAGGATGAGCCATTATCCACCAATGTTGTTCCTGAAACAGCTTCTTTTACTACGGTACAATTATTTCTCTGTGCCAGATAATCAGCGAAGGAAACTCCTCCGGAAGCGTATCCATACGTTACAGAGGAGCCTAGAAACAGCAGCTTTTTGCCAGCAATAGAATTGTCCACAGGACTGGGAGTAACAGGAACGCTATCCGGTGCATAAACTTCAAACTCACGCACAGAAAATCCGTAAGAGGTTGCACGCTTAATACAATACAATTTTACATATCTGGCAGAAACTGTATTAAAACTGATTTCTTCTATTCCGCCGGTTCCATGATAGTTTTCATAAACAGTAGTCCAAGTAGCATTGTCATTTGATACCTGAATCTGATACTGAGATGCATATGCTGCTTCCCATGCAATTTTAACCCTCGAAATGCTTTGTACAGACCATAGATCAATAATCAGATTCTGTCTATCTGCGTAAGAAGATGCCCAACGGGTATTACCATCCGCATCAACTGCCCGTGCTGCTGAATAACTACCTGATTCTTCGGAAGATGCCGTTGCAGTCTTTCCATAAGCAAGGTTTTCACTGGCTGCCTCCGCTTTTAACGGAACACCGAAAAACAAATTTCCAATCACAGATATTAACATTAAATAAATCGCTCCTTTTCTCTTTCTGCCTTTCATGATTCCCTCCATTTCGTGTTTAAGTTATTTAGTGGCTTCCTTTTTCCCCATAAAATCAATGTAAAAAATGTACTATGTTTTAAAGCATCTTTTGCGCTCTCAAAACGTCCATTACTTTCAGGGCATGAAGATACTAAACAGTTACAAATTTTCTAAGCATTATAACGTTATTCTGCATTTCTTATTGGAAATAATATTTAAATATTTATTTCGTTAATTTGAATATATCATGCTAAAAAATAATTTAAACAGCATTTTTTTGTATTAATATGCATTTGTTTATAAGACATAATTATTTCAACTCATCCCCTTGTATCATTTGTTTATTTATAACAAATAACGATTCAAATTTTCTATATTTTTACCATATACTACTCAATGCAGCAATAACTTATCATTATATCATCAGTGAACTTGCACAAAGATAATATCCTACAAAATCAGCATCTCACTTGCGGAATAACTACTTATTTTCTACACAAAAAAGCAGACCCCGAAGAGCCTGCCATTTGTAGTAAATTCACCAAGCCACCACTTTAAGTAATGGCTTGATATCAGCCCCATAAGGGCTATGTGCCTTCTTTTTATCACTTATTCAGAAATCTCTGAATCATTACCGCACAAACCGCACGGTTGGTGTAATCCTGCGGTGCCAGTCTTCCGTCTTCATATCCGGAAATCATACCTGTTCCGATGGCCCACTCCATTGCTTCCGATGCAAATACGCTTACCTTTTCACCATCCGGGAATCTGTCATAACTCTCCCGGACTTCCAAACCATCTACCTTAAAATATTTCGCATAACGGAACATCATCGTCGCCATTTGTTCACGAGTAATCCTGTCATCTGGTCCAAACAGTCCGCTGTCCCCATATCCGGTTACAATTCCATTGGCATTTGCCCATAAAACAGCATCCGTATAAAACTCACCCTCTTTTACATCCTCAAATACTGCTTTATATTCTACCTCTGGTGTTCCGGCCATCCGATACAAAAGCTCCGCAAACTGACCACGGTTCAAATCCAACTCCGGAGCAAAATGTGTCTCATCCGTTCCAGTCATGATCTGATTCTGATAAAGATCTCTGACCGCATCCGCATACCAGGCATCCTCTTCAATATCCACAAATGGAAGTTTTTCTGGATCCGGCTTCTCCAGGTCACCTGTCCGCTGCAGAGCCAGATTGTCGATGGATAACCCTTTGCTCTCAACATCTCCGGAAATGTATACTCGCAGAATACCGTCTCTCACTTCCACATTCTCAATGGTAACCGTCGTATCTTGTGTATCGTTCAGTCTGGAAAGTACATCGCTGCTCTGCTCGCCTGCGCCAAGAATCACTTCATTTACCACACCATTTAACAATTTCATATCTGCACTCAAGCTGTAAATGCCGTTCTGCAGGTCTGTAATTGTCTGCTCTACGGTAAATGTATATGCATTCTCAGCATAGCCAACCAGTCTTCCGTCTTCTCCTTTTATTGGCGTCCATCCGTCTCCGCCTTCATATGCATAAGTAAAATCTGTTGGCAAATTCGGCCAGTCAGCTTCCTGACTTGAAAAATCACCATTTACCACATAATTTGTCGGTTTCTCCGGTTCTTCTTTCTCTACAAGATAAAGCGAAATATTGTCAACCGCAAAGGTAACTCCATTAGCATCTACCGGTGCATCTACGGTATAGTATATTGTTATCTGATTGTCTGTTACCTGAATTGTATCACCAAGCATCTGATTTTCCTGCACGACATCTTCTGTATCAATCGGTCTGGACTGCACATCTGAATCCTCTGTCCTGAGCGCCATCTTTGCTGATTTCATATTACTTTTCACTTTAATATCATTTCCAAGTGTATAAATCCCGTTTGGAATTCCAGTTATGGTATAGGAGAATACTGCATTATATCCATCCGCACCCCATGCAGTCAGCCCTGCTTCCTCTACCCAAGGTTCAAATCCATCAAATACCCATCCGTCTGTGCCGTCTTTACTAAAGTTCCAGTTCCATACAACTTCGTAGTCTACTGCTCCCGGCTTCTCATTTTCCTTAACATTCACATTGACAGTGCTGCTTTCCGTTTCATTTATAGCAGTTCCGTTCGGATAATAGAATCCTGCTTTTACTTCCAGATTGTCTCCATTATATACTCTGTCATCAGCTGTAAGCTCATAACTCCATCTGCCGCCCTCAACCGGCACATGAAAGCTCTTATCTCCAATTGTCAGTGTGACTTCATTCACATATTCTGCTGTGCCGCTGAATGTATACGGGAATGCAGTGATTTCTTTCTCACTGATATGATCCAGTGTTACTTTTGTCTCTGATTCCAGAGCATCTACATAAGTCGCACCCTTGATATCATCAAAATACAAGGTTCCACTTGTAACGCTTCCCTCCAGGTTCGTATAAATGGCTACGGATTTCAAATTCTGACTGTAATCCAGGACATGACCGCTTCCTGCCCATGATTCTTCTGCAAAATCTTTAAATGGCATATACATGGTTATAGGACCTGTACCTGTCAGATTTCCAGTATAGGAAAATGTAGAAACATCTGTCTCCACCTGAATCTTAATCTGATTGCCGGAGCCATCGGATTCACACCACATCACAAATCCATCATAACCGGAAAGATTCAACAGATCCATGGTCTTAACTGCACCTGCATAGCCTGTTCCCTTATAATCATACTCCACCTTAAGTCCATAGCTACCTTCGGATTTATGAGCAGAATCCAGGGACATCTCAAAGCTTCCGCCACTTGAATTTACACTGTATGCTCCTCGCAAAAGATTATTGGAGCCACTGTATTCTTCAAAGTTATCTACTTTTGCAGATGAACCCACATAAATACAGTCTACATATACAATATGATCCTTTGCATCGTCAACGTAATTCAAAGCTACTCCGTAGTTTCCGGTATACAGGTGCGTTTTATCCAGTGCAATGCTGCCTTTCGTAAGCGCTGCATCCCCTTCAATCTGTAAAGCAAAACTTTGTACATTACTCAGATCCAATTCTGCATCAGAGTTTCCGCTACTAAAATCGGGAAGAGCAAATTTTACCATGGAACCCTTTTGACTGCTCAGATCATAAGCAGGACCTGTCCACTGTTTTCCTGCCTTATCCGTAAGCACCATTTTGATACTATTGCTGCTTCCATCCCCTTTGATCCACGCATATAAAGAATCATAGGAAGATAAATCCATCTCCTCCAGTTCTTTTGTGAATGCAATACCCTGAGAATTGCCGGCAATCGTATACTTCTCATCAAGTCTTTCCTGAGAACCGAAGTAATACTCTCCATCCTCAAGGACATTTTCCGGGGCCTTGAAAGATAATGGGATTGATTTCGTACCAGATGACAGTTCTACGGATTCCAGAATCAGATTCTCTTTTGCCGTTTCCGGATAAGAGATTCTGAGAACCCTGACTTGATCGGATACATTTAAATCTCCATACACGTTCTTGTGATAACTGCCGTCTTCCCCCGAAGAAAGTAGCGGCATCTTCTGGAAAACCACGCCGTCATACGAATATTCCAGCTGGAATTGCGCATCTTCTGTCTCATATGCCACGATACGGTAAGCATTAATATCATCTCCGGTCTTATAGATCAAAGTTCCTGTTGCTCCATCAGCGCTCTGCAGACCTTTGTGTCCATCAACTGTATCAATTTTCAGATTTTCACTCTTGGATATATAGTAAGGCTCCTCCCCTTCACCAAAAGTATTATCCTGAATCATAACATTCGTCTTAACAACAGAACCCTCGGTTCCACCTATGTAAGACTTTCCGTCATTGATGTATTCCAACTCAATCGCATCCAGTTTACACTGACTTTTACCTGCAAGATATACTCTGGTGTAATAATAGTTTGTCTCATCAGAAATGCCTTTTACCACATATTCCTTCGTTCCGTTAACATGACTGACCTCTACAGGTACATAAGTAATATCATCAGCAGATACATAAACCTTTGGTACTGCTTCCTCCGCTGTCTCATACAATGCGGTGATTTTTATGTTGGATACTGGAATCGAAGCTGCATAACCGATATATCCCTCTGTATCACTTTTGTTCACAATCGAACTGCTGGACACTTCAACATTTACCGAATGATCATAACTGTATACATTTCTGATTTCTGTCGGATTAGCATCGGTACTTGACACAGCAATCAGATCCAGTTCATCTGTAACAATATGGCTCGCACTATTCACCGTAACAATATTGGACCACAGACCTTTTCCACTTTCATTGCAGGCTCTCAGACGGTAGGAATATGTCTGCCCTGTAACCGCAGTCTCATCGTGATAACCCGCGATACAGTCATGAGCCTTATCCTCCCAGTTTCTTCCTGAATCGTATACATACTCTTCTTCACCCGCAATCGTAGTCCAGACTGCATCATCCACTTCCCCTGTCACAATTCCTTCGGCACGCTGAATCTCATACCATGCTCCGCCTACGACTCCGCGCCATTTGATATCTCCTACTGTAGTGATATCATATAAAAGAGGCGCCTCCTCTGTCTCCGGTGCCGGTATCGGCATCATTTTTGCCTCTTCATAGTCTTTCGCTTCTCCATTGACAACCAAGGCATATGCATAGAGTGCTCTTACAATCTCTGTTTCCCCATAGTAATCCCCGGATGGGAAGCCCGGCCAGTGATATGCAGCCCAATACCCGTCTTCATCATGGAAATAGTATCCATAGCCATCCTTATGAGCACGAAGACTCCACATCATAATTCCATTTGTATCATGTTCAACACCTGCCCGAAACACTGGTGTCACATCTTCCCCTTTCACTTTAGCGCCAAATTCCCCTAAAATGAACGGATATCCTGCCTTATGTGCCGCATCTGTATCATCTGCACAACGGGTAGCATAGTTTCCTTCATAATAATGTGCTCCCAGGATGTCTGCCGGATTATCCGTTCTGGACTTTTCCGTGGTAGACATTCTGCCATCCAAAACCAGTTGTTTTGCCCCTTGTGCCTTGATATGTTTAACGATTTCCTTGTTCCATGCTGTCAGGTCATCATCATGGGCTAACTGATTGCTCTGATTGCCCCCCACCTCGTTTCCTGTCTCCCAACACAGAACTGCCGGATCATCCTTATATTTCATCCCGGTTACAGAATTGGTACGCTCCATCAAATGTGTAATCATTTGTTTAAAATAATCTATACAGGTCTTATTCGTATAGAAATCCCATGCCCAATCCTGAAAAGAAGATGAATTCGGCTTATAATTATCTGACTGCCCATTCGCCAACCATACATATCCGTCCATTCCTCCGACCCAGTGCCAATGATCCACTAAAGGAATAATCAAACGGATACCATATTCGTTGCAATAGGCCAACAACTGGTCTAATTTGTTCAGGGCATTTTCGTCAAAGATTAAGTTTCCATCCTTGTCCACTCCTGTAACATATGCTTGCCCGCTGTTATTTCCGTTCGTAACCGGAATTGTATAACTTCGGGTTACATTCCCTCCCATTGCTTTGATGGTCTTCACTGCATTTTTCTGTTCCCATGCCTCATCACTGGTCGCCTGTGGATAATTCAGAGAAATAAACTTTAATTCCTTGTCCCCATCCATGAACCTGGTTCCGTCTGCAGTAATATAATTCTCAAACTGCGACACTGCAGCTCCGGTCTGCACCGCGTTGCTGTCAGACGTTTGGCTTCCTGCCACTGTCTTGCTCATCCCCGTCAAAGATGATAGGACTATGGTTACTGTCAACATAGAACCTAGAATTTTTTTTACTTTTGCTTTCATACCTCATCTTCCTCCTCTCGTTTGTAACGCTATCATTTTCAGGCACTGCCTCATATAGCTTATGCCGGAAGCCTGAGCGGTTCTTCCCCAGACTCCCGGCATCCTCATCATACCATACTCCAGACAATGATTGTATTACCGCAGATTGGATTTCTATACTGTTTTTTAGATTCTAATAATTTCAGCAACTTTCATTCACGCCGCAAAATTCTTTTCAATAGCAGGATGCCCAGCAAGATTATGACTCCATATCCTGCTTTACGCCAAAACTGTTCCCGTGTCAGAATTTCTTCATCCTCAGCTGCTCCCTGTATTCGCGTCTGCTCAGATTCCATCCGCTGTTCTTCTGATCTCTCCTGTTCTTCTGCTGCCGAAGAATCTTCCGATGAAACTGCACCGTCTCCTATCTGTTCACAATACACGACATACCTTCTGACATTTTTGGTATATGGATGACAAGTGATCAGTGTCACTATATTTTTACCAGGTTGAATCAGTACTGCCTCAATGTCGTCCGGCATTAGAATCTTGATATCTGTCACTTGATAAGTCAGTGTTTCCCAAAAATTCTGGATTGTGAGAGTATCCCCTGTCTGCAGGCGCTCAATTTCCCGAAACATGGGAATTCCTTTCCACCCCCGGTGACCTGCCAATACTGCATTACTGTTTTTACCGGAAATCGGAAAGGATGTCTGTCCCATCAGCGCCGCACCTTTTGCCATGTTCTCCGCACTTGCTCCCAGATAAATCGGAAGTTCTATCTCCATTTTGGGTACTGTCAGTACCCCAATGATATTGTCATTCATGCCATACGCTTTCAAATCCAGTCCGCTTTGCTGATACGACCATGGATCTGTCAGATTTTCCTGCCCACTTTCAAATAATTGAAGGTTGTACTCCTGCATTGCCTGGAGTAATTGTTCCATATCCTCCGCAGATTCCCTTTGTGAATCCGCGGTATCCTCATTTGATTGTTTCACACCCTCTGCAGATTCTATCTGTAAATCCCCGATATGCTCGCTTTTTTTCTGTACTGCTACAATTGCCGCCTTATTATCCATCATATTTTTCAAATACATCAGGTCCGGATAGCTGAAAATAATAACACCGCAAAGATATAGAATCACACAACCTATGTTAAAAATCTTTCTTTTCACTGCTTTTTCCAACCCTTTTCTTCCCGTACTTGGTTCTTCTATAAAATATGATGAAAGCTAAAATAATTGCCGCAACCACAAATCCTTCCAGAATTGATTTCCCATAAATCGTCTTCCAGCTTTCTATGCCTGCCCCCTCACTCTTCTGCTCCTCCGACAGTGCTTCTATTTCTGGCGTATAGGGAATTCTGGTACCCCGAACCAGAAGCCGGTGTGAATTCAGTCCATAGGGGGTACAGGTTACCAGTGTCACATAATCCCTTCTGGGATCAATATGCAGATCATTTGTATCCGACGGTTCTACAACTTTCATCTGATCGACCTGATAAGCCAGCACCTCATTCAGAACATAGACATAAAACACATCTCCTTTTTTCACGGAAGAAAGCTTTGTAAAAATCTCTGCATTAGGCAGTCCCGTATGCCCGGAAATCACCGCATGCGTCCCCGTTCCGCCAATGGGGAGAGAAGTATTCTCCAGATGTCCTGTTCCTTTTGCGAGAACTTCATCGGAAACGCCATGGTACACCGGTTCATAGACACCAATTCTCGGAATCTCCACATAGGCCATGATTCCATTTCCCTGCTGATTCAATGCAGCAAGGTAATCCGCTTCCATCTCCTGCACATTCTTGGGATCAAAAGGATCACTGATAACAACCGGACTTAAAAGCTTTTCATTATACTCCTGCGCCGTCTTTTGGGCTTCTTCAATCTCCTGATCCGACAGATTCTCCATCTCCTCCTTGTATTCTGTCAGGATTTTATCCTGTTTCTGCTCCCATAACAGGTTACTGAGCATCGGATAAAACAATGTCCCCAGCCCCCCGACGAGACAGATAAGCAGTATGATCGTAATAATTTTGTCTTTCATATCAATCACTCTCTTTCCCTGTATTTGAAAATAAGCTACCAGATACTGCCTTTTTTGTCTCTTACTTTCAAATACAGGGAAACAATTTCTTGTTTCCCTGTGTAAATTTCTGCTATATTTCTGCTATCCGCTTATCCTTGAACCTTTTTTCTTCTCATAATCAATAATGCGGCTGCAACCACTGCTACTGCAATACCAGCGATCGTAAACAGGGCTGTACCTGTACCGCCAGTGGTAGGAAGGTCAAATCCCTTCGTATTGACTACAGTCAGGGGAACCTGTGCAGTTGCGCTGTCTCCATTAAGTGTATCGTTAACCATAGTAACCGCCTTATCACCCACCTTAGCGACAGCAGCACCTGACGTTGCATCTGCCTGGGTAATCTCAATTTTAACAGCATCTTTCAAAAGAATGTATCCCTGATTTGTTTTGGTCTCCTTCAGATAATAAGTTCCGGGTTCCAAACCTCTGATGGCAATTTTTCCATTTGCGTCTGTTACAACTACATTAGATGAACTATTTGTATCCTTTACATAGAAAGCCACATCACCTGCTGTTTTAGATGTTATATTGATAGCAGTACCCTCTGCATCTGTCAGTTCAAATTCTACGCCGGAAAGTTTTGCAGAATTTTCACCCTGTTTTTCCAGATCAATACCGTATGTAAATACTTTTGGTTTTGTTGGCCCAGATACTGTTTCAATCTTTGTATCCTTACTATATTTCAGTTCTACCTCATTAGGGTTTCCTGTCTGTCCTAAAACCGCCTTCTCATTTAAGTTACAGGAATATAAAATTTTATAGTAATGGTTAGAACCTCCTGCCAGTGCCTTTACATAGTCATCCGTAAATTTAAAAGTTACTTTTGTTTCGTCATTCTCCGTTTTCTCTGTTTCAACAATATAACTGTCAGCGCTAACCACTTTTTCAGCATTTGTAACTTTATCATCTGCATCATTCATCTTGTAAATTGTCACATCCTGATTGTAGGTAAGCCCCTTGCTCATCAAATCTTCCACATACAAGGAAGTTAATCCATCCGCCGGAACAATTACAGTAACTGGAACAACATAGTCTACAGAATCTCCTATCGCCGCATTTGTTGTTACTTTTTCTTCCCCATCTTCCAAAATCTTCTTGTCAATCGTCGGTGTACCTACTGCATTCTTCGGATATGCTTTCACATCCGTCTCCCACTGAGTATTTCCATCCGCAGCATTTACGATGGACGGAATTGATACAAAAAACGGAACTGATTTCTGTGTAACTGTAGCCGGACCGTCTGTCTCCACTACCAGATACAGCCCCTGCTCTAACTCTGAAAATGTTGCCACTCCATCTTCACCAGTTATCTGTGCATCACCCGCTTCAACAAGTGTATATATCGTCTCCTTATTCTGTCCCCATGCAGTCTTTAAGGCAGCATCCAATTCTGTACTGGTATGTTTGCCATTTTCTACAGATATAGAAGATAATCCTGCAACATCAAATTTAATCTCTGCCGCTCCATCTTCTGCCTCCTGGGTCATCGTTCCGACTTTCTTAATGGTAAAAGTCACACCTGCTAATGGAATTTTATCCTCGGGTTGTGTCTGCGGTTCATCCGTTTCATCCCAGTTAGAACCATTACCATCCACATACTTTGTGATTGTAATAGACCCTTTGGCATCAGCAGCCGGGAAATCATTTGCTGGCGCAGCAAACGCCGCTGTTGATAGACTTGTCATCGTCAGAACCGCTGTGATTGCCGCCGTAGTGAGTCTTTTTAATACACTCTGTTTCTTCATAAAAATTCCTCTCTTTCTCATTCTTTTTTATCTAAAACGCTTTTTTTGCGCAAAAGATTCTCTTCTTCGTCTTAACAGAAAGATTCCGCCTGCTGTCAACACCAGTGTTGCTCCTAAGCTTAGGATATACTCCATCCCTTTACTTCCTGTTGACGGCAGATCAAAAGTCTGACCATTGGTAATGGTATAAGTCAGATCTACATAGGTTTTTCCATCCAGCTCATAAGGGATGGTGATTCTCACGGGCTCCTTTAAAAGAATATAACCCTGAAGCGTTTTTGTTTCCGTGAGAAGATAATTTCCTTTCTCCAACTCCTCAAACACGCAGACACCGTCTGCATCGGTTATCCCAATCTGCCGCTCTGAATCCGAATCTAATTCCCATGTATCTCCATTCACCTTTGCTTTTTGAAGTGTGAATTCCACACCCTCAAGAGGCTCCCCGGAATTTCCAAGCTTATGAACTGTTACACTGCCAATCAGCAGTTTATTTTTCACAACAAAACTTTCGTTAATATCATATTTATCATCCGTTGTTGTGCTGTTACTGGTGGTGCTGCTAATTTGCAAAATGCCGGAAACTTCATATTTCTTCGTATCCGTAACATTCTCTACGGTTCCATCACTGTAAGTAACACTGCATTCTTTCACCACATATTTTGCAGTATCCGATTTCAAGCCTTTTAGCTCCCTCAAGTCCTCAAGCTGCGGAACGCCACCAAAGGTACCTTTCCAGTTTCCTTCTTTATCTGCCTCAACGGTTGTCTCTGCAATATATTCTCCATGATACTCAGAGCCATCTGTCTTCGTTCCCTCCAACCATAGTTCAAATTTCACAGATTTAATCTTTGATAGTCCTTCCACACTGATCTGATCCCATATCTTAGCAATTTCAATATTGATTTTCTGACGTTCCCGCGTAAATGGCGTGGTACTGATCGTTGCCCACATCATGGTAGTAGCCCGTCTGGATAACTCATTATGATACGCATCATCGGTATCCGGATACCGTGCCAACTGCCCAAGGTCAAATTCCAGACTTTTGCTTTCTTTAGGCATAATCATAATAGAATTTTGCGGCCATCCAGGAGCCCCAATTGCATCGTTCAAATCATTATACTCACCGCCCCACGGATTACTGCCGCCATTATAAGCATGCTGTGTCCACGCAGTGCCGTCCGCATCCTTAGTTGTATAGGAAGTCACTATATTACTGTTATAACTTTTACCATCTTTTATATAGCTGTCCACGATATACGTCTTGGCAATTTCATGTTGGGGAAGTACATACTCCGAGCCAAAATAATGCGGAATCTCCTCGTTCCAGGCAGTCTTCTTGTTCGTATTAAACTCCGGATTCAAAGAATTGATAACATAATAATCTGCATTATCCGCACTATAATCCTGCTCCACATTTCCTTCGCCTAATGTAATATAGCCAGTAACCTTCGGATCCTCATCCGAATAATAAAATGCCAAATCCATAGAAAATTCTTCCACATTCTGCCATACCCATCCGCGATACAGACTTCCGCTGACTTGAAGCATCGGATCATAAACACCCCGGTATCCATTCGAAATCTCATTATCCCCCTGTGCATCTATATTCCGGTTTTTCGCCGGGGTTATTTTTATAGTCGCATGGGCATTAATCAGTCTTCCTTTATAGTAACCCACATTCGTGTAATTCAGCTTTAGCCACATACTGGTTGTGTCAATATTCAAATCATTCAAATTCCAGCCGCTATGAAATTTCCACTGATAAGTTTGGGGATCTAAATCTTGATCGGAACCATTAAATAGAAACGAAATGCCGCCATACTCCTTATCACCTTCGCTGGCTCTCATGGATTTATACATAGATTCATGAATTCCTACTTCCAGAGTATGGTCCGCTGTATCAACACTCCAGGAATCCCCAAAAAAATCCCCCCGCACAAAACAATCATCCACAACGCCCGCATACGCATCATGTTCCGACTCTGCAGCCACAATATAAAATTCCTTAACGCCCGTACCTGTCCCTATGACTTCTACTTTTGCGCCTTCCATATTATTCAGTATCTGCAGATTATTGTACGGAGCGTAAGAACTCTCTTCAACCTTATCTGGATCTCTTATTGTTTTATCAGAACCATTCAAATTCACGAATCCTTTATCATCGATATCTTCCACGCTGCCCAGAAAGTAAAGGGTAATATTATTAACCGCAAGGGTGCGTCCACCTGCAGGTGCCTCTATGAAATAGCGTATCGTTACCTCGTGATTCGTTACCTCTATCGTATCACCCAGCCTATAATCTTTTACCTGTTTATCATCCGTATCAATGTTTTCGGACTCTACACTATGCTCACCCGACTCTAATCGGATAACAGCCTTTGCCATACCGCTCGTTACTCTAATATCATTTCCCAGAGTATAGAATCCATTTTGTATATTTTTGATCGTGTAGGAATATTCCCCAGTATATGCCGTTTCGTGCCATATTTGCAGCCCAAAATCATTTTCGTTTTCGTTATCTTTCTCTATTATCCAGGGATTAGCCCCAGAAGAAGCGTTAAGAGTCCATCCCTCTGCCCTTCTATCTGCTTTTGCAAAATCCCATTTCCATACACTTACCGCATCCTCCAGCTCACCCACGCGATAAAGTTCGACATTTCCAAGCTTAAAGGTGGCTCCATACGAATCTGCTTCTGCCTTTAATGAATAATATATCGTCACCTTGTGATTCGTTACCTTTATCGTGTTTTCCAGTCTACGCCTTTCCTCCTGATCATCCGTATGAAATTTCTCGGAGTGTACGTCATTGTCAGCCTTACCTGACTGTAATCCCATCACCACTGTCATATTCTTCTTTACACTGATCGTATTTTCAAGCGTATATATACCGTTTGGGATATTTGTAACCGTATAAGAAAATGTTCCCTCAATCCCCGTATCGTTCCATGCTACCAGCTTGTCTCCCTCTTGCCATGGAGTAAATCCGTCAAATGTCCATCCTCCCGTCCCACTCCAATCAACTTGCCAGTACCATTCTTTCTCCCCGGTTCCTGTCTCGCCAGCTTCACCCCATGTCTCATCATCCACGGTTTCTGCTTCAGTAGCCTCAGTCCCTGTCTTATCATCCACGGTTCCTGCTTCAGCAGTCCCAGTCTTTGACTCTTCATCCATGGCATATGCTGTTATACCTTCATCAACAGACTTTTCTGTACCCTCGTCACCATCATCTCCAGAATCTTCACTCCCTTTAAGCTGTCCTTCATTCAGATTCAAAACATTCTGTAATTCTTCGTTGGGAGCCGCATTGATACTTGAAACTGCGCCTGAACACAATAGTACGGTTACGAGCAATCCTGCTAAAAACCTCTTCATTTTCATTGCCTGCCTCCCTTCCATCTGGTTTATCCAACACTTACTTTATCCTGCTGTTTCAGATAATCAACCTGTTCTTTTCAAACAACAAACTCTGAAATCTCCATCAAAAGGTTTGCAGCTTTGGCGTCAAAACATAACTGAATTGGATTCGATAAATCCATACTGAATAGTTTTGTAAGCGATTTCCCATCAATTTTATATGTGCCTGATACCAGTTCAAATTCTCCATCAAATTTTGATAAGCGGAAAGCAAATTCTTTCATATTTTCAATTGTATCTAACTTTACCTGTAATGCCTGCATACTATCTCCTTCTCATAATTGACTAAATAAAATCCTGCACGTTCCCTGAATAGAATAAGCACCCATTTTTGCCGGAACAAATATACTGTCGCCCTTTTTTACTTTTATCTTCTCTCTGGCATATACAATCTCTGCGTCTCCGTCTAAAACCAGTAACGAATGGAAGGTATCTCCCAGCGCCACCATATCAGCCTGTGTTCTGATCTCCAGTTCTGCCGTCTTAAAATATTTACATTCTGCCAGCACCTGAATCTTATATGCATTCTGCTCCAGCTTTTTGCTCGTCTGTTCCCCTTCCTCTTCCATACGGTCCAGACTCGTTACTTCCAGAGCCTTATCAATATGCAGATCTCTTTCCTTACCATCTTTATCTTTTCTTCCATAGTCGTAGACTCTGTATGTGGAATTGGAATTTTCCTGTACTTCTGCAACCAGAATTCCTTTTCCGATTGCATGCAATGTTCCTGCCTGAATAAAGAATACATCTCCTTTTTTGACCGGAACCTGATTGCATACCTCCAGCAGACTTCCGTTTTCTATCCTTTCTTTGAATTCCTCTTTCGAAATCTGGCTCTTAAAACCGTAAATCAGACTGGCATCCGGCTCACAATCTACGATATACCACATCTCCGTTTTCCCGTATTCTCCTTCATACTTCATGGCATACTGGTCATCGGGATGCACTTGTATCGACAGTCTGTCCTTTGCATCAATTAACTTTATCAGCACTGGAAAACGCTCAAACTTCCCCGCGCGGGTACCCAACACCCCGCTGCCTTCCTGCCTGATGTATTCCGGAAATGAAACATCCTTATATGTACCGTTGGCAATCACGTTGCAGCCGTCCTTATGGCAGGACAACTCCCAGGATTCTGCTATTTTTTCAGATTCAGCATGCTTTCCGAACTCCTCTATCAGTCGTGTCCCGCCCCATATATAACTCTTAAGCGCTGGCTTTAACAATAATGGATACATTTTCTTCCTCCCTTTTCAACCTATCCACATTGTAGTTCGCCAGCACCTAAAAAAAAATAGCCGTGTTTTGTATTTCTATACAGTTTTTTATTTATCCGCATATGCAATCATTGCATTACGGAGCTCTTCCAACTTCTCTTCCGAATCCTTCAGGGAGTTTCCCGCCACCCCAAAGTAGAACTTAATCTTAGGTTCTGTTCCGGATGGCCGCACACAACACCATGCATGATTGTCCAACTCATAATAAAGCACATTGCTGCTCGGAAGTCCGGTAGAAGTTACATCACCTGTTTTCAAATCCGTTCTGGTATTTTCCTTGTAATCCCGAACAGCCATCACTTCATAATCGCCAAGCTGTCTCGGCGGATCGCTTCTCATGTTACTCATCATAGCCTGAATCTGTGCCGCACCATCCATGCCTTTTAAGGTCATTGTCTCAAGCCCTTCTTTGTAATATCCATATGTCTCATACATTTTAAGCATTGCATCCCAAAGTGTGATTCCTCTGGATTTACACCAGGAAGCAACTTCACATAACATCATAACTGCAACACAGGCATCCTTATCTCTTGCATAGGTTCCAGCCAGACAGCCATAACTTTCTTCCAGGCCAAATAAATACTCATATGTCTTTTGTTCTTCAAAGAATTTAATCTGTTCACCGATGTACTTGAATCCAGTCAATACCTCGATTAATTTTACTCCATACGCATCTGCTATTGCTTTCGCCATATCTGTCGTTACAATCGTCTCAACCAGAGCACCATTCTTCGGAAGCTGGTTCATTGCTTTCTTTTCCCGCAGAATATATTCAGAGATCAGCATTCCGGACATATTTCCCGTAAAGCTGACATATTTTCCGCTTTGACTATCCTTCGCGTACACGCCCAGACGATCGGCATCCGGGTCCGTCGCCAGTACAATGTCAGCATCTACCTTCTCTGCCAACGCCAGAGCAAGCTCAAACGCTTTCGGGGACTCCGGATTCGGATAAGCAACCGTTGGAAAATTTCCATCCGGCAGTTCCTGCTCCGGCACTACATAAACATGTTCAAATCCCAACTCCTTCAACACACGCCGAACCGGCAGATTTCCCGTTCCGTGAAGCGGTGTATATACGATTTTTATTTCCTTTGCCACGGACTTGATGATTTCCGGATGAATTGACTGTTTTTTCAGTTCATCCATATATTGATCATCAATTTCCTTTCCGATCACATGATAGAATCCGGCTTCCTGCGCCTCACAAAGTCTCATCGTCTTTACTTGTGAAAAATCAGTTACCTTTGCCACTTCCGTTAAGATGTTTTTATCATGCGGCGGTGTAATCTGCGCCCCATCCTCCCAGTACACCTTATAACCATTGTATTCTCTTGGATTATGGCTCGCTGTGATAACAATCCCGGAGATACAGCCTAATTTCCGTACGGCGAAAGATAATTCCGGAGTCGGTCTTAAACTCTCAAATACATAAGCTTTGATTCCATTTGCATTCAGACAAAGAGCTGCTTCTTGTGCAAATTCCGGCGACATTCTTCTGGAATCATAGGCAATCGCCACTCCCCTTTCCTGTCCGTTTTCTGCAATGATATAATTGGCAAGTCCCTGTGTTGCCTTACGTACCGTGTAGATATTCATCCGGTTCGTTCCTGCACCGATCACTCCGCGAAGTCCGCCAGTGCCGAATTCAAGCTGACGGTAAAAGCGGTCCTGAATCTCTGCTTCATCCTCCTTTATCGCCTCCAGTTCTGCTCTTGTTTCTTCATTAAAATAAGTATCTGTACACCACTTTAAATATTCTTCTTTATAACTCATTTTTCTTCCTCTTTTCTTTTACCGCCTTTGATAACAATGGAGCCTGCAATAGGATGCAGACTCCATTGTCCCATTATTTTATCGTTTCCCGATTTCAGAATCCGTTACAGTTACCGCACTATGTTCTTTGATATAGTCCACGATTTCATCCAGTTTTGTAAATGCAAGACACACATAGCTGTCTGCAGCGCCATAGTAAATTGCGATTTTTCCGGATTCACTGTCATGAATGGTTGCACACGGGAAGCATACATTGGGAACAAAGCCCCTTTCCTCATACCACTCTTCCGGTGTAAGCAGAAAATCCTCACATCTGTATTTTACAATGGACGGATTCTCTGTATCCAAAATTGCTCCGCCAATAGAATATACATATCCATTGCAGGTTCCAGTCACACCATGATAAAATACCAGCCATCCTTCTGTCGTTTCAATCGGAGCCGCTCCGCCGCCGATTTTCAGAGACTGCCACCACGCTGAGGAAGGTCCCATCACGTGTCTGTGCTTTCCCCAATATACCATATCAGGGCTTTCACTCAGGAAAATATCACCGAATGGCGTATGTCCACTGTCGGAAGGGCGGGAAAGCAGCATATACTTTCCATCAATCTTCCGTGGGAACAACACTGCATTTCTATTAAATGGAAGAAACGGATTCTCAATCCTGACAAATGTCCGGAAATCTGTTGTTTTCGCAATTCCGATGGATGGTCCGTAACAATCCTGACACCAGATAACATAATAGGTATCATCCAGCTTCACCACTCTCGGATCATATGCATATTCCGGCATGAACGGTTTGCCCTCCTCATCCACGAACGGAATCTTATCTTTCTCAAACTCCCAGTGGAATCCGTCTTTGCTTCGTCCCATATAGATATAAGGAATTCCATTGGTTTGTTCTCCACGGAACACACCGACAAATCCATCGCCGTACGGCATCACGGCACTGTTAAAAATTCTCGCCACTCCTTCCACCGGATTCCGGCCGATTACCGGATTCTCAGCATATCTCCATATCGGCGCACCCTTTTGTTCCTCCGGTCTTTCCTGCCAGGGAACATTCGCTACAGCCGGACCGATTATCTTTACTTCACTCATCATAATACCTCTCTTTTTTTCTGAACTTCTATACTTTCCACTTACTGGTTCTTTTCTAACAGTTCCAGATTTCTCTTAATCAACTCGCAACGCTGTGCAACACACTCCACACTTCTGAGCGGATCAGCCGGAGTCTGAAATACATAATCAATTAATTGATCAACTGTAGTGGCCGCCACATGCATTCTTGTATCACTGGATGCATAGTAGATAAATACTTCATTCTTTTCATTGACAGTCACTCCATTCGTAAATACCACATTCGATACATCGCCAACCCTTTCTTCTCCTCTGGGAGCAATCAAAAAACCTGACGGTTCCGCAATCACCTGAGATGGGTCGTTTAAGTCTGTCGCAAACGCATAGATCACATACCGAAGTCCGGCTGCCGTATTGCGTACCCCGTGTGCAATATGAATCCATCCTCTGTCTGTCTTGATTGGGGTCGCTCCTGCGCCATTTTTCGCTTCCGTAATCGTATGATATTTCCGAAGACTGGTCATTTTTTCTTCATCAATCACAGCATGGCAAATATCATCACACAATCCAAATCCAATTCCACCGCCGCTTCCTGTCTCAATGAAATCATCCATGGGTCTTGTATAGAACGCATACTTTCCATTGACAAACTCCGGATGCAGTACAACATTTCTCTGCTGCGGAGAGTTCAGAGTCACCAGATTATCCAGTCGCTCCCAATGCTTTAAATCCTTCGTACGCACAATCCCCGCTGCCGCAACTGCTGCGGACAGATCTGGAACGGAAGTATCCTTACTCTCTGAACAGAACACCCCATAAATATAACCATCCTCATGCAGTGTCAGCCGCATATCGTATACATTCGTTTCTTCCGGACAGGTATCCGGGAGAAGAATCGGATAATCCCAGAAGCGAAACCCATCTATGCCATTGTCACTCTCAGCCACACCAAAAAAGGACTTTCTGTCATTTCCTTCAATTCGCGCCACCAGATAATATTTACCATTCAGATAGATTGCGCCAGAATTCATCACAGCGTTGATCCCAAGCCGTTCCATAAAGTATGGATTTGTTTCCGGATTCAAATCATACCGCCAGGTGAGCGGAATATGCTCCCGAGTCAGGACGGGATACTCGTAACGGTCATAAATTCCATTATAAAAATCTGATTTTACATTCTTTTGATTCAAGATTTTTTCTTGTCTTCTCAATTCTGCAATATATTTTTCGTGCAACATGCTACTCTCCTATCTTTCGTTTTATTACTTCAAAACACATTCTTCCGTTATGATAAGGGCATTTCCATGGCTCCACGATCGGTCTTCCTTCGTAAGGCTTTCCGTACTGGTCCACCTCCCAGAACCACTCCGATGCGTTCCGCTTGTCTACCAGATATGTCTCGATAAACTTCCAGATATTCTTTGCTGCTTCCAGATATTCCTTTCTGGACGGCTCTTTTTCATAACCATTCATAAAACCGACCACAGCCTCCGCCTGAACCCACCAGATGCGGTGCTCATCCACAATTCCATTTTCACATTCATTTGCAAGTGAGCGGCCGTCAAAGGCTTCCTTATATACCTGCTCTGTCAAATCTTTTGTAATCGGAGCCATCTTCTTCTCATATGATTTTTCTTTCAGAACCTCTACTCCACGATCAATCAGCCAGGCAGTTTCAATGTCGTGTCCATAAGAATGCAGATCGATCAGACTATTATAATTCTTGTCAAAAAATACTTCCTGACGATGGCGTGCCGGATTGTAGATCTTATCTGCAATAATATCCATCATCCATATCAGGCATTGCTTTACTTCCACGTCTCCTGTCACGCGATAGAGTTCCGTATATGCCTCAAAGACATGCAGCAGCGTATTCATCGTTTTTTCTGCAATCACACCATTTTCTGACAGTTTTTCATTCGACTCCGGTTGAAACTCCCTTGTAAATGCCTCCAGATATCCATTCTCATCCTTACATTTTTCCTCAATCATATGAAAAAGCATTTTTGCCAGTTCCAATGCATCCTTATCCCTGGATGCCTCGTAATAAGAAGACAAGGCATAGATACTAAATGCCTGATTATAGGTATGTTTTGTCATATCCTCTGGCATTCCGTCATAGGCAACAGACCAGTAAACACCTCCATGCTCCCTATCCCAACAGTACTGTTTCAGGAACTCATAACCATGCTTTGCATAATCCAGCAACTCTTCCTCACCCAAAAGACTGTATGCATTTGCAAAAAACCATGTAATTCTACTATTGAGGATACAACCTTTTACTGCCTTTTTATCAGTCTGTAAATCATAATCCAACCAGCTGTAATATCCGCCGTATTCATCATCCCGCATACTTTTCCAGAATGGGAGAATCACCTGGTACAGATGCTGCCTCATTTCATCAAGTATCATCTCAAGCCCTCACTCTAATTTATCTTTCCTTTTTCATCGAATCTGCGGACATATGCTATCAGCTCTTTCAAGTTAACTTTTGCAATACCAATTTTCTGATCCGCTGCCCCGTATCCCATAATCAACTGTCCTTTATAAACCACTCCGCCCGTTGTAAATATACATGGACAAGGGAATTTATCAGGAAGCTCCCACTTTTGTCTCGCATAAATCAAACGCTCTGACATTCGGTGTATGATAACTGGAAAATCATCTTTTACCTCTTTCAAAATCATAAATGACTGTGTATATCCATAATCCGGTAATTGTTTTCCATGATAGGATACAAGCCATTCCCCATTTCCAATATCAATTGGCGGAAAACTGGCGCCAATCCGTTCTTCTTCCCATGCAAATTCACCTTTTGCAAGTAGCTTATGGGTGGCTTTCGGTGTGACAAAATCTTCAATCTCCGGTGCTGCCGCTATCATAATCGATGGTTTGACAACACCTTCCCCCTCTTCAAAGCAACTGGGATTTTCCGGACGATGCAACATCAAAAACTGTTCTTTTCCTGCAATCTGAAACTTTTTAGAGAACAGAAATACATCCCGGTTATCTGTCACATTTCCATCTGTCAGCGGACCAATATAGGAAAATGCTTCTTCGTATTTCCCGTCTGCCAGTTTATCCAGATCCAGCTCATATAAAACCGTGATTGTATCATTCCGGCTTGCAAGCTTTCCGATGGGGTTCTTTTCATCCATTGCCCAGTCAGGCAGATTGTCTCTTCTTTTGTCTCCCTCCCAGTATGGGCCCGGAGGAAACAGGCGGCATGCAACACTTAAATAAAGTGTTCCTTCTACTTCGAATATTCTCGGATCTTCCACACAGCCGTTTGCAAAGTTAATCACCCGTTCCCCCTTCTTATTATGGATGTATAATTCATCCTCACCGTATGCCAGAACCGGTGCAAGCGCCGGTCTCGAAAAATCCGGAATAAAGTTTTCTCCTCCGTCTGTACTCTTTGCATACCCCAGAAAAATCGGATAAGGATCGGCTTTTCCTTTCAGATTCTTCTTCGGCCATGGACCTGTTGCCCGAAAAAGCATGTGGATTGTATCATCCCCGGGACGCATAACAAGAGCCGGATTCAAGACCATTGTATCTGCCCAGACACACCCCGGACACGGTTCAATGACCGGTTTTTTTGAATAACTAATTTCTGGTTTTTTCATTTTTACTGCTCCTTATTCTCTATTTCACAGCTCCATCCGTTACCCCGTTGATAATGAACCGCTGCATAAATATGTACATAACAATCGTTGGAATTGCCACGAATACAATCGCTGCTGACATAAGCGGCCAATTCGCCATTCTGTCACCTGCGAAGGTATTCAATGCCGTTGCCACTGTTCTGAGATCTGACTTCGGCATATACAGGTACGGCGTAAAAAAGTCATTATAAATATTAATCACTTTCAAGATTGCACATGTTGCAATTGCCGGACGCATCTGCGGAAGGATTACAGACCAGTAAATTCTCAATCTGGATGCACCATCTAATCTTGCACTTTCATCCAACGCAGACGGTATCTGATTCACATACTGCAGGAAGATATAGATCTGTACAATATCCGTTCCTACATAAAGCAAAATTCCTGCCAACCTTGTATTAAACAGACCGAGAGTCTTGATTAATGTAAAGGTAGCAATTGTAACCGTCATAGATGGAATAAACGTTGGAATCAGAAACAAGGCAAACATCAATTTCCTGAGTCTGAATTCAAATCTTCCCAACGCATAAGCAACCATTGTTCCGGTCAATATCGACACCGGCACACTGACCCCGATAAGAAATAGTGTGTTCAAAAATGCCATGCCAAAATTTCCATCTTGAAATGCAGTTACATAATTTTCTAAATTCAGAAGTTTCTCCGGCAGGCTGTATACCCCATTCATCATATACTCGCTATTACTCTTTAGCGATACGTTTACTACAATCAGTATTGGAACAAGAACCAGCAGTACAAAAAACATGAGAACTACATATGCCGCAATTTTTCCTCCCTTAGAAGAAATTCGAAATGTATCTTTTATCTCATCCTTTTTCTTCTGCTCTTTTCTTTTCTTGATTATTTTGGTCCATTTCATTTTGAATCACCATCCTTCAGAAAAACATTTTGAACCAGAACAAGCAGCAAAATAATAATCAGCAGCAGAACACCCATAACCGCTGCCTTTCCATACTTCTGGAAGTCAAATGCAAGCGACAATGTTTTCGTAATAAATGTATCTGTCCTTCCATTGGGCCCGCCCTTCGTAATCATATATGGTTCGAAATAAGCCTGGAATGCACCATTTATACTTAAGAGAAGTGAAATCTTAAACATCCCTTTGATATTCGGCATCGTAATATGCAATACTGTCTGCCAGAAGCCTGCGCCATCCATCATTGCTGCTTCGTACACGTCCGAAGGAATGGATTGCAGTGCCGCAATATAAATAACCATTGTGTATCCTACATACCGCCAGAAGCTGATAAATGCTAATGCAAAGTTGGAACCATAACTGGCACCCAAAAAGTGAATTGCAGAACCCCCAAACAGTCCCAGTATATAATTCACCGGGGAATTAGAATAATCATACATATAATTAAACATAAACACGACCGCTACACCATTAATGATATACGGCAAAAATATAATTCCCCTGAAAAAATTCTTTAACCGGAGTTTACAGTTCAGAAGAATCGCCAGGAACAATCCAACAAACTGCTGTAGCAGTGCTACGATAATGTATGCCGCATTGTTTGCAAATACCTTCCACAACTCCTTTTGACCGATCACTTCCAAATAATTTTTAGATCCTACATAGTTATAATCGACTGTCAGACCATTCCAGTCCGAAAAACTAAGTTCAAACAGCTTCGCAAGCGGATAGTAGCTGAACATAAAAAGTAAAATAACCGGAACAACCAAAAAACCAAATACCACCAAATTGTCTTTTTTCTTCTTTGTCATAGTCTAATCATCCTCAATCCTATAAATATAGGTACAAAAATAGCTGCCGCTCTAAGGTACTCCCCAACGCCAGCCATTCTTGTATCTATTTTACACTTCTAAGATTCTAACGTGCCGCTGCCCACTTTGCATTCCATTCATCCAAGATAGCCTGTGCCGCCGTATCATCATTTTCCATTACATAAGTCATTAATAATGATTGTTCATCCAATTCGATTTCATTTTTGCGGTTTCCGAATTCAGCTTTGGCCGCAGCGCATTCTATCGGCTCAATACCATAGGATAAAAGTTCTTCTACAAACCGATCTCCTGTATCACAGTCTTTCTGTGCCGGAAGCGTACTGCAGGCGATTGCATTTCTTCCTTCTTCAATCATAAACTTCAGATATTTCAATGCCAATTCCGGATTTTCACAGTCTTTTGAAATGCCGTAGCTCTTTCCTGCTGTAACGTAAATCCCCTTAGCACCTGGGTATGGGAACATTCCTACGTCCTCTGCATTTGCCCCTCCCTCAACAATCTGTGCCGGAAGCCAGCTTTCGGAATAAAACATTGCTGTACTTCCTGATGAAAGATCTACTTTCAGCTGATCCCAGTTTGCAGACATAATATCTTCTTCCAGATAGCCGTTCTGATATAATCTACGAATAAATCCCATAGATTCCGCCATTGTCCCATCGAAAACCTCATCATTGTCGATGTAAGCATTCTGCCCTTCCTCATTACCATTGATTGCAATCTGTGCCATAGACCAACTTACCCATGGATAAATAGGCCAAACATCTTTAAATGCAGTTCCCAGTGGTGTAATTCCAGCCGCTTTTAATTTTTCGCAAGCTCCCATAAACTCTTCTGCTGTCTGAGGAACTTCCTCAATGCCTGCCTTCTGGAACGCCGCTTTATTATATACAATTCCTCCATAATTTACACTGTCAGCAATAGCATATACATGTCCGTCTGCAGCAGTATAATCCCTTGAAAAGTAAATATTGTCCCAATCAACATCCAAATCATCCAACGGCATGAAATATGCATCCATATTGTCTGTTGTCATGCCATCAATAACGATATAAATGTCTGGTGCCTCGCCAGATGCCACTCGCGTTGCAATCACCGATTCATAATCTTTGATTGCTTCATACTCGATTGTGGTTCCCGGGTTGGCCTCCATAAACTCTTCTGCCATATCTGCCAGTGTTGTATCCACAATATTCGTCATATTTGTCGCAATTACAATCTTACTATTTGCCTCTTCTTTTTTCTCTGTACCTGGTTCGTTCTTATTTTGACCACATGCGGCTAACGCTGCAAAAGCCAATGTACAGCATAGCACACTTGCTATTTTTCTCTTCATAAACTTTCCTCTCCCTTTCTTTTTTTCGGATGCATCTCATATATTAATCATACCCTATTTCAAAAATAATGAAATTACATGCCTTTGTTTTTATATGCATTTTTTTTGATTCTTACAATACCGTAAGCTGACAAGCCTCAAGCCTATAATTCCGCATATGACAAAAGCAGCCGCCCTCCCTGCAGCTGCTTCCTGTCAACACACCATATTCCGATATTCCTTCGGTGACATTCCTACTTTCTTTTTAAAAGCCCTTCCAAATGAAATCGCATCTTCATACCCAATCATATTTCCGATTTCATAAATCTTAATTGTTGGATTAAGCAACAACTTCTTTGCCTGATTCATTCTTACTTCCAACAAATATTCTGAGAACTTCAAATTTGTCTCCTTCTTAAACAAATTCGAAAAATAAGAAGCATTTAACTCAATATATTCCGCAACGCAATTCAAAGTAAGGGGCTCCATATAATGTTCCTCTATATAAGCTTTTGCCATTTCTATCCTTCGTTTACTTCGCTTTCCACGCTCCTGCCTGATACTTTCTATGATATTTTTAGAAGCTTTACATGCCTGCTTTTTTAATTCCATGATCGTATTCACATTTGAGACAAAAAAATCATAATCATATTCTGATATAGACAAGGCTTCTGCAAAATCCTTTACATGAAGAACAAGATATTCTAATATGAAATGTATATTTTTTCTAACTTCGTCTGGAGCTGCACCGTATAGCTTCTCATATATATCATCTATTCCATGTTTCACTTTTATATAATCACAAAGACTAAATGCTTCACATAACAACTCCTTTTCTTTTTCAAAATTATCACTCAACACTTTATATGGTTTTATATCTGAAAAATTAATCGCACATTCAATCCCCCAGTAAAAACTCCCTTTGATTGCAGCAACAGCCTCGTAATACATTTTTTCGGTATCTGCAATCGATGGATATACGGAACTTACTCCCATTGTGAAGGCTGTCTGTTCCTGCAGCGGTGTATTCTTAATGTATAAATAATACTTATTTGTCAATTCTTTTTCATTCATCTTCTCTTCCGCTACAACCAGAATGACAATCTGCTTGTTTTCCACATAACCAAAAAAGCGATACTTATCATCCAAAGAAAAGATATTATTTAACCTCATCAAGGAATCTTCCAATACAGTTTCTGAATATCCCCACTCCCACGGCTCGTCGTTTTTACTGCATGTTTTTAATATCATGACCACTGCCTGTGTATCAGATTTTAAATCCAGTGCATCCAGCAATTCCTTATATTCACATTCTGTTTCATACTTATGCTGAATCAATCTGCATAGAATCATTTTGATTCTTCTTGCATCGTCCGGATTTTCATACAGATTTTTCTGGGCTTCAAATTGAATTTGATTTTCTATTTTCTGTAATAATTGAATCAGATCTTTTTTGACAATCGGCTTTAGTAAATAATCAACAGCCCCATCCATAAACGCATTACGCACATACCGATAATCATCATATCCACTGAGCACTACAATCCTTACATAAATATTGAACTTGCGTATTTCTCTGATCAATTCCAGTCCATCCATAATCGGCATTCTAATGTCTGTCAAAATCAAATCAATATTTTCATTTGCCCGGATTGCCTCTAATGCCATCTCGCCATCTGACGCTTCTCCTACAACTGTATAAGCTTCTCCACTCTTTTCAATGATTTTAGAAATCCCTGCCCTAATGATCGGATCGTCATCTACTAGAAACAACTTCAACGTTCTCACCCCCTGTTTTATTCATATTATACCAGAATTACTTGTTTTTTAAAAACATTTTTTATATAATGAATATAATTTCTGAATAATAAATATTTTTATGAGGGGATTCTAATGAATATATATCGTAAACTACGCTCGTTAATGGCAAGGGCATGTCACAAGTTTGTCAATCTTTCCATATTTAAAAAACTGCTGTTTATCATTCTCTTTGTTTTTCTTGCTATTTTTTCTCTCTCAATGCTTAGTTTCAATAAGTACAAAGCAGATAAAGAAAATGATATTAAAAAACATATATTGCAAATAACTCACCAGACAAATGGGAAAATTGATAACTATCTTTCTGACCTTGACAGGATTACGATTTTGCCGCTAACACACAAGCCAGGCGGCAACAATTATATTCATGAGCTTTCCGCCTTCAATTCAAACGGAATGCGCAGTCTCACCTTCCAGGAAATGAATGAAAATATGTTCTATGAGATACTAACTTACAAACCTGCTGTCAGTTCCTGTTATGTTTTTAATATGTCCGGGGATGCGGATTATAAAGTGGAAACACCTATTTACAGTGCATTTAATCCCAGTGAAGAAGACTGGTTTCAGGAAACCATCCGGCGCTTTGGCAAGTCATATATTATAGATACTTATAAACTGCCCAATACGACAAGCGGAATGGATCATTATGTCTTCGGTGTTGCACGGGGAATTGTAAAACTTGAGGATGCAGAAGTTATCGGTCTTTTGCTTATAAATACCGATGTTTCCTATTTACGTGAAATTTGCAATGACATGAAGTTATCCGATAATAACCGCATTATCATTTTACATGATGATGCAGTTATTTATGATACGGAAGAAACCAACATCGCTTCTTCCGTAGATGATTCATTCTGCAATTATTTTAATAATATCCCCGATAATATTGCTGTCACCGAAACTACGATAGACAATCAGAGTGTGTATACTTCTTCTATTCTCTCTGATTATTCCGGATGGCGCATTATCAGCATTATCCCTACCAAGGACTTATACGAAGATATTAATCAGATGCGCTTATATACAATGCTTGTCACTGTAATTATTTTGTTTATTACAATCATCATTATTTGGTGGATATCCAGACAGATTGTCCGTCCGATCAAAAAGCTGCAGATGCTCATGAAGCTTACAGAATCCGGCGATTTTAACCAAAAAATTAATATCACCACGCATGATGAGATTGGAAACCTTGCAGCCTCATTTAATCATATGACCAGCAAAATTGATACCCTGATACAAGAGGTGTATCTTTCACAGATCAAGCAGGGGGAGGCCGAATTACAGATGCTTCAATCCCAGATAAATCCACATTTTTTATATAACACTCTGGAATCCATCAGTATGATGGCAATCATTAACGACGATGACACTACCTCCGAGATGGCTAATGACTTAGGAAAAATTTTATATTACGGAATCAGCAAAAACAAAACAGAAGTTACATTAGCTGAAGAAATTTCTGTCCTTGAGCGTTATATCCATTTACAGGATGTCCGTTTTCATAATTCCTATTTGATAAATATCAATATTCCGGACAATTTAAAAGAAATCATTATCATTAAACTCATATTGCAGCCCATCGTAGAAAATGCAATCTATCATGGTATGAACACAATTCGAAATAATGGACTTATTACGATTTTCGGATACCGAAAAGACTCTACTCTTTTCCTCTGTGTAGAAGATAATGGAATTGGTATGGATGAAGTTACTCTCAATGCTTTAAATGGATATATCAATGATAAGAATGATAAATTTAAAAGTATCGGACTACGTAATGTAAACAAAAGAATTAAACTTCGTTATGGCAATGCTTTCGGTCTTCATATTGAAAGTTCTCCTGCAAACGGGACAAAAGTTACTGTCAGTCTGCCTATTGAGAGCGAAAATTCATATGTACCTGATAACTAAAAAAAGGTCCTCCGGACCTTTTTGCACATGCATGACAAACGCAAGGTTGAAGTTCTTAAGAAAGGACTCCAGCCTTGTTCTTCGTCATTACATTTATTGATATTGGGATTCTGATTTTTAATCCAACCGCAGAATCATACGCAAAATTCTTCCTGCACATAATTCTATCTCTTCTCTTGTAATATAACCCTTCTCCAGTGCTTCCAGAACCCTTTCCGGATAACCATTTCCCATCTTGATATCATTGCCTGCTTTTGCTTCCCGGTAATGCTCACCCAAAGTCCACCAGTCTGTTGTCACGATTCCATCAAATCCCCACTCTTCACGGAGAATCCCCGTCAACAAATCCTTATTCTCAGACGTATGCACCCCATTCAGCAGATTATAGGAAG